>Ga0172382_10000667_pt1 | contig 64410 bp, 33 predicted proteins | sample Leawel138RmetaG_FD_122245 | JGI IMG/M metagenome (GOLD analysis project Ga0172382, IMG submission 122245) | Leachate microbial communities from a municipal landfill in Southern Ontario, Canada - Leachate well 138R metaG | ecosystem: Engineered > Solid waste > Landfill > Unclassified | place...
CAGCGCCGGGCAGGCCTGCATGACCCTGGCGACATGCGCCGGGCTCAGCGCCTCGCCGCCGATGAACAGCCTGCGCAGGGGCGCGAACAGTCCGGGCGACTCATCCGCAAGAAGGTTGAACAGGCCGGCGGTCAGCCACATCACCCGGATCTGCTGCGTCTCGATGCGCCTGGCCAGCCCCGAGGGCGACAGCAGGCTGTCGTCGCTGATGAAGCAGCTGGTGCCACCGCACAACAGGGCCCCCCAGATTTCCAGGGAAGAGGCATCGAAACCCAGCGGCGCGGCCTGCAGCAGCCGCTCGCCCGGAGCCAGGTCCCAGAAGTCGCTGTTGCACACCAGACGTACGATGCCCCGCTGCGGCACCATGACGCCCTTCGGCGTACCGGTGGAGCCGGAGGTAAACAGGATGCAGGCGGGCGCTTGCCCCCCGCCGGCAGGCGTTACCCTCTCGCCGGCAGGCGTCCTCCTCTCGCCGGCAGGCGGCAGCGTCGCGGCTGCGCAGTCCTCCGCAAGCACCGCGTCCAGATCGAACGCCTGCAACGCCGCGCCCTGCGCCGCCTGCACCTCACGCGGCGGGACGCCCCGGTACAGCAGCCGCTTGCAGGCGGCAAGGGCCAGTTGCTGGCTGAGGCGCTGCGGTGGACTCTTCTCGTCCAGCGGCAGATAGCATCCGCCTGCCTTGAGTACGCCCAGCATCGCCACCACGGCCTGCGGCTCGCGCGGCATGGCCAGTGCCACCGGGGTGCCGTCCGGCAGCACTCCGAGCGCAGCCGCCACGCGGTCGGACAGGCCGTCGAGCTGCGCGTAAGTCCACACCTCGCCATGTTCGGCCATGCACGCCGGCGCGTCGGGCTGGCGCTCACGCACCGCACGGAACAGCGCCACCAGCGAGGCATCGCGGGGATAGTCGCGCGCGGTGCGGTTGAAGGTGCGCTGCAAGCCCAGCGCATCGCGGACACGCAGGAAGGGCGGCGGCAGCGGCAACAAGTCTGCGCAGCTCAGGGCGGAGGCCGCCTCGCCAGCGGCGCACACCCGTTGCAGCAGGCGCTGCCAGGCACGCACCAGTTGCGGTACCTCCCCTTCGGCAAAGCCGTCGGTGCGGCACGCCAGCCGGAACCCCGGCGCCTGTCCGGGCAACACCGAAAGGCTCAGCACATAGGGATGACGCTCGAAGCCGCTGACTTCGGCAATGCGCGGCGCACCGGGTTGTTCGATGCCTTCCAGCGGATAATTCTCGAACACCAGGATGTGGTCGAACAGTGACTGACCGCCCCGCTCGCCTGCCAGGGCCTGGATGTCGGCCAGCGGCAGGAATTCATGCGCGGCACGTTCGGCGGCCTGCTGGCGCAGGCTGGCCGACAGCGCAGCCAGGGTGTCCCCCGCTGCCCAGCGCGCGCGCAACGGCAGGGTGCGGATGAAGAGCCCCACCATGTGCTCGATGCCGGGCACCTCGGCGGGCCGTCCGGCACTCACCAGCCCGAACAGCACATCGCGCCGGCCTGCATGCACGGCCCCCAGCAGCACGGCCCACAGCGCCTGCAGCAGTTGCGGCTGGCTCACGCCGCAGGCCGCTGCGGCCCTGGCCAGCGCCACGCCATCGGCGGCACTCAGCGCCCATTCATGTTCGACCCATTCGGCGGCATCCGCTGCCCCCGCAGCGGGGCGTTGTGCATTGGGGCGATGAGCGCCGATGAGGGTGGCTTCCGGCAGTTCGGCCAGCAGCGTGCGCCAGCCCGCGAGTGCCGCCTGGTGTGCCGGCGCGCTGACCGATTCACGCTGCTGCAGCCACTGCCGGTACGCCGACAGGGGCGGTGCGGGCGGCAACAGCCCTTCGGCCCCAGGCCCCTGCTGCAGGCCGGCATACACGGTAAACAGCTCGCGCAGCAGGATGCCGATGCACCACCCGTCCATCAGCAGGTGGTGGAAGCACCAGCTCATCTCCCATTCGTCGGGCTGCAGCTGCAGCAGGTGCAGATGCAGCAAGGGGCCGGTTTCCGGTGCCAGCCCGAGGTCACGCTGAGCCTGCAGCAACGCATCCCGGCGACGCTGGCGCTGCACGGCCGGCAGCGTGCGCAGGTCATGACGGGCCAGCGTGTAACGACCTTCCGACAACACCAGCCGGTGAAAACCCTCGCCGGGGGCACTCGGGAACACGGTGCGCAAGCTCTCGTGACGCGCCACCACCTGCGCCCAGGCACGCTCCAGACGGTCTGCCTCCAGCCCGCCCTGCAGGCGGAAGCTGATCTGCTGGGTGTAACTGGCCCCGCCCCGGCCGGCCGGGGCGGCCCCTTCACCGCCCTCGCCACCCTCGCCGTCCAGCACATGCTGGAACAGCATGGCCTGCTGCGCCGGATCGGGTTCGCCCAGATCGACCACCTGCTCCACCGCGCATTCGGCACGCCCGGCGAGCGTGTGCAGCAAGGCCTGGGTGCGTGCATCGGCAGCAAGCAGCGGCTGACCGGTGAGCGCACACAGGGTTTCCACCCAGCGATCGAGCAGGGCCTGCACCCAGGCACTCGGCAGACGGGCAGGCGCATGCCAGGCCGACAGGCACAGGCGGTCCCCGTCGAAAAAGGCGAGCAGCTCCAGCTCGGCCTCGGGCACAAAACCAGCGGGCAGCAGGGCAGTGAGCACCTCGGGCGTGGCCAGCGCGGGCAAGGGTTGCAGCCCCTGCGGCGGAGCGTTTTCGTCCTGCGGGTCGGCCACCGGTGACAGTTGGCCAAGGTAGTTCAGGCTGATCTGCGGCCGCTCATCCGGCAGGGCGTGCCCTTCAGCCGCAGCACGCAGGCAGGCCAGAGCGAAGTCCGTTCCGCCCGGTGCCTGCTGCAGCAGGTCGCGCAGGCTCGCGGCCGCCTGCTGCGAGTCGGCAAAAACCGGCAGATGCAGCGGACGGATGGCGGTAAACCAGCCCACCGCCTGACTGATTTCCAGCCCCGGCGCCAAGGCTTGCCGGCCATGCCCTTCCAGCGTGAGCAGCACCGGTTCGCGCTGCCCCATGCGCTGCAGCGCGACACTCAGGCCGGCGAGCAGCACTGCATCCGGCTCGGCCAGTGCACGGCGTGCGAATCCGGACACCTGCCGGCGCTGGAACGCGCGGCGGGCGACATCGCCTGCCGCAGCGGCGTCGCACACACCTGCCAGCGGGCCGGCCGGCGCCACGCAGCGTGCCCGCCAGGCCTCGACCGCCTGTGCGTCGGGCCAGAGCGACGGTTGCTGCAGCGCCAGCATCCAGCTGGCCAGCCCAGGGGCACCGGACGTGCCGGGCGCTGTGACCGACGTGCAGGCGGGCGCATCCCGGTCCTGCGTTTCCAGACACGCCGCCAGCAGCTCGCTGCGCAGCAGGTCGAGCGACACCGCATCGAGTACGAAATGATGTCCGCCCAGCAGCAACAGTCGCTCATCGCCCGCATGCAACAGCACCGCTCCCCACAACGGCCCCTCGCCGGGGTGCAGCGCGGCGAACAGGGCCTGCGCGGCAGCGTTCAGCGCCGGAGCGCGCGGCCCGGCTGCGCTGGCAGGCGACGTCAGGTCGCCCCCCACGGCCGGGCGTTCGAGCCAGACCGGTGGCGCAGGCGTGGCCGACAGGCGCGCGCACCCGCCGTCAAACACCATGCGCAGGGCCTCGTGACGCGCCTGCAGGGTGTGCAGGGCGCGCTGCAGGCGGGCACTGTCGATGTCCCTGCCCACACGCAGCGGCAGGGCCATGTGGAAGTGCCGCCAGTGCTCACCATGCATCTGCATGAAACGGCGATGCATCGGCAGCAGCGGCAAGGCCTGCCCCACTTCGGGCCGGGGCCATGTGTGCTGGGGCTGCTGCGCACCGTGGCCTGCCTGAATGCGCGCCAGCAGGTCGGCAAACAGCGGCGTGGCAAAGAATTCGGCCGGGGCGAGACTGTCGACGCCCTGGCGGCGCAGTTGTCCGACCACCTGAATGGCCTTGATCGAGTCGCCACCGCAGGCAAAGAAATGGCTGTCCATCTCCGGCGCCGCGCCACCCAGCACCGCCTGCCAGGCCTGGCTCAGGCATTCGCGGGCCCGGTCGCTTGCGCTGCGGTTCGTGCCAGTGCTCGCGCCGTTGCTCGCGTTGTGGGTTCCGCTGGCCGCGCGGGTCGCTTGATCGACCACTTTTTCAGCCACCTTGCCGACAACCATCGCAGGGGGCGCACCCGCCGCTTCGGCCGCGCCTGAGCGCGTCGCCTGCCAACGCTGGAGCTGGCGGGCGAGATCTTCTGCCAGCGCGTCCAGCAACGCACCGGCCTGTTCATGGGTGCACACCGACAGGTCGTGCTCAAGCGCGAGGCTCAAGCACCCCTCGGCACCGCTCACCAGCATGAAGGTGTAGTCGAACTTCGCCGCCCGCAGGGCCACGTCGTGCAGGCCGAAGCGCAGCCCGGTTCCTGCCCGGTCAAGACCGTCGAGCAGCGCGGCCTGGTCGATCAGGGTGAGCATCACGTCGACCAGCGGCCCGCGTGCCGGATCGCGTGTCTCGCCCAGCGCAGCCGGCAGCAGGCTGAACGGATGGCGGCCATGCGCCAGCGCGGCGCGCAACTGTTCGCCCAACAGCCGTACGCGCTCCATGCCGGTGGCCGATGCCTGCCGGGAGCGCAGCAGCACGGTATTCACGCAATACCCCACCGTATGCTGCAGTTCGGGCGTGTCGCGCAAACCGATTGGCAGCGCAACGCACAGGTCGTCCTGCCCGCTGCGCCGGTGCAACCAGTCGCATGTCAGCCCGATGAAAGCCCCCAGCAGGGTGGTGCCGCTGTGGCTGGCCAGCGTCTGCAGCTTCGCGGCCATGCCATCCGGCAGTGCGCACCGGACCATGCCCCCCTGCCCGCGTGCGGCCGACCGTGACCCCTGGCCCGGCACAAGATCCAGCCGGGCCGGCAGGGGCAGCAGGCAGCGCTGCCAGTAGGCGAGATCGTCGCGCCGTGCGGTCGATTCCAGATAGAGGCGTTCATCGGCGGCGAATTGCGCCAGCGCGGCGGCACGCAGGGCCGGGTCCGATACCGGATCCGGAGCCCGGGCCGTCCCCACATCGTCGTCCTCGTCCGCGCAGCGCCGGGCCGCTTCCGCCAGCAGCAGGGCCAGGCTGTCCGCATCGCCGATGATGTGATGCATCACCAGCAACACACACCACGCCTGCGCCCCCAGCCGGAACACGCTCAGGCGCAGCAACGGTGCCTCGCTCAGCCTGAAGGGGCGATGCACCCGTTCGTCGATCAGCGCGACAAGCTGCGCCTGCGCGTCGTCCGCCGTGCGGAGGTCCAGCCATTCGGCGTGCACACCGGACGCCGGCAGGATGTCCATGCGCGGCGCATCGATGTCGCCGACAAAGCGACTGCGGCAGGCGGGCTGGGCCTCGATCGAGGCAATGAGCGCGGACATGAAGTCGCGCACCCGCGCCTCGCCCCCCTGCAGCGTGACCGCCAGCGGCATGTTGTAGCGCGCCTCGGCAGCCTGCAGGCAGTCGAGCACCCAGAGCTGGAACTGGCCCTGGGTGAGCGCGGGGGCAGTGGGCTGCTGTGTGCCCGAGGCGGCCCCCCCCTGCCCGTCCTCACGCGGCGCAGTGCCTGCAGTGCCCGAGGGCTGCAGCCGCCGGCAGACACTCAGCGGTGCCCCTCCGGCGAGCAGGTCGCGCACGGCCACCGGTTGCCGGTAAGCCTGCGACAGGCGCCGGGCCAGTACCATGGCCTGCAGGCTGTCTCCTCCGAGCGCCATGAAATCGGCCGCAGGATCGGACACCGGACGGCCGAGCACCGCTTCATAGTGCGCGCACAACTGCGCCAGTGCGTGCGCATCCACGCCCCCGGTCGATGTCCCGCCCTGTTCCAGCCCGCCAGCGGGCCGCGCCGGGCCCGTCGTGCTGGCCAGCGCCTGTTCGTCGAGGCGCAGCAGGGCCGCCTTGTCGACTTTGCCGGCTGGCGACACCGGCAGGGCATCCAGCCGGTAATAGCGGTTCGGCAGCATGTACTCGGGCAGGCGCCCGCGCAGCCAGTCGGCCAGCGCGCCGGCCTGCAGCTCGGCCACCGGTGCGCCGGCAACAAACGCCAGCAGCCAGACGCCACCGCGCTGGCTGCGGTTGACCAGCACGGCGGCCTGGCTGACGGCCGGATGCCGTTCGAGCACCGCGACGATCTCGCCCAACTCCACCCGATGGCCGCGCAGCTTCACCTGCTCGTCCATGCGCCCGATCAGCATCAGCTCGCCGTTTTCGGTCCAGCATGCACGGTCGCCGGTACGATACACCCGCCGCCCGCCCAGCGTGGCAAGGTGCACGAAGCGTTCCGCGCTCAACTGCGGACGGTTCAGATAGCCGATGCCAACGCCGGCCCCGCCCAGATACAGTTCGCCGGGCATGCCGGGCGGCAGGCGGCGGCCATGCCGGTCGAGCACATGGCAGGAAGTGTTCGGCAGCGGACGGCCGATGCTGTGCGGCTGCCCGTCCGCCAGCACAGGATGCAGCCGGGTGAGCGTGGCGCACACCGAAGTTTCGGTGGGGCCGTACGCATTCACATACACTTTCTCGACCGCGTAATGCCGCACATCCTCGCCGATCGGCGCCTCGCCGGCGGTAATCAGCACACGCACCCCGGGCAGCGGCTCACGCCCGAAGAGGGCCAGATAGGACGGCGGCCAGGTGACCACCGCGATACCGTTCCGGGACAGGTAGTCACGCAGTGCCCAGGGGGCGTCGATCATCTCCCGGGTGACCGGGTACAGCGTGCCACCGGTGGTCAGCGCCATGAAGATTTCCGACAGCGACGCATCGAAGGATGGCGAGGCGAACTGCAGCACCCGCACCCCGGGACGCAGCCCCAGCAGATGCGCCTGCCCCTGGATCATGTTCACAAACCCGGCATGCGGCACCAGCACGCCCTTGGGCTGGCCGGTCGAGCCCGATGTGTAGATCAGATAGGCCGGGGCCTCGGGTGTCACCTCGGGCAGCGCATCGCCGCCGTCCTCGGACAAGGACGCAACCCCGGAAGACGCCCCCCCGGGGGACCCAGGCCCGGGCAGGTGCGCGGGCAGACATTCGGCACTCAGCCCCGCCAACCCTTCCGGTGCAAGGTGCAGATCGTCCGCGTGCAGCGCCAGCAGGCGCCGTGCGCCGGAGTCGCTGAGCATGTGCCGGATGCGCTCCGGCGGGTAATCCGGATCGACCGGCAGATAGACCGCACCGGCCCGCAGGATGCCCAGCAGGATCGCCGGCAGTGCCGGGTCACGCCGCGCGAGCACCGCGACCACCTGCCCCGGCATCACGCCTGCACGCCTCACCCAGCCGGCCACGCCCAGCGCGCGCGCGCGCAGCGTACGGTAATCCTGCCGGCTGCCATCCGGCGCGACCACAGCGGGCGCGTCCGCGCTGGCCAGTGCCTGCCGCTCGAACAACTGCCAGATCGTGCCCTGAACGAAGTCCAGCGACGCCCCCTCCTCCCAGCCTTCAAGCTGCGCCTGCTCCTCGGGCAACAGGCAGGGGGCCGCGTGCAGCAACAAGCCGTCATCGGCCCGGAACGCCGCGAGCAGCGCCTCGATGCGCCGGACATGGCGCCGGACATCTTCCACGTCGAAGTAAGTGCGCCGATGCACCACCGTGAGCTTGAGCCCGCGCCGCCCCTGAATACGGGACTCGACGGCATACACGCCCAGGATCACCGGCTCGTGACGGCTCACCAGGCTGCCGAAATCGCTGAGCAGGAAGTCCTGCCCGTCCCCGCCCGGCACCACCGGCAGGTAGTTGATGTTGGTGTCGGCCAGCCCGGGCGGCAAATGCAGCCCGGCTTCGCGCGCCGCCCGCTGGTAAGGCGTGCGCGCATGGCGCATCAGTGAGACGCTCTGGCGGCGCAGGGCCTGCAACAGGGTCGCAAGGGTCTGCTCGCCACGAAGGTCCACATTCAGCGGCACCACCGCCACGCGGTAACCCTGGGCGCGATGCAGGTCCTTGCGTTCGCCCAGTGACAGCGGCATTTGCACGCATACCCGCTCATGATCGAATACCCGCCCCAGCACCAGCGCATGCAAGGCCAGCAGAAGCATGCCGGCCGAGCAGCGATGCCGCACTTCGAGCGCTTCCAGATCGGCGATGGCTGCAGCGCTCAGGTCGATCTGGCTCAGGCCGGTTTCATCCAGCCGGTCGGGCAGGCCCGGACGGGGCACGAAGAGGCGTTCATCGGGCAGTGCGCGCAAATGCTCCACCCAGAACGTACGGTCCCGGGCGGCCTGGGCGGACACCTGCCAGGCCTGGTCGGCGGCCACCACCGCAGGCCAATCGCACGGCTCGCCCAGCGCTGGCGAGCGCCCTTCGGCCAAAGCGTTGTAAATATGCAACAGGGTTTCGAAGTGCGCAATCAGCGTGAGGCCGTCGGCAATGGCGTGAAATGCCCGCATCAGCAGGCAGGCCCGCGAGGCCCCCAGCCGGAGCAGGCGCACCTGCATGAGCGAACCACCGAACAGGTCGTAGCGTTGCTCGCGAAAGCGCATTTCGAAGGCGTCACACGCCGCCTGCGGGTCGGGTGCGGCAGACAGGTCTACATACTCGAAATCGGGCGCAAGCTCCGCATGCAAATCGATTTCCGGCATGACTTTACCATCATCGAGCCGCAGGGTGGCGCCCAGCAAGGGCACGTGCGCGTACAGGGTTTGCAACGCAGTCCGCAGCCGGTGCGGATCGGGCATGCCGGAGATCAGGTAGCGACTGCCCGAGGTCAGACCCGGGTGTGCCTGGGGCAAGGCCTCGTTGGCCAGCCAGAGCTCTCCCTGAAAGCTGGTGAACGCCACTGTTTGCGCTGCCTCATGCATTTCGCTGCCATATGTCATAATGCCGCCTATAAGTCAAGCAGATGGCCCCCGCACATCATTGTAAAAGGCGCCCGTCTAACCCGTAACTCATCACTATATCGCACACAAATGCATTTTGAGATTGTACAATTACCTACATTTCACCCATAAAACATAATACCAAGAGATTAAAAATATAAACTGGATAGGCCCTTCCTATCAGCCGACCCCTGAGATGGTTTTTTGTACAGCTGTTTTTTTATATAGTCCAAATCACGCCTTGCTGTCCGCCTGCAACGGGCAACAAGGAATGTGGTGACGACACAGAACAATCACCAGGACAAGACGCGAGGAAGACAATATCATGGCCCTTCACACCACACACAAACTCATGGCCTCTGGAATACTGTCCGGCATCCTGCTGGGCAGCGGTCAAGTTGCCGCCGGCCTCCTGGCGGCGTGCCTGTCGACACTGATCGTTTTTGCACTGCGCGACGAGCGCCGGGTGCACCGCTCGGGCCTGAGACTCTGAGCCCTCTGAACCTCTCTCCGCCCTCACCTCGGAGGCCTCAGGCCTCCGAACCGGCCGGTGCCATGCGGGTTCGCGCGAGAAAGGCTGCGAACTCATCCTCCGGCATCGGTCGGCCAAAATGGTAGCCTTGGGCCTCGTCACAGCCGAGTTGCCGCAACGGGGCCAGCATGTCGACCGATTCCACGCCTTCTGCAATCGTGCGCAGGCCCAGGTTGCGTGCCAGTTGCGCGATGGTGGTGACCAGCGCAGCACTGTCGTCGTCCTTCATCATGTCACGCACGAAGGACTGGTCGATCTTCAGCTTGTCCACCGCAAAGCGCTTCAGGTAGGACAGGCTCGAATACCCCGTGCCAAAGTCGTCGATGGACAGTTTCAGGCCAAGCGCCTTGAGGTCGCTGATCGTCTGCAGGATGTCTTCCACATCGCCAATGAGCAGCGACTCGGTGAGCTCCAGTTCCAGACATTCGGGCGGCAGGCCTGAGGCAACGAGCGCATCGACCACGGTCTGGCGCAGCTGCGGCTGACGGAACTGCACCGCCGAGAGGTTCACCGCCACCACCACCGGCGTGCCCCCCACCCGCTGCCAGCCAGCGGCCTGCTGGCAGGCCTGTTGCAGCACCCAGGCGCCGATCGGCACAATCAGCCCGCTGTCCTCGGCCAGTGGAATGAAGCGGTTCGGCGGCACCATGCCGAGCTCCGGATGATGCCAGCGGATCAGCGCCTCGGCACCCACCAGTTCGCCAGAGGTCAGATCGAACTGCGGCTGGTAATACACCTGCAGCTCCATGCGCTCCAGCGCGCCGCGCAGCCGGCTGAGCAGTTGCAGCCGCTCCAGCGCATCGGCCTGCATCTCCGGGCCGAAGAAGCGGTAGGTGTTGCGCCCTGCCGCCTTGGCAACGAACATCGCGGTGTCGGCGTTGCGAAACAGCGTGTCGAAATCGGCCCCGTCGCGCGGGAACAGCGCCACGCCAATCGAAATGGTGTTGACCAGCTCGTGCCCGTCGAGCGTCAGCGGTCGCGAGCATTCGGCCAGCAGGCGATCCACATAGCCGCGCACCGCCTGCTCGTCGGCCACATCCTCAAGCAGGATCAGGAATTCGTCGCCGCCAAAGCGGCTGATCAGCCCCTCCTCCCCGCTCAGGGCGCGCAGGCGCTGGCCAAGATGGCGCAGCAGGTCGTCTCCGGTAACGTGCCCCAGGGTGTCGTTGATGACCTTGAAATTGTCCAGATCCAGATACACCAGCGCGCAGCCTGCCCCACGCCCGGCTGCGGCCGCCAGCCGTCTGGCAGCGCAGGTTTCAAACAGCAGGCGGTTAGGCAGATTGGTCATCTGGTCGTAGTGCGCCAGGTGTTCGATCCGCGCGGACACCGCCTTGCGTTCGGTGATGTCGCGCACGAAGGAGAAAAAGCAGGGCATGGGCGCCTGGGTGAGGTAATTCACGCTGATCTCCACATCGCGCACCACCCCGTCGGCACGGCGCCAGCGGCTGTCGAAGCGGGCCGATCCCTCGCGCACGATCTGCGCCATGGTGCGCCGGATCGCCTCCCTGTCCATGCCCACTTCCAGCTCTTCCAGACGCAGTCCGAGCAGCTGCTCCCGGGCATAGCCGGTCAGCTCGCAGGTCGCCTCATTCACCTCGATGAGCCGGCCCTGGCGATCCACCACCAACACCGCATCCATGGAGGTGCTGATCATCGTGCCATAGCGCAATTCCACGCTGCGCAGGTCGGTGACATCCGCTGCAATGCCGCCACTGCCCACGATGCGTCCGTCCTCGTCGAAGAAGGGGAAGTGCACCGTTTCGAACAGCCGCTCCTTGGCTCCGGTGCGCACCCGCTCGCTGAACACCTGCGGCGTGCCGCTTTCCAGCGTGCGCCGGATGTTGCCGGACAGTTCCTGCGCAACGTCCCCCGGCATCAGGTCGAACACCGTGTGGCCAATGATCTGGTCGCGCGACCGCTCCATCAGCGTCTCGAAGGCCGGGTTGGCCAGGGTGAAGCGTTGCGCCTCGTCGGTGAGGAAGATCACCGCCGGCGAATTTTCCACGAAAGCCGTGGTGAGCGCCTGCGACTCGCGCAGATGCTCGGTACGTTCGGCGACCAGGGTTTCCAGGTCGCGTTCACGCACCCTCACCTCGCGAAACATCAGGTCGAAGGGTGCAATCAGCCCGGTGACCAGCACGGCCCGGTAAATCAGGTAAGTGGATACGAACAGCAAATAGTGACCGAACTCGTTGGCCATGCCGAACACGTCGGCATAGCGGGTGAAGGCCATCTCGGCCAGCGCCCCGACGAGCAGCGACACCACCAGCAACCACAGCACGTCACGCTCGAAATGCGCGCTGCGCCACAACAGCACCAGCGCGGACAGGACGAACAGGCCGGCAATCACATACTCGCTGTAGATCTTGAAGGGCGTCAGGCCACTGCCCTCGATGAAGCAGTCGGGAAAGTAGCCGGCAAAGATCGCGGCCAGCAGCACGCTGACCAGTCCGGCATACGCCCCCAGCAGGGTGCCCATGCGCAGCGGCCGCCCCAGCCACACGCCGGCAAACAGCATGGAGCCCGCCTCCAGATAGCGGAAGGCGATCCACAGCTGGGTCGGCAGATTGGCATCGTGACCGGGGAAAATGCCCATGCCCTTGTAAGACAGGGTGTGCAGCATCTCCAGCCCCGCCACGAACAGCGCTCCCACACCAAACACCTTCAAAAAGCTGTTCGTGGCCCAGTGCCGGGTATGCCACACCAGCACGAAGATGCCCCCCAGCACCACGATCCGCAGCACTTCCACCAAGGTATGGAAGAGCAGGAAATTGAACTGCGCTGCCAGATGCAGCACGCCCAGCGTGACCAGCAGCACGCCGACTTCCCGCAGACCGAACAGGCGGCTCCCCAACCCCTGCGCGGGCATGTCGATTCTCAGTGTATGCATTCAAATCCTGTCGTTTTTGTTGTCCGCCACCACACTCATACAGCCGTCACACCGTCCACAGCGTTCCGGTCAGGCTCATCCGTGGCCATCTCCACGCGATTGCGTCCGGCATGCTTGGCACGATACAGCGCCTCGTCCGCCTGCCTGAGCAAAACGGCACCGTCGCCGGACCCCGCCGGCACCCTGGAAGCGCCGCCCAGGCTGACCGTGACATGCTCCGCCACGCTGGAGTATTCGTGCCTGAGCGCCAACGCCTCGACGGCACGCCGCATGTTCTCGGCAATGCTCTCCACCCCCTGCGCGTCGGTATCGGCCAGCAAGGCGACAAATTCCTCTCCGCCATAGCGTGCGAACAGATCTCCCGGGCGATTCAGCGAACCGGCCAGCGCAGCCGCCACCCGGATCAGGCATTCGTCGCCCAGACCGTGACCGTAATGGTCATTGTACGGCTTGAAAAAGTCGATATCGAGCATTACCAGCCCGAGCGGACGCTGCCCCCGGGCATGACGCGCCACCTCGCGCCCCAGCACTTCGTCGAAATGCCGGCGGTTGGCCACCCGGGTCAGGCCGTCGCGGCTGGACATCTGCTCCAGCAGGTCGGTACGGATCTTCAGATTGATGTGATTGCGCACCCGCGCCCGCACGGTGGGCAGGTGGAAGGGTTTGCTGACATAGTCCACCGCGCCCAGATTGAGGCCCTTTTCCTCGTCCTCCACCTCGTCCAGCGCGCTCACGAACATGATCGGAATGTGGCTGGTGCGCGGATCGTTGCGCAGTTCGCGGCACACGGCGTAGCCATCCATGCCCGGCATCACGATGTCGAGCAGGATCAGGTCGGGCGGATGCTGCCCACGCGCAATCTCCAGCGCCTTCTCGCCCTTGCTGGCCACCAGCACCCGGTAATCGTCCTTCAGGCCATTGGCCAGCGCCTTCACGTTGGCCGGCTGGTCATCGACGATCAGCACGCTGCGCTGGTTTTCGTCGATGGCCGGCAGCGACGATGCCTGACCGGTCGCCAGCGTGCCGGCCTCGGTGGCAGCGTGCTTGTGTGCGTCGTCGATGCCGGCCAGCATCAGGCGCGCCAGGCGCAACACCCGTTCGGCACACGCCCGCGCCTGCGGCGACAGGGGTTCGGCAAGCTGCTGCTCACTCAGCGCGACGATCTCCAGAAGCGATGCGCGCAGCTCATGGTCGATGCCGTCATCGCGGTAGCTCATGCCGAAGCTCCATCGGCCTGCATCCATGGCTCGGCCAGCAGGGCCTGCAGCAGCACTGCAGCCTTGTCAAAATCGAAATCGTCCAGCGTACGTTCCAACCCCGGCAGATGCCGCGCGGACAGCGTAACGGGCAAGCTGGCCGCGAGCGCCTGCAGGACTTCATCGCCTACGAAGCGATTGTCCTGCACCGCCTGTTCGAGCGCCAGTGCCCGCTGGCGGGCCAGGGCACGATCACCGCCCGCCTCGGCCTGCACCGCATGTCCTGTCCTGCGGTCTGTTTCGCGGTCTGTCCCGAATTCCGGTGCGGACGACACGATGCACTGGCGGATCAGTTCGCGCAGCGCGCGAATGGCCGACTCCAGTGCCGCAATCGAGACTTCATCCGGCAAGGCGTCACGCTTCAGCACGGTTTCCAGCGCAGTGGCCGCCTGCGCCAGACGCCGCGCGGCCAGATTGCCGGCCACGCCCTTGAGGGCATGCAGCCGCCCCTGCAGCGCATTGCGCCGTTCAGCCGTCGCAGCATCGCCGGCCTTGGCCACAAACAGGCGCAGGGCCCCGGGCAGGCCGGAAAAGTCTGCATCGATCTGTTCGAGAAAACGCAACAGCAAGCGCTGGTACAAGGCCATGTTGCCGCCCATCTGCTTTCCGGCCGCCTGCAGGTCCAGACCTGCAGCCGCCGCACCGGACTGCAGGCAGCCTTGCCCGTTCCCCACGGATGAGGCGGGTGGCACGGCAGTCCCCGGCGCCGGCGCTGCGGCCCCATCGCTCGCCCCACCCGAGCACCCGGCGGGTACCACCTCCGGCAGCCATTGCAGCAGCACCTCAAGCAAGCGCTCGAGTTCCATCGGTTTGCTCAGATGGTTGTTCATGCCGGCGCGCAGCGCCCGTGCCCGGTCCTCGGTGAGCGCGGCAGCCGTGAGTGCAACGATTGGAATCTGCGGATTGAAGGCACGGATCTGTCCGGTGGCGGTATAGCCATCCATCACCGGCATCTGGATGTCCATCAGAATCAGGTCGAACGCACCGCTGCGCGCCATCTCCACCGCCTGCAGGCCGTTCGATGCCAGCGACACCTGGAGGCCGAGCTGCATGAGCTGTTCCCGGGCCACTTGCTGGTTGATCGGGTTGTCCTCCACCAGCAACACATGACCACGCAGCTGCCTGGGCCGGCCATGCACCTCGACATGCGCGGCGCGCAGCCGGGCCACCTGCTCGTCGGTGCACAACCCGAGCGGCAGTTCGAAGCTGAAGCTCGCCCCCTGGCCCGGCTGGCTGGATACCCGGATGCCCTCGCCCCCCATGGCCTGCACCAGCCGCTGGCTGATCACCAGCCCCAGACCGGTGCCGCCAAACTGTCGGGTGATCGAGCTGTCCCCTTGCGAAAATGCAGAAAACAGCAGGGGTTGCTGCTCGGGCCCAATGCCCACCCCGGTGTCGCTGACCACAAAACGCACCCGGCACTGTGCATCGTCGCGCGCCTGCTGGGTCACCCTCAGGCCCACCCGTCCCTTGGTGGTGAACTTGATCGCGTTACCGAGCAGATTGGTGAGCACCTGACGCAGCCGCATTTCGTCGCCGACATAGGCTTCGTCCAGGCGAAAGTCCAGGTCCCAGTCGAGCACCAGCCCCTTGTCCTGCGCCATACCGCTGAACAGGCTGTACATCGCATCGACAAAGCTGCCCAGATAAAACGGCCGGGCCTCAATGAGCAGGCGGCCCGCCTCGATCTTGGAGAAATCCAGCACGTCGTTGAGGATGCCAAGCAGTTGCCGGCCTACCTGGTGGATCTTGTGCAGCCGTTCCTGCAGGTGCGGTACATCGTTTTCCCACACTGCCGGCGCACTCAGGCCGATGATGCCGTTCATCGGCGTGCGGATCTCGTGGCTCATGTTGGCGAGAAACTCGGACTTGGCACGGTTGGCCGCCTCGGCATCGGTGCGCGCCTGCCGCAAGGCGGCATCGATTTCCTTGCGGGCGGTCACATCGTGAATGTAACCATGCCACAGCACCGAACCGTCCTCCTGGGCCTGTGGGGTGGCCTGCCCGCTCACCCAGCGCACGCCGCGCAACGGCAGACAGACCCGGTATTCTGCCTGCCACACCGCCAGCGTGTGTTGCGAGCGCGCAATGCTGTCGACGACCTGCTGCAGGTCTTCCGGATGAATCCGCTCGAACACTGCAGTCGCATCGTGGCGCAAGGCTTCGGGGCTGAGCTCGTAGATGCTGCGCACACCGCCGGTAATGAAGGGGAAGGAACGCGTGCCGTCGGCGGCCACGCGGAACTGGTAGAGCACGCCCGGCACGTTCTCGGCCAGCCGGTTGAGCCGTTCGTGCGCCTCGAACAGCTCGGTCTGGTCGAGCAGATATCCGATCAGGCGGGGGGCACCTGCGGACGTCCGATACACCGCACGGGTGTAGTCATACAGCCAGCGATGCGCCCCCCGCGCATCGCGCAAGCGGTAGTTTTCCGCCCAGTGTGCCAAGCCCTGTGCCAGGGCCTGGTCAATGCCCCGGGCGACGCGTTCGCGGTCGTCAGGATGGATCAGGTCGGCGTAGCGGAAGTCGTCGCACATCCACTGCTCGGGCCGATAGCCCAGCACCGACAGCAGGTTGGGCGACACGAACTTCACTGGCCAACCCGGCTGCGGCTGCCATTCGATCATCAGCACCGGCCCGTCGGCAAACAGCTCACGCTCGGCCAGCGCCTCCCGCACACCACAGGTTTCGTCGTGCAGCACCAACGGCGACGAAGCAAGCTGGGACAACTTTGAAAAGAACATCATCGGCGCCCCATGATGACCATCAAGGTACACGAAACGATTGTAGCAGCCCGTCAACCGGTCGCCCGTAAATCACGCAGAATGAGGCCAGAGTCGGTGTTCGGACAACTTCTCCCCATCCATGCAAGAATCTGTCCAGCCAACTTGTCGAACCGGCCCACCACCGCGACCAGAGCCTGACTGTCGCACTGAACTCAACACAGGAAACCCACTCCATGAAGACCTTGTTCGATCCTCTCGTCGCAGGCGAACTGAAACTCGCCAACCGCATCGCGATGGCCCCGCTCACCCGTAACCGTGCCCCGGGTGCGGTACCGACGCGCATGACGGCCACCTACTATGCCCAGCGCGCCAGCGCCGGACTGTTGATCACCGAGGCCACCGCGATCAGCCATCAGGGGCAGGGGTACTCCAACGTCCCGGGGTTGTATGCGCCCGGGCACATTGCCGGCTGGCGACAGGTCACCGATGCGGTGCACGCAGCCGGCGGCACCATCGTCACCCAACTCTGGCATGTCGGGCGCGTGTCGCATACGGCGCTCCAGCCCGGGGGCGCGGCGCCAGTGGCGCCTTCGGCGATCACGGCACACACCAAGACCTACCTCATTGATGAAGATGGCAGTGGCAGCTTCGTGCCCACTTCGGCACCGCGAGCCCTTGCCCTGGAGGAGATTCCCGGCATCGTCGAGGATTACCGGCGTGCTGCGCGGGCAGCCATCGAGGCAGGTTTCGATGGTGTTGAAATACATGCGGCCAATGGTTACCTGATCGACCAGTTCCTGCGCTCAGGGAGCAATCACCGCACCGACCGCTATGGCGGCACCATCGAGAACCGCGGCCGGTTACTGCTGGACGTCGTGGAAGCCGTCGTTGGCGAGATCGGCCCGGGCCGTGTCGGCGTCCGCATCTCGCCTGTGGCGCCGGCCAACGACGTTGCCGATCCCGACCCCCAGCCCCTGTTCACCCATGTGGTCGAACAACTGGCCCGCTGGCCGCTGGCCTACCTTCACGTCATTGAAGGGGCAACCGGCGGGGCGCGCGATTTTCAGCAAGGCGAACAGCCCTTCGATTACGCAGCCTTGCGGGCGGCCTATGAACAGGCGGGCGGCACGGGCGCATGGATGGTGAATAACGGCTATGACCGCGCGCTTGCAATGGCAGCGGTCGCCGAGGGGCGTGCCGATGTCGTCGCCTTCGGCAAGGCCTTCATCTCCAACCCCGATCTGGTCCGCCGCCTGCGGGAACAGGCCCCGCTCAACCCCTGGGACAGCGAGTCCTTCTATGGCGGCGGCGAACGAGGCTACACCGATTACCCGGTGCTTGACTAACGCGCTTGCGACATGGGGTTTTGGAGACAAGCCGGTATCGTTATTGACCCGGCCCTTAAAGTCACTGCCAACCGTTTGTGCTGAGCGCTTCGTCGATTTCAGGGCGAACGGAGACAGCATACTCAAGGGCCGGGTTGATAATAAGCGCAAGGCGGCCTTCAGCCCCGGTGATCGAAACGTGTCACCGGCACCGCGGGTACCGCGCTGTCCTCTTCGGTGCGCGGTATCCCGGTGACCGGGCTGAGCGGAATCACGCCGGCCCAGACCGGCCAGCCCAGATCCTCCTCATCGTCCCTCACGCCCATATCACGCACCTTGGCCGACGCCTCGGCGAGCGGAAGGCGCAACACGCCGGTGGCGTTCAACTCCTTGTCGTTGATCGGGCGCAGCGTCTCCCAGCGTTCGGGATACAGGCCATCGATGAAGGCCTTCAGGCTGCGCAGCTTCTCGACAGGGTCGGTCACCCACTCAAAACGGCCATACACCACCACCGAGCGGTAGTTCATCGAGTGATGCATGGCCGAGCGCGCCAGCACCAGCCCATCGGCCAGCGCAATCGTGACGCAGGCCTCCCCCTCCGTCAGCGCCTTCATCAGGCGTGACGCCCTGGCACCATGGATGTACAGGTACGCCCCCTCGCGCCAGTGCGTCGTCGGGATGGCATGCACCACGCCATCGAGCTGGAAGGCCACGTTACAGATGAGCGCTGCATCGACGATGGCAGCAATGGTTTCGGCGTCGTAGTGCGCGCGATCCGGTATGCGACGGATGCGGGTGCGCGATGAGGGCGCGGTCGGTGCAACGGATGCAGACATGATGGCAGGGCTCCAGTGTGTGTCGATACCGTCACTCTATCGGCCGCATGGTACCCTTCGTAGTGCCACTCAAAGAACGATCAATGGAGCCACGATGGAGCTTGACTGGCTGCTCGCCCCACCCTTGCCGGACGCCATGCCACGGCAGCGGGTGATATACCACCGCTTGCGCGACGCCATCCTGTCCGGCCGTCTCGCACCCGGCACACGCCTGCCGGCCAGCCGAAGCCTGGCTGCGTCGCTGAAGATCGCGCGCAACACCGTCCTGTTTGCCTATGAGCAACTGCTTGCCGAAGGCTGCCTGCAAGCGGATCGCCAAGGCACACGCGTGGCCCCGCTCCCCATTCGACCCAGCGCCACACCGACCCGTCGAGCGGTCGCCGCCCGACCGCAGCAGCTGTCGGGCCGTGCCGCTGCTGCATTGCAGCCCGAGCCCCTGCGCGAGGCCTCCGCCCTGCCCTTTGCACCCGGCGTACCGGACTACGGCGCGTTCCCCTTCCGCAACTGGCGCGCATGCCTGGAGCGCGCCTGGCGCGAAGCGGGCTGGCGTCAGCTGGGTTACGCTGCACACGGTGGCGACCCTGAACTGCGCGCTGCGGTGGCCGGCCACCTCACCACCGTGCGTGGCCTGCCGGTCGATGCCCGCCAGGTTGTGATCACCAGCGGCACACAGGCTGCGGTAGACCTGTGCGCCCGGCTATTGGCAGACCACGGCGATACCGTATGGACCGAAAACCCCGGCTATCTCGCCGCCCGCGTGGCCTGCGTCCTGGCCGGACTGCGGGTGCATGACGTAGCCGTCGACGGCGAGGGGCTGTCGCCAAGCGACGACGATTGGCGCCGGCATCCGCCACGCCTGATCATGATCACCCCGTCGCACCAGTATCCCACCGGGTGCGTCATGTCCTTGCCACGGCGTCTGGCCCTGCTCGAACGCGCCCGCGCCTGCCATGCCTGGATCGTCGAGGACGACTACGACAGCGAATTCCGCCGCGCCGGTCCGGCTCCGCCCGCGCTGTTCGGGCTGCAGCCCGACGCCCCAGTGGTCTACGTCGGCACGTTCAGCAAAACCCTGTATCCCGGCCTGCGCCTGGGCTACCTCGTATTGCCGCACGCCATCGCCAGCGACTTCACCCGCGCCGCCACCCAGGCCACACGCGCAGGGCAAGGCATCGAACAACGCGCACTGGCCGACTTCATGCAACGTGGCTACTACACCGCCCATTTGCGACGCATGCGCACCCACTATGCCGCGCGCCAGCTTGCCCTTCGCACGGCACTGGCTGAAGCGTTTGGTCCGCATACGGTATTGTCGGGCGGAGAAGCCGGCCTGCATCTGGTGATGTGGTTACCCAGCCACCTGCACGATGCCGGCGTGGCCGCCCGCGCCGCTACGCTGGGCCTGGGCGTGCGAGCCCTGGGGAGCTACGCAAGAGCCCCACTGACCTGCAACGGGCTCGTTCTGGGGTATGGCAACATGCAGGAAGGCATGATGGCCGAGAGCATGAGGCGGCTGGTGGAGGCCGTTCGAGGCGATTCGAGCACCTGAACCGCCACAACGGCTTGCAGCCACTCGCCTGCAAAGTCTCGTACCTGGCCCGTTTGTCGATGCCATAGCAAACAACCCCTTGAATAAAATATCATTCTGGCTACAATCGGGCCAGACCATTCGAGCATTTTCAGCATGTCGCCCTTCGCCCGCCACCGCCCTGCCGTCTGCCGCCTGTTCCAGTGCGCGCGCGGCTGCGTGCGTGCGCGGTGCATGATTTCTCCGCTACGCGGGCTCGTCACGCAGCTCGCCTTCAAGATATCAGGGTCTCCCGCCGTGCTTTCCCAAGCCGTGCGGGGTCTTCATCACCAGGCTTGAAACCCTGCCCCCGCACGGCACTTGCCCGGATCGCGCATTGCGCGCGCTCCGTTCAACGTGCAGCCGTTGCGGGTTCATGTCGCATCCAGTGCGCCCCCCGCCCATTCACCGCTATTGCGCCCAGGCGCACCTGCGGGCCTGCGAGCTGAAACGCTGGCATTGACCGCTGTCGGACGGCTGCATCCCTGACACCGCACCCATGGTGCGGTGGTGCCTTGCACGAGGACGATGCCCATGGAACTTGCCTGCGATTTGCTCGGGGCCGTACGCCCTTTTCCCCCTGAATGGTCACAAAAACGGCGGCAGATCAGACACCTCCTGGATGCCGTGGCTCTGGAGTTGCGCATCGATGTGAGCCACTCCGAAACTGGCCTGGAAACTGAGCTTGCGGGGCTCTACCGGCGCCTCCGGACCCTGGGCGATGCACTCGGAAACTGTACCCGTCTGCCAGCCCTGCGCCCGGGGCTGGTGTTTCACCACCGCGAGGCCGACGGCGAACACTATGTGTATGTTGAAGATGCGGCACACCATCGTCTCGCCGGTTACACGGTGTTCAACCGCCTGATTGAAGTCGATCGCCGCACTGACCGCCATGTGCGCTCACCGCATTCGAAGTACGCCCCATCCTATCAGGGCCGGGGCATTGCCAGCGCAGTGTATGGCTGGGCGCTCGGACGTGGCTTCTGTCTGGTCAGCGGGGCGCGTCAGTCCGAAGGCGCACATGCCCTGTGGCGCGCCCTGGCCCGCCACTACCCCCTGCGGTGGGTGAGCCTGCGCGCAAAACGCATGCACGACCTCGGCACCGAGGTAGCACCCGAACTGGCCGCCGAACTCGACACCCGGATGCTGCTGCTCGGCAGGGGCTGGCACCTTACCCAACTGCACGAGCAGGGTTTGTTGCGCTGCGAAACCTGCACGACCTGATGCCCCCCTTGTTGCCCTTTTCCCGCTTTTGAGGCAATGCACATGAAATCTGCTGAACCCGTGAAACCCATCCCATCCTGGCTGCGTGCAAGTGCCAGCCTTGTGCTGTTGCTGCTTGCAGCCGTATCGGCCGAAGGCGGAGCGAGCGGAGCCGGACTGATCCACGCTTCCCGGTCGTTCTCAGAAACCCGCCCTGGCAGATGGGATGTTCGGGTTTACCGAATATCGCCGTCAGACCTGTAACCGAGACAGCCACTGCCTTTATACTCCGCAAAAACCCCACTTTGGGCAGTGTGACGACTGCCCATTCCTGGATTGCGCAGAGGCCTGCTCATGGATGACGACAAGCAGCACGCAGCCATACCCATCACGTGGCATGCCGGAAAGCTGAACGGCTTGAACGGCCGCAACAACGACATGGGCCTGCCCCAGGAACGCCCACCCAATAGTGCTTCATCCGCACCGCTCTCAGCCCTCATCGACATGGAATCCCTGCGGGCGCTGCTCGACGACCTGACCCGCTTGATCGGCATGCCCACCGCCCTGCTTGACCTGGAAGGCAATATCCTGCAGGCAGCTGGCTGGCAGAAGGCCTGCACTGGCTTTCACCGTGCCGTCCCCAGTTCCTGCGCCAACTGCACCGAAAGCGATCTGTTCCTCGCCCGTCATCTGCGCGAAGGCGAGTTTGTGGATTACAAGTGCCAGAATGGCCTGTGGGACGTGGTCACGCCGGTCTTTGTGGGTCAGCAGCACTTGGGCAACCTCTATTGCGGTCAGTTTTTCTACGACGATGACGAGATCGACGAAGCCTGGTTTCTGGCCCAGGCCCAGCGCCATGGCTACGACCCTCAAGCCTATCTGGAAGCCATCCGCAGCATGCCCCGTTTCAGCCGCGAGCGGGTGCGACAGGCCATGGGGCTGATCGTCAGCCTGGCCTCCTATCTTTCTCACCTGTCCATCACCAACCTGCAACTGCGCGAGAGCCGTGCGCAGATGGAGACCCTGCTCAATACCTTGCCGGATCCGGTGTGGTTGAAGGACCTGGACGGTCGCTTCATGGCCTGCAACCAGGCCATGGCCCGCATGATGGGCGCCCCGATTGCCGAGCTTATCGGCAGAACCGATCACGACTTCCTGCCCCCGGAACTGGCGGACTTTTTCCAGCAGAAAGACCGGGAGGCCATGGCCGCCGGCACCTCCCGCACCAACGAGGAGCGACTGCCTCACGCGGAAAGCGGCCAGACCATCGTGCTGGAAACCATCAAAACGCCAGTGCCGGACCTGAACGGCAAACCCATGGGGGTGCTGGGCATCGGCCGCAACATGACCGAACGCAAGCGCGTGGAGGACGAACTGCGGCTGATGTCGCGGGTGTTCTTCAATAGCGGTGAAGCCATCCTCATCACCGATGCCCGCAACCGCATCCTGGCGGTGAACCGGGAATTCATCAAGCTCACCGGCTACACTCAGGAAGAGGTGCTGGGGCGAAACCCACACATGCTTTCCGCTGGAAACACGCCCCCAGAGGTCTATGACGAGATGTGGGCAGCCCTGGCCACCAGCGACCACTGGCAGGGCGAACTCTGGGACCGGCGCAAATCCGGCGAGCCCTACCCCAAGCGGCTCTCCATCTCGGTGGTGCGCGACAGCGAAGGACGCATCACCAACTACATCGGCGCCTTCGAGGACATCACCGAACGCAAGGCTGCAGAAGACAAGATCAGCTACCTGGCCCACCACGACGCCCTCACCGGCCTGCCCAACCGCTTCAGCCTGCATGAGCGGATCGAACAAATGATGGCCTTTGCCCGGCGCCTCGATGACTGTCTGGCGGTGATGCTCATCAACCTTGACCGCTTCAAAACCATCAACGACACCCTGGGCCACAACGTGGGTGACCAACTGCTGATCCAGGTGGCCAAGCGGCTGAAACGCAGCGTGCGGGACAGCGACATCGTGGCCCGGCTGGGAGGTGATGAATTCGTGGTGGTGCTCACCGGCGTGGAGGCGGCAGAGGCCGTGGCCGAAATCGCCGCCATGATCGTCCGGCAGATCGCCACCCCCTACGACATCGGCGGCCACGAACTGCACACCTCCCCCAGCGTGGGCATCTGCTTCTACCCCCAGGATGCCGAGGCCACCGAAGAACTCATCAAGAACGCCGACATCGCCATGTATCACGCAAAGGCCATGGGGCGCAGCAACTACCAGTTCTTCACCCAGCAGATGCGCACCATGGTGAGCCAACGGGTGAGTGCCGAACGGGAACTGGAACAGGCTCTGGAGCAAGGCCAGTTCGTCCTTCATTACCAGCCGCAGATCGAATCCGGCAGTGGTCGAGTGGTGGGGCTGGAGGCTTTGGTGCGCTGGCGGCACCCGACCCGTGGGCTGGTGTCGCCCATCGACTTCATCGAACTGGCCGAGGAAAGCCGGCTCATCATCCCCCTGGGCCAATGGGTGGTACACGAGGCCTGCCGGCAACTGAAAGCCTGGCATGAAAGCGGACTGACTCAGCTGCACATGTCAGTGAACCTCAGCCCCCTCCAGTTTCAGGACAAAAACCTGCCCGCTCTGGTGCGCCAGGCCCTGCGCAGCAGCGCCCTGCCCCCCGCCTGCCTGCATCTGGAAATCACCGAATCCATGGCCATGAAGAACCCGGAAGAGAACGTGCGAATGATGCAGCGTCTGAACGAGATCGGCGTCAAGCTGGCGCTCGACGACTTTGGCACCGGCTATTCCTCCCTGGCCTACCTCAAGCTCTTCCCCATCGACATTCTCAAGATCGACCGCTCCTTCGTGAAAGACATCGAGACCGACGAGAACGATGCCGCAATCTGCGAGATGACCATGCTGCTGGCCCAGAAGCTGGGTCTTCAGGCTGTAGCCGAGGGCGTGGAAACCCGCGCCCAGCTCGACTTTCTGCACAGCATCGGCTGTCAGTGGGTCCAGGGGTACCTCTTCAGCAAACCCCTGCCGCCCGACCAAGCCCGCGCTTTCATGACGAACTGTGCATCGGCGAAGGCTGCATCAGCCCGATGAAGCGAGCGCCCCGCCACTCAACGGTAGAACCAGACACGTCCATGCCCCTGTCGGCCCCCTTGGAATTTCAGTGGGAGATGAGTTTTTGCCCCTGCAAAAGCGATTTTCCTCAAAAGGTGTTGACTTCCTTTTGAGGGAGACGTAATATTCGGTTTCTCCAGACGCGGGGTGGAGCAGTCTGGCAGCTCGTCGGGCTCATAACCCGAAGGTCGCAGGTTCAAATCCTGCCCCCGCAACCAAACAAAAGCATTAAAAGCCAATCACTTAGCGGTGGTTGGCTTTTTTGCGTCTGGGCACAGGATAAGCCTCTGTGCCCAAGTTGTGCCCATCCTGTGCCCACAATCAGCCTGAACCCCTGTGTTTTTCAAGGGCTCAGAGGGGCGGCCAACCGCAAGAAACTTCAGCGCGTTGTGCAGCGACTCGAAGCCGAACTTGAGGCCGGATCGTTCGACTACGACACGTTCTTTGCCGGAAGCCGCAAGGCCGAGAAGGGCAACCGGGCCGCTTCTGCCGCTGTCTCGGTGCCGACACAACAAGGCAATGTCGTTGCGGCCCCGGTCACCCTGCCCACGGTACCTTCCACGCCGAACTTTGCCGAGTTTGCGCGTACCTGGATGACCGAGAACGAGGTGCTGTGGCGGCGCACTTACAAGCGCACCGTCGAAGACATCGTGAACAAGTACTTCCTGCCCGTGTACGCCGAGCGTGCGGTAGCGAGCTTTTCCCGCGCCGAGATCCTGCAGTTCCGGGCAGAGTTGGCCAAAGTGCCCGGGCGCAAGAAGGAGACGCTCTCGCCCCGGAGGATCAACGCGGTGATGAACATTCTCAGCCTGATCCTGCGGGAGGCGTCCGACCGGTATCAGTTCACCTGTCCGTACTACAACATCAAGCCGCTCAGGATTCCCAAGAGCGAGGTGAAGGCGCGACGACCGTACCAGACCCGTCACACGGCCGCGACCCTGTGGCTGGCGGCCGGGGAGAATCCGGAGTGGATTGCACGGCAGATGGGCCATACCAGCACCGAGATGCTGTTCAAGGTGTATAGCCGCTATGTGCCCAATCTCACCCGGCAGGACGGTTCGGCATTCGAGCGTCTGCTCGAACGCAGTCTGGGGGAGGCGTCCGTTCAGGGGGCGAAGCCGGGAAGTCAACAGGAGGAGCCGGTAGCGGAGCCGGACGAGCCGTCTGACCCTGATGTGAAGGAGCAATGTGATGAATGAGACGATGAATCAGACGATGAATCGCCCCGGGCGCACGACAGCGCCCTTGCCTCCGGGCCGGGATGTGCTGTTCCGGCGTCTGCCGGCGCTGTTTCGGGTGCAGTCCATTACGCGCATGCCCTTTGATGAGCGTCATCGCTTGAACCGGGCGGTGCTCTTTCATGAGCAGGCGAGTCTGTGTGTGGAGTGGCTGAGCCGGCAGGTCGATGTGCAGCTGACCGTGGGCAGGCTGGTTTCGGTGCGCTGGCTGGGCCATCCGGTGAGCCTCAACGGGGCAGTGCGTATTTCGCGGCTGGTGGTGTTGCACCGTCCGGTGCCCGACTGCAATCTGTTTCAGACGGTGTTGCCGGGCTGGCAGGTGGACCGTTCGCTCCTTGGGCGGGCGGCTGCGCTGTGGGCGCAGTTGCCGCCGGAGTTTGGTTACCTGTTCAATGCGCTGCTGTGGCCGTCTGATCGCTTTTACCGCTATCTGAGTGGCCCCAGTTCGCTCAACGGGCATCACGCCGGGCCCGGTGGCAATCTGCGCCATACGGTGGAGGTGGCCGAGCAGGTGATCGATCTGGCCGCAAATCAGCGGCGGGTGCACATGGGGGTGTTGCTTGTGGCAGCGCTGCTTCACGATGTGGGCAAGGCCGATGAGTATCAGTATGTGCCCCACCGGCAGCGCATGGTGTTGAGCGACCGGGGGCAGCTGGTCGGCCACAAGCTGACCGTGCTGGAGTGGCTGGCTCAGGCGCGGGCCATGCACGGAGTGCCCTACGATGAGAAGCATTATCTGGCCCTGGTCAATGCGCTCACCAGCGCCAAGGGGGCACCGCCCTGGGTGGGGTTGCGTGAGCCTCAAAGCGCGGAGGCGATCTTGCTCAGTGCGGCCGACCGACTGTCCGGATGCTTCGATCTGATTGATCGCCATGCTCCGAAAGAGCCCGGCTTCGGGCGCTTTCACCCGCATCTGGGCAGCCGTCCCTTCGTGGTGGCACGCTCCGGATGAGCCCTGGCCGGCTGCCCGCCGTGTCCGGATGACAGCCGCTCACCCCGAGCGGCTTTTTTACTTTTGTGGCCCGGAACATCGGCCCGAACGCCCGGTCGACGGCTGCATGAACCTCAACACCCCCACCACGATCCGGCGCTCACTGCCGACGCTGCTGCTGGCCCTGGGCCTGCTGGCAGGCTGCACCACCTGGGCCAATACGGTGCCCGAAGTGCCCTCCCCCACCCTGCAGTCGATTCCGTCGCTCGAAGTCCCCCGCTACATGGGCACCTGGCATGAAATCGCCAAGTACCCTAATCGCTTCCAAAAGCACTGCGCCAGTCACACGCAGGCCCGGTATCGCCTGCTGCCCGACGGTGGCGTGGAGGTGATCAATCGCTGCCGCACAGGCGACGGAGACCTGTCCGAGGCACTCGGCATGGCCCGCCAGGTCGGAGCAGCCGATTCGGCCCGGCTCAAGGTGCGTTTCGCGCCACAATGGCTGTCCTTCCTGCCCTGGGTGTGGGGGGACTACTGGGTGATCGACCTGGACCCGGACTATCAGCTGGTGGCCATCAGCGAGCCCACGCGCGAGTATCTATGGGTGCTGTCGCGAACCCCGACCATCGATGAGCAGGCCTACCGGCAGCTTCTGGAAAGACTTGAAGCGCAGGGGTTTGAACTGGAACGTCTGGAGCGCACGGTGCAGACCGATGAGTGAGACTCCGCTCGGCCATCATTCATAAAGGATGCTGGCACTTGACTGTACAGGGTGGAGACGAATCGTCGCGCTGTGTCACTGCCAGACGCAACTTTCCTTCTGTCTGCACGGGGCACCCAAAAATACAGAAATATAAACAAATCAATTAGTTGCGAGAGCTTTCTGTGTAACGCATTGATGGTGAAACGAAAATTTCAGGCTGTAGACTGTAGTCTTCATACGATTGCGCTGTCAGAGGAACGTGCATTATAATGTACTTATTTACAGTCAAATAGGATCGAGTGAGCGTTTTAAACATGCGTCCTCGAATCGATCCGGGTATCAAAGCCTCCCCGAAGAGGTAGAATCCGCGCGGTAGCGCCGGTCATCCGGCAATTCCAGCAAACCATTCCCACAACATAAGAGGCAGCTTCCAGCCCTTATGTGAACGGAGTTTCTTCATTTATATGGCATAAAACTTATTGTGAGTGCTCAGAATTTTGTGGCGCGCGAGTCGCGCCCTTTCTATTTGTACGATGGAAATAACAAGAACAACGACGCATGTACGAACGCAGACCCATTCCGGTAATCGACCTCTTCGCGGGTCCGGGCGGCTTAGGGGAAGGCTTCTCGTCGATTCTGGACGTCGACCACACCCCCTATTTCTCCCTGAAAGTCTCAGCAGAGAAGGACCCGACGGCTCACAAAACGCTGTCGCTGCGCTCGCTCTACCGAAAATTTCCGAGAGGACAGGCTCCCGACTGCTACTACGACCATATTCGCAGGAAAATCACCCGCGAGGTCCTCTTTGCTCACCCGGACGCTGCTGAAGCTGGTCGAGAGGCATTAGAGGAGGCGCGTCATTTCGAGCTCGGGAAGGACGACCCGGAGGACTTGGACCGCCGCATTCAGGCGGCTCTCGGTGGCGCGGACGACTGGGTTCTGATCGGCGGCCCTCCCTGCCAGGCCTACTCTGTTGCAGGTCGTGCCAGACGCACGCGCGAGTCGCTGGCAAAGTTCGAGAGCGACGAGAAGCACTTCCTCTATCGGGAGTATCTGCGGATCATCCGCAGACACAAACCGGCCGTCTTCATTATGGAGAACGTGAAGGGAATGCTCTCTTCGCAGCACGGCGGCTCCCCCATCTTCGAAAAAATCGTGTCGGACCTCTCCAGGCCGGGGGACGGCCTCGAATATCAGATTCGCTCGCTGGTTAAGCCGGGCATGGCGGGAGAGATATCTCCGCACGACTTCGTCATCGAGGCGGAGCGCTACGGCGTTCCGCAGGGGCGTCACAGAGTCATCCTGTTCGGGATTCGCTCGGACGTCGCGCGCTCGGTTCCCGAGCTATCCACGAAGCCGGAGGAGTTCGTACTGGGGGACGAGAACCAGAAGATTTTTGTCGGAGAGGTGCTGTCCGGTCTTCCTCCGCTCCGCAGCAGACTGTCCAAGGAGCCCGACGGACACGACCGGTGGCTCTACGCGCTTAGCCAGACGGCCGAGGAGCTTCGATTCTATCGCTCAGAGGCGTTGAAACCCGTTTTCGAGGAGATAAGCCGAGCCGTTGAGGAGGCTCGTCGTCACGTATCCGTTGGAGACCCCTTCTGGCCTTTCGACACGACCAGGCACAAGATGCGCGATGGACTGGCGGACTGGTATATAGACGAACGTCTGGGCGGCGTGATCCAGCACGAGGCGCGCTCACATATGCGTTCGGACCTTCACCGCTACCTCTTCGCCGCAGCCTACGGAAGAGTCAAAGGGGTTTCGCCCAAGATCGCCGACTTCCCTCCCCCGTTGCTTCCCAAGCACGGCAACGTGTTCTCCGAGAAGGTGCCGTTCGCCGATCGCTTCCGGGTTCAGTTGGAGGGTTCTTGGTCGTCCACCGTCGTCGCTCACATCGCCAAGGACGGGCACTACTTCATCCATCCCGACCCGTCGCAGTGCCGAAGCCTGACCGTACGCGAGGCCGCCCGTCTTCAGACCTTCCAGGACAACTACTTCTTCGCAGGCAACCGTACCGAGCAATACACGCAGGTCGGCAACGCGGTTCCGCCTCTTCTGGCTTGCAAGATCGCCGGCGTGGTCTTGAAGTTCATGGACGCGTGGAATCGGAGCAGAACTCCCCGCTAACCTCGGGCCCCTCTATCCAGCTGCGCAGCAGTTCAGGCAGCGCCGCTCGCGTTTCGGGCGAGCGCGTGGCGCACTCCCACACTACCAGCACTCGCCAGCCCGCTGACAACAGAGCGTCAATCGCGCGCCGATCGCGCTCGACGTTTGCTGCGAGTTTTGTCTCCCAGAACTCCCTTCGCGAGGCAGGAGTCTTCGCGTAGCGACAGGCCGGATGGGCATGCCAGAAGCAACCGTGAACAAACACCGCGACGCGCCGCCCGGGCAGGACGACGTCGGGGCGTCCAGGCAGATCCTTCCGGTGCAGACGGAATCGGAAGCCCGCAGCGAACAAGGCTTTGCGGACAACGAGTTCGGGCTTCGTGTTCCGTCCTCCGATGCCGGACATCATCCGGCTTCTCGTCGCCGGGTCGACGACGTCGGCCACGGATCAGCCCCGGCGAGTCTCAGGCACGTCCACGGACGGCGGAGAGAACGGACGAGAAAACATCGCCTCCCTGCACTCGGGCCGCTTGGCCCATTCGGAGATCATCTTGCCGTTGGCGGTCTCGTGAAGGCGCTCGTTCACCTCCCGCGCCCATATCTCGACCTGCTCCAGGAACTGGAACGAGACGCTCTGACTGCGCCAGACCTTCTCCAGATCGAAGGCGTCGCGGTAGGAGAGCGCGACGACGGCGACCGTGTAGGCGGCGACGTTCGCCAGGAAGGCGGAGACGAGCGGACGAGCGGTCTTGTGGACGGCCTTGAACACGAGGGCTTTGGCCACCAGCGCCTTGAAGAAGGTCGGGTCCGGCACGACGGGCGTCCCGGCCGCCTCCGCCTCGGCGAGGCCTGTCATGAAGCGGTCGAAGCACTTCTGCGTTCCGAGGCTGACGACGTCGGGTCTGGCGTCCCAGGCCATCAGGTATTTCGCCAACTCCGTCTTGGTTATCTTGCGCGAGGCCGGCACGGAGTCCTTCAGGGCCTTCAGGCGCGCTGGGGTCGTGCCTTCGCGCGAAAGAAGGGTGTTGTAGCTTCCCGCAGCCCGCTCGTAGAACCAGCGCCCCACGCCGTCGGGGCAGTAGACCGTCAGGGAGAGCCGCTCGACGTCCACGTGGAAGGGCTTGTTCGCCGACAGGTCGGACTGCCGCACCGCGTTCTGAGAGTTCGCGTAGCGCGAGATGTCGGAGACCAGCGCCTCCTCCTTCGCCGGGTCCTCCTCCTTCATGACGATGATTTTCGCGGGCACGCGGACCTTGCTCAGGTCGGTCTCGGGATACTTTTTCTTCGTGAAGTAGAGGGAGGCTGTGCTCTGCCCTCCGTTCACGATCTGCATGCCGCGCAGCCAGACGATGCCGGGCGAGCCGTCCTCGGTCCGCGCGAGCTTCATCTCGTCTGCGACCAGCACGATGCCGTTGTTGAAGGCCATGAACCGCTCGGGCGCGGTGCGAAGCGTGCTCTGGATGCCGGCGTTCACGCCCTTGGCCTTGACGCTCAGGAACGAGCGCACGTTGGCTTCCAGCAGTCTGGGGCCGAACTTCTCGTAGACGTGGCGCAGCGCCTCGCCGGGGACGGCGGTCAGCGCGTAGTCGTAGTCCCCCGTCTCGCCCGGAACGAAGACGCATGGCAGCGGCGAGCCGGAGACCTCGTTGAAATCGACGACGAGCTCGTCGCGCGGCTTGCCCTCGGAGCGATGCCGGAAGAGCCGTTCGATATCCATGACCTCGAGACGGACCGACTTGCCGCCGACGTCCCTCGGCTTGAAGCTCTTCGACTTGGTGACGCCGTCCGTGAGTACGAACACGCGCACCTGCTCAAGGCAGTCGTATATCTCCCGGATAGTGAGCGCGAAGGAGTGGACGTCGCTGGACGGATCCAGCTTGTCCGCGAGCCGCCCCGCCGCGCAGAGTTCGAGGAAACGCACGCACTGCTGCGCCGCCGTCTTCGAGTCCTGATCCTGAACGAGCGTCAGGGTCTCGAAGCCCTCATAGAGACTGACGAAGAGATCCAGTTGATCGGCGTCGTCGGAGATGGCGTAGCCGCTGAGTCGCAGGTTGGCGTTCCCGACTTTCCCCTGAAAGTGGCAGACAACGGGTTCGAAGGTCATGCCCGCGTCCACGAGGTGCTGCATCACCACCTCGCAGAAAACCAGTTCGGCGAAGGGAGAGCCTTCGCTCATCTGGGCCGCTATCTCGGCCCGCGTCTCAGCGAGAAAGTCGTCGAGGGTCATTCGGTTGCTCCCAGTTGCGAGAGGACCTCGTCGAAGTCGCGCAGGAAGTCTCCGGCGTGGTCCAGATTGATTTCGTAGACGGCGCGAGTCACGCCGGCCGGGACGAATCCCGGCGTGAGGCGGGGGAAGCCCTCGGACACCGAGAGCACGCGCCTGTCCTTCGGATCGAATCTTCGGGAATACTGGCCGGCGTGGGCCTCCAAGTAGCCCGCGACCATGAGACGCTCCCGCAGGAAGTCCGCCGCGCCGGGTTCGCCTTCGAGACGACGCTCGACCTCGGCGACCATATCGGGAATGGTCGCCCCGCCCTCTCCCGCCGCGAATCTGACGGCGGCCAGAAACAAGGGAGACGAGACAGCGTCGTCCAACTGTTCCAGCGAGCCGATCTTTACGGGGAATCCCGACGAGGACATCGTCGCCTTCACCTCGATCGCCCCGCCCCCGATGAGGAAGTCCTGCGGGGCGTCGTCCGGGCCGACCCAGCCGCTCAGGATGCTCTCAGGCGAAACCCCTGCGTCGAGCAGCCGCGCCATGAAAAAGAGCTCCCCGGCCAGTCCTAGCTCCGACTCGGGGCTGAGGGGGCCCGTTCCGCGCGACATGAACTGCTGCCACATGCGCACTCTGCGCAGCATGGTCTTGAGAACAGCGGCCTCCCCCTCGGGAGCGGCGGCGTCCATGGCTCCCGCAACGTCGCCCACCATCTCCGCGAAGAGCTCGGGACTGCCCGACTCCTTGCGGGACAGAGCTATCCAGGTCATGCCGTCGCCGAACGGGTCCGCACGGACGACCTCGAAACCCTTGCCCTCGGGCAGCCGGTCCGACGAGCCTGGACGAGCCGTCGGGAAACGGGCGAGCAGCGCCTCCTCGTTCCCCGGGAAGCGCCTGGCCGCCACGAGCTCGCAAGCTCCCTCGCGGGCCACCGGAATGCCGCGCCACCCCGCCTCCGCGCCACTTCCCGAGAGGGCCTCCCAAGCGGCGACGAACTCGTCAATCGGCCGGGGCATACTCGGTCTCCCAGAGAAGGTGATCCACTTCGTATTTCACGGTCGTCGTCGAACGACTGGCGGGAAAGCTGACCCCGAAGCCGACCACGGGCGGAACGCCTTCGGGCAGTTCCGCGCCTTTCGGGTCGATGGGATACAGGAGAAGCAGACCGCGCTCGGGATGAGCCGGGACACCCTCGGCCCCCAGTCCGCGCACCTGACGCACCCAGACCCCTCCTGGGTATTTTGGCGGCTCCTTCCCAGTCTCCTCCGTTCCCCGCCCGGGGTCCTTCGCCCGGTCCTCGAGGGTGAGTCTCATGGCGGCGAGCCAGGACTCCTCGTCCATATCGATCGCCTCGTCTCTGGGAGAGAGAAGCCGCCCGATGGAGTAGTGCTCGGTGTTCGCGTTTGGTTTACGGGTGATCATGTGCTCCAACGTGTATTTGCCGCAGAGTTCGAATGGGCCTCCATCGGCACTATCCTTCCCACCGATCACCGCGACGGTCCAGGAGGAGAGCTCGCCCTTGGCCGCCATCGCCTTGACGAAGTCGGCCAGCACCGCGCTGTTCACCTTCCGGGCCGCAGGATGCGTCAGATAGGTCGAGAAGAAGTCCGCCACGTGCTCGGCGGGCACGCCCTCCCACAGGAATCCCTTCCACTCCTGCGTGCCCCAGCCGCGCTTGCGGACGATGACACCGCTCTCGGACGGCGCGCCGGCCGCCTCCAACAGCCTCTCGGTCGCCACAAGGTTGCGCTCGACGATTGACGGATCTCGATGGAAGGCGACGGTTTCGAGCACGGAGCCGCTGAACGAGACTTGCAGGGTCTTGGCGCTGCGCATCTTGATGGGCGACGTGACCATCAGAACGGGATGTGACTGCACCTTCATGCCGTATGTCTCGGGCGTCGCGTGGACTTTCGCCATGATGTCGAACTCCTGGCGAAGCTCCTCGGCCGCGTCGGCGATGTGCCCGAACCACTCGACGAGGTCCGAGGTCGTGTAGAGACGGCAGAGATCGAGGTAACCCGGGCGATAGCCGAACCAACGGCCCATCTGCATCAGGGTGTCGTACATCTTGGTGGAGCGGACGAAATAGCTGACGCAGAGCCCTTCGAGCGTGAGGCCTCGGGCGAGCTTGTCGCCGCCGACGGCGATGACCTTCAGGCCGGTCTCCTCCCGCTCGGCGTAGTCGAGCACGTCGCCGGCAGACCCGTTGATGGCCCTGACACCGTTCGCCAGATCGTCAAGCACCTCGGGAAGGACCGCCTCGACGTCCTCCCATTCGGGAAGCTCGAACTCACCGGCCGACTCGTCCATGGCCGTCGCCACAGCGGCCGAGGTGGGCACGAAGTCGTCCTCCCAGAGCTCTCGCCACTCAGCCAGCAGCGCGTCCTTCTCTGACGCGCCGAATCCCCGCATACGCGCGCGGAAGCTCTTCACGAGGTCGTCCACCTGCCGGCGGACCTCCTCCTGGACGGCGGTGTAGCGCGTCACGTGGATCAGCATCGAGCAGTGCCTGGAACTCTGCCCCCTGAGCACCCGCACCGCGCAGCAGAGCGCGAAGGCCGAGATCGCCTCCCTGAGCGACGGCGGCACCTCGTCGCGCCCCTCGTACAGGGGGACGTGGGTCTTGCCGTGCCTGGGAGGCATCCAGCCGTCCTCGCCCGTGGAGTCCGTCTGGTCGTCCATCTCCCGCGTCAGAGGCAATCCGCCGACCCTGCCCTCGGTCGAGCGCAGGCCGAAGACGCGCGCGGGGCCGACGTAGTTCGAGGGGGCCGAGATATTGACGATGAAGGACTGGGGGAACAGGTCGGGTCCCTCGTCCTTCGTGGTCTTCCGGCGGTCGATGAAGATGTTCGCGAAAGGCGTGGCGGTGTAGCCGACGTAGGCCTTCCTGGCGAACGAGTGAAGGATCTTTCGGATGCGGCTGTTGATGGCCTTCGGCTGGTAGTCGTCGTCCACCGAGCCGTCCTTGTTGACGATCTGGTCCCCGGTGTCGACGGAGGCATGGTCGGCCTCGTCGTCGATCAGGAGCAGCGGGAAGCCCGAGACAAGAGGACGTCCGTCGGAGTCCTTGGCGTCGGCGACGTGGTTGCGAATCCATTTGAGCAGCCGTTCGAGCACCGTCTTGTTCTTCTTGACGACGAAGAGCCACGGCCGCTGCTCGGGCGAGATGGCGAGGTGCTTCGCGACCTTGGTGTTGAAGTCCCCGTTGTCCGAGCGATTCGTCGCGCAGTTAGGGCGAATCTCCGCGTCGCGGGCGTTCTCGCCGACCCCGATGTAGCGCACGACGTCGTTCTTCGCCGACGTCTCGTAGCCGAGGAAGCCCTCCTCGAGGCGAATCTGGGTCTGCGAGCGCAGATTGTTGTGCAGGCCGGCGAGGACGATGATGATTTTGTAGCCCGCGTCGGCCGCCTTGCAGATCAGGCCCGTGTAGTTGCCCGTCTTGCCGGACTGGACGTGCCCCACGACGAGTCCGCGACGATCCCAGACGCCCTCCCGCAGAGGGTCTTCGAGCAGTTCGAGAATCTTGTTGGTCGCCTCGTCCAGAGCGTCCACCGCCTTCACCGACATCCTGCTTTCGAGGAAGTCGCGGTAGCGCTGCCAGTAGCGCCAGTCCTTACGCCGGGATGCGTTGAGCCAGTCCTTGTGCCCTGTCTTGTCGGAGAGCGTCGTGGCTCCGCCGATCCACAGACTGAAGCGACGGATGAGTTCGGCGACGGCCTCCTTCCGGTCCACGTCCTTTCCCGGATAGAGGTTGTCGGCGACGAAGTCGACCTTCTCCGCGATGAGGGTCGGGGTGACCGCGCCCTTCTCCATGTCCGCCGCGAGCATCGTCTGGACGATGCTGACGAGACCCTGAAACACCTTGCTCTGCTCTTCCGTCATCCTGCGTTTCCTTCGTCGGACTTCGTCGCCTCGGGAAGCCCTGCGACGAGTTTGGGATAGTTCTGAAATGGCTCGGTGGAGGACAGCGCGCGAACGGCCGCCCCGGGGGTCATGCCGCGACGCCCGATCATGTCCTTGAACAGGGTCAGGAGAACCGTCCTGACGCCGTCGGGAGCCGTTTCCGACTCGCCGGAGAAGCCCGTTCTCGGGGTGTCCTTGTTCTCGGCGGTGTCGAGCCAGATGCGCTGTACCGGCACCGTCTCCTCCACGACGCGAAGCATCGCCCTCACGAGGTCCTTCCGATCGCCGCACGCGTCGATGACGGCGGCGACGGCGGGATGTCCCTCGTCGATGCGATAGCGGATGCCGCTGCGTAGATGCTCGACCCGCCAGGCCTGCTCGATCGGAGTTCCGCTGGGACCCGGCGTTGGCGAGCCTCTGAACGCGAAAACCTTGCGCGCCTTCTCGCGCGTGTTCTCGGCCAGCCCCGTCAGCCAGGAGCGTACGAAGACGGGCGGCCGAGCCGTGGACTTCCTCACGTCGATCTTCCAGTCGGCGTCGGCGGAGTTCGGGATGTCCACCCTGATCCGGGCCAGACGATGCGACTCCTCCCGATTCCAGGCCCTGCCCTTGCCGAGTCCGAGCCATCCCCCGGCCAGCAGGAGGCGCTTGTTTCGGTAGACGTAGAAGCCCTGCTGGGACGTCCATCCCTCGGGGCCGCCGGCCTTCGAGAAGTCCTCCTCGGCCAGCTTGTCCTTGTGAGGAAGCACGTGGCACTGCGCCTCGACAGGACCGGAAGCGGTCGAAATACGGGCGACGGGTGATTCCCAGGGCTTGGCCGGATGCCCGGTCATGAAGGGGTCCCACGGAGCCACGGCCTTGTCGTTCAGGAAAAGCCGGAAGTCGGGCCTGTGCCCCTCGGTGAGACGATGGAAAATCATCGCGAACCTCGACTCGACGTCGATGGCGAGCTCGGCGAAATGGTCGAAGTTGGAGCCGGCCGTGACCACGCGATCCATGCGCTCCCAGAGGACGAGGGTCCCCGAGCGCAAACCCGCCAGAGGTTCCAGAAAGCGCTCGGAGCCCTCGGCGGGACCTTCGAACATGCGCCATCCGCCCTCCGGGTCCGAGGCTATGGCGTCGAGGTCCCAGCGCAGACAGACCAGCGGCCCTCCCTCGCGCTTCGAGGCGACGGTGAGACTGCGGCACTGCGAGAAGGAGGCCGTCTTCAGGCCGAGCCCGAAGCGTCCGAGGTCGGTCGGAGCCCGCTCGCCGAGCGGATTGATGGTCCCCAGCGTCATCGCGGCTTCGAGCTCCGGGTCGCTCATGCCGCGACCGTCGTCCAGAATCGAGATCCGACTCGCCTGCCCTTCCCAGTCGAAGCGCAGACGAACCTCGGAGGCCCCGGCGGATATCGAGTTGTCCACGACGTCGGCCAGAGCGGCGGAGGTCGAGTATCCGAGACCCCGGAGGGCCTCCATCATCGCGCCGGCCTTCGGCGGGGCGACCCTGGCTTTCTGTGTCATTCGAAAAAAAGCTTGAGTTTGTCAGCACGAGCGGGGTGGCGCAGCTTTTTCAGGACCTTGGCTTCGATCTGGCGGATGCGCTCGCGCGTAACGCCGAAATGCTGACCGACCTGTTCGAGAGTCATCGCGTCGTCGTCCATGAGTCCGAAGCGCAGAAGAATCACTTCTCTGGCGCGCTCGTCCAGTTCGTCCAGCATGCCGAGAAGCGTCCTGCGCAGCGAGGCCTGCCCGGCGACGTCTGCCGGGTTAGAAGCCGCGTCGTCGACGAGACCGTGGACTCTCGACCGGCCGGAGTCAGGGTCGATTTGATCCAAAGAGTCCGCGTCCTCGAACATGGAGAGAAGCACGCGGGTCCTGGCGAGCGACATCCCGATGCGTCTCGCGGTCTCGGACTCGGTTTCGGGACGCCCCAGGCGGGCCTCGACGGAGTCCCGCTCGCGCAGAACCTTTCGCGCCATCTCCTGAATATGGACGGGAGCCCGGACGATTCTGCCGGTATCGGCGATCGACCTGGTAACCTGCTGTCGAATCCACCATGTCGCGTAGGTGGAGAACCGGAAGCCCTTGCGCCAATCGAAGCGCTCCACCGCCTTCATGAGACCGATGTTCGCCTCCTGAACGAGGTCGTCGAAGGGCGTTCCGGACCGGAAATACCTCTTGGCAACGGACAGAGCGAGCCTGAGGTTGCAGAGAATCATCCGCTCCCGAGCCTTCGCCTGACGTCCGAGAGCCTCGACGAAGCCTCCCCCCGTCTGCTCGCGAACGGCCTTGTCAGCCAGTTCCATGAGAAAACCGCGAGTCAGTCGAGCCTCCTCCAAGGCCTCCGCCATCCTGCGCGGGTCGCCTCGGCTGGCTCTCACGGCGGCGACGGCGTTCACGAAGAAGGCGGCCTCCTCGTCGAGCTCCGACTCGTCGTTCTCGTCCTCCTCCGCTCCCGCCGAGCGGGAGACGATATCCTCGTCGGACGATGGCTCCGGCCCCGCAGAGAACGACTCGGCTTCGGCCTCTCCCGAGGCGACCCGATCGGCGGCGTCGAATACGGCTGACAACCCCTCGGGCCACGAGGCGAGAGCGGAGAGAGCCGCTCGACCGGCCTCCTCCATCTCTCTTCCCAAGGCGATTTCCTCTTCGGCGTCGAGCAGTTCGCCGCGAATATCCTTCGAGTAGAATCGGAAAGGGTCGTTACGCCCGGACGCAAGCTCCTCGGCGAAGTCGACGGCCTCCGTCAGAAGACACTCCTCCTCCACTGAGGGGTCGGACAGGAAGATTGCCTCGTCCGTACCGGCCCATTCGACGACGGTCGCTCCGAGCTCTCCCGCCACGAAGGCGAGAAGCCTCTCGGCCTCCTCGTTTCGACTGCCGTCGGCGTTCGAGCAGACGTCAATCAGTCTGTCCTCCGAGACCATTCCCTCGCGCAGAGCGGCGAGCAGAAGGTCTCTGACGGCCCCGCCGCCCTCGTCGCGGGCGATCGGAGCAGCTCTGAGGGGCAGATGAAGCTCGACGTCCCCCCAGTCCTTGTCGCGGTCCACGACTTTGTGTCGCGCGATGGTCTCGTGAAGCTGTCTGGCAGCCTCCGCCACGGTCTCGTCGCCCTCCGGAGCGGAAATCTCCTCCTCAGCCTCCCAGTCTTCGCCAAAGAAATCGCCAAGAGGCTCGTCGTCCAGCGCGAGCGCGTCCGATTCATCCCTTAGCGCGAATGCCGCAACCGAAGTGCTCGAAGTCTCGCCCGCGACGGAAACCGCTTCCTCGCTCGCCGTCTGCTCATCGCAGACCGGAGATGTCGGCTCGACGGCCTCCTCCGACGCGGGAGCCGCATCGACCCTAGGCGTTTCGAAAGCAGGGGACGGGTTCTCCGGCTCGACGTCAGGAACGGTCTCGACCATCTCGAAGGGAGCCCGGGCGAATTCGACGGGGAATTCGTTTAAAGGCAGGGGAGCCGCGAGACGCGCGACGGCCTCGGTCAGAACGGCGACGGTCTCGGGGCAACCTCCTTTGACGGCGTGAGCCAGCGCATTCATTCCGTTCTCGTCGGCGAGCGTCGGGTTTGCCCCGGCGTCCAGAAGCAGTCTGACCACTCCCGCTCTCCTTTTGCCGGCCGCCAGGATCAGAGGAGTTGCGCCCGAGCCGTCGCGAGCGTCGAGGTCATCGCCTCGGCGGATGTGCAGCTTGATAGCTGTCTCCACGCCGGAGATGGCCGCGAGACGCAGAAGCGGGTTGAGCTTTCTCACGGAGCTATCCACTGTCACCGTCCTCGGGAAGATAGCCGGGGGCGATGGAGGCGCTGTCCACGCCGTTCAGCGCGGAGCGATTCCTCAGCCAGAGGCGATACTCGGGGCCCCGCAGGGAGTGGTTCTCCGAGCAGTCGACGCTCCAGCGACGCAGGACGTATCCGGCCAGAGCAGCCTTGGCCCGAATGCGCAGTGCTCCGTCGGTCATCGGATAGTCCAGGGCGACCAGTTCCGGGCGAGGAAAGTCCGGATGGGGAACGACCTCCATCTCGACCTCGCGGGACCACTGGGCGTCGCGCTCGACGCTCTCCTCGGCCGACGGAGCTCCGGGCAGAACTCGAACGGTGAGAAGACGCGTCAGTACGAAGTCTCTAAACGAGGAGGTTCTGCGGTCGAAGGCGCGGACGTGCCAGCGCAAGCCATTGTCAGCCAGAGCGAGCGGGACGATTTCGCGCTCGGTCGCCCCACTGGAAGAGGAGACGTAGGAGACGGACAGAACGCGTCGTCCGGCGATGGCCCGAGTAACCGCTGCCAGGACCTCGATGGCGGGGCGGTTTATCGGGGAAGGATACTCGCAGGGAATCAGAGCGCCAGCAGAGCCTCCAAGCCCGTCCCCGAAGCCCTTCGACAGAGCCGACAGGACGCGGTCGAGAGAGTGCTCGAACACGGGGCCGAACTCGTCGGTCGAGCGATAGATCTTGGAGCTTCCGTCGAAGCGTATGTTGTTCGGGGCGAGCGTTCGATAGCGCGCGAGATCTCTCGTCGCGACTGCGGGAGCGACGTCGAATCTCCCGGAGATGTCCGCGCGTGACACCTCACCGAGGAAGAAGAGTCTGAAATCTATGTGGGCGAGCCGCTCGCGCTGCGCGCCTCCCGCCTCCTGAACGTCCGTTCCCAACGGATTCTCGTGGTTGTAATGATGACGTTGGATTCTACATACGGACCCGAGAGCTGTACACCTCCTAATCTTTTTGATTATTATTTCTACTGTGTCAAAAGCTTTTGAACATGGTTCAGGATTCAGGTACTCGTCCATGAGCATGGGGGTTCATCGAATTGCCGCTGGTGGATGCGCGCCAAGATGACGTTAAACTTGGCACAATTTCCATTTGGGCAGGGCTTTTGAATGACCGAAAGTGATCTCGATGAGCTGGAGATGCTGCACGCTTCGCTGCCGGGGATGAACTTGTCGCCGGATGCCTTGCATGGCCTTCTGACCGCTCTGGTCATGGCAGGCGATACCGTACCGGTCGAAGCGCACGTGGCGGACTTGCTGGGTTGGGTACCCCCTGACCCGAGTGTGTCTTCGCCCTCCTCTGCAACCCCCTGCCCGGTCCCTGACGAGGCGCTCAGTCGCCGTTTTGCACATCTGCTGGCCCTGATGCGTGCCGATGTCGAGGCGGCACTCGACGATCCGGACTATCTGTTTGCGCCGATGGTGCGCATGTACCCGCACGACGATGGAGGCGAGCTTGCCGACGGGCGGGTGTGGGGTGCGGGGTTTTTGCTCGGCATGAACCGCTGCCGTGATGTGTGGGCGGAGCTGCTGAGGGTGCCGGAAATCGAGCAAGGGCTATGGTCGGTTTATCGGCTGGGTGAGTGTTGTGAAGAATTACAGGTTCAGCTCGATCCGCTGTTGCAGCGGGGTGCGCTGGAGCGGCCGATGAGCCGTGAGCAGTGCGATGCCCTGACCGAGCATCTGCCCCACGTACTCGAAGCGGTGTGGATACAGATCGCCGCACACCAGGCCGATACGGCCATGCAGGCGATGCAGCGCGGGGAAGAAGCGCAGGCCTGGCGCGACAACCCGCCCTGCCCGTGCGGCAGCGGCAAGGGGTTTCTGGACTGCTGCGGGAATGGGCGGGTGTTGCATTGAGCTTCAACCGAACACGCCTTCAAGCGTGCAGCAAACTGCCACAGGATCAGCGTGCATCCAGACGTGATAGCCGCCACTCAAGCACCTCGCGCCGGGGATACATGCGGGGCGTTTTGGGCAAGAACAAGGGCCGCCCCTCAAGCTCTGTAAGCACGCGGTGATGGGGAATACGCTGGTCGAGCGCGCGGCTCACCCGCCAGCGGTATTCGGTGTCCGGCGCGATCAGGAACCGGTCAAGCCACCGTATGCGCTGGGCTTCACCGCATCAATGAACATCTGGATCGAGCTGGAAAGTGCCCGCTCAATCGGCGTCTTGGCACGGTTCATGATGACCCGCCTGGCGTCTTCCCCGTACAGCCGCTCGATGGTTTCGTCGTAGGTTTCGAGCCGGTCCACCAGACCAAGCGCCAAGGCATCCTGCCCCACCCAGACCCCGCCGCTGAAGATATTGGCCTCATCCTTGGACAGGCTTTCGCGCTGTTTCTGCACCTCTTCGGCAAACCGCTCCCCTACCCGGCCAACGATTTCTTCCGCACGACTGGCCCCCTCTTCGGACACAGGCACGAACGGATTGAGCATCGATTTTTCCTTGCCAGAGGCGAAGACGTGGTACTTCGCGCCCAAGCGTTCCGCCACGGCGGAAACGTTCCATGCGCCGATGATCGCACCGATGCTACCCACCATCGAATAATCGCCCGCCACCACCTCATCTGCGGACACCGCAATCATGTATGCCGCAGAGGCGCACGATGCACCGCACACCGCAACAACATTCTTTTTGGTTTTGGCCTTCTGGGCCTCGATGAACTTGGACACCCGTTCCGCTTCGGAAGGCGAGCCCCCCGGCGAGTTGATGTGCAAGATGATGTGCTGCCCATCGTGCTTGAAGCCTTTGCGCAGGGCCGCGATGAGCGCATCCGCGCTGGCGGTTTCCGAACGCCCGGAAATCTCTCCGTTGATTCTGATGATCGGCACCTCACTGGAACGGTCGCCTTCGCGCTCGAACCAGCCCCGAGCATTGCCGATCATGTAGACATAAGTGCCCACCAGCACAACTGCCGCGACCGCATAGAAACTGCGCTTGAGCACGTTCCAGCGATACTCGGAACGTTCAGCCCGTACCTTCTCCATCAGCAGTTGCTCGCGGGCGGACTCAACTCCCACCGCTTCATATGTTTTCTTTTTACGCCACCACAACATCATCCATCCTCACTGACTTTTGCCCTACATCGCTGCCCGAGGGTCAGCGATCCCTTTTTGCTCCAAACGGGTGAAGCATGATATCCATCGCAAGCTCCGTTGCGTTGCTCAACGGCACGCGAAGCCGGTAACGCTCACCAGATGAGCCAGAACACGCGCATCCGTGAGCCTCTTCACTCAATGAAATTGACCCGGCGCACGGACACATCGACTTCATCGCCCTGAAACTACGTTCTCTCAACCACCCGCTCAAAAATAATCCGCCTGATTTTCCGGGTACCGGGCACGGTCTGAGCCCGGCCCATGAAATACAGCCTGCGGTAGCGGTCTGAGATAAAAATCTCCGCGATGGCCCAGTGCAATGCGTCTGTAGCCTCCCCTTCGTCACTGAGCATCACCAAAGACAGTCGGCCGTTTTCAGTCAGCACAGGTATGGCACCGTGCCCGGTTTCCTGTCAGCAATCGGTTGAGCAATCGGAAGTGGGTCTGTCGCTGGAGGATCTGATCCGTCGCGGTGCGCGGGATCTGATCCAGAAGGCGGTTGAGGTGGAGGTGCAGCAGTTTTACGTGCGCCGCTCGGCGCGGGTGTCGGCAGCGCTGCCGTGGCTGTACCTGAAGGGCATCTCGACGGTCGACCTGCCATTACCAAGGGCTCGCACAAGGACCTGAAGCCGCCGAACTGCCTCCTGAGCGTGGGCGGATGACGAGCTCGGCGTCGAAGTGCATCAGCAGGGTGAGGAGTTGGTCGACGGGCACTTTAGTGGGGTCGCTCAACAGCCTTGAGATGCTTGCCTGGGAGAGGTGCATAACCAAGATACGGCCGAGAGGAGATTCAGTCGGCCACCGCTTGAGACGCCTTGATTTGGAACGAGACGGCGCCTCGACTGCACACTGGTCGTGGCAACCCGAGCGCCTCAGTGCCATGAGTGGGATGGGGTCACAGCGCATCGAGCAGTTTCATGAAGTTCCGCTTGCGCTTCCACTCCATCCGGATTTCCGCGAGTTCGTCGCCGAATATGCCCAACTGCTTGTGCGCCACTCGCAGTGCGCGGATTTTCTTGACGATGGCAAAGGCCTCCCCATAGTGGGAACCGCGCGAACCTCCTTCAACCCGATGCGGAAGCAAACGCTTGTAGAGCGCTATCGCATCCTCGTGGTGCGTCTTGCCCCGCGCATCGGCCACCGGCTCCCACAGGCCAACATCGACCTTGCCCCCGATAAACGCATCCCACATGGCCTCGGCATCGCCCTCGCGAAGAAAGATGAAGACGATGTCGCCCCGGCGGGGTTTGCCCCATGAACTGCGGTTAACGGGACTATCGGCGGCTTCTTCCTCAGCGACCTTCTGCCACAGGAAGTCGAGCGCCCGCTTGCGCAGCGCTGCCTCACACCCAATCAGGTCAGCCGCCTCCATCAACTTGAAGAATGGACCACAGCCAGGGTCCTGCTCGAAGCGCTGCCAGGCGAGCCGCTCCACCTCCGCATGCTGCCCAAGCGCCAGCTGAAGCTCGATGGCAAGGCTCAGGAGTTCGTCATTGCGCATATTCGGAAACGCCGCAATCCCCTGCTCCACCCAGCGCAGCGCCTCTTCCTTGTGGCCTTGGTCACGAAACAATCCGGCCAGCGTCAGAAAACACGACGGGGACGACAGATTCTTTGCCTGAATGGCCACGAGCAGTTCGAAGTCATCCACGCAGCGGGCGATGTCCTTCATCGCCGACTCCACCTGGAAGCGTCGCGTGCTCCAGTCGCTGCGATAGTGCTCGGGACCCAGGGTCGGCAGGGCCAACCACTCGCGCTCGACCCGCTGCCGATAGGCGGCCAACCCTTCTTCGCCCAGCGCTTCAGCGTAGTCCGGGAGCACCTCATGAAAGGTGCCCCATTGACCATCCATCTGAAAACTGTACAGGCGCTCGGCCAGGGCAACGGGGTCGGAATGCAGGGCGTTACAGGCAGCCAGATGCACCCTTCGCAGCTCAACAATCGCCGGCATCACCTCGCCGCCGGAATCGTCAATGTATTGCAAGGCCTCTTCGGCGAGCACGATAGCTTCCTCGATGATTTCGATGAGCTCCGGCTGGCCATCGGCGATGCGCTGCGACAGCAGTTCTGCAAGGTCTTCCAGGCGATTGGCGTAGTTTCCCGCCTCGCAATACTCAATGAAGCCGTTGGTGCGAGTGGCCTGCTTGACCACTTTGCGTAAGTCGGAAAGCCCGGAGCTCTCGGCCACCGTCGCAGCCATCAACAGCTTTTCGCGCAGGGCGTCGTCGCGCCAGGATGCTTCGAGGATGAGCTTGCGCAGTGCCATCACATCAAGCCCCGCCAAGTACGCTTCAAGCTGTTGCTCTTCAGTAGTCAATTTTCATCTCTAAGGTCTGATACGCAATTGCTTACGCTGATATCACGCCGAGCTACAGACTCAAACCTGCAACAACAGCGCACCGCGTTTGGCCCGCGTCAGCGCCACGTACAGCAACCGACGCTGTCCCGCCGTCTCCTCCGCAGGCCCCAGATAGCTCTCCGGCGCCACCACGATGACGCAGTCGAACTCCAGCCCTTTGGCGCGGTGCATCGTGGCCAAATGCACGACGTTGCGCGCATCGGCGTGGTTGCTCTGCGCCGTGATGGGCACGGAGGCGATGCCGGCAGCCTGGAGTTGCTGCCCCAGTGCGTCACGGCTTTTCTCGCTAAAGCTCACCACGCAGAAGGACAGGCTTTCGTTCTCAGCTTGCGTCGCACGCCACTGCCGGACAAAAGCGATGGCGGCTTGGGCTGCCTCCTCCAAGCCGGGGGTCTTCAGCAGTTCCGGCGCCGGCCCATGCGATAGCGACTTATATCGCTTGCTCTCGTCGTGACCGTCATCGAGGTCATCGATTTCGCAACCTTCGAGCAACGCTACCGCCTGGCTGCGGATTTCGTCCGTGGTGCGGTAGTTCAGGTAGAGCTTGCGCGAGCGACCGCGGATGTCGATGCCACAGCGGCTCATCGCCGCACGGTTACGGCTGTAAATACGCTGGTGCCCGTCGCCGACGAAGAAGAGGTCGTTCGGTCCATGCGCAATCATCGCGCGCAGCAGCTTCAAGGCCTGGGGCCCGAAGTCCTGCGTCTCATCAATGACAATGGCTGCGTAGCCAAGCTCCGAGCCCTGCCCGGTGGCAATCATCTCGGCAATTTCCCGGTAGGCGTCATCGACCTCCTTGAGCTTGCGCGACGCGAGTTGCCCGCGATACTCCTCGAACACCGGCCACACCGCATCGCGCTTGGCACGGCTCAGAATCACGCCACGGCCAATCCGACGCGCCGTCCGATACTGGTCGAGGGTAGTAAGGCCCTGCGCCAGCACCACCTGCTCAAGCTCATCCAAGTAGAAGCTGTCGGGAAGGTCAAGCGTGGCGTCCTTGGTGGCCAGTGCCGACTGCCAGGCCTGCAGCGCCCCGTCCTGCTTGCGGTCGTAGACGATGCGGTGCTCCAACTTGCGCGCACGCATGAACCCAGCTACCCAAGCGTCGAGGTTCTTCACCTCAATTTTCGACATCGTGTCCGCGCTGCACAGCGTCTTCAGGTTCTCCTCGATATCGAGGGCGAGGTTACGCGTGAAGGTGGTGAAGAGCACCTTCTTACCGTCCAAAGCCCGGTTCTCCGCCAGCCATTTTGCACGATGCATCGCGAGCACCGTCTTGCCAGTACCCGCCCCCCCCAGCACCCGCACCGGACCGCTACGGTCACCGCGCGCGAGCTTGTTTTGCGTCGGGTGCAGGAAGACGCGCCACTGGGCAAGCGGTGCGTTCATGATGGCCAGCATGGCCTCATCGTCATCGACCACCACGAAACGCGACTGGGATTCGGCTGTCGCAAGCGCGGCAGCAAAATCGCTGGTATCGATGGCTTGGTCCACCCGGGTCTCTCGCGCCTGCAGAACCTGACTCACGCTGTCACCCGCCGCCACCAGAAAAAGGCCCTCATAAGCCTCGGCCGGCAACCTGGGCTGCAAGGCGTCCAGCGCCTCTTCCAAGCTGATTTTCCGCACCGCCGGGAGGAGCTCTTCCGGCACGCCAAGACTCATCAACTCAGTGTCGGAAAGCTCACCAAAGAGCGGCGCGGCAACCGGCTCTACAGGCTGCGCAGTGGCGGGGTATTCCGAAACTTTCTGCTCCGGGGAACGCCTCTCGACCTCCTGCTCGACCTCCTGCTCGACCACATGCTCCAGCATGACCATCTGCATGGCCCCGGTCACCGGGTTGATGGTCAGCTTGCGGTTCTCGGCCCAGCGGTAGGCTTCGTCGTGGTGGTCGACATAGAGCAAGACATAGACATCGCCCTTCGAGGGCTTGAATACGATGCCGCGCCAGTCCTTGTCGAGTCGAACCGACTTCAGGTTCGGGTCCTTGGCACCATTGATGTTCTCGTAGTTGATCCCGGAACTCGTCGGGTCCGCCTGGAACCGGATGGCCCATTTCATCACTTTGGAGTGCACCGACACCGGCAAGCGGGCGAGTTGCAGCAAGAAGTCCTGCGCCAATGCGACCTTCGGCTTGAAGCTCATTGTTCGTCCTCATTGTTCAGAGTCAGGCTCAGTGCGGTCGCCACTGCGCCCGGCCAGGGGGCGCCATTCACGGTAACCAAACCCTCGTCCAGTTCCACCACTGTCCACTGCGCCGCGGTCCAGACTTCGTTCAGGTCGGCCTGGTCGTCACGCAGCACAACCAGCTTTTCAGTCGACCAGGCAAGCTCCGCATCGGCCAGCACCCTGCCCTTCTCGTCGGCCAGTTCCAGCCCCACCTCAGGGACTCCCGCCCCGGCTTCTGCAAGGCGGCGCAGGCCCGGACGCAGGCCGTCCAGGGTTTGCTCCAGGGTCGTCTCCCACACCGCGAGCAAGGCCGCCTGCCCCGAAGCACCGGCAGACGGCGCCCCCGGCGCGCCCCCACTGCTCTGCAGCAGTTCGTAGTCATGGCCATCGAGACCGCTTCCGGTGACCATCAGCGTACCGGTCAGGAACTGCATCGCATTGACGAGCTGCAGCCAGCGACGCCAGGCCGTGTGTAGCTGCTCGGCGCTCTCAGCTGCCGCCTCGTCCAGGACCACAACCCCGGGCGCCCGCCAATTCGATGCCGGCGGATTCGGAGCCCCCCACGCCAAGGGCCACCAGCCAACAAATGTGGTTGGCCCCTTGCTCAGGCCGACACTGGGCGCATAGCCACCACCGGGAGTCTTCACCGTCTCGGGCAAGCGCGGCAACCACTGCGCAAGCTGGCCGTCGCATGCCGTCTTGTCGGCGGGTGTCGAAGGAATCATCAAGAAGCCCAGCCAAAGCGCATTGCGCTGCAACTGCGCCACCGCACCCGCGTCGCTCCCGCTCACAACGGGCGTGGCCAGCCATGCAAGCAGACGCGCCACCGCATGCTGGGTAAAGGCTTTCTCCTGGGCGCGCGGAATATGCGACGGCGCCTTGCTGCCGTCGTGGCGTGAGAGCACAACGGGTAGCGGGTCGAGGTCATGGTCAAGACTGCCGGCGAGTGCGGCCTTCACATCGTCATGGGTCACCGACCACACCCAGCACTGCCCGCTGGCCAGGATGGCGCTGCGCTTTTGCGCATCCTCCCGCAAACAGTGCTGGTGGTCCGCCCAACCATCGCAGAACACCGCAATCGGTTTGCGCTTCGAGCTCGCCGACCACGGCCAGATGACGAAGTCCGGCTTGCTCCAGGTGCTCAGATTAAGCATCGGCCCCAACTCACACTGCGGCTCGATGCGATAACGCTGGCTCCCGACCTCCAGCACCCAACCCGCCTTGCCATTCACCACGTCCTGCACGAGCTTGACCAGCGGCAGCCCGCCAACGCCACTCAATCGCTTCAGGCTCTCGATGAAGCGCGCCTCAAGTACCGAATCAAAGTTCGGGTTGATGAAGATGTCTGAAATCGTATCGACCCGCTGCAACTGGTCCAGCGCCCCGACCAGGTCGGTCAGCACCGCCTTGGCGTTGTCGCGTGACACCTTTTCCATGCTGCGACCCAGTCGGTACTGGTACAGGCAACGGTAGCAGCCGTCCTTTTCCGGGTCGGCATTGCAGACGCAGTGGGTCACCGCATCGAGCGCCATGCGCAGCACATCGGCCAACGTGGCGGCATCGTGTGCCAGCAACTGATGCAGATACCCCGTCCCGCCGGGTACCGAGTCGTAGAGCATCACATAGAATTTGCGCGGACCACCGTCCTTGCCGGGTTCATCCTGCTGCACCATGCGCAGGTGGTCCACCTTGCCGCCAAAACGCCGTTTGAGGCCTAGTTGCAGCGCCGCCATGAAGGACTGCACGACCCGCTCATCCACACCGTTCTTGGTGTAAGGCACCAGGATGCGCAGTGCCTCGGACTCGAACTCGCGATAGAGATACAGGCACTCCAGCAGGTTGGTCGGGTCGTTGCTGCCGTGCTTGCGGCAGTCGAAGCCATGGGTCTGCTCGGCCGTCTCGCCATTACGCTTGGGCGGTTTCTGCACCTTGCCGCAGTATCGGCACAAACGAAAACCTGGCCTTGAGGCCTCCTTGTCGGCCACTTTGAAGGCCTCGCCCGGTTTGGCCAGTTCCCCAAAGTTCACGTCACGGAAAGTCACTCGCGAGATGAACTCGAAGCCGAACGGCAAGGCACCATCCCCAATCTGCCACGCTTCGCGCACGCTGCTTGGCAGGAAGTCCGCCATCAACTGCCTTACGTAGTATTTCGGCTCCCGGTCTTCGGCACTGTCATCGATGCGCACTTCCGCATCGTTACTGTTGGCAATGGCTTGTCGAAAGCGCAGCAAGGTCCGTCGCTGGGCGGCATCGCTCCACATCGCATCCTCACAGCGGGGACACACCGGATGCACATCCGGCTCAACGGTCAGGTTCTGCATGTGCTGACAGCTTGGGCAGAAACGCCAGTCCTCAGCCTTGGCGAGGTTCATGTTGATTTGGTCGACTTCCACACGCCGCTGGTTGGCGTAGAAGCGGTTTTCCGGGGCGAACTCGGACAGCGCCGACTGCGCCGGGCGCTCGTACTTCAGCGTGTTGAGCGTGACGTAACTGCCCTGACCCGGCTCGTCGACACCACGACGGCGCCACAACACCGACTTCAGCTGCACCCCAGCTTCAGGAAAAGCATAGTTCGGAATCAGGCCGTAGTCGGTCAGCGTACCAAGCAGGTCTCGGGCGTTGATTTCCTTGATGAGTTCGATGAACTTGTCGCGTTCACGCAGCAACTCGTCGATTTCGACCTTGGTCGCCTCGTCCTGCGGCTGTTGCTTGAGCTGCTTGACCATCTTGTCGAGCTCGTCCTTGCGCTTCTTGTAGCTGCGCCGCTCCTCCAGCAGCTCGGTCAGCGCCTTGAGCACGCGGCTGCGCAAGCCATCCGACTCCCCCTGGCCCTGCATGAAATCCAGCAACCGGGTACGCACCACCTCGTCCACGTCCCCATCGAGCAGCTTGATGAAGCCCTCGAAAAGCCGCGTCTCATGGGCCAGCACATGGTCGGTGAAGAGATACGGAAACCGGTCGAGTTTGCCTCCCTCCATCACATCAAGTGCCTGTGAGGTTTTCTCGGGCAGCGCGTTCTGGCTGCCCAGGCCCGCCACCCAGTCGTCCATGCAATAGGCAAAGAGCTGCCGGCGCAATACCTCGGCAGCCTGCAGAAAGACCCCAGGCGGTGACACCTCGCCGGAAATCATTTCCTCGGTCTGGGCAAAGAAGTAGAGGTCGTGCGGGCTGTTGCCATCGGCCAGAATAGTGGTCATCGCATTGCCATCGCGACGCCCTGCCCGACCGACCCGCTGCAGGAAGCTCGCCTGATTTGGAGGCACCGAGCACAGCAACACCGAGGACAGACTGCCAATATCCACCCCCATCTCCAGCGTCGGGGTGGCCGAGAGCAGGTTCTCGTACCACGAGCGCGGATGTTTGTCCTTGAAGCGGTTTTCCAGCGCTTCACGCATGGCGCGCTCCAGCAAGCCGGTGTGTTCTGCCGGGATGACGCGGCGCAAATCGCCCTGGCTGAATCGTCGCGCCCACCAGTCCCGCGCATCCGGAATCAGCGCTTCGTAATGGGCGTCCAGGGCATCCAGGCAAGGCATTCCGAGCAGATGCTCGGCATCCTCACGTGGTACCGCCAGACGACGCTTGTTCCCTTCGGTCGCCACGAAAGCCACCTCGCCAAACAGCGTCAACGCATCCGGATTCAGCGCAAGGGTGTCGCCCAGGTGATGGCCCGTCCTGATAAGCACCCCTTCAGCCACCAGCAGGCGGATGGCTTCATCGTAGAGGTCTGCCGCCATGCCCTTGGCCAGCAACATCTGCGGCCCCAGCACCACGCTCGCCCAGCGTTCGTACCAAGTCGGCCGGCCCGAACCGACGAGCTTGTCAAAGTCATTGTGCTTGCCAAGGGTCACGAAGATGGGCCTTGGGGTGTTCGCCCCCATCCCTGGCAGCCACTCCCCTCGTCCCGCCGTCTTGGTCAGCGCAAAAACGTTGCCATCCTCCGCATACACACGCAACTCAGGGTCCAGTACTCCACCGCGCTGACGCATGCGGGTGAGCATCCCCCACAGCCATTGGGCAATGGTGGCCTGCTCGATGCCTTGCACGCCGTATTGCTCCCGAAACACGTCCAGCAGCCGCCCGGCGAGGGGTTCGAGCCTCGTCCAAGGCACCGCCAGCACCGCCTTGCCGATACGCTCAAGGGTCCGGCCACGCTGGCTAAGGTAGGTCAGGTCGCTGAAGAGCTGCCACAGCAGGCGCTTCTTCACCTTGGCTGGCAGGCGACTGTCTGCCGGCAGGTAATTCTTCTGCAGCAGCTCAACCGACCAATCGTGTTGCCAGGCCATGTTCGGCCCGAGGAACTCCGACACCAGCCGCGCCGGCTCCATGTGCAGCACCGAGCCCGGCGCATTGAACCGGGCATGCGCCCGCTCGATGAAAGCCGGCCAGGCCATCGCCTTGAGCCCCACTTCATCCATCACATGCGCCCACGCGGTGCGTACATTGTTCATGTAGGTCCGGGCACCGAAGAAACCTGCGCGGTGCGCGGCATCCTGCACCGAATCGGAGAAGGCAATCAGCTTCTTGTCATCGTTGTAGGGGCTGGCCCAGCTGTTCTCCACCACCTGCGAGCCCAAGGTCGCGTTACGCGCACCGAGCAGCTGAAGCTCGCCACGTTCGCCGCAAGCCGGGCAGGTCGGGTCGTGGTGGGTGTATTGCGCCTGCCCGACCACGCGGGTCTGCTGCGCCGTAACACGGTAAATCGGCATCAGGGTCTGATGCCCACAGGCGAGGCACGCCTCCTTGCCCTGCTGCACGTTGCCGCAGCTCACGCACACCAGCTCCCCAATGCCCTCGGCCAGTGGTCGACCAATGCTGCGTGCCGCGTAGAAGCGCGTCGCTTCCGGGCGTCGCGAGAACCATGTGTTGTAGATTTCCTCGAGGTTGGTGGAGAGCTTGCTGCTGCCCTGCACCAGACGTGAAATCCATCCGGTGGTGCGGCACTGCCGGCACTGCACCATCGGCAGATACACCCCGTCACGCTCACCCGGTAAATCCCGCTCGCTGCACAGTCTGACCTCTTCAGGGTCAGCCGCGAGCTTGCCGACCATGCGCCGCAGTTCCCGCACCCACACCTGCACGCGCAGCGTGACCAGTGGCTGCTTGCCCTCCCGCAAGGCCCAGGCCATCAACACCAGCAGGGCGTCGAGTACCTGCCGAATCTCACCCTTGCGGGCATTGGGCATGTTGCGCGCGAAGGCCTCGGTCAGCATGTCGTAGCTCATCACCCCGCCTTTGAGGAGCTTGAGCAGGTTCACGAACAACTGGTGGCGCTTGAGCAAAGACCCAAGCGCCTTGCGCCAAGCGGGGTCGCTCACATCCGCCGGCGGAGGCTCATCCGGGAAGAAGAGGCCAAACCACGCGGCCACCGCCGCCTCTGGGGACCGATAGTGCGCAGGCTCCAGCGCTTCGACCCACTCACGATGGAAGCTGAACATGAAGTCCACCATCGCATCTTCCAGAAACACCCCCACCGACTGGCGGTTTTCCACGACCACCGAGTCGGGCTCGAAGGGTACGCCGAACACCTGCCGGGCGTACTCGCGCAGGGGTGCGGTATCCGAGCCGCCACCCAACGTGGCCGAAGTGCCGGCGCAAATCAGATGTTGCGGGTCGATCTTCAGGCGCGCCCGCAGCCGACGCAGAAGCAGGGCCAGGTCCGTACCCTGCGCACCGTCGAAGGTGTGCAGTTCATCGACCACCACGTAGCGCAGCGTGGTCGGCGTGTTCGAGGCCCAGAGCTGGCGGTCCATCGGCCGCAGCATCAGGTAGTCGAGCATCTTGTAGTTGGTCAGCAGGATGTCAGGTGGGTACTTGCGCAGCGTGGCCCGGTCGGTGATGACCGCGTGCGGGGTCATCACCATGCCCTCACCCGCGTTACCCGTGTTACCACCAACATAAAGTCCAACACGCAGTCCCGCGAAGGCGGGTGCGCTGGCAACCAGTTCCGCGATACGCCGCGCCTGGTCGGTGGCCAGCGCGTTCATCGGATAGATGACCAGCGCCTTGATACCCCCTTCCCCGGCCTGCCGGGCGCGGGCGCAGTGGTCCAGCACCGGATACAGAAAACACTCGGTTTTCCCGCTGCCCGTGCCGGTGGCCACGAGGGTGTGGGCCGCCGCGTGCTGGCTGGAGAGGCGCTGCCAGGCCTGCTCCTGGTGGCTGAAGGCCGGGAACTCGGTCTGGAAGCCCCCGAAGAAGTCCCGCCCGGCCGCGCCCGGCACAAAGGGCAACCCCGCCTGCACGTAAGGCCCCTTGAGCCAGGCAGCTTCATCCTCGACAAAGCGGCGCATCAGCCCATGCATGAAGGGGTCGGCAGGTTCGAACGCGGCAACGAGGAACTGCTTCAGGCCGGTCTGGATGTCCTTGGCTAGGAGGGAAGGCAGCATGTCAGAAGGTCAGAGTCCTTGGGCGAAGTGTGCGCGCGGCAACATCCAGCGCCCGGGCTGACCAGGCAGCTCGATGAACCCGAAGTGCTGGTAGAACGCGGCCGCAGCCGGCGACTTGGCATCGACGATGATGGCTGCCACCGCGAGCGTCTGGCTGGCAGCCACAATGCGCTTGCAGGCATCGGCGAGCAGGATGGAACCCAGGCCCCGCCCTTGCGCGGTTTCACTCACGGCAAGCCGGCCGAGCAGCGCGGCAGGGACGGGATAGCGCGGCAGCTTCTTGCGCAGGGTCTCGGGCAACTGCTCAGACGCGATGCTGGCGGCGCTCAGCGTGTAAAAACCTGCGACCACGCTGCCTTGGTCGGCCGGAGTCGCCACAAACACCCGCGCCACCCCGCGCTTGATGTCCTGCCTGGCATAGCGCTGCAGGTATTCATCCAGCGCAGCCTCCCCGCATCGGAAACCGGCCGTCTCGACCTCGCTGTCCAGCGCGCGAATGCGGTACTCCACTCAGCGCACCTGGTTGGCGTGACGGTCAAACGCCCGCTGCAAGGCCGGAGCCGGCTGAGCAGGCATGTCCAACGCATCGAGAAAGGCGCTGAAATCCTGCTGCGACAGCGTAATGGCCTCGTGCTGCTGAACCAGCGTCTGCGCTTGCTCGACTGCGTTTCTCAGCACGAATTCCGACACGCTCATGTGTGCATAGGCTGCCGCCTTGTCGAGCAGACGGCGCACCTCCTGGTCGCAACGAATGTGCAGACGGGTGTCCTTGGTCAGGGAGTTCATGGGGCTTTCCTCAAAAATAACGCAGCTATTGTGCGCCATATGTACGCACATATCAAGAATGAGTGAGCAGCGGCAGACAAGTCGGCCGGTGCTCTCTGCCTACTACTGCTTACCGCGCCCCTTGCCCGAGGGAAAGACGGGACGCCAACCAAGCGTCTTCTCGATATCAGCCCAGATTTGGTTCAGCAGCGTCCGCTCCGCTTTTGCCTGTACGCCACGCCGAAGGTCGTCCAAGGGGTACCAGCACTTGTCCCGGTCTTGAATCGTGCGCAGCACGCCTGCGGCGACGGGATAGCCGAGGTCGGCGAGTGTGGGTTTCTCCAAGCGCGTGGTTCTCATGCGTTGTTCTCGAAAAACGCCCACGCGAGCCGGTAATCCTCTTCCCTATTGGCGCGGGCGAAGGGGGCGGTGTAGCTGCGCTCGACGGTGCGGGGGCCGCCGGGGAGGGTGTCATCTAGCACCCACTGGGTGATGACGGTGCCGTCGGGCACTTTGGGGCTGCCGCCCTGCTTCACCGTGGCCTCATCGGCACCTTCGGCGGGGTAGGTCCACAGGTCTTCCCAGCCGAAGGCGCCTTCGTGGCTCAGTTGCGTGCCCTCGCCGTCGGGCGTGGTGATGCGGGTTTTGGGGGTGCTGCGACCACCCTTGCGCGGCAGGCCGACGCCGACCAGGCCAACGTTGCGGCTGAAAATGATGCGGCCGTGAATGTCGTACCAGGTGTCCCGTTCGTTTTGTTGCATCACCGGGAACTGCACACGGTAGATGAGCAGCAGCTCGTCCAGCGTCAGACCGAGGGCCTGGGCGACCAGCACGTCGATTTCCACCAGCGCCATACGGCGGGCGTAGTCGCTGCGCAGCGCGCAGTGGCGGGTCCAGTCGCGGGTGAGGCTGGGCCAGAAATCCTGCGGCAGGCGCGGGTTATCGGGCTGGCTCCAGCACTGGTCGGCGAAGTCGGGGTCGAAGACTTCTTCCCACAGGGGGGCGTAGTGGGTGGTGAGGCAGTTGAGGGCGAGAGTGCGAGCCGAAATACCTGGTGCGGTGACGTGTGGCAGCCTGCCAAGAGTCGAGTCGTACAAATCGCCCAAACCTGTCGACTTGATGAAGAAGTCCGCAACAACCGAGGCTGTGATACCTGCAACATCGATAAGCTCGGAGGCCGTCCGAAATGCGAGAGAAAGGACAGGGTGAATATGGGCGGCTCCGGGCGGAACGATTGTCGGAATCAGCGTCCGCTCCATGCTGGTACTGATGCGTCTGCGGTTCACGTACCGGAAAAACTCCGTCACCGCCCGCCCCTGCGTCTCGCCCTCTTCCACCCAGCTCACCCGTGGCGTGCGGCGCAGGTATTCGGCGCGGTCGGCCATGGGGCGGTAGTTGGTGCGCGGCAGGTAGTCGTCGGGCAAGGTTTCAAGACTAATCGAGTCATACGCCAAGGGCGTGTTGCAGTTCTTTCTCGGCGTCTTGTAAAACGGATTGGCGACGAAAAAATGCGGGCCGGAGAGCACCCAGTCTTCCTGACTGACAGGGAAGCCGGCGTCGCTGGAAGAGCGGCGAATGAGGGTGCCGTCCCTCTGCGAGTAGGTTTCGTCGAACATCACCGTCGAGAAGTAGCCGTCAGCCAAATCCGCCAGCCGGCGCGGATACACCGCCAGCTTCTGCAACACGCCGCTCAGCGCTCCGGCATGCAGGGCCGGCAAGCGGGCGCGGCGGGCCGGGGTGCCGGGTTCGTCGTACAGGCGGGCGAAGGTGGCGAGCGCCGTTTCATTCACCCGCACGATTCGGTCACGGTGACCAGCAGTGTTCCAATCGCCTTCGTCGTTCTTAATTCCGCCAGGCACACCTGTTCCATCCTGCAGATAGCAGGCATCAATCGTGGCAGGGACGAAGAGATTAGCAGCGTGGTCAAAACTCGGGGCGTTGCAGGGTGAGCCATAGACATTTACCGAGTACGTCACCCAATGGAGAATTTCTGAAAACAGCTTCTTGACGTTCACGAACTGAAAGTGTCGCCGCAGCCGCGCATACACCGCCTCACGCAAGGTGCCGCCCTTCGGATCGTCATACGGCCCTTCCGGATGCAGCAGCCCGGTCACCCCCTGCGCACTGTTCAATCCCCAGGCCAACGGCATGAAGCACTTGTAGAGATTGGTCTGCACCCCCTTCAGCAGCGGGTAGTTCTGTACCGCATTGAGGAAGCTCTGCGTGCCTTCCGCCTCCTGCAACTCCTCGGTCCACGCGACCTGCAGGCCGGGAAAGTCGTCGAAAGCCTGCGCCCGCAGCTTGGCCAACTCGCTCGCGCGGACCTTGCGCACCGCAAACACCGGATTCCGCTCACCCAGAATACCGGCCTCGTTCCATTCCACCTTGAGCCAGGGCGGGTTCCCCAGAATCAGGTCGAAGCCGCCGCGCGCGAGCAACACATCCGCAAAGCACAACTCCCAGTGCAGGAAACGCTGGGTGGTGGCCACCGCCTCCACCTGCTCGATGCGCGGAAAATGCTGCCGCAGCTTGCTGATGCGTAGCTGGCCGAACTTGTCGTGCAGGTTGGCGCCGGCGGGCTGGGTGGCGAGTGTGGGCTGCACGGCACCGAACATGTCGCCCTGCACCTCGGGCAGGAGCTGCTGGGGTTCGGGCGGCTCCATGAAGTCCAGCCCGCGCTGTGGGGCGAGGTCCACCACGTTGCCTTCGAGAATGGCCCCGACCTCCAGCCACCATTCCTCGCGGCTGGGCAGCTTGCGGCTCTCGGCGATGGGCCAGAACCACAGCGCGCACCAGTAATCCATCACCAGCTTCAGGCGGCGGAAAGGCGTGGCAAGGTCGCCATCGGCGTTGAAGAGCCCGGCGCGGCGGATGGCTTCCTTCTGGGCGCGGGTGATGGCGGCCGCCCCACCTGCAACCCCCCGTTCGCCCTGAGCTTGTCGAAGGGCGCTCCCCGGAAAACGGGCTTCGACAGGCTCAGCCCGAACGGTCTGAAATGAAGCGGCGCCCTGCCGAACGGTCTGAAATGAAGCGGCGCCCTGCTGGATACCTGCGTCATGCGGCCAGAGGTCGAGGGCGTCTTCGGTACGTTCGCGGTCGCGGGCCAGGGCCTGGGTGTGTTCCTGCCACAGGGCCTGCACACGCTCGCTCAACTGCTGCAAGCGGGCGACCTCGTGGGGCTCCAGCGGGCGGGTGAAGTCGCGTCGCCACTTCTTGAGGCGCTCGAAGTCGTCCGGGTACAGCGCCTTGGCGGCCTTGTCGGTGTAGTGGGCCATGCCCGGGTCGGGCAGCAGGAAGTGCCAGATTTCGTCCGGCTTGCGCGGCGCCTGTAGGGTAACGCGGCGCGGCGGCTCATCAAACCAGGCGGGCTTGGCGCCCTTCTTGAGCGCGGCGGCGTTGACCACCTGATGGCGAGCGCCGATGAGGCTGTTGCCGGCAAAGAGCTGGTAGCCGAACCAGGGCACGCGGGCGGGCAGCGGCCTACCTTGCGCGTCGGTGACCGGGTTGCCCTCTTCGTCCAGCTCACCATAGATGGCATTCAACCACAGCGACACTTCGGCCAATTCCACCGCCACCGGGTTGAGGTCCACGCCGAACACGTTGCGGTCGGCAAGATACATGCGCACCTTCTGCAGTTCCTGCGGGTAACGGTCGTGCGGGATGCGGCGGCCCAGTTCTTGTTGCTTCCGCTCCAGATAGGCCTCGGCAAGCTGGTTGACCGCCTCGTTCAAGAACGCTGCGCTGCCCATGGCCGGCTCGCAGACGGTGAGCGTGAGGATGTCGTCGGCCTGCTTTACCCGGCCGTTTTCAGGGGCGAGCAGTTCCTTGAGGGCGTACTTGACCAGGCACTGGGTGAGGACCTGCGGGGTGTAGTAGCTGGCACTTTTCTGGCGGTCGCGCCCGGCCAGCCGATAGATGAAGCTGCCCTTGGGGTACATGCGCAGCTTGCGGTGGCCGGCGTCGGTGAAGTCGTAGACCCGCTCGTCTTCGGTGTATTCAGAGAGGCGGCTGGCGGGGACGAACCAGGCGGTGTCGAGCTTGTCGGTGTCCGAGGCGGCACCACTGCCCTTGCGGCGGCCGCGACCGGCGCTGTCGTCGGCGGCATCGCTGTCGTTGGCATTGTCGTTGCCTTCTTCGTCGCTGTCGGTGTCCTCATCTTCGGCTGTGGCAGTCTTGCCCTTTTTGGGCGCGGGCTTGACCTCGTAGAGGTCGTCGGACGCGAAGAAGCCACGGTAACTCAGCAGCGCCTCATACACCGCACCGAGCTGGTTGATGGACAGCAGCTGGTAGCTGACCCGGCCGCTGCGACGCCCCCTGCCCTGACCACGCGTGAGCGACATGAGGCGGATGACGGTCTGCCAGAGGTGGTTGGGGAAGCGGACCTTGACAAGGAGCGGCAGAGTGGCATCGTCGAACAGGCGGCTGTCGAGCGGCGCGAGTGCAAAGGTTTCGCGGGCGCCGGCGACGGTGCTGCCCCCTGCCCCGCCGAGCTGATGCTGGGTGGGTGCCGCCAGGCCGGTACCTTCCGCGACCAGCCTGAAGAGGCGGCGCAGCGTGGCGTCGAAGTAGAGGCCTTCGCGGGCGTGCGGCGTGGTGAGCGGCTGCATCTCCAGGTCGCGCAGGCTCTCCAGGCTGTAGCCCTTGAGGTAGATGTCGCTCTTGCCGATGGGCACGTAGCCGAGCTCGGGGCGGGCCTCGATGTAGAACATGAAGAGCAGGCGATACACCAGGCGCAGGCATTCCAGACTGAGGTCGCCGGCATCGAGCTGGTCCTTGCCGCTGAAAAAGCCCTTCTTGGCGTCGGCGGCCTGTTCGCGCAGCTGGCGGGCGGCTTCGTTGCCGAGCAGCTCGATGGCTTCGCGCAGGGCGTGCTTGAGGTCTTCGCTGACACCGAAGGCGTGCTTGTGGGCGTTCTCGTCCAGGCTTTCGAGCAGGCTGTTGCCTTCGCCGGGGGCGAGACAGTCCTTGTGGAGCAGCGCGGCACAGGCCTTGAGGGTGTCGGCGTCCTTGCGGTCGAGGATGTCGGCCCAGTTGAAGCGCAGCGCCCGGTTGTTGGGCCACTTGTAGCGGTCGAGCAGCAGCCACTCGTCCAGACCGCACAACAACGCGTAGCGCGGCGGGGTGTCGGCACCGAAAACGGCGTCGGACAGCAGGTCGGCCCAGGTGTCGGACCGCAGGGCTTGGGGCACCGGTTCGCCGCCGTAGTGCAGGCTCATCAGGCGGTGGTCGAGCAGGTCTTCGTTTTCCGCACCGGGCTGGTAGGCGGGGACGATGGCGAGCTGCGGCAGCTGCAGCTGCCAGAAGGGCAAGGGCTGGCCGGCGGCGAGTTCGTGCGCAACCGGCAGTTTGGCCGGGGCAGCGTGGCCGAGGGCTTGCAGCAGACCGGACTGGAGCTGGGTGAACAGCCGCCAGCGCTCGGCTGCGTCGCCGGCGCGCTGCACCTGGCTGCGCAGCACAAACCACTTTTGCGCCCAGGCTTGCAGGCGCTTGTGCGGGGCGCGGTGGCGTTCATCACTGGCTTCGGCGGCCTCCCAGGCATCGAGCCGGGCCTTGATGTCGCCCTTGAAGACTTCGGCCAGATAGTGGTGGCTGTAGAACTCGTTTTCGTTGGTGATGCCGGCGAAGGTTTGAACGGCGTCCAATACGGGCATGGTCAGGCTCCGGCAACAGCGGTAGTGCTGGGGTTGCAGACAGCGGCGAGCACCTGAATCCAGGGTTGGGGCTCGGTGGTGAGGGTGTCTTCCACCCAGCGCCGGTAGTCGTCGAACACACGGTGAATGTCGCGGCTCCTCTGCTCGAAGCGGCCGCGCTTCACGGTTTCGAGCTGCTTTTCGAGGTCGAGGCTGAGCTGCTCCAACTGGCGCCCCTGGAGGCGCTGCAAGTCGGCCAGCGTGCCTTCGAGGCGCTGGGCGAGCTCGACCGAGAAGACGGCCTGCTGCTGGAGCATGTAAGCATGCATGGTGCGCACCGCAGCGGGCAAGGCGCTCTGCATGGCCTGGGTGGTGGTGGCAAGCTCCGGCGTGTGCCCGCGGTTGGGTAAGCCCCCCGCCTTGAGGCCGGCACGGACGATGAAGGTGTCGAAGGCTTCGAGGCCAAAAGCGCCCTGCCCCACGCGGCTGGCCACTTGCCACTCGACCAGCATGGGCTGGCCCTTGCGGTTGGGGATGAGGCTCATGAGGATGAAGGCCTGCTCCCCCGGCGCGAGCTTGTGGCTTTGCAAGAGCGGCGCGCGATGGCGGCCGAAGTGGGTGAGCACCCGGTCGCCCAGCCACTCGACGATGGGGTGCTGCGGCCACAGGTAGTGGAGCTTGGGCCAGGTGTCCTGCTCGGCGCGGGCCTGGCGGGCGGCTTCGATGGCGTCCGCCATGCGCTTGGGGTCGGCACACAGGGCGTAGTGGTCGTTGTCGGCCTGGGCCTCACGCGGCAACTGGCGCAGGCGCTCTTGCAGGTCGAGCGGCGCGGTGAGCGCGATGAGGCGCTCGGCATCCTCGGCATTCCACTGGCACAGGGTCTGGCCCTGGTTGAGTAGGGTCAATGCAGTCTTGGCGTAGTGGAAGTCGCTGTCGAAGAGCGAAGCGGGTTCGGCGATGTGGTCGAGGCTGCTTCCAGGTGCAGCGGTTTCGGCGGCTTCGTCGAACGTAGCGCTGCCGCCGAAGAGGGTCATCAGCCAGTCGCCGTCATTGTCCGACTCGGAAGCGGCAGCCTCGTCCATCGTGGCTTCGACCGCTTCGGGGCTGAGACCTTCGGCCATGAAGTCGGCAACCTTCTCGGCTTCCTTGTCCGGGTCGAAAACGTTGAGAAAGGCCGAAGGGTCGCCGAGGTTGAAGTTCGCCTGCTCGTCCTTCTTTTCGAGGATTTCGAGGATGCGCAGGTCGCCCTTGATTTTCTCGTTCACCGTCTCGGTGAAGAGATAGAGGATGTGCGGCTGATGCTTCTGGCCGTAGCGGTCGACGCGGCCGTTGCGCTGCTGGAAGACCATCAGCGACCAGGGCAGGTCGAAGTGCACCAGGCGGTGACAGAAGTAGTGCAGGTTGAGGCCTTCGCTGGCGACATCCGAACACAGCAGGATGCGCAGCGGGTCGTCGAGGCGGCCGAAGCGCTCGACCAGCTCCTGCTGCTCGGTGTCGGCCATCTGGCCGTGCAGGACTTCAAGCTGGTTGGGCTTGAGCTTGAGGTCGGCAGCGAGGTGCTCGCGCAGCCAGCGCAGGGTTTCGATGCGCTCGGAAAAGATGACCAGGCGGTCTTCGGCCTGCTTGACCTCCCAGCCAAAGTCAGCGGACTGCAGGTGCTGCTTGAGGCGCTGGTACTTACTGAACTGGGTGGCAGCAGGGTCGGTGGCGAGCGGGGTGAGCGTCTCTTCAAAGTCGCGCAGCGCTTCGACCTCAGTTGCCTCGTCTGCGGTCGGGCTAGACTTTGCCTGCAGCAGGGCGATGCGCTTGCGGGTGGATTCCAACGCGGCAGCCGGGCTGGAAAACAGCCCCTTCTGCATGGCAATACGTTGCAGCTCCTGCTGCTTGCCGGCCTTGTGCTGCCCCCCTTGGGTAAACGGAATCTCCAGCAGGGCGCGGTAGGCGGCCTCTTCCTGTGCGGTGGCCGGCGCCCGCAGACAATTGGTGATGCGCTCCTGAAAGTCGGCACTGACCTGGTCGCGGATGTCTTTCTTGAAGCGGCGGATGACCAGGCCCTTGCTGCGGAAGTCGTCGGGCGTGTAATCGTCGGGGTCGGAGATCGCCGTAGGGTCGAGCAGGCTCATCAGCGAGGCGAAGCTGCGTGCAGAGCCATCGTGCGGCGTGGCCGAGAGCAGCATCAGCGTATCCGAACGGGTGGCGAGCAGCTTGGCCAGCCGCGCCCGACGCGAGAGCCCCGACTCACCGGCACGGGCAGCGACGTTGTGGCATTCGTCGATGACGATGATGTCCCACCAGGCGTTCTCGAGGTAGTTGCGATACTCAAGGTTGCTCTTGAGGGTGTCGATGGAGATGATGCTGCGGTCGAAGTAGTTGAAGGGGTTGTGGTTGGCGGGGATGCGGTTGCGCACCCGGGCCAGACCCACCGAGTCCAGCCGCACCAGCGGGATGGAGAAGCGGCTCCACCACTCCTTCTGGAACTGCGTGAGCATCGCCTTCTGGGTGACCACCAGGATGCGCTTGCCCCGGCCCCGCTGAATAAGCTCGGTGGCGAGCACACCCGCTTCCAGCGTCTTGCCCAGACCGACCGCATCGGCAATCAGGATGCGCGAGCGTGGTTGACGCAGGGCCTGCAGCGCCGGATCGAGCTGGTAAGGCACGAGGTTCATCACGCCACGGTGGCCAAGGTGAATTTTGTCGTCGTTGGCGATGTTGCGCCGGCGCAGACTCTCCAGATACAGGAGACTGGCGTTGTAGGCGGGGGTGTCGTCGGGGATGAGCTCGGTCTTCTCAGGGTCAAGGACGGCAATCTCATCTTCGAGCGTGGTGAGAAACAGCGCCGACTAGCTGCGTACCAGTTCGGAGACGCCATCGCAGGTCAGGAGCCAGCCTCCGTCGGTAGCGGGGTCGATGCGGCGGACGAGCCATTCTTCGTCGCGGATAACGACACGTGAGCCGGGGGCAAAAGGGAGCATCAATCAGTTCGCCGTTGTATTTGAGGTGCTTATTAACCCGGCCCTTGAGTATGCTGTCTCCGTTCGCCCTGAGCTTGTCGAAGGGCGCTGCCGGGACTGGGCTTCGACAGGCTCAGCCCGAACGGTTGGCAGTGACTTTAAGGGCCGGGTTAATAGTTGAATTCGCCTGGATTATCGCAGATGTAACATATTTATCTGCCGATGCCTCATGGTGCCAGTTGATTATCACGTGCTATCAGCTCACCAGATGAGCCAGTCACACCCCATCATGGGTCAACAAGTTCGTCGAACGACGCCCGCTCTAGCTGGCCGTCTGCGTTTACTGGGCACTCATTTCGTTATTCAATACAGCACAACCCCACAGGGAGATACGAACATGCCATTGCAGAATCGCGTTAATACAGAGGGAGCCATCTGCCACTCGTCGGCCCGAGGCACGTTGATGGGCAGCAACAGCCGTTGAGCGCTGACCAGCTCAGGGCACTGCCCGATGGCGTGCTCGTCAAGCATCTTTCAAGCGGCACCTTCTATCTGCTGCTCGGCGGCGACGCTTATGCCTGGCCCTTTTCGGGCTACGGGGCACGACAACCGCTGCTGACGCTCAGCGGCCAGTAACGGCTACCGCCCCGACATTCATCCATCTGCAGTCATCTGATAGCAGTTTCACTGGACGACATCGAATGAAACTCTTGCACGAACCCGCCCTCACCCTCCTTCATCTCTGCGGCTACGGCACACTGGCCACACATTCAGCGGCACTCACTGGCTACCCCTTCGCCACTGTCGTGCCCTACGCACTCGACGCCGCGCACAACCCGGTGCTGTGCATCAGCGCGCTGGCCGAACACACCAAGAATGTACTGGCCGACCCACGGGTGAGCCTGTCGGTCATGCAGCCTGGTGCCGAGGACGTGCAGGACACCGCCCGCCTGACACTGGTAGCCGACGCCGAGCACATCGAGCCGGACGCGACCTTGCGCGCCCGTCACCAGCGTTACCTGCCCAAGACGGAAGACTTGCTCGCGCTCGACTTCATGTTCTTCCGCCTGCGGCCGAGGCGGATTCGCTACATCGGCGGCGTCGGACGCATGGGCTGGGTCGAGGAAGCCGAGTGGACAGCCCTGCCCGTGCTGCCCGCCGAGTTGGAGGAGCAGTTCCTCAAGGAGACCCGCTTACAGCTGAATGCAAAGGTGAAACTTCTCGGGGCGGACTGCTTTGGTATCGACTATGAAGTGAAGGGAGAGCGGCAACGGCAACGCTTCCCGGACGCGCCGCTTACCGCTGAACGCTTCGCCACTGCGGCACCCCGGTTTGCTACGGAGCGCTGTTGAAGTAGGGCGACTTCACCTTGTTCATCCTCTTGTGACCTGGAGCCAGGTATAGCAACCGGTCATCTGCTGGCATGATGCGCTTGCTCTGGCTCACGTAGTGAGCCACCACCCCCGGCACAATGGCACCACTTTGACCCATCACATGGAGGCCCGCCATGTTCGACATGCCCATGACCCATCATGCACCTGCACTTGATGTGTATGCAGTGGTCGACAAAGACGGCGCGGTCGTGACAGTCGGCCACCGCACCCATCGCATCAACCGCAATTGAAGGAGGCCCCACCATGCTGGGTGCAGTGATTGGAGACATTGTCGGGTCGGTCTATGAGCGGAACAACGTCCGCCGCAAGGACTTCAGTCCGTTATTTCATCCCAAGGCCTACTTCACCGACGACACCGTCTGCACGGTGGCGGTCGCCGATGCCTTGGTCAATGAACGCCACGCGGGCGAGGCGCTAACGATCATGGTGCGGGCTGGCACCACCCCTGAAGATGAAAGAGACTACGGGTTGGAAGATGGCGGGGAGAGGTCGCGCAATATTTTGGCGGCTAGACCCCGCAAGCTAACGTGACCCGCCGGACTGACTCGTACCCCGGATTGCCTCCATAGAGAG
>Ga0172382_10000668_pt1 | contig 64263 bp, 58 predicted proteins | sample Leawel138RmetaG_FD_122245 | JGI IMG/M metagenome (GOLD analysis project Ga0172382, IMG submission 122245) | Leachate microbial communities from a municipal landfill in Southern Ontario, Canada - Leachate well 138R metaG | ecosystem: Engineered > Solid waste > Landfill > Unclassified | place...
CAGCAGCCAGGAGGTCTGTTCGGTGTAATCAAGTTCGCTGGAGGAGCCTGCATCTTTGTGGAGGATGTCATCGATATTCTTGAAAGCCTGCTCGAACATGCGTGTCTCTTGCGGTCAGTGGTTGTTATGTATGTGACCTGAATATAAGGCATTGGAGACACGGCGGGAAGGCGCGCGGCGTGACAATGAACGGCCTTCTATTCGGATAACGCCGGCAAGTACGCGCAGCCAAGTTCGGCTACCAGAGCCAAAGGCGTTTTTCGTGGGACCATACATCGGCCTGCAGAGTGCAGGCCGACGTCATGACGACATACGGCACAATATGTTAGATTCTTACAAAATATCGTGCGGTGGAATATTCCCAACAATACCATTGCGCAAATTGTACAGCCCCCAATCACGTAACTTTCGATCTCGCTCATAACTTATTGTATGTTTGTGTGATTTTTTTGAGTTAGGCTCTGCCGGCACATGAAGAAGGGATAATCCCCACATAGCATCAAACCCAAATTTTCCTCTAAGAAGTTTCATTCCTGCGAGAGTCCGGTCTTCACGCTTCCACCCTATTTTCCGATCACCCATGAGTTTCCATAGCTCTCTGTGTAAGAGGAAAGCAGACTCGTAGAAATCCACGCTATCCAGATCCAGCCTCACGTTGTCAACCACCACCTGGTTCAGAAGTCTATCCCGGAAGCATTTGAAGAGATATCCAGCCATCAACAAATAGGGTTCAAATGCACAATATATCAACAATGTACGGTACAATGAATCGCCAATATGAATAGCATTATTCCCATCACATACATGAATATTTTCTGCCAATAGAATGGCTAGGCAGGCTAACGAATCGAGCCCCGCCCTTAATTCTAATTGCTGGAAATGTTTTTCAGTGACATCAGGGCTGGATAACGCCTTGCGCGTGCTAGATTTTGGGTCATTAACGAAGACTATTCGTTGAATATCTGGGGTCAGTCGAAAAAGCCAAGACTCCTTCTTTTCTAGAACCCTATCTGGTTGCCGTAGTATTTCCCACATCGGGTGCCTAAGTATCCATGCGCTCCCGGGGACTTTGGCCTCAACCTTGTTGACCGTCGTGTTCGATGGCTGGTGTGCACCAACGGCGTACTTATCCCACTTCCTTCGGCGAAAGACTTCGTTGAATTGGGTACGCCCGAAACCTTCTGGTTCAAGGTGGCGTTCAATTGCGTAAGGCGTTGCCCTGTTCCCAAGCCAAGGGCGCAACAATTCTTGGACGCGCCAGTACCACAGCACTGTGGACAGAACCGTCAGTTCATCCCGACGAGGTCCGGTGACGTTCACCAACGACTGATTTATGGTATTTCTAAATTGTTCAATTTTTTCTGAATGCATTTATTTATCAAACAGATATAAATCATCCGTGGAGTAAAGTTGGTGATCAATTTTACCTTCTACCAGGAATCAAATCCATAAGTGAAAATAAATGGAGATTCATGCGCGAATGAGAACTTAACCAAATGGATAGCTGCTCGAAAGCAAACTCCGCCTGTTAGACGCTCAGATACACGAACGTTTGACGACTCATACGCGACATTCAGTCAATCGCTTTAATAAATTGAACAAGGATTCAATGGATAACATCAGTGGACATCATCCCATCACGAACATTAAGAGGGATTTACGGCCAGCCTTGCAGAAAATTTTTGGTTCAGAAGCACCCCCTAGCGGGGTTCTTCATGGGGTCAGAAAATTACGTAAGGGAATGCCTGGGAAAAAGATTATATTTTTTCCAAGCCTGAAGAATAACGGGCTAATCCCTTGTGAGAGCAGACTGGAAGCAGCATTTTGTCTCTTCCTGGAACGTGATCGCGCCATACAGCGTTACCGCAGCCAGCCAGTCACGATAGATTTCGGACCGAAGGGTAAATATACATCAGATTTTGCATTTTTACGCACCGATGATGCCATTGAATTAAGAGAAATAAAGTTTTCTGGCGCCATGAAAGATCCAAATATCATAAATTTATATTCTATGATAAAGGATGCACTAGATCACCTCAATATTGGTTTTAGTGTTGAAACAGAAGAAATGATCTATCAGGCACCGCGACTGGGTAATCTCAAATATCTTTATCGTGGGGCAAGGTTGCCAAATAGTGAACTCATATCGGATCTAGCACTAGCAATGCTACAGGAATCTGGAAATACATTCTCGTTGCGCGAATTTCACAACGCTTTGCAACAGGCCGGAATCTCTCCGTTGATGGCAGAAAATCTGATGTTTCGTGAACTTGCATGCTTCGACGAGAGTCTTCCGGTTGGTCCTCATTCACAAATTTGGGCAAGAGGTAAAGTATGACCATCCCAGAGGCTGCCATTAAAATTGGACAGCGATTCATAGTCAAAAAAATCGAGTTCGAAATACTTGCCATTGAGGCTGGTCTGATTCGTTATGCTGAGGTAAAAGGCGGTAGAATCAGCCATATGCAATTAGATAAATTCAAGGAGCTTTGTCAATATAAAATAGCAGAAATGGCAGAAAGTAACCTCATTGAAAACGATTTACAGCGGCCATCTAAACTCACTGAGGCAGAAGTAGAAGAAATGAACCGGCGGCTCAGCTACGTCCGTTCCATCACCAAGGCGAGGGTCTTTCGATCACATAAATATGTAGAACCACTGATTATAAATCATGCCAAAGAAAGGGGAGAAGATCCTCCCGGGACGTCTACCGTTCTGAGGTGGTTGAGGAAATATATACGGGCTAATGAGAACCCTCTTGCATTAGCTCCACGATCGAGAGATCGCGGGAACCGCACATTACGATTAGATCCGCGCATAGAAGCGATTATTTCTGCTCGAATTGAAAAAGACTACTTGGATATTCAACGACTCAGTATCGCCCGTGTTTATTCACATATCATAGGCCAGATCATGGATGAATTCGATGACGGTAAAATTCAACCTACCGATTCAAAGCCACTTTCACCAAGAACTGTCGAACGGCGCGTAGCAGAAATTGATCTATATAAACGGGATCGTGCCAGGTTGGGTCCATATGTTGCGAACCGACGTCATAAGGCGGCAGGTGCTCAAAGAGTGGTAACACGTATCCTTGAAGTGACTGAAGCAGACGGGACCTTATTAGACATACTGATTGTCGATCCCGATACGGGTGATGTTCTCGGTAGACCTTATTGCACTGCTGTGATCGATGTGTGGTCTCGTGCGATTCTTGCATTAGTAATTACCTTTACACCTTTCTCTGCCCCTACGCTTTTAATGGCATTGAAGATGGCGTGTAACCAGAATTGCACGCAAAACATGGGCGGTGTCATGGAAACGGTAGTTTTTGATAATGGCTCGGATTATGGCAGCGATGCTGTGCGGAATTTTTGCAGCAAAACAGGCATACAGATTGAAACTTGTGCACCACGTGATCCAAATGGTAAACCGCATATTGAGCGCTTCTTTAAGACCCTAAACCATCAACTTATACACATTCTGAAAGGAACAACTTTCTCTAACCCGATGGATCGCGGTGATTATTTATCTAGTAAATACGCTTCTGTTACCATGGAAACTTTAAAATCACACGTTTTTGAATGGTTAGAAAAAGATTATCACATACGGATTCATCGTGGATTTGGTCGAACCCCGTTCCACGCATGGGAAGAAAGTGCCAAGGACCACTTGCCACTCACATTTCCTGAAGAAGACTTGGAGATCATCGCACGTTCGGTAATTGAACGCTCCATAAATCATGGCCGCATCCAGTTTGAAAATCAACATTGGTATTCTCACGCACTAGCCATGTTGGAACAGCAGTTGGGGACCCACGGACTCCCCGATAAAGTCAAAGTCTACGTCGATGAGTTAAACCTCGATCGTCTCTATGTGGAAGATCCAAGAAGTCCTGGTGATTTCATCCAAGCCGATTCCACTCGCCCAGAATATACCCGAGGCTTAAGTCTTTATGAGCACAAGAAGATATGCCAGGAAATAAAAAATCAAGGGAAGGCAGACTTGGGAAAACTGCCACCTTTTGCATGGGAGAGGGCCCGCTGGGAGCTTTGGAAAAAAATTGTTGAAGACGGCGAAGCTTATGCTAACAAACAAATTGGTCGACTGACCGATGGAAAGAAAAGGAAGTTACTTAATACAGATAAAAAGATCATGAAACAGACCGAAGAGCTACCTGAACCACCTGATGCTCTGGAATTTCCATCAGAAGATGACATAAACGAGGCAAGCGTCAACGACTCCATGGAGAACGGGCATACAGGGCAAGAAAATGGAGAAAGCCCCATAGGTACCACCAACAACCTAAAGAAAAGCCAGCCTGGAAAAAGGTCTTTTGAAGTTCAGAGAATTATCAGGAATATAAATAAATGAATAGCTAAAATAGTTATTTTTCATATTAGAAATGCATTGAACAACCTGATACCTTATTGCCATGGTGTCATCATCCATATTCACAAAGGAAAGAATGACATCATTTTAAATATTTTAGTATTTTATTTTGACATGCAATATGATTTTATAACGAATGCACATTTGGAAATAATTACATTGGCCCCTGTGCCTAGGAGAAGTCATTCGATCCAAAGTCCAGGCCTTATTCTAACGATCGATTATAGTATATCTAATTAGGAGTGATTAAAGATGGAACACTTAGAAATCGAAGAACGCGCCAACCGAATTGACGAGATTTATGTTGGCCATACCTCCGCTCAACTTGCAGTGGCTGGTATCGAAGATTGTTTGCGGCGATCATTAACTGCGGCAGAGCCATTCAATGCTGTACTGATTGGACATGCAGGAACAGGGAAAACTACCGTTTGTAACGCCGTTCTGAAAAATCTTCCCCGCCGAATAGAAGCGCGCGAAGGCAAAGAGGTCACCGTTATTCCTGCCTTTTATTCTGAAATCCCTAGTCCCGCAACTATTCGTGGCGTCGCATCATCGTTGTTAGGAGCATTAGGGGATGTGCACCCTGATCGTGGAACAGCCATCAGTCTCACGCATAGAGTAATCACACAGCTCAAAGCGTGTAAAACACGATTAATCTTGCTGGATGAATTTCAACATCTTTTGGATAAAAAACGCAGCCAACGCGAAGAGTACCGACAAGATGTTTCCAACTGGGTAAAGACATTGATAAACAAGACGCATGTGCCAGTAGTACTTGTAGGGATGCCGGAATGCGAGGTCCTGGTGGATGCCGATCCGCAACTCGCTCGGCGGTTTCAACGCCGTTTTCGACTCGACAACCTTGGCTTTGGAGGCAATGAAAAAGGCGATTTTCGTCTTTTTGTTGAGGCACTCAGCGCAGCAATACCCGAATACTGTGGTCTCGCTGACTTTCCCGACTTCTGTAGCAAAACCGAAGCTCTTGCTCTATATGCTGCCAGTGGAGGAAATCCTTCTTACGCCACGGGGCTGATTAAAGAGGCCGTAATAGTCACCTTGCGCTCCCGTCGTGAAGCTACACAAATGGAAGATTTTGCCGACGCCTATGATACAGGAATTTGCCAAAGCGGTTCCCTGGTAAAGATCAATCCATTTCGCGTATCAACTGAAGCACTCGTAAGGAGCATCAAAAAAGTTTAGGAGGAGTCATCCAATGGCGCTGCTTATACGTCCAATCCCATACTCGAATGAGTCACCAGGAAGTCTTCTTCTAAGGGCTGCTGAAGAAAATGGTTGGCAATCTCCAGTCCAGCTACTGACCGCTTACCGTTGCATACGGAACTCAGATGAAAAACATATGCGAGCGATATTTGTGCGACCGCAAGACCTTGAGGAGATTACACGCACTCTAGGCATGAAAGAAGGTGTCGGGATTAATTTGGCTTACCATCGTGATGGAGTGACAGAGTTGTCTCCCATCCGATGGGTCAGAGTCTCGACGCCTTGGACATCTATGCGATACACCTCCAGTGCTTTTTGTCCTCACTGTCTAAAAGAACAATATTATCTCCAACGTACATGGGAGCATCGCCTGGTTACCAGTTGTCCTAAGCACGGGAATCTCCTTATCAACCAATGTCCCAAATGTGGACTGCATTTATCTTGGAACAGGCCAGGTATCGCAATTTGTCGCTGTGGGCATGATTTAACCACGTCAACACCAGGAACCGTAGACACCGATATTACGGCCTTCATCATGAAACTTGCTGAAACCGGTGACCAGAAGACTTTTGAAGCGCTAGACGCATTATTTGAAGGCTTGATCCCAATTTTGGGCATGACTGAGACCTTTGCTGAACAGCACAAACTAGTCGAACTTACAGTTTCTGGTATTCGTCAACCAGAGTCACTGGCCTCTCTGGTCGCAAATCATATTTTGGATAATACATGCAGCGGTCTGTCCATCCATCCAAGAATCACTTGTCTACCTTTATTGACGTCAGGAAACACGGTTGTTCAGGATTTTGGCGTCTTAGTCCTGAGGGAGATGGATGCTAGAGGTTGGCAATCAGCTTCGTCAATCGCAGAAGTACCAGGACAGACAGTAATCCGAGATGCCGCAACAGCTATTGGACTTAGTAAACACCTAATAAAGCAACTTATTAACCACAATATATTGTGTGGTGAGCGCACTAAAAGCACCAAAGCATGGCGTATTGATAATTCATCTATCAATCGGCTACTCATGGAGTTGGAGAACCATAATGCCTTAGTAAGCAGTGCTACATCAGTTTTATTGTGCCACAAAGATTCAGGACCAAGGTATTCGCTAGCAGAGGGTATCAGCGACATCATGGCGGGAAAAATTGTGAGTGGTGGATTTGATTTAGCTTCAGGCTTGGAAAGCCTAACTGTTATTGATACTGCAATGAAACCGTCGAATAATCAAGAAGATTACGTAACGCTCGTTGAGCTCTCTAAACGCTGCAACGTTCATACAGAAAACATTCGTTTCGCCATAAAGGCTGGAGTTATTCCTGCTAAAAAAAGAGTAACGCGTGGCAAAAGCATAAACACCATCGACGTGTCCGATGCTGAAGCATTTTTGAAAGGCTATGTTTTCGCCGGCAGCCTAGCCCGGCAGGTTGGTGCCAACGTAACAAATTTTGCGGAAAAGCTTATGTCATCTGGAATTCGTCCCGTATCTGGGCCAAAAATTGATGGGGGGCTCACCTACATTTTTCTGCGCCGAGATATAGAAGCATTGGACCTGGACGCAGTTGCAGCACTAAAAAATTATCCAACAAAAACGGGGAGAAAACCTCTAGGTCATGCTCGACAAGTCATTGAAGATACAATTTCTCTAGCTGACGCCGCAAAAATACTGGAACTAACTGTGCTACGAACAAATGGCTTGATCCAGAAAGGACTATTGGAGGCTGATGAATATGTTGGACGCGCGATTCACATTAAAAGAGATTCTGTCGATCGATTAAAGTCTATGCTTGATGACCAAAATTTCATAAATATTATTGAGGCAGCCAAAATCGTCGGTGAGACTCGCTCAGCATTCGAACATCACTGGGTTCATACTCATCTGGTCACATTAATTGATCTTGGCGTACGCCAGGTTCTCTCTAGGAAACACTTAAAAAAAGTCCAGCGCTATAAGCGCACCTTTATTACAGCAGATGAAGCCGGGAAGCTAACTGGTTCGCATCGCAGTCTATTACCAAATTGGGAGCGGCGGGGGCTGATTTCACCGGAGAAAATTCTGAAATCCACATCCCTTACTGTCAAACTATATCGCCGTATAGATTTCGATAACCTGATTAAATTAAAAAAATATAGCGAACCGTCCAACAACAACCTTAATTAGCGCGAGACTTGTAAGATGATGGAGGGCGCTTTGTCACAGGTGCCCACAAATTTAGAACGAAGTCATCCTACCGCCGCTAAGCCTTGATGGCGTCGGCAGCAGTCTGAGAGCAGCCGTTCAAGTTTGGGGAGGGAGCGCGCTATGCCAGCGATCGACGACGCGAGCATTGCCACCTTTAATCCTTTACAACCCCGCCTATCATCAAAAGGAGTAATGCGCAATCAGCAAAGCCACTTATCGATACTGTAAGTCGCTTCGTGCAATAAAAAATTTACTTTTCTTGTGGCCTGCATAGGCAGGCAGAAACGAATGGCTAAAAATAGATAACCGGTTTACACGGTTCCATGAGGGCGACGATATGGTCTCAGCGGCGCATAAACTACTTCATCTGATCATTGCTATCGCTTCAAAGCTTTAACAGGTGATATACTAATATAATTTAGTTAAATGACGGAATATATCGCAACGATGATTAGATATAAAATAACCATTATTGATATTGACCACCTAAAAAATACTATAATAGAAAATATGTTGTTGAACATATTTTTGGTTTTATCAGAAATGGTATTGCTTACAGAAATAAGCCGATCTGCTGCATAATAAATAAAAAACGTTAATACTACGTTCGTACCCAACACAAGTTGCCAAAAACTCCAGGTGTTCGTTCTAATAATATTCTGGGTAAAAATATTATGCAAGAATTCTCCCGGAACAATATTTGAAATTGAACTGCTAGGTACTAATCCTAGTTTGCATAGGAATAGTATTCCCAAAAAGCCTGAAATGGTTCTCATGTTCTTTTCAAGTTTTCCGTCGATAATTCTTTTTGGAATGTAAGGCCATGGTTCTTTGTGCCCGTAAATGACATATGAAGCCCACACCAAAGGAATGTATACAATGGATGTAGATTTGAAGGTAATTCTATATGTTATTGATGGAATATAAGGCATGAGAACAAATATTAATATCACATAGTGCACAATGGCAAATTTCTTCTCGGTTTTCATGCTTTGTGCATTTTCCATAAAAGTGTGCACCACTTCGGAAAATATTGGTAGTCTTGTTGCAAGCGGATGCTGTTTAGCATATACGTTTTCTAGAGGCAATATTTCTGGTGGGTAATACATATCAGTGCAAAGTGCTTGTCTAAGCCAGCTTTCCGGCATGGATTTAATTGCGTCAATTGGGTGTTTTATGACGTCGTTAGTTAGAGTTAACAGCCGAAGTAGTGGCGCACCAATTGACCATAATATGATAAATTTTAATAACAACCTCCTCCCGCTCAGTAGTGAACGTATGGTATATCCACCACTCCAAACATGAAAGCTTGATCGGTTCGTTCTAAGGAGGGAAAACGGGGCCAACAATATTGCGATGTAATAGAATAGATATGTGTGGAAATATATCGTCATCGCAAAATAGATGAAAACGGAAAATATATATTCCATGATGGCAAGTATGGTTATTTGTCCAGAATAAGCAGATTCCACGGTTGAGTGCAGCCGCATTATTATAACTCCTTATAGATTGTTATCTCTTCGGCTTAACAAGGCGTCATAAAATTCTATTTGTTCTGACTATAAGATTTGCAAATGCTAATTTTGATGGAAACCTGAAAATTCTTCTATTGTTATTCAATGCCAAGACCTTGGCCCAAAACGATTGGAATCGCGCTGGCGAATGGTCGCTTCCGCTGCACTGTAGCTATTCGAATTATGGTACGCGACATTACGCACGAGGCGAGATTCTTGTGTTTCGCTGCCACTTCAAAAGTCGTGGCAGCCTATGTTTGGCGAACTGGCCTCGTTCGGTCTCATTTTATGTGTCGCGTCAGTCTCACGTTATGTGGCGAGAATCTCACTTTATGTGTCGGCCAACGACCCCAAACATCAATCCCAACTCAGCGCCCCGCCAGTCTGATATTCCGTCACGCGGGTTTCAAAAAAATTCTTTTCCTTTTTGAGATCCATCATTTCGCTCATCCACGGAAAAGGGTTTTGTACGCCCGGATATTGCTGGGGCAGGCCCAGTTGAACCAGGCGCCGGTTTCCGATGAATTTGACGTAGTCCTTGAATATCGGGGCATTCAGACCCAGAACCCCACGGGGCATGGTGTCGTCGGCATAGGCGCATTCCAGTTCCACGCCACGACGGATCAGATCAATAATTTCCTGCTGGAAGCTTTCTGTCCAAAGCTGTGGGTTTTCGACTTTGATCTGATTGGCTAAATCAATACCAAAATTACAGTGCATGGATTCATCGCGCAGAATGTACTGGTATTGTTCGGCGGCGCCTACCATCTTGTTCTGTCGGCCCATGGCCAGAATCTGGCTGAACCCGACATAGAAAAAAGTCCCTTCCATAATAGCCGCAAAAACGATCAGCGAGCGCAGCAGTTTCTGGTCATTTTCCAGGGTGCCCGTCTTGAAATTCGGGTCGGCCAGGATGTCGATGAAGGGCATCAGAAACTGGTCTTTATCCCGCACCGACGGTACTTCGTGGTACATGTTGAAGATTTCACCTTCATCCAGGCCAATGGATTCGACGATATACTGGTAGGCGTGGGTGTGAATGGCTTCCTCAAAGGCTTGCCGTAACATGTATTGGCGGCATTCCGGCGCGGTAATATGCCGATAGGTGCCCAGTACAATGTTGTTGGCAGCGAGGCTGTCAGCGGTCACAAAAAAACCAAGATTACGCTTGACGATACGGCGCTCATCGTCCGTGAGGCCTTTGGGGTCTTTCCAAAGGGCAATGTCACGGGACATCTGGATTTCCTGGGGCATCCAGTGGTTGGCGCAGGCGGCCAGATACTTGTCCCAGGCCCACTGATACTTGAAAGGAACCAGTTGATTGACATCCGCACGACCATTGATGATGCGTTTGTCTTCGGCCCGTACCCGGGCGAAACGTATGCTTTCCTCTGCCGGCACAGACTCCGGCAAATCATTCAGGCTGCTGCTGCGCAGTGCTTCGGGACGCAGGCTGTTTTCAAAATTCAACATAACGGCAATTTCTCCTCTGCTTATTGGCAGGCTTCACAGGTGGGATCATCAATGGCACAGGCCTTGGGCTGGTGGCCGGACACGGCATTGAGAGTGCCTGTTTGTACAGTAGATTTTTCCGCCGCTGTGGCCCCCAGCGAACGGAGGTAATAGGTGGTTTTAAGCCCGCGCTTCCAGGCCAGACGGTAGGTTTCATCAATTTTCTTGCCGGACGGCTGGCCAAAATACAGATTCAGACTCTGCGCCTGATCCAGCCATTTCTGACGACGGGCAGCGGCTTCGACCAGCCATTCCGGATCGGTTTCGAAGGCATTGGCATAAAGCGGCTTGAGGGCGGCAGGAATGCGGTCCACAGGCAAGACCGATCCGTCGAAGTATTTGAGGTCATTGACCATGACTTCGTCCCAGAGTCCCTGACGTTTGAGGTCATGCACCAGGTAGCTGTTTACCACCGTAAATTCGCCGGACAGGTTGGATTTGACGTAAAGGTTTTGATAAATAGGCTCAATCCCCTGGCTGACGCCAACAATGTTGGAAATGGTCGCCGTGGGGGCGATAGCCAGACAATTGCTGTTACGGATGCCTTTGCGAACCTTGTCCCGCAGCCCGTTCCAGTCGAGGCGCATGCTGCGGTCTACGTCAACGCCGTGTTCGCGGCTGGCGGCCAGCAGTTCGATGCTGTCGATGGGCAATACCCCCTGACTCCAGAGTGAACCCTGGAAGCTCGGGTAACTGCCCCGTTCCTGCGCCAGATCGGCAGAAGCCTCAATGGCGTAGTAGGAAATCACTTCCTGACTGATGTCGGCAAAGGCGACGGCCGCTGGCGAAGCATAGGGTATCCGCATTTCCAGCAGGGCATCCGAAAAGCCCATCAGACCCAGACCCACAGGACGATGGCGCATATTGCTGTTGCGCGCTTTGGCCACGGCGTAGTAGTTCATGTCGATGACATTGTCGAGCATGCGCATGGCGGTGCGGATGGTCCGGCTGAGCTTGTCGGTGTCCAGCAGTTCCAGCAGATCTTCGGGCGTGCTGTCGGTGCGCAGGGCGGATTGGTCGGTGCCTGCGGTATTTTTCAGGTGCGCAATCAGGTTCACGGAGCCCAGATTACAAACGGCAATTTCCTTGTCGTTGGTGTTGAGGGTGATCTCCGTGCAGAGATTGGAACTATGTACGACACCCACGTGCTGCTGCGGGCTGCGCAAATTGCAGGGGTCCTTGAAGGTAATCCAGGGGTGGCCGGTTTCAAACAGCATGGTCAGCATTTTGCGCCACAGCTGCAGGGCCGGGATTTTTTTGTACAGTTCGATTTCACCCGCATCTGCCATGCGCTCGTAATGTTCGTAGCGCTCCCGGAAAGCGGAGCCGGTCAGATCGTGCAGATCTGCCGTTTCATTCGGGCTGAACAGCGTCCAGGCAGTACCACTTTCCACCCGCTCCATAAACAGGTCAGGAATCCAGTTGGCAGTGTTCATGTCATGGGTGCGGCGGCGGTCATCGCCGGTGTTTTTGCGCAGTTCCAGAAATTCCTCGATGTCCATGTGCCAGGTTTCGAGGTAGGCGCAGACTGCACCCTTGCGCTTGCCGCCCTGGTTAACGGCAACAGCGGTGTCATTGACCACCTTGAGGAAGGGCACGACGCCCTGGGATTTACCATTGGTGCCCTTGATGAACGAGCCCAGCGCCCGGACGGGGGTCCAGTCGTTACCCAGGCCGCCGCTGAATTTGGAGAGCAGGGCGTTTTCCTTGATGGCCTCGTAAATATCGTCCAGATCGTCGCCCACGGTGGTCAGGAAGCAGCTCGACAATTGCGGCCGCAAGGTTCCTGAGTTGAAAAGAGTGGGGGTCGAACTGACAAAGTCGAAGCTGGACAGCACTTCATAAAAGGCGATGGCCTGTTCTTCACGGTCCACTTCATTGACAGCCAGACCCATGGCCACCCGCATCCAGAAAGACTGAGGCAGTTCAATGTGGCGTTCGCGGACATGCAGGAAGTAACGATCATAAAGAATCTGCAGGCCCAGATACTGGAAATTGAGATCGCGCTCGGGTTTGATGGCCGCCGTAATACGGTCCAGATCATATTGACCAAGGCGCGGATCAATCAGTTCGTGGGCAATGCCGGTCTGCAGGTAATCCCGGAAGTATTCGGGATAGCGGGCGGCCATTTCGGTCTGGGTGGCGGCTTCTCCCAACACTTCCCAGCGTACCCGGTCCAGCAACAGGCGGGCAGAAACATAAGCATAGGCGGGGTCGCGCTCGATCATGACCCGGCTGGCCAAAATGGGAGCCTGAAACAGTTCATCTTCACTGATGCCATCGTACAGATTTTTGCTGGTGTTGCTCATCAGGGTATCAACGGAAACAGCCTCGCCAAGGCCACTGCAGGCTTCCTCAATGACGGCTCGCAAACGCTTCAGGTCAAGAGTCCGCTGCGTACCATCCGGATATTTCACCTGAATTTGCGGTATGTCCGCCTGCGGGGCTGAAATGCTCTGTTGACGGCGTTCGCGGGCGCGCTCTTCGCGGTAAAGCACGTAGGCACGTGCGACTTCGTGTTCGCCCGCCCGCATCAAGGCCAGCTCCACCTGATCCTGAATGTCTTCTATATGAAAGGTGCCACCACCCGGCTGGCGTCTTTGCAGCGCCTCAATGACCTGCCCGGTCAGACGCGTGACGAGGTCGCGCACCCGGGCGCTGGCGGCACCGCTGCCACCTTCCACGGCCAGAAAGGCTTTGGTCATGGCAATATGAATTTTGCTGGCATCAAAGGTGACCATCGCATTGTTGCGGCGAATGACCTTGTAATGACTGGCTTCTGATGGATCGTATGCAGGATTGCTGACAACAGTTTGAGCGGCGGGATTGGGCATGTTGAGACTCCGAAGCTGAGCGTAAAGGGCCTGGAAAAAGCGGTTATGTCACGCAATGGGCACCCGGAAAACAAATTGCCTGCCAGACGCCCCACACACCAAATATAGTCTTGCTGGTGCTGTTGTCAACTACATATTGTGGATGAAAGGGTGGATAAATGGCTTGCAAGTTGTGGATAAGATAGCCAGTGCAATCATTTTGCGAAGGTTTTGTGGGAATTACCGATCATGTCTAAAGAAATTAAAATTTGGACTTGTTCTAATTGGTCTCTTGGGCGCATACTGACGGCATAGACTCTCAAGGAAGGATGATATGACTGCTTCAACCCTCGATATAGCGCGTGCCACCTTGTTTACTCCCGGCGGTATCAGTGAAGGGGAGCTGGAAAAAGTGTTTGGCCGACTGTCTCATCGGGCGCTGGACGATGCCGACCTGTACTTTCAGTACAGTCGCAGCGAAGGCTTCAGTCTCGAAGAAGGGGTTGTGAAAAACGGGAGTCATTCCATTGAACAGGGGGTAGGGGTGCGCGCCATTCAGGGTGAGCGGCAGGGCTTGGCCTACTCCGATGAAATTGGCGTCGAGGCGCTGCTGACGGCGGCCGATGCCGCGCGCGCCATTGTCCATCAGCCGGGTGAAAATCGGGGCCTGGTCTGGCAGCGGCGCAATGGGCTGTCCTTGTATCAGCCAACCGATCCATTGGCCTCTATTCCCAACGAAGAAAAAATCGCCCTGCTGGAGCGGGTGGAGCAGGTGGCGCGGTCGGTAGACCCCCGCATTGTTCAGGTAATGGCCAGTCTGAGTGCCAAATTTGAGGCGGTGCTGGTGGCACGGCTGGATGGCACCATGGCGGCAGACGTCCGTCCTTTGGTGCGTCTCCATGTTTCGGCCATTGCCGAGCAGGGCGGACGGCGCGAGCAGGGGAGCGCCGGTGGTGGTGGTCGTTATGATTACCAGACCTTCCTGAAGGGCCAGATGGCCGATGATTTTGCCCGCGAAGCCGCGCGTCAGGCACTGATTAATCTGGAAGCTGAAGCGGCCCCGGCAGGGAGTATGGATGTGGTGCTGGGGCCGGGTTGGCCGGGCATTTTACTGCATGAAGCCATCGGCCATGGCCTGGAAGGTGATTTCAATCGTAAGGGTACCAGTGCATTTAGTGGTCGGGTCGGTGAGCGGGTTGCGGCTCCTGGGGTGACCGTGGTGGACGACGGTACCCTCGAAAATCGCCGGGGCAGCCTGAATGTCGATGACGAAGGTACGGAAACCCAGTGTACTACCCTCATTGAAGACGGCATCCTCAAGGGCTATTTGCAGGACACACTCAACGCCCGCCTGACCGGCACCCGTTCTACCGGCAATGGTCGTCGCGAGTCCTACGCGCATCTCCCCATGCCCCGGATGACCAATACCTACATGCGTGCGGGGGATCGGGATCCTCAGGAAATTATTGCCAGTGTCCGGCGTGGTCTTTATGCGGTGAATTTTGGCGGAGGGCAGGTGGATATTACCAACGGTAAGTTTGTGTTTTCCGCTTCTGAAGCCTATCTCATTGAAAATGGTAAAATAACCCGTCCGATAAAAGGGGCGACACTGATTGGTAATGGTCCGGATGTGCTGACCAGGGTTGAAATGATCGGTAATGACCTCCAATTAGATACGGGTGTGGGTACTTGTGGCAAGGATGGTCAGAGTGTGCCAGTGGGCGTCGGTCAGCCTACTCTCAAAATACGCGATCTGACGGTGGGAGGAACACAGGGTTGAAAAAAATCTTATTGTCAGTGGCTTTTCAGAGGGCTAACATCAAAGCATCTGTCAGCCTTGAATCTGGATCAAATTCTCCCTTGCGGGGGGTAACTTATGAATAATGTCTTAAAAAACGTTTTGTTATGGGTGGCCATAGGCGTCATCCTGATGCTGGTGTTTCAGAACCTCAATACGAGTAGTTCGACACCCGCTCAGGCTATGGACTTTTCGACGTTTGTGAATAGCATCAAGCAAGGGCAAGTAGCCGATGTGAATATTGATGCCAATCATGTAACGGGTAGTCTCAGTTCCGGGCAAAAGTTCAGCGTTTACACGCCGGCCAATGATACCCAGCTGGTGCCCCAGTTGCTTGCCGCAGGCGTGAAAATCAATGTGAAGCCCCCGGCAGGACAATCCATTTTGCTGTCCATCCTGATTTCCTGGTTCCCCATGTTGCTGCTGATTGGCGTCTGGATTTTCTTCATGCGCCAGATGGGTGGCGGTGGCGCGGGTGGTCGTGGCGCCATGACATTCGGGCGCAGCAAGGCCCGGATGCTGACTGAAGAAAACAACAAGGTCACCTTCGCTGATGTGGCGGGCGTCGAAGAGGCCAAGGAAGAGCTGGCGGAAATTGTCGACTTCCTGCGCGATCCCCAAAAATTCCAGCGTCTCGGTGGTCGTATTCCCAAGGGCGTGCTGTTGATGGGTTCACCGGGTGCCGGTAAAACCTTGTTGGCACGCGCCATTGCCGGCGAAGCCCGGGTACCGTTCTTCTCCATTTCCGGCTCTGATTTTGTGGAAATGTTCGTGGGCGTCGGCGCCTCGCGGGTTCGCGACATGTTCGAGCAGGCGAAAAAACATGCACCCTGCATCATTTTCATTGACGAAATTGATGCGGTCGGACGCCAGCGTGGCGCTGGTCTTGGCGGTGGTAATGATGAGCGCGAACAGACCCTCAACCAGTTGCTGGTAGAGATGGATGGTTTTGAAGGTACGGAAGGAATTATTGTGGTGGCTGCCACCAACCGTCCGGATGTGCTGGATCCTGCTCTGTTGCGTCCTGGCCGTTTTGATCGTCAGGTCACTGTGCCTCTGCCCGATATTCGTGGTCGTGAACAGATTCTGCAGGTTCACATGCGCAAAGTGCCTATTACGCCCGACGTGGATCCCAAAGTCATTGCGCGGGGTACGCCTGGTTTTTCCGGGGCTGATCTGGCCAATCTGGTCAACGAAGCAGCCTTGATGGCGGCGCGCAAGAGTAAGCGTCTGGTCGATATGCATGACTTTGAAAACGCCAAAGACAAGGTCATGATGGGTGCCGAACGCAAATCGGTAGTGATGAGTGACAAGCAGCGGGAAACTACGGCATATCATGAATCGGGTCATGCGGTGGTTGCCAAGTTGTTGCCCGGCACGGATCCGGTGCATAAGGTGACCATCATTCCTCGTGGCCGTGCCTTGGGTGTCACCATGCAGTTGCCCACCGAGGATCGCTTCAACTACGAGCGTGAGGAAATTCTCTGTAACATTTCCATCCTCATGGGTGGGCGTATTGCCGAAGAGGTCTTTCTGAATCAAATGACCACGGGTGCGGGTAATGATATTGAACGCGCCACGGATCTGGCCCGGAAAATGGTGACCCAGTGGGGTATGTCCAGTATTGGCCCCATGGTGATTGGTGAGAAGGAAGAAGAAGTGTTCATCGGTCGGGAAATGACTAAGCATAGTAACATTTCCGAACAGACAGCCATGACCGTGGACGGAGAAATCCGGGGCATCATTCGTGAACGTTATGATGTGGCGCGCAAGTTGATCGAAGGTAATCGTGACAAGGTCGAAGCTATGGCTAAGGCTTTGTTGAAGTACGAAACCCTGGATTCCAATCAGGTGAGTGACATCATGGCCGGGCGTGATCCACGTCCGCCGGTAGATGGCGCGGGTAGTTATCCGACCATGCCCACGGATGGTAATGCTGCCAGTTCGGATAAGACCGGTGGTCAGACCCTGCCGGGCCTCAATCCCGGAGAACATCCCGTTTGACCGTAACGCTGAATTGCAATGGGCGCCCGCTGTACTTGGGGCGCCCTTGTGTTATGGGGATTTTGAATGTCACCCCCGACTCTTTCTCCGATGGCGGAACTTATATCCGTCCGGAGTTGGCGGTTATGCGGGCACGCCAAATCTGGGAGAGTGGCGGCGACATTATTGATATTGGTGCGGAATCAACCCGTCCAGGTGCCCCCGCTGTTTCCGAGTTCGAAGAAATGGATCGTCTGCTGCCCGTTGTGGAAGCGGTACTGGCAGCGGTGCCTTTGCCGGTGTCCATAGATACTTACAAAGCCAAGGTCATGCGCGAAGCCTGGTCCCTGGGGGCAGGGTTGATGAATGATGTCACGGCACTGCAAGGCGACCCGCAATCGCTGGCCATGGCTGCAGAGTTGGACATTCCGGTTTGCCTGATGCATATGCGGGGTACGCCAAGGAATATGCAGACCAACACCCGCTATGATGATGTGCTTGGCGAGGTAATCGGTTTTTTCAGGGAACGTATGGCTGCATGCGCAACCGCAGGAATCCGCCGTGAACAGTTATTGCTGGACCCCGGATTTGGTTTTGCCAAAGATCTACGGGGAAACTGCCGGCTTTTGCGGGAACTGGACGTACTTCAAAGTCTGGGATTGCCGATTGTTGTCGGGGTTTCCCGAAAAAGCATGATTGGGGAGTTGTCTGGCGTCGCCCTTGCCGCTCAACGTCTGGCCGGTAGCCTTGCCGCCGCACTCTGGGCTGTGGCCCATGGTGCGCAGGTGCTGCGCGTCCACGATGTGGCAGAAACGGTGCAGGCCATCAAAGTCTGGGCAGGTATTCAGGAACAAGGGGCTGAAAAGCCGTTGAGGGAAGTACCATGAGCAGAAAATGGTTTGGCACCGATGGTGTCAGAGGGCGGGTCGGAGATTCCGTCATTCACCCGGAATGGGTGTTGAAGTTGGGATGGGCGGCTGGTCATGTGCTGACTGCTGGTGTTACGGGGCGACCCCGGGTGGTGATTGGCAAGGATACACGGCTTTCTGGTTATTTGCTGGAATCCGCACTGGAATCCGGTCTGGCCAGTGCTGGTGTGGATGTGTTGCTGGTCGGTCCCCTGCCGACACCAGCCATTGCCTATTTGACGCGTACCCTGCGTGCGGACGCCGGAATTGTCATCAGCGCTTCGCATAATCCCTATCAGGATAACGGTATCAAGTTTTTCTCGGGAGACGGCTATAAATTGCCCGATGCCCAGGAGGAAGCCATTGAAGCCTGGATGGATCGGCCAATGCTGGTTTCTGATTCCGAACAGCTTGGTAAGGCGCGCCGCGTAGAGGATGCAGCAGGTCGTTATGTAGAGTTTTGCAAAACCACCTTTCCCGCCAACCTGGACTTGCGTGGCCTGCATCTGGTTGTGGATTGTGCTCACGGTGCCAATTACAAGGTGGGCCCCATGGTATTCCGGGAGTTGGGCGCACAATTGACTTTGCTCGGTGTGGAACCCAATGGCATCAATATCAATGCCGGAGTCGGTTCGACCTGTCCGGAAAGCCTGCAGGAGCAGGTGCGCAGCAGTCGGGCTGACTTGGGTATTGCTTTTGATGGTGATGGTGATCGACTGATTTTGGTGGATGGGCAGGGCGCGCTGCTGGATGGCGACGAACTCATCTGGCTTTTGGCCCGCGACATGCAGCAGCAGGGTATTTTGTCTGGCGTGGTCGGTACGGTCATGAGTAATCTGGCCCTTGAGCAGGGCCTTGCTGAATTGGGAGTGCCCTTTGTGCGTAGCGCCGTCGGCGATCGCTATGTTCTTGAAGCCATGCAGCAGTACGCCTTCCCTCTGGGTGGCGAATCATCGGGGCATATTATTACGCCGGCCAATACCACGGGGGATGCGATTTTGGCTGCCTTGCGTGTGCTGGCCATTATGCGTAAATCCGGCAAAAGCCTGAAGGCATTACGGGAAGGCTATCAGCCCTATCCGCAGGTCCTGATTGGCGTACGTCTGGCAGATGCACGACGTTTGCTGGATCATCCCGCAGCCCAAGAACGGGTTGCGGCCGCAGAACAAGAACTGGCGGATCAAGGGCGGCTACTGGTGCGGCCATCAGGTACAGAGCCATTGTTGCGGGTCATGGTCGAGGCCGTGTCAGTAGACCTGGCTGCGCGGGTTGCCGAGAAGCTTGCCAAAGAACTCAGTGATCTGGCGCCCGGATAAAATCAGAAAATGCAAAATTGACCGCTTCGAGTGGAGTCTTTACACTCGGTCGCACATTAGACGATCATGACATATAGCTGAACAAGGAAGATTTGATTTGCGTCCCATCATGGTTGCAGGAAACTGGAAGATGAATGGCCTCAGTGCCGATGCCGTGCATCTTACCCAAGCCATTCTCAGCGCCGATCTGGAGCAGATGCGTCCTGAAGTGGTGCTGTTCCCGCCGTATACCCTTTTGCACGCGGTGACTCAGGAAGCAAAGGGAACCGCTTTGCGTTGGGGGGGGCAGAACTTGTTCTGGGAACCCAATGGGGCCTATACCGGAGAAATTTCGGGTGCAATGCTCCGCGACATGGGTTGTCGCTATGTTTTGGTAGGACATTCGGAAAGACGGCAGATTTTTGCGGAAACGGACGAACTGGTGGCCCGTAAGGTCAAAGCGGCGTTGTCATCGGGCCTGATACCCGTAGTCTGTGTGGGTGAGAGCGAAACTGAGCGTGCCCAGGGCGCTACCGAACAGGTTCTGCAGCGTCAGGTGGAGGCGATAATGCCTTTGTTGAATCTGGAGTCCAACCAGCCTAATCTCATCATTGCCTACGAACCCATCTGGGCCATTGGCACCGGACAAAGTGCCAGTCCGGAACAGGCCCAGGCCGTACATGCTTTTATTCGTAAGCTGGTGGCAGGGCATTCCAGTCAGTTGGCCAAGCGCCTGATTCTGTTGTACGGAGGCAGCGTCAAAGGCAACAATGCAGCAGCGCTGTTTGATCAGGAAGACATTGATGGCGCTCTGGTGGGCGGAGCATCCCTGAGCGCGGGAGAATTTATCCAAATTTGTCGTGCTGCCGAATTGGCAGGACGAGGAGGTTGATTTGATGTACACCTTGTTATTGGTGTTTCAGGTGATTATTTGTGTCGTCCTGGTAGGGCTGGTTCTGATTCAGAAAGGTCAGGGGGCGGATATGGGCGCAGCATTTGGCGGCGGTGGATCGCAAACCGTATTTGGCGCCCAGGGAGCGGGAAACTTCCTCAGCCATACTACGGCAGTTATTGGTGCCATATTTTTTCTGAACAGTCTTGGTCTGGCGTATCTTTCTGATCATGCTGCAAGCAGTGCGGTTTCCGGGATTACTTTGCCGAGCAAGGCACCGGTTACCAGCACGCTACCGGAGAAACCTGCTACCGCGAAACCCACGGTCGTTCATCCTGCGGCAGCGGCTACGGGTTCTGCGGCAGCAGCCGTAAGCACATCTGCAGCAAGCAGTGTGCCGGCAGCGCCAGTTTCTACAGCAAAAACACCTGTGAAGCCTTGACGTAGCAAGCGGGTCATGAGAAAGTTTTAAGACTTCGGCCGAAGTGGTGAAATTGGTAGACACACCGTCTTGAGGGGGCGGCGGCGCAAGCTGTACCGGTTCGAATCCGGTCTTCGGCACCAAATTGCAGCCTATAGGGCTGTTTTTTTGTCTCTGGAGTATACCAGAGCATTGATTTATATATAAGAAAATTAATTTATAGCGGATTTTGAAGGTGGTATTTTCAGGTCCATATTTGGGTGGAGGAGTGTTGGGGATGTTGAACCACTATTTACCCGTGCTCATCTTTATTGTGGTGGCACTGGTGGTCGGTGTGGTCCCATTGCTGATGGGAGCCTCGCTGGGACCGCACAAACCGGATAGCGAAAAGCTCTCGCCCTATGAATGTGGCTTTGAGGCTTTTGAAGACGCACGCGTCAAATTTGATGTGCGCTATTATCTGGTGGCCATTCTGTTCATTCTCTTCGATCTGGAAATTGCCTTCCTGTTCCCCTGGGCCGTGGTCTTTGATCAGATCGGCATGATGGGTTTTCTGGCCATGATGATTTTTCTCGCCATTCTCGTGGTGGGTTTCATTTATGAGTGGAAAAAAGGAGCCTTGGAATGGGAATAGAAGGCATCCTCGAAAAAGGTTTTGTGACTACCAGCATCGATACCGTAGTCAACTGGAGTCGGACCGGCTCCTTGTGGCCCATGACATTTGGGCTGGCATGCTGTGCCGTCGAGATGATGCATGCCGGAGCAGCCCGTTATGATCTGGATCGTTTTGGTATCGTGTTTCGTCCCAGTCCGCGTCAGTCGGACGTGATGATTGTGGCAGGGACTCTGGTCAATAAAATGGCCCCGGCATTACGTAAGGTCTATGACCAGATGCCGGAACCGCGTTGGGTAGTTTCCATGGGTTCCTGTGCCAATGGTGGTGGCTATTATCACTACTCGTACAGCATAGTGCGTGGTTGTGATCGCATCGTGCCGGTGGATATTTATGTTCCCGGTTGTCCGCCCACTGCCGAGGCGCTACTTTACGGTCTGATCCAATTGCAGAAAAAAATTCGTCGAACCAATACGATAGCCAGGTAAGCCATGACTGACGCACTCGAAAATCTGCGCCAGATACTGAGCGCAAAGCTGGGAGATAATCTGCACGCTGCCCGTATTGATCGTGAAGAATTGACGGTGGAAATAACGCTGGAAGGATTCCACGCAGCTTGTCTCTGGTTGCGCGACGATCCGGCCTGCCGCTTCGACATGCTGATAGATGTATGCGGCGTCGATTACTCCGAATATGGCGACGGCACCTGGAAAGGGCCGCGTTTTGCGGTGGTGTACCATTTACTTTCCCTGCCACACCGGCAGCGCATCCGTTTGCGGATATTTGCAGATACCGAATTGCCGATTGTCCCCTCCGTAGTGGATGTCTGGGCGGCCGCTAACTGGTTTGAGCGGGAGACTTTTGATCTTTACGGGATTTTGTTTGATGGTCATCCCGACCTGCGCCGTATTCTTACCGATTATGGTTTTGTGGGTTATCCATTCCGTAAGGATTTTCCGCTGGTGGGAACCGTAGAAATGCGTTACGACGCCGATCAGGGGCGCGTCATTTACGAACCCACGCGCACCGAGGAACGGGTAGTTGTCCCGCGCATCATCCGGTCCGGGGAGGAGGGGCGCTACAATGCCAGAAATCAATAATTTTACGATGAACTTCGGGCCGCAGCATCCTTCGGCACACGGGGTATTGCGTCTGGTGCTGGAGCTGGACGGGGAAGTCATCGAGCGTGCTGATCCGCATATTGGTTTGCTCCATCGTGCTACGGAAAAGCTGGCCGAAAATAAAACCTATTTGCAGAATTTGCCCTATATGGACCGTCTCGACTACGTGTCGATGATGTGTAACGAGCATGCGTACTGCCTGGCCGTGGAAAAGCTGCTGGGTCTGGAAGTGCCAAGGCGTGCCCAGTATATTCGTACGCTTTTCGACGAAATTACCCGGGTTCTCAACCATCTGCTCTGGCTGGGTGCCTATGCGCTGGATGTGGGTGCTATGAGTGTCTTCCTGTACTGCTTTCGCGAGCGAGAAGACCTTATGGACGTGTATGAGGCGGTTTCCGGTGCGCGGATGCATGCAGCTTATTATCGGCCTGGTGGAGTGTATCGTGATCTCCCGGCGCAGATGCCCCAGTATGTGGCCTCGCCTTATCGGGATGCCAGGCGCCTGGATGAACTCAATGCCAATCGCCAGGGAACGGTGCTCGATTTCATTGAAGATTTTACCCGGCGTTTTCCCGGTTATGTCGACGAATATGAAACATTACTGACCGATAACCGCATCTGGAAACAAAGAACAGTGGGGATTGGTGTGGTAGGTTCCGAGCGGGCGGTGCAGCTGGGCTTTACCGGTCCCATGTTGCGGGCTTCCGGGGTAGCCTGGGATTTACGGCGGACCCAGCCTTACGCGGCCTATGCGGATCTGGATTTTGAGATTCCCGTCGGTAGTACCGGGGATTGTTATGACCGCTATCTGGTACGGGTGGCGGAAATGCGGCAAAGCAACCACATCATTGCCCAGTGCGTGAATTGGCTGCGGCAGAATCCGGGGCCGGTCATTACGGATGATTTCAAGGTGGCAGCACCCCCGCGTGAAGAAATGAAGGGCAGCATGGAAGCCCTCATCCATCACTTCAAACTGTTTTCGGAAGGCATGTCCGTTCCGGCAGGAGAAGTGTACACAGCCGTTGAGGCTCCCAAGGGCGAATTCGGTATCTACATGATTTCTGATGGTGCCAACAAACCCTACCGGATGAAAATTCGTGCCCCCGGTTTTTCTCATCTGGCAGCGATGGATGAAATGGCCAAGGGACACATGATTGCAGATGTGGTGGCGATACTGTCCACCATGGATATTGTTTTCGGCGAGATTGACAGGTAGAGCATGTTATCGGAAAAGTCCCTGAAAGCTATTGCCTTTGAGCGCAGCAAGTATCCGCAGGAAGAGTCGCGTTCTGCGTTGTTGGCGGCACTGCGTATTGCCCAGGAAGAACAGGGTTATCTGCGTGATGAACTGATTGAATATGTGGCAGAAATTCTGGGTTTGCCAGCCATTCAGGCTTTTGAGGTGGCGACTTTTTACACCATGTATGACCTCAAGCCCGTGGGTCGCCACAAGCTCTGCGTCTGTGGCAGCGTGTCCTGCTTTCTGAACGGATCAGACAGAATCATTGCTCATCTGAGTAAAACCTTGGGAATCGGTCTGGGTGAAACGACGGCTGATGGCTTGTTCACCCTGCAGGAAGTGGAATGCCTGGGTGCCTGTAAAGATGCGCCGATGATGCAGCTGGGAGATCGCTACTACGAAAACCTGACTCCAGAAAGTCTGGATGCCCTGATTGCCCAATTGCGGGGAGGATCTGAAGATGTACGTTAATGGCGTTACGCTGCAGAATCGTGGTATTCCCGACTCCCATCGTCTGTCCGTGTATGCCGGAACCGGTGGTTATGAAGCTTTGCGCAAGGTCCTCCAGGAACCGATGGCGCCCGAGCAGATTATTGCCGAAATGAAAAAATCCGCTCTGCGTGGACGCGGTGGTGCCGGCTTTCCGACCGGACTGAAGTGGAGTTTCATGCCCAAAGGGGTCAGTGGCACGAAATACCTGCTCTGCAATGCCGATGAGGGCGAGCCCGGTACCTGCAAGGATCGGGATATTATGCGCTATGAACCGCATCGCCTGATTGAGGGGATGATTATCGGTGCCTATGCCATGGGTGCCACGGCGGGCTACATTTTTATTCGTGGCGAGTTCATTGAACCCATCCATATTGTCGAGGATGCGCTGGCTGAAGCCTATGCAGCGGGGTATCTCGGCCAGAATATTCTGGGTACCGGTTTTTCCTTCGATTTGTATGTATATCGGGGTGCCGGGGCCTACATTTGTGGGGAAGAAACCGCGCTAATGGAAGCCCTGGAAGGCAAAAAGGGTCAGCCGCGCTTCAAGCCACCTTTTCCCGCCAGCTACGGACTTTATGGGCGCCCCACCACCATCAACAACGTCGAAACGTTCGCCTCGGTGCCGGACATTATCACCAGGGGCGGCGAGTGGTTTTTGAATCTGGGTAAACCTAATAACGGGGGCACCAAGATTTTCTCCGTCACTGGTCAGGTCCAGAAACCCGGAAATTACGAAGTCCCCATGGGGCTTCCGTTCCGGGAATTGCTGGAGATGGCCGGGGGCTTGCGTCCTGGTCGCCGGCTGAAAGCGGTGATTCCCGGTGGAACCAGCACGGCGATGGTGGCTGGGGAGGTGATGATGGATGTCACCATGGATTACGACTCCATTTCCAAGGCGGGTTCGGCTTTGGGTGCGGGTTCCGTGATTGTCATGGATGACAGTGTGTGCATGGTCCGCACGGTGGAGCGCATTGCCCGTTTTTATATGCATGAGTCTTGTGGTCAATGTACACCCTGCCGCGAAGGCATGGGTTGGTTGTGGCGGGTCATGCATCGCCTCGAAAACGGTCAGGGTCGGGAAGAAGACCTGCAACTGCTTCTGGATGTGGGTTCGCGGATTGAGGGGCGGACTATCTGCGCCCTGGCAGATGGTGGTGTGGCCCCAGTGGTGAGTTCCATCAAACTGTTTCGTGAGGAATATGAATACCATATTGAACACAAAAGCTGCATGATCAGTATGGGAGAACACTGATGCTGCATATTGAAATAGACGGACAGCAAGTCGAAGTGGCAGCAGGGACCACGATCATGGAGGCCGCTGAATCTCTAGGGATTTACATTCCGTTTTTCTGCTATCACCCCAAACTTTCTGTTGCCGCCAATTGCCGGATGTGTCTGGTGGATGTGGAAAAAGCGCCAAAACCCTTGCCTGCCTGCGCCACCCCGGTGTCCGACGGAATGAAAATAGCCACGGCTTCGCGCAAGGCGAAAATGGCCCAGCAGGGTGTTCTGGAATTTTTGCTGATCAACCATCCTCTGGATTGTCCGATTTGTGATCAGGGCGGCGAATGTCCCTTGCAGGATATCACCATGGGCTTTGCCAATCCCCACAGTCATTACGATGAGGAAAAACGGGTTGTCGAAGACAAGGATATCGGTCCGCTGATCACTACGGAAATGACCCGCTGTATTCAGTGTACCCGCTGTGTGCGTTTCGGGCAGGAAATCGGTGGCATCAAGGAGCTTGGGGCTACCGGACGCGGTGAACACATGGCCATTGGCACTTATGTAGCCAAGGCTGTGAAATCGGAATTATCCGGAAACATGATTGATTTATGTCCGGTGGGCGCGCTGACCAGCAAACCCTTCCGCTACAAGGCCCGCTCCTGGGAACTGAAGCACACCCCCGGCATTTGTCCGCATTGTTCCACGGGCTGCAATACCGATGTCCAAAGTCTGGGCAAGGAAGTGCTGCGGGTTTTGCCGCGCAATAATGAAGCCGTCAATGAACAGTGGATTTGTGACAAGGGGCGCTATGCCTACACCGGATTGAATGCGCCTGATCGGGTGACCAAGCCTTTGTTGCGCGATTCGCAGGGTAAGTGGACGGAAGTCTCCTGGGCCGAAGCCCTGGAAGCGACGCTCGCCGGACTGGAAAAAGTGCTGGCCCGTCACGGTGCAGACAAGCTGGCCGGACTGATTTCCGGACAGTCAAGCAACGAAGAACTGTTTTTGTTCCAGGCCTTGTTGCGCGGACTGGGTAGCCCGCATGTGGATCATCGTCTGCATCAGCAGGATTTCCGTGCGGATGCGGCCATGCCTCTTTATCCGGCGCTGAATATGAGTCTGGAAGAACTGGAAAGAGAGCCACTGATTGTGCTCTGTCATGGCTTCACCCGACACCAGCAGCCGCTGACCAACCATCGCCTGCATAAGGCGGTACTGAACGGCGGCAAGGTAGTGAGCATTGACAGCATGCGTCAGGATTTCAACTTTCCGGTCACTCAGATCGTTGCCGGGGCGGGTGAAGATCTGGCCTTGTACCAGCAACTGGCGGGGCATTTTGCCCATGTTCATGAAGAAAAACAGAGCGATGGTCTGGTAGATTTGGCCCGGGAAATGGCGGCAGCAGATAATCCGCTCATTTTGATTGGCAGTGCCCTGCTGCATCATCCCCAGGCTGCTGATCTGCTGGCGCAGGTGGAAAGCATTGCCGAGCTGGCGGGTGGGCGGATTGGCTGGCTGGCAGATGAAAGCAACAGTGCCGGAGCCTGGTTGAGTGGCTGTGTACCCCAGCGCGCTCCTGGCGGTCACCTGCTGGCAGAGTCCGGTTTACCTGCAGGTGCCTGCTGGAATACCGACATGCAGGGCTTTATTCTTTTCGGCGTAGAGCCGGGTGTGGATAGTCTTGCAGGAGCACAAGCCGTCCAGCGCCTGCGCGATGCCGAGTTTGTTTTAAGCATCAGTCATTTTGGGAATGAGGCCCGGCAGTATGCGGATGTGATACTACCCATGGCCGCGTTTGCCGAGGGTTCAGGTTCTTATGTGAATAATGAAGGACGCTGCCAGTCCTTCCGCGCGGCAGTGAAATTACCCGGTGAAGCCCGGCCCGGCTGGAAAATATTGCGGGTATTGGGTGATGGTCTGAAGCTGCCGGACTTTCAGTACAATGAACTGAGCGAAGTGAGCGCCGCCTGGCATCATGCCGTAGGCGACTATGGTATGGATATTCCGCCTTTCCACGCCTTCCCAGCACTGGAAGCAGTGCAACCCATACCAGCAGGCGCGTTGTTGCGCCTTGGCGACTGGCCCATATATCAGGGGGATCCTCTGGTACGCCGGGCCAAGCCGCTGAGTACCCCCCTGGTTGCCAGAATGCATCCCGATCAGGCCCGTCAGTCGGGAATTCAGGGTGAGGCCGTGGAAGTCAGTTCCGCATCAGGAAAAGTCACTCTGGCCCTGGATCTGGATACGCATATTCCTCTGGGTTGCATCTGGATTCCTCTGGGCTACCCGGAAACTTCAGGACTTGCTGCGCCTTATCTGCCCTGTTCCGTAGCGATGGCAGCATTACTGCCGGAAACCCAGAGGGCATCATAATGCATGATTTTTATCAAACCGGCTGGTGGGCAGTCATCTGGTCGATTATCAAAATTGTCATTGTGGTGGTGCCGTTATTGCTGGGTGTGGCTTACCTGACCCTGGCAGAACGCAAGGTCATTGGTTACATGCAGGTCCGTCTGGGACCCAACCGGGTGGGTTTCAGAGGTTCGCTGCAGCCTATTGCCGATGCGCTGAAGTTGATGTTCAAGGAAGTCATCATTCCCACCAGTGCCAACCGCTTCCTGTTTCTGGCAGCGCCGGTGCTGGCGTTTGTCCCTGCGCTGCTGGTCTGGGCGGCAGTGCCCTTCGGGCCGGATGTGGCTATCTCCAACATGAACGCCGGTTTGCTGTACGTGCTGGCGATTGCCGGGTTGGGCGTGTACGGCATTATCGTGGCGGGCTGGGCTTCTAATTCCAAGTATGCGTTTCTGGGTGCCATGCGCGCCGCCGCACAGCTGGTTGCTTACGAAATCGCCATGGGTTTTGCCCTGGTCGGGGTGTTGATGCTGGCCCAGACGCTGAATCTGAGCAAAATTGTCGAGGCCCAGGCCGGTGGCGGATTCTGGTCCTGGTACTGGTTGCCCCTTTTTCCGTTTTTTCTGGTGTATTTTATTTCCGGTGTGGCGGAAACCAACCGCGCACCTTTTGACGTAGCGGAAGGCGAGTCGGAAATTGTCGCCGGTTTCCATGTGGAATATTCCGGAATGGCTTTCGCCCTGTTTTTCCTGGCGGAATATGCCAACATGATTTTTGTGTCGTTGTTGACGACGGTCCTGTTTCTGGGCGGTTGGTATGCACCCATCAACACCCCGTTATTGACCTGGATACCCGGCCTGGTCTGGTTGCTGCTCAAAACCGCTTTTCTGCTGTATGTGTTTTTGTGGATTCGGGCAACATTCCCACGCTATCGCTATGACCAGATCATGCGCCTGGGCTGGAAAGTGTTCATTCCGGTAACCATTGCCTGGATTGTGGTGGTGGGTATTGCCCTGGAAACACCCATGCGTGCCATTCTGCGCTGAGGAGAACAATATGCAAATTCGCCCGAAGCAGTGGTTCAAGACTTTTTTCCTGACGGAAATGCTGCGCGGTATGCAGCTGACCGGTCGGTATTTTTTTGCCCGCAAAATCACCGTGCAGTATCCCGAAGAACAAACGCCCCAGTCTCCGCGTTTTCGGGGGCTGCATGCCCTGCGCCGTTATGAGAACGGTGAAGAACGCTGTATCGCCTGTAAATTATGTGAAGCCGTCTGTCCGGCATTGGCTATCACCATTGAAAGTGAACAACGCAATGATGGAACCCGGCGCACCACTCGTTATGACATTGATCTGAGCAAGTGCATTTTTTGTGGTCTTTGTGAAGAATCTTGTCCGGTGGATTCCATTGTCGAAAGTCGGGTGTTGTCCTATCACGGCGAAATTCGTGGGGATCTGATTTATACCAAGGATATGCTCCTCGCCAATGGTGATCGCCTGGAAGCAGAATTGGCAGCGGATCGCGAAGCAGACCGCGCATATCGTTGACAGGAAAATAATCATTATGATCATAACCACCATCCTTTTTTACCTTTTTTCGGCGATATTGCTGGGTTCTGCGACAGCGGTCATCACGGCAAGAAATCCGGTCTATGCGTCTTTGTTTCTGGTGCTGGCGTTTTTCAATGCCGCCGCCCTGTTCATTTTGCTGGGCGCAGAATTTTTGGGTCTGATCCTGATTCTGGTTTATGTGGGCGCGGTCATGGTGCTTTTCCTGTTTGTGGTGATGATGCTGGATATTAATTTGACCCGTCTCAAGGAAGGGTTTTTGAGTTACCTGCCGCTGGGGCTGGCCATTGCCATTCTGGGCGTGCTGGAACTGGCCGTGGTTTTCTGGACTTCGCCCTTGGGCCATATTCCTGCCCCCGGCCCTATTCCTGCCAATGCAGATAATACCCGTGCCCTGGGCGTATTGCTTTACACTCATTACTTATATTCCTTTGAAATTGCGGCGGTGATTTTGCTGGTTGCGATTATTGCGGCTATTGCCCTGACCTTGCGGCGCCGCCAGGGCACTAAAACCCAGAGTATTGATGCGCAAATGGCAGTGCGTGCCAAAGACCGCATCAGCCTGGTGAATTTGCGGGGGCCGGAACAATGATGATGGGTGGACAACCAACGCTCGCCGCTTATCTGATACTCGGGGCTATCCTGTTTTCCATCGGTGTGGTGGGGATTTTCCTGAACCGCAAAAACGTGATTATTTTGCTGATGGCCATTGAATTACTGCTGCTGGCAGTAAATATCAATCTGGTGGCATTTTCCCGCTATCTGGGGAATCTCGAAGGGCAGGTTTTTGTGTTTTTCATCCTGACGGTAGCTGCTGCTGAAGCGGCCATTGGTCTGGCCATTCTGGTGGTTTACTTCCGGAACCGCCGGAGTATCAACGTAGAAGATATTGACGAGTTGAGAGGCTGATATGTGGGTTTTTCACTGGTTGAATGCCTTTCCGCCTCTTCTTGTGTACCTGATTATTCCGTTGGCACCACTGGCTGGCTCTCTGGTGGCCGGTTTTGGCGGCTGGAAGCTGCAGGAACAAGCGCACTGGGCGCCCTTAGCGGGGGTCGCGGTCTCTTTTTATCTGGCCCTGGCGGTACTGTTTCAGACCCTGCATGGTGTCGATTTTTACGGCAATATCTATACATGGGCTGTGCTCGGCCATCTGCAAGTCCCCATCGGGTTTGATGTGGACAGCCTGACCGCGCTGATGCTGGTGGTGGTTACCTTCGTGTCGCTTTGTGTGCATTTATACACCATAGGCTACATGCATGGTGACCCTGGTTATGCCCGCTTTTTCAGTTATATTTCTCTGTTCACTTTCAGCATGATCATGCTGGTGATGAGCAACAATTTTCTGCAGTTGTTTTTTGGTTGGGAAGCGGTGGGTCTGGTTTCCTATCTGCTCATCGGTTTCTGGTTCCAGCGCGAAAGCGCCAATGTCGCCGCCCTGAAGGCATTTATTGTCAATCGGGTCGGCGATTTCGGTTTTCTGATTGGTATTGCGGCTATTTATCATTACTGCGGCAGTCTTGATTACCGCACGGTATTTGCCATGGTGCCCCATCTGGTCGGCCAGACCGTAGTAATTATTCCCGGGCATCCCTGGAATGTACTGACCTGGATTGCCTTGCTGCTGTTTATTGGTGCCATGGGCAAATCAGCCCAGGTACCGCTGCATGTCTGGCTCCCGGAATCCATGGAAGGTCCAACTCCCATTTCGGCGCTGATTCACGCCGCGACCATGGTCACTGCCGGGATTTTCATGGTGGCCCGGATGTCGCCCATTTATGAACAGTCGGCCACGGCGTTGACCGTCATTTTGTTGATTGGCTCTATTACCGCCTTGTTCATGGGGCTGATCGGCCTGGTGCAAAATGACATCAAGCGCATTATTGCCTACTCGACCCTTTCCCAGTTGGGATACATGACGGCTGCACTGGGGGCTTCGGCCTTTTCAGCGGCTATTTTTCACCTTATGACCCATGCTTTTTTCAAAGCATTGCTGTTCTTGGCGGCGGGTTCGGTGATTCATGCCATGGCCAATGAGCAGGACATCCGCAAAATGGGCGGCTTGCGCAAGGCCATGCCCATCACTTACATCACCTTTCTGATAGGCGGTCTCGCGCTGTCAGGTATCCCGCCCTTTGCCGGGTTTTTCAGCAAGGATCTGATTATCGAAGCCGTGGGCCTCTCCACCCTGCCGGGAGCAGGCTGGGCCGAGTTCATGCTGGTGGCGGGGGCCTTCGTCACAGCTCTTTATACTTTCCGTATGTTTTTCATGGTGTTCCACGGTACACCCCGCATGGACCCCTACACCCGGGACCATCTGCATGAGTCACCCTGGGTGATTACGGTGCCACTCATTGCCTTGGCTATTCCTGCGGTATATGCCGGTTGGGCGTACATCGGTCCGGTAGGCTTGGGGCATTTTCTCGATTCTTCGCTGGTTATTGCTCCGCAGTTCAACACCATCGGTGAAATTGCCGCGCATTGGCAGGGCGCTGCTGTGTTTCTTTTGCATGGTCTGGAAGCCTGGCCCTTTTGGTTGGCCGTGGCGGGTATTGTCTGTGCTGCCTACTTTTATGCCTGGAATACGGGTTTACCCGAATGGCTCAGCCGCATCCTCAGTCCGGCAGTGTGGCTGCTGGAAAGCAAATACGGTTTTGATGCTTTTAATAATACGGTTCTGGTACGCGGAGTGATTCAGTTTGGACGGTTGTTCTGGCATGTTGGTGACGAAAAACTGATTGACGGCCTGATGGTCAATGGCACCGCTTTCGGCATCGGCAAGTTGGCGTTGTCCTGGCGTAAAGTGCAAACGGGATACATTTATCATTATGCTTTCGCCATGATTATCGGGTTGATTTTATTCATGACATATTTTGTGATCTGGAAGGGGTAGGCACTGATGAACGCTTCGCTCCTCAGCTATTCTATCTGGATACCCATCGTCGGCGGCCTGCTGGTTTTAGCCGTCGGAGATCACCGTGCGGCGCTGGCGCGTTGGTTGGCCCTGATCGTGTCTTTGCTGGCCTTTGCCGTTACCATCCCCCTCTATACGGGTTTTGATACGCACACTGCGGCCATGCAATTCAGTGAGCGGGTTGCGTGGATTCCTTCCCTGAATATTTATTATCACCTCGGTGTGGATGGTATATCCCTGTGGTTTATATTGCTGACCAGCTTTTTGACCGTACTGGTGGTCATCAGCTCCTGGCGTAATGTCCAGACCCGGGTTGCCCAATTCATGGCGGCTTTCCTGATTATGGAAGGCATGATGATCGGCGTGTTCTGCGCCCTTGATGCCATTCTCTTTTATGTATTCTGGGAAGCCATGCTGATTCCGATGTTCCTGATTATCGGCGTCTGGGGTGGACCACGACGGGTGTATGCCACCATCAAGTTTTTTCTGTATACCTTCCTGGGTTCCGTGTTGATGCTGGTGGCTTTGTTGTACCTGTATTTTCACAGCGGCAACAGTTTCGACTTGCTGGTTTATCAGCATACCCCCCTGGGAATGACAGCGCAGATTCTCATATTTATTGCTTTTTTTGTGGCGTTTGCGGTAAAAATTCCGATGTGGCCAGTACATACCTGGTTACCGGATGCCCACGTGGAGGCGCCTACCGCCGGATCGGTGGTACTGGCCGCTATCATGCTGAAGATGGGGGCTTACGGTTTTCTGCGCCTGAGTCTGCCCATTGTTCCGGATGCCAGCCACAAACTCGCCTGGCTGATGATTCTGCTTTCCCTGATCGCCATTATTTATGTGGCGCTGGTGGCCATTGTTCAGGAAGACATGAAAAAACTGGTGGCGTACTCCTCCATTGCCCACATGGCTTTGTGACGCTGGGCTTTTTTGTGTTTGATAGTGTGGCCATTGAAGGCAGTATTATTCAGATGCTCTCTCACGGCTTTATCAGTGCCGCCATGTTCCTCTGCATCGGCGTGCTCTATGACCGTATGCACACCCGAAATATCAAAGCCTATGGAGGGGTCGCCAACGTCATGCCGATATTTGCGGCGTTGATGATGTTATTCGCCATGGGCAATGTGGGGTTGCCGGGGACTTCCGGTTTTGTGGGTGAGTTCATGGTGGTACTCGGCACGTATCAGGTGAATCCGTGGTACGCGATTCTTGCCGCTACCGGTCTGATTACCGGGGCCAGCTACACTTTGTGGCTTTTCAAACGCGCTATTTTTGGTGGAATTGTGCACCCCGAGGTGGCAGCCCTGAAAGATCTCGATGCCCGCGAAATGCTGGTGCTTGGGACTCTGGCGGCGTTCACCCTGCTCTTGGGCGTATGGCCCGCACCTTTCCTTGATATCGTACATACCTCGGTACAGCATCTGGTGGCGCAGATAGCTGTTTCGAAAATTCCGGCGTAGAAGGACACTGCCTATGGATGCTTTTCTGCTGCATTGGACTTTTGCGATACCGGAAATCTGGGTGTTGATCATGGCCTGCGTGGTGTTGCTGGCGGATTTGTACCTGGGCGAACGACTGCGGGACGTGGCTCCGGTGCTGACCGTCCTGACGCTGCTGGGTGCAGCAGTGCTGACCTTTTTTGAATTGGGACAAAGTGGTACGACTTTCGCCGGTTTGCTGGTGCTGGATCCGTTTACCAATGTGGCCGAATTGTTCAGCTATCTGGCCGTATTGATGGTGGTGCTCTATTCACGACGCTATCTGATGGATCGTGGCATATACCGGGGCGAAATCTACGTGTTGCTGCTTTTTGCCCTCCTGGGTGTCATGGTGATGGTCTCGGGCGCTAACCTGTTGAGCATCTATCTGGGGCTGGAGCTTTTAGCGCTGAGTCAATATGCGCTGGTTGCCTTCAATCGCGACAGTCTGGTCGCAACCGAAGCCGGGCTGAAATATTTTGTTCTGGGTGCCCTGGCTTCAGGTTTGCTGCTTTACGGTATGTCGCTGCTCTACGGACTGACAGGAACCCTGGAGGTTCGCCATATTGCTGCAGCACTGGTGAATGTTACCAGCAGTAATCTGATTCTGGTATTTGCCCTGGTCTTTATCGTGGCGGGTATTGCTTTCAAGCTCGGCGCAGCCCCCTTTCACATGTGGTTGCCGGATGTCTATCAGGGCGCACCCACGGTGGTAACGACCTTTCTGGCTTCGGCACCTAAAATCGGCGCCTTTGCCCTGATTATTCGCCTGTTGGTAGATGGTGGGTACGGCATGCTGGAATCCTGGCAGCAGATATTTATTGCCCTGACATTGGTGTCTCTGCTGGTAGGCAACCTGATTGCCATTGCCCAACAGAATCTGAAACGGATGCTGGCCTACTCAACCGTAGGGCATGTGGGTTTTCTTTCCCTGGGCATAGTTGCGGGGACAGAAGCTGGCTTTGCCAGCGCATTTTTCTACACCATTGTTTATGTGCTGATGTCTCTGGCCGGTTTCGGGATGATTCTGCTCCTCACCCGGGCGGGTTTTGAGGCGGATCGTATTGATGATTTCAAGGGATTATCGCAGCGCAAACCCTGGTATGCCTTTTTGATGCTCATCATCATGTTTTCCATGGCGGGGGTTCCACCGACGGTGGGTTTTTATGCCAAGCTGGCGGTGTTCCAGGCCGTCATTGCAGCGGGTTATGTGTGGTTGGCGGTGATCGGCGTATTGCTGGCAGTGATTGGGGCCTTCTATTATTTACGGGTCGTTAAAGTCATGTATTTTGATGCCCCTGAACCGGAAAGTGGGCCGATCGTGCGCGATGATCTTGCCAGTGCTACCCTCAGTATCAACAGTCTGGCCTTACTGGTTCTGGGGATTGTCCCCGGACCGCTGATGGCCTTCTGTTTTTATGCCATGCAGGGAGTGATTTGATGGATATGCATAATTGGGTATTACTTTATATATTACTGGCTTTTGTGGCAGCCAATTTGCCCTGGCTGAGTAATCGCCTGTTTTTTATACGCCCGGTTGCGGGAGGCAAGGCCTTGCAGTGGTACCTGCTGGAGTGGTTGGTGATGTACTTCATTGTGGGGCTGATCGGCATGGCTGTTGAAAACAGTCTGGATGGTAGCCTTCATGCCCAGGGGTGGGAATTTTATGTGATTGCCCTGTGCATGTTTGCCGTTTTTGCCATACCGGGTTTCATCTGGCGCTTTAACGTGCTGCCCATGTTGCGTAGATCTTGACCGGAGCCCGCGTAATGGGTACATTTGCGGGCTGCAGGCGCGTAGCTCAGGGGGAGAGCGCTACCTTGACACGGTAGAGGTCGGCGGTTCGAAACCGCCCGTGCCTACCAAATCCCGCACCAGAGGGAGGAATCTCTCTGGTGCTTTTTCTTTGGAGAGGGCATATGCCAGACATTCAGTTGCCAGATGGTAGTCATCGACAGTTCCCTGAACCCCTCACCGGGCTGGAACTGGCGCGCACTATCGGCAGCGGACTCGCCAAGGCAGCAGTAGCCATGCGCGTCGATGGTACCCTCAAGGATCTCTCCACGGTGCTGGATGAGAATGTGGCAGTAGCCATTATCACCAAGGACAGTCCCGAAGGTCTGGAAGTGATTCGCCACTCGACTGCGCATTTGATGGCGCAGGCGGTTCAATCGCTGTTTCCGGGTGTTCAGGTGACTATCGGCCCGGTGATTGAAAACGGCTTTTATTATGATTTTGCCAGTGCGCGCAGCTTTACGGTGGAAGATCTTGCCGCCATTGAAAACCGGATGCGCGAACTGGTGAAACAGAATCTTGCCGTCCAGCGCGAAGTATTGTCTCGTGATGCCGCCATTGATCTTTTCGAGAGCATGGGTGAAGACTACAAGGTCCAGATTATCCGTGATATTCCGGCCAGTGAAGCATTGAGTTTGTACCGCCAGGGTGATTTCGTAGATCTCTGCCGGGGTCCTCATGTGCCCTTTACCGGATCACTGGGTGCCTTCAAGTTGCAGCGGGTTGCCGGAGCCTACTGGCGTGGAGACTCCCGCAACCCCATGTTGCAGCGTATTTATGGAACGGCCTGGGCGAGCCAGAAAGATCTGGACGCCTATTTGCAGCAACTGGCTGAAGCTGAAATGCGCGATCATCGCCGTATTGGCACCGAACTGGATTTGTTCTCCATTCAGGAAGATGCCGGGGGCGGATTGGTTTTCTGGCATCCCATGGGTGCCCGGATCCGGCGGGTCATTGAGGACTTCTGGCGCAGTGCCCACGTAGATGGGGGCTATGAATTACTGTTTACCCCGCATATTGCCCATGAACAATTGTGGCACACTTCTGGACACAAGGATTTCTACGCGGAATCCATGTTTGATCCCATGCAGGACGAGGGCCAGCCGTATCAGCTCAAGCCCATGAACTGTCCTTTTCATATTCTGATTTATAAAGACAAGTTGCGTTCCTATCGGGATTTGCCCCTGCGTTGGGCGGAACTGGGGACGGTATACCGTCATGAAATGTCTGGAGCACTACATGGTTTGATGCGGGTGCGCGGCTTTACCCAGGATGACGCCCATGTGTTCTGCCGCCCTGATCAGATTGCGGTGGAAATTGGCGAAGTGCTGACGCTGGTTCAGAAAATTCTCGGTACCTTTGGTTTTGACCGCTACGAAATCAACCTTTCCACCCGGCCAGAGCACTCCGTGGGTAGTGATGCCATCTGGGAAACAGCTACCGAGGCTTTGCGGACCGCTTTGGATCGTGCGGGCCTGGAATATCAGGTGGATGAAGGGGGCGGAGCTTTTTACGGCCCGAAAATCGATCTGAAAATTCAGGATGCCATTGGCCGTAAATGGCAGTGCAGCACCATCCAGCTCGATTTCAACTTGCCCGAACGTTTCGGGATGGAGTATGTGGCCGAAGATGGTTCGCGGCAGGTGCCCATTATGGTGCATCGCGCCATATTTGGTTCTGTGGAGCGCTTTTTTGGCGTGCTCATCGAACATTACGAAGGAAAATTCCCATTGTGGCTGTCACCCGTGCAGGTTGCGGTACTTCCGATCAGTGAGCATTTTGTCGAATATGCGGAATCTGTCACGGCAGCATTGAGCAAAATCGGCCTCCGTGTCGAAACGGACTTGAGAAACGAGAAGATAGGTTATAAGATACGCGCCCACACCCTGCGCCGGGTGCCCTATATGCTGGTCGTCGGAGAGCGCGAGCAGGAAGCGGGAACCGTGGCGCTCAGGGATCGGAACGGTCAGGACTTGGGTTCCCATAGCATTGCTGCGCTGGGCACCGCTCTGCAGAAAATGCATCAGGAGCGACAGAATACCCTGGAGTGGCAAGGCTAGCGAGGAGGATAAGGCGATCGCGACGGAGAAAGAGGTCAATATCAACCGGGAAATTACCGCAGCGCGGGTCCGGCTGATAGGGGTGGAAGGTGAACAAATGGGTGTGGTTTCCTTTATGGAAGCCTTGTCGGCCGCTGAAGAAGCCGACCTGGATCTGGTGGAAATTGCCCCACAGGCCGAACCACCGGTTTGCAGGATCATGGATTACGGCAAGTTTCGCTTTCAGGAAAGCAAACGTCAGCATGAAGCGAAGCGTCGGCAAAAGCAGACCCAGGTAAAGGAAATCAAATTCCGTCCGCGTACGGATGATGCCGATTACCAGATCAAGCTCCGTAATATCATGCGTTTTATTGATGATGGAGACCGGGCCAAAATCACCCTGCGCTTTCGCGGTCGTGAGATGTCTCACCCGGAACTGGGCATGGAACTGCTCAACCGGGTAGAAAAGGATTTAGCAGAAGTCGGGGTGGTTGAACAACGGCCACGCATGGAAGGACGGCAAATGGTGATGATTGTCGCCCCACGGAAAAAATAGGAGAGCATCGTGCCAAAAATGAAGAGCAATCGCGGAGCGGCCAAGCGTTTCAAGCGCACCGGATCCGGCAAATTTAAGCATCGTCAGGCGTTTTTGAACCACATCCTGACCAAAAAAACGACCAAGCGGAAGCGTCATCTGCGCCATACCTTGGTGACTTCGGGAAGCGATCAGGCTGCCTTGCGGCGCATGCTTCCCTACGCTTGATGACAGAGGAATCATACCATGCCTAGAGTAAAACGTGGCGTAACCGCCCACGCCCGTCATAAAAAAGTCCTGGCGCGCGCCAAGGGCTTCCGTGGTCAACGCAAAAGCAACTTCCGCATCGCCCATCAGGCGGTGATGAAGGCCCTGACTTATGAATACCGCGATCGTCGTACCAAGAAGCGGGACTTCCGCAGCCTCTGGATTGTGCGCATCAATGCCGCAGCACGTTCAGAAGGTTTGAGCTACAGCCGTTTCATGAATGGTTTGCTGCGTGCTGGCATTCAGCTGGATCGCAAGGTCCTAGCGGATATTGCGGTGCGCGACAAGCCGGCGTTTACCCGTCTGGTTGAGGTGGCTAAGGGCCAGCTGGCCGCTTAATCATGACGGAGGCTGTGGATATGTCGCTATCTTCCATAGCTTCCCTTGCAGAGGCCGCGCGTGATATTGCGGCCGCTGCAGATCTTCCCGCGCTGGAACAAATCCGTCTGCACTGGTTGGGGAAAAAGGGTCTGTTGACCCAGGCCATGCAGCAACTCGGACAATTATCTCCAGAAGCACGTCGTGAAGCCGGACAATTACTGAACGTGCGCAAGGAGGAAGTGCAGAATCTGCTGCAATCCCGCCGGACCGTACTGGAAGTTGCACGGATTCAAGCCCGCCTGGAGGCTGAGCGGATAGATGTCACCCTGCCCGGAAGGCGTATCGCGCTGGGAAGCAGTCATCCCATCCGTCAGACCATTGAATGGATAGAACAATACTTTTCCGGACTGGGATTTGAGACCAGCGATGGTCCCGAAATCGAAGACGATTACCACAATTTTGAAGCGCTGAATATTCCCGAAGATCACCCGGCACGGGCGATGCATGACACGTTCTATTTTGATGAAAGCCGTTTGCTGCGTACCCAGACATCTACCGTTCAGATTCGCTTTCTTGAAACCCATCAGCCGCCTTTGCGGATGATTGCAACGGGACGCGTTTACCGGCGGGATTCCGATATTACCCATACGCCCATGTTCCATCAGGTCGAAGGCCTACTTTTGGATGAAGAAACCAGCTTTGCCGATTTGCGTGGCCTGCTGGAAGATTTTCTTCAGCATTTCTTCGCTAGATCAGATTTGCCGGTGCGCTTTCGGCCTTCCTATTTCCCCTTTACGGAGCCTTCTGCAGAAGTGGATGTGGGCTGTGTCATCTGCGGTGGTTCAGGTTGTCGGGTTTGCAAGCAAACCGGCTGGTTGGAAGTGCTGGGCTGCGGCATGGTGCATCCGGCAGTACTGGCTGGTGCAGGAATAGATGGTGAAATATTCGGCGGCTTTGCTTTTGGCATGGGCATCGAAAGACTGACCATGCTGCGTTATGGGGTCAATGATTTGCGTCTCTTTTTTGAGAACGATCTGCGCTTCCTCAAGCAGTTTTCCTGAGGAGCGAAGGTTATGCGTATCAGTATTCAGTGGCTTCGTGATTGGTTGGATTTCTCCTGGAATACGGAAGAAATCGCCCGTCGCCTGACCATGGGCGGTATTGAAGTAGAAGCGATGGAGCCCGCTGCTCCGCCTTTCCATTCTGTGGTCGTTGCGGCAGTACAAAGCGTGGCAGCGCATCCGGAAGCCGACAAGCTGCGAATCGCTCAGGTAGATGTTGGTGACGGCACCCTGCGGACGATTGTCTGTGGGGCTGCAAATCTGGCTGAAGGGCAGCGGGTACCCCTGGCCTTGCCGGGGGCGGAGTTGCCGGGTAATAAAAAAATAGCCATTTCGGAACTGCGCGGAGTGCGTTCGGAGGGCATGCTTTGTGCGGCTGGTGAGCTGGGTCTGGAAGATGGCAGTAGCGGATTGTTGATTCTGGATGCAGAGGCTCCCGTAGGTGCGGATCTGCGGACCTACCTGCATTTGGATGATGAAATTCTGACTTTGGGTATTACCCCTAATCGCGGTGATGCCTTGTCTATAAAGGGCGTTGCACGCGATCTGTATGCCCTTGGGGCGCAGCAACTGCATGACCCCCGGGCTGTCACACAAGACCACGAATGGTCTCAGCAGGACTCCACCCAAGAACCCGTGCAGGGTGATTACTCTGTCTCAATAGATGCTGAAGCCAGAACGGCTTGTCCCAGTTATACCGCATTGTGGATTGACGGCGTACCAAATCGCTTGCCGGATTTTTTGCGTGAGCGTTTGCGCCGTGCCGGTCAGCGCTGTATCCACCCGATGGTGGACTTGCTGAACCTCTGGATGTTTGATACCGGTCAGCCTTTGCACGCTTTTGATGCGGATACGATTCAGGGTGGACTGTGTGTACGCTGGGCCAGAACCGGAGAAGTCCTTGATGCGCTGGATGGCCGCGATCTGAACCTGGAGCCGGATATGTTGGTCATTGCCGACGCGCAGGGACCAGTGGCACTCGCGGGTATTATTGGCGGACGCCGTAGCAGTGTGACCGCGCAAACCCGTTCCATTATTCTGGAAGCTGCGTTTTTCCAACCCAAGGCCATTCAGGGCCGCGCACGTCGACTGGGTTTGCAAACCGATGCCGCCATGCGCTATGAGCGGGGTGTGGATTTTAATCTGGCTCCGCAGGTAGCCAGAGGCGTACTCGCGCAAATGATGGAACTGGCCACCGTGCAGTTGCGAGCCTCCCATTCATTTACCCTGAAGGGCCAGTTGCCAGCTTCCGCCGAAATTTCATTGCGGCAGAAACGTCTTGAGCGGGTGATGGGAATGCCCTACGCGGCGGCCGTTGTTGAGCAGTTGCTGACGCGTTTGGGTCTGCAGATCCGTCCGGTGCAGGATGGTTGGCAGGCTACTGCCCCCAGCCACCGTTTTGATCTGCGGATTGAGGCAGATCTGATTGAAGAGGTGGGAAGAATTTACGGTTATGACCATCTGCCAGCCCATCGCCCTCGTGGCCTCTTGCAGGCGGTGCCCGATAATCAGTCACCATCTCAGCTGTTGCGCCATATTTTGCAGGCCCGCGATTATCACGAAGTCATTACCTACAGTTTTATCAGCCAGGAATCTCAGGATGATTTCCAGCCGAATGCGGATGCACCCGCCTTGCTGAACCCCTTGTCAGCAGACCTGGCGGTGATGCGTGCCAGCCTCTGGCCGGGTTTGCTGCAGACCTTGCAATTTAATGCGAAGCGTCAGCAGGATCGTATTCGTCTTTTTGAAATGGGGCGGATATTTTCGGCAGATCGGCAGAGCATGATCCTGGCAGGTTGTATCTGGGGCGCCGCAGATCGGGAAAACTGGGCGCAAACGGCCAGGGATGTGGATTTTTTTGATCTTAAAGGGGATGTAGCCGCCATTCTGGCGTTATGGCCACAAACCCATTTTGAGTTCCAGACTTTGTCCACTGAGCATGCGCTGCATCCCGGACAGGCCGCAGAAATTCTGGTTGAAGGCTGCAGAATCGGGATGCTCGGGGCTCTGCATCCGACCCTTGCAGCGCGCTATGACCTGGACAAATCGGCCTTTTTCTTCTATCTAGACATAGAGATGCTGGAACATCTGCAGAAAGGGCGGCATTTTACGGCGTTGTCACCCTATCCTGCCTTGCGCCGGGATATGGCGTTGGTCATACCCGACAACATTGAGGCAGGAGTTGTTCTGGCCGCAATGCAGCAAGCTGCCAGTGCGGTGGTGCAGGAAATTCGTATTTTTGATCGCTATCAGGGGGAATCCCTGCCAGCAGGGACCTACAGTTTGGCATTTGCGCTCATTTTGCAGGATCGTGGGCGTACGTTGACTGAGGCTGATGTACAAATGGAATTGGAGCGAATGCTCACAGCAGTGAAGCAAATCGGCTCCATAGAACTCAGGGCATAGGGAGACAAGAAAGTGGCCGTCACGAAAGCAGAAATTGTTGATATGTTGTTTGAAACCATGGGCTTGAACAAGCGTGAAGCCAAAGGCGTTGTGGAAGCCATGTTTGATCATATTCGCGAAAACCTGGCCCAGGGCGAAGAAGTGAAACTCTCCGGCTTTGGTAATTTCACCCTGCGCGATAAAAACCCCCGCCCAGGACGTAATCCCAAAACCGGCGTGGAAATTACCATCACCGCACGGCGGGTGGTGACTTTCCATCCGAGCCAGAAGCTCAAAGCCTACGTCAATGGTAGCGAACCAGATAACGGCTAAGGGTAAAGCTGGCAAAGAGCTCGTCGCGCTACCAGAAATCCCTGAAAAACGGTATTTTTCCATTAGCGAGGCGTCTCTGCTTTGTGGGGTAAAGGCCCATGTACTGCGCTATTGGGAGCAGGAATTCCCGCTACTCAGTCCGCTGAAAAGAAAAGGTAATCGCCGTTATTACCAGCGCCACGACTTACTATTGGCGCGACAGATTCGTGAGCTTCTATATGGAGAAGGTTACACCATCCACGGCGCTCGTGAACGACTTCAGGGGCTGCGCAACGAATCCAGTCACGGACATCCGGTCTCAGCAGCACAACTGGAATTTGAAATGGAGGATAATGCCTCCGGCCTGCACAGCAGCTCGGGCAACCGTCTGACCTACCTGCGGACTGAATTGTCTGAATTGATAAAAATATGTGCCGGCAAGCATTGACCCGACGCCAGCGAAGCATTAGAGTAGCGGCTCTTGCGGGGCGTAGCGCAGCCTGGTAGCGCACCTGAATGGGGTTCAGGTGGTCGGAGGTTCAAATCCTCTCGCCCCGACCAATAAATCAAAGGGTTAGGATGCATCTTCCTGATTTCTTTTTCTACAATCACCGCCTTTTTCTACAATCCTGCTCAGTGGGGTGATCCGCTCCGCTTCTCTGGCTCTGATATATGCCTCAGTCATATCGCCGCTGGCATGGCCGGCCAGGGCTTGCGCGTAGTCTCTTCCAGCGACCCGCTTGGCGTCAGTAAGCGCCTTGGCTCGTATGTCATGAAAGTGAATATCCTCCACGCCAGATTTGGCCACAATACGTCGCCAGGCACTGTTCCAACCGCTCACACTATAGGGTTGCCCATCTCGTGTGCAGAAGAAGTAGAGCGACCCTACCCTGCGGCGCAAACTCCTGGAACGTGCAACCACCTCGTCCAATGCATTGGTAATGATGAAGTCCATCTTTTTCCCGGTCTTGCCCTGACTGATAAGTAAAGAGTCACCGTTGATATCCGAAAATCGAAGCCTCATGATATCGCCACGTCGCATGGCGGTGAGGTAGGCGATATCAATGATGCACTGCCACTGGCTATCTGCATGTGACCTGATAAGGTCGAGCTCCTGGTCAGTGATGTAGCGGTCCCGTGGTTTTTCCTTGTTTCGCCTGACACCTTTGGTTGGATTGTGTTCACACCAGCCCCATCGAATGGCAAAGGAGAAGACCGTTGAAAGAAGGGCCATCTCGCGATTGGCTGCAACAGGTGATGGATGCTGGTCCAGATAAGCGGCGATATCCATACCTCTCACCTCGACGATCTGCATGTGCCCAAATACGGAGCGCAGCCGCGCGGATTGACGAATGTATTCCTTTCTGGTGGACTCTGCGAGCTTGGATAGCTCCGTACCGATATAGCGATCTATAGCCTGTCCCATCGTGGAGCCGGAGGCATTATGTCCTTCCATCTCGGCCCACTTGGCAACGGCCTCAGGATAATTATCTGCGAGCCTGGTCCACTGGCGCTTTCCGGCGACGAGCGTGACGTAATAGTATACCTTGCCTTTCTGGTGCATCCTTGGCGGTAGGTTATGGTGTGACGATCTATGCCGTCCCATGTTGTCGTGTCTCCTGCTTCAGAACATCCAGTCTCGGCCCATTACGTCTGGGCATTGCCCCTGATCCAACGAGATGACGTTCGACCTCTGCCCAAAGTACCACTGGTCGCCCGGTTGCCGCCACTTCATGCCTGTAACCATGGTCACATAGCCATCTGACCTGCCCAGGCTTGGTCTTCAGTCCTGTGAGGCTATATAGATCTTCCGGCGTTAGAAAAGTAGCCATGATTCCAAAATCCAGTCTGCCACGCGGAAGCTCCCGCCGTTATTGCGCGTGATTCGGCGAGAGGGCTCTTTTAGGGGTAGGGCGCTCATGGATCAGCTCCCAAAATGGACTGCCAGCGGGGCCTGTGCCTGATACCTTCCCGCAGCGTTTTCCCAAACTTCGGAAGGTGTTGGCGTAGAATCTTCCGGAGAGTATCCGAAAGCAATGATGGCACCAATGGCCGTCTCGAACCCCAAGTAAATACCTGTTACTGAAGTTGTCCCTTCGGATTGAAGCCCTGTTATGGGTAGCCGGGTGCCGTTGGGCCGGATGAGTATGCCAAGACGTGAGGCGTCCTTTGCGATCTGGATCATGATGCCACCTCGTTCCAGAGTACAACAGAGCACCACCGTGAGGGGGTGTCACCACGCGCGTCTCTCCCGATGCGGCCTGGCACCCGAAACAGAAAGGACCCTCTCGGTGCACACAGGAGTATCCGGCTAAGCAGCAACTCCAAACGGCTCCGTTGCTTTGGGCCCTTCCTTGTGACTATGAACAGGCGGGTGCGCTGCATCAGAGCACCACCTTCTGCACCGTGCCGGCGCGTGAGATCATGGCCATGAGGTCGACAATGGGTGTGGAGCGATCGAAGAGGAAAGTCAGTACAGCGCCGTCGCGGTAGGCGACGGAAACCGGTGCGTGTTTCTGAGTAAATCTGAGAGGGATTAGGTGCAGTGGGACAACCCCGTCCGCATTGGGGTGAAACCCCTGCCTGATTGGTTCATCATCAAGCGTGGTTATTTGCATGGCTGTTGGTCTCCATGATGCCGCGAGGGAAGGGCGGCTTCGATGAAGAAAGTATAACCGCAAAGGTTATAATGTCAACATAATGGTTATAACAACGATAGATACCTAATCCATCACCTCATCGGTCTGCCGCCACTACGCTCCAAGTAGCCTCCCCAGATCTCCACGGAATCTAAGCGGTTCTCAGGGACTGAAAAAGGAGCGTATACCGGGTCCTGGTTGATGGAGCTAACCCGCAATGATCCGTCCGGGAGCCGGTGAACCATTTTAACCATTACTTCAGCGTCTACGCGCAGGACAAAAGTACACAATCGTGGATCTGTCACGCCCGGTCCGGGCGGAACGCGCCGGCGGGTGTCTACAACAATCCAGTCATTGTCAAAAATGAAGGGGCTCATGCTTTCCCCTCGCACCCGGTACGCCTTGCACGCGTTCGGCACACAACGTCTAGTCACAAAGAAATCAGCGTCGTATAGTCTCAACTTCTTTTCTGGTGCATCAGTGACAACTAGCCGATTACCCGCTCCAACTTCCAGTAATACTGCCTCTATGGCGGCATAACCATCCGGCACTGGTTCCTCGCCTGGATACCACGCACTGACATCCACGCTTTCAGTCACACCAGACTTTTCCAACTGGCTGTGAATGCCCTGTCCTCCAAGTGCATCAAGGGTCTCAGCAGGAACTCCCAGTATATTGGATAACCTGACCAGCTCCTTTCTGGGAACCCCGCGCTCCTCCCAGTGTTGATAGTTCTGTGCATCTTTGAGTTGGAGAACATCTAGCGCATAGCGGCGCTTGGATAAGCCGCGTTTCTGCCTGTCCGATTCCAACATGGCAATAGCAATTGTAGATCCTGTAGGTTTTCGGTTTTTCATGCGTTGATTGTTCCCCTTAGCTCACAAGCAGGGAAGCACCGCTGTGTTGACAGTGTCACCATTGTGGTTATACTTTGCCTCATGAATGGACTTGACCGTGCAGTGTCACATTTTGGCTCCCAGTCATCGCTCGCGCGCACGCTAGGAGTTTGCCCAATGGCCGTTAGCCACTGGCGGCGTCGAGGAGTTCCCCTCGCCCGCGCCATCGCCATCGAGCGCGCCACCGCCGGCGTTGTCACTCGTGCCGAACTCCGGCCCGACATTTTCGGCCCCTTGGATGAGATCAGAGACCGGGGAGCCACATGAGACACCAATCGACTACTACGACTTCTATGCCAGGAAACGGGGGCACCCGGATTGCGTTTCCAGTCGCGCGATCATGTCTGGCGCCTATTCGCACGGCTGGGAAGGCTGGAAGAGACCATGCCGAGTGATGCACAAAAACTGGATTGTTCAGCACCTTCGTCCCCACCTGTATCAGCCGACATTGATCTGCGTTCCTATTGCTGGATGAAGCTGGACCTGAGCCGACTCCATTCCAGCGACTTCATCCACCTGGCCAGCAATGAGGAGTTCGGCGCAGCGGTAAAGCTGTGGACCGAATCCATGCGGCAGGTACCTGCTGGCAGTCTTCCCAACGATGACAGGATCCTGGCGTGCCTAGCTGGATATCGGGGTTCTCCCCGACGGTGGAGGAAAGTCAAAACGATTGCATTGCATGGCTTCTCCCTTTGCTCCGATGGCCGCCTGTACCATCCCGTGCTTGCGGAAATGGTACTGGATGCCTGGGGCAACAAGACCCAACAGCCGACATCAACCCCCTCGGACCCGCGCGCCAAGGATCGCGAGCGGCTTCGTCGCTGGCGGGCGGCACAAAGGGCCAAACAGGAAAGTGCTCAGTCTATCAGAACTGAGGAAGCACACTCTACCCAAGCCGATGAAACGATTGAAACGTCTCAAGGCCGTTTCACTGAAACGTTTCCAGAAACGGCTGAAACGTTTCATAGAAAAGAAGGAGAGGGAGAAAAGAGAGAGAGAAGAAACGTTAGTGACGTTTCCGAAACGGTGGGTGAAACGTTTCAGGAGACGCCACCCACAGAGCCCTCTCCACTGCCGACCGCAACCCGCGAAGGCACGTTATGCAAGAAACTACGGGCACTTGGTGTCCGTGCGGCCCCTCACATGGTCGTTGTGCAGGAGATGTGTGCACGCCATTCCGATGAGCACATCCTGGCTGCGGCGGAGATCGCCCTGGAGAAAAAAGGCGGCGGAATCCACGTCGGCTACATCTCTGCAATGCTGAAAGATCCTGGGAAATCTTCAGGGAAAGGAGGAAAGAGCCAGCCGGCAGCGGGGCCGCCCAACCGCTCTCTGCTGCCGCCCGTCGCCGTTGCCAAATCTCATTATGTCAGACTGTAGGAGAGCCGCCATGGAAAAGAAGTCCAATATCCACCATCAGCCATCCGTCCCTGCGGGCGATGCTGCCAGGGATCTCCTTGCCAAATGGGGATTCGACTCTACCAATGAGGCGATCCTGCCCGACCGTCATCCCCAGTACCGCGAGTGCGCGCGCCATGGCCACTATCCGATCTCCATGGTGGATGAGCGGGACGTCATCCGCTACCTGTCACCGGTCTGTCCGGTGTGCGCGGCGGAGCATACCTCCCGCCGGCTCATGGAGAGCGCGGCCATCCCAAAGCGCTACCTTGACTGCGGCTTCGACAACTACGTGGTTGAGGTCCCGGGTCAGCAGACGGCCCTCGACGTCTGCCGGGATTACGCAGATCATTTCGAAGAGCGCGCCCAAAAGGGATCCTGCCTCATCCTCTGCGGGAATCCTGGCACGGGCAAGAACCACCTGGCGTCTGCCATCGCCCACGTGGTGCTGGCCAAAGGGTACAGCGTGCTCCAGGTCACGGCCTACGACATCATTGCCCGGATCCGCCAGACCTGGCAGCGGGGAATCGGCAACAGTACGGAGCTGGAGGTTATCCGTGGGTTTGCGGAAGTGGGTCTGCTCATTATCGACGAGATCGGGAAAACCTTCGGCAGCGATGGTGAGCGGGTGCATCTCTTCGAGGTGATCGATCACCGGTACCGCGACCTGAAGCCGACCCTTATCCTGTCCAACGAGAATATGGAGGGCGTGGAGAAATATCTGGGTCCGGCCGCCTTCGACCGGCTGTGTCAAAATGGCGGGCTGCTGCTCTTTGACTGGCAGAGCCATCGCCGGGGGAAGGGGTGCAAATCCGATACGGTTATCTGTCTGCGGGGTGAATCATGAACAGAAATCATGAGCAGCACCTGCTGATGGATGATTTTTCAGAAGGTTCCCCCAAGCTGAACCCTCATCCCGCCCGCTCCGCCTACGTCCGAAGCGCGACCAGAGACCTGGTATCCTACCTGATCGACCTTGGCCCATTCTTTTCAGAGCCAAAGCGATTTCTGGAAGACCTGCGCGGGAGTGATTTTGCGCCGAAGGGATACGACTGCAGCGCACAGGTGGCCATCCGCCTTATGCGCTGGTCGCAAAGCATCCAGTTGACCCCCCGACAAAATCACACGATGAACCAGATCATCTCTGAGGCCATTCGGCGTGGAGCCGCGATCATCGAATCCAAAATCAGGATGGCTGAATGGTCTATACCAGATCATCGCGACGATCATCACGATCTTGCCGTCACGGCGGCCACCAAGGCATTGCAGCACTTTACGGAGAAGCACGACCTGACAACGATGCCGCACCCCAATATGGCGATATTCGTTGACGTGCACACCCGGTTTGCTTCCCGTGATGCCATGGAAGATTTCATTTATCGAAAACGGCTCAATGCGGAATTCGTGTTGCCCCACGAACCGACGTTCTCAAAAGCATCGCTGGAAAGAGCCATCCGGCAGAGGCGATCGGAGCTCAAGCATCTCTCCGGAGAAAAACGCCAGAAGAAAGTGCGGGAGCTGGAAAGATTGGAAGCCACACTGCATGGAGCGCGAACAGAGGTTCGCCTGGAATATGCGCTGGAAGAAAGGGGAGACCATGAGGCACGAGGCAGTAGCGAGCGACTTTCGCTGGAGGACCAGGAGTCCATCGCGGTTGGAGGTATCGACCTGGAAGAGGAAGACGACAGTTATGAGATGCCCGCCAACCAGCGGGAGTTCCTGGATCTCCTGATTCAGGTGGGCAGGCAGCAAATCGCTGCAAGGCAGCTCATCCCTTACCTGGTCGAGGCCAGGGAGTACCGCGCCATTCTCGGTCTTCTTCGGGTGCTGAAGAAAACCGATGAAATCAGCCTTGAAGCAGGTTCGCTGCGTGAACTGCTGGGTAATCGAAACCTGGCCGATATTCGAAAGAAGGTCCTGCGCGTTGGCCGGGCCGACAGCCGTGAAGTGGTCTCCCTTTTCGAGTCGTGCAAGACATACCTTCGTGGGGAGAATGATGAATGTAAGGTGCTGGCTGCACTACAGGTGGCTTCCGTATGAGCGTGCATCCGCCATTCCCCTGGCTGGGTGGCAAGGGGAAACTGGCTGACCAGATTCTTGCCCGGCTTCCCGAGCCGTCGCGGGAGCTAACCTATGTTGAACCCTTCTTTGGCGGCGGGGCGGTATTCTTTGCCCGTCGCCCCTCGGGCATCGAGGTCATCAACGATGCCAATGGCGAGATCGTGACCTTCTTCCGTGTGCTTCGTGACCACACGGATGAACTGATCCGGTATTTGCAGAACACCCCCTACTCGCGCCAGCTGTTTTATGAGTGGCGGGCCATTCCGGACCCTGCAAGCCTGCCAGACCTCGAACGCGCCGCCCGGTTTTTCTATATCGCCCGGTCCGCGTTTGCCGCCGAATCCACCCGCAAAAATCCGGCGTGGGCCTTTGCCAAGGTTTTTGACAATAAGGCCCGGTCCATGGCCACCGTCATTGATTCGGAATTGCGATTGGTTCGGGATCGGCTGCGGTATGCGCTGATCGAGAACGATGATGCCATTGCGGTGGCCCGGAGATTTGATAGCCCATCCGCCGTCATCTACTGTGATCCACCTTATCTCCAGTCTACCCGCAGAGACGGGCAGTATGCCGATGAGATGACTGACCAGGATCACGAAAACCTGCTTCGGGTGCTCTGCGCATGTGATGCCTATGTCGCGATCTCCGGCTATCCCAGTGATTTATATGCGGGTCATTTGGAATCCGGGCAAGGATGGTCTTTTGTGGATATTGCCCACTCCTGTCATGCGAACCGGTCAGGGCAAGCCGGTGAAGATATTGATCGGGAGCGGACAGAAAGGATCTGGATGAATCCGCGCCTTACGCAGTGGTATGAGCGGCATGCTCCGCGCCAGTGCTCCCTGTTGGATCTGTGTGCAGTGTGACCCACTCCCGATCTATACCGAACCGAAAAAAGAACGGTTCGTCATCTCTCAAGGAGAAAGTCATGGCTGGAGTGAATAAAGTGATCTTGTTGGGCCATCTGGGGCGAGACCCGGAGATGCGGTACATGCCAGATGGGACGGCGGTCGCCAATATGACCATCGCCACGTCGGAGTCCTACAAGGATCGGGACGGCAACCGCCAGGAGCGTACCGAGTGGCACCGCGTTGCACTCTTCGCGAGGACGGCGGAAGTCGCCGGGGAATATCTTCGCAAGGGGAGCCAGGCGTACGTCGAAGGGCGTATCCGCACCAGAAAATGGACCGATAAGGACGGTCAGGAGCAGTATTCCACGGAGATCGTGGGCGATCGGCTCCAGTTGATCGGTGGGCGCCGCGCCGGGGCCGACGGCGGCAATCCAGCGCCACAGCATGGTGGTGGGGGTGGCGGGGACATGGGTGCTGCACCGATGGAGGAATTTGACGACGATATTCCGTTCATCACCAAGGCGGAAACCCTCTGCCAGCCGCGTCGACTGCTTCGTCGAGTGCAGTTCTGAGAATGCATAGGAGGTATCATATATGATTGAGTATGATAGGGCAGGCATTGCGGCAGAGCATAGTCATCTCCTGACAATTTTCATTGATTCCTTAAAAATTTTGCATTGCCATATCATAGTTTGACATATATTCGTCATTGTTATGACAACAAGCATCACCGAGGCCAAAGTTCTCACCATCAAGCAGGCCGCCGACTACTTAAAGGTCACTGAGCGGATGATCTACAGACTAGCCGCAGGCAAGAAAATCCCTGTCTACAGGGTCGTGCCCGTGTAGACTGCTCCGCACATCCAAAATCGATCCAAAACACAAGGCACCAAGAACGTGGCCCTCGCTTACGCCAAAGAAAATGCGCTTAACGCAATTTGTCCTTACTTCACGATGTTTCCGCTCGAGTACCCGAATCGGGTACTTGCCAAGCATCGAAAGGAAAAAGCCGTTGTGCTCGATCCATTTTGTGGCCGGGGCACCACCTTGTTCTCTGCGCGTAAATTTGGATTTTCTGCTTGGGGGATCGACTCATCGCCCGAGTGAAAGGTGCCGAGGTACATCTCGTTCAGATTGAACTTGATGTCCAGATCGGTAAGGCGGTTCGAGATGCGCGTGGTCAGCTCGCGCGCGGCCTTGTCGGTGAAGGTGACGACAAACAACGACTCCGGCGCGACGCCTTTCTGCGTGATGAGATAGACGATGCGCTCGACCAGCGTGAAGGTCTTGCCGGAGCCGGGGCCCGCGATGATGAGCACCGGGCCTTCGGTGGCGAGGATGGCTTCGAGCTGCTGTGGGTTGGACTTGGATTGGAGGGCGGGCGCGCTAGCCGTCATTCTACCCCCCTCGCTGTCATCTACCGTCACCTTGCCAATGCGACTAGCAATCCACTGATCCAGTTCGCCCTATCTGAAGCACCATGTGCCACCAAGCAGTGCAGCATAATTAATTTCTGCAATTTTATTTCGAGTCAACGCCGTTTAGCTTACCGCAGAAGTTTATGGTATACCACACGCAGCCTTGCTCATTGGCGGTTGGCGTTGATCTGTAAGCCTGGCACCGGGACTCCCATCATTTATTTGCGCAGAGATAGTTTCTCATGCCTTCACTCTATGCTGAGTCGGTTGGGTAGAACGCAAGATAAAGAAGGGGTAACGTGCAGGCATCCTGCGCAATATCAACGCGTTGGCAACGGCTCGCGCCTTCCGCTTCGCTCTGGCATGCCCGTTGCGACCCACCCCGGCGGCTAGCCCACGCTCCGATACCCGCCCTGAGCATGATCTATACCCTCCCATCAGCACGCACGGGAGTATCGCCATGCCGGGTCACCTGATCCTTGTCCGTCCTCATGCGTCTTTACTGGACGGCCCTGTCATTGCCCGTTACCTGCATCAGATGGGTGGACATTGCGGCTACCTGTTCGCCGTCGATCCAGATTATGCCCGCCATCCTTTCTGGCGAAGGGCGCTGACCTGGTATGGCAGGGTCCACGGCCACCAGCGCATGGTCGCCCTTGACCAACGATCACCCATGGCGCTTCGGGTGATTCTGCGCACCCTGGAGGCGGGCCACGGGGTGGTGCTGTTCCCGCAGGGAACGGGCATTTCCAACCCAGAACGCTCAGACTTGCCCGGAGCATTTTGGCTAGGTCAAAAATCCCGATGCCAGATCACCGAGATTCGTCTGGATCATTCCCGCTGGACTCCTCAAGTGGCGTATCAGGGACGTGACCGCGCGCCACTCGGGGGCAGCCTGAAATTCCCTCAATAAGTCCCCGGAGGTGAACTGGGCGCCCTGATCGGTACAGAAGATCTCAGGTGGGTCCGTTACGCTGTAACGACTCCTCCGGGCATCGAGGCAAAATCCGTAAAACCCCAGTTTGGGACGTCATGGAAAAATGGTGCTGGATGCGGCGGATTAACCGAGTCCGTCAGATCGCTACCTTCCACTCCCGCAACTGGCCGACGGTCTGTGTCAGTCCCTGCTTGAGCAGCGTGTCCAGATACTCGTCAACCGTCTTGGGCGGGTTCTTCAGCGATCGTCGATGGTTGGCCGCCGCTTCGCACACTCGGGCTGCGTGCAGATCCAGCAGATCGAAGATGAAGTCGTCTGGATGCTGGGCGGTCAGGTTGTAGGGTTTGAGCCGTTCCGGCGGGAAATCCTTCAGGTTGAACGTCACGATCAGGCTGGCGCCGCCGTGAATGGCGGCGGCAACTACATGCCGGTCATCGGCGTCCGGCAACTCGACGGACGGGATCAGATGCTCGAAGCCGGTGACCAGACTGTCGCGGACGTGGGCGTTCATCAGCAACCGCGTCCGCTCCAGGTCTTCGGCCTTCAGATCTGGCCGCTGCTTCAGAACGTTACGCGTCCACTCGTCGTGGATCATGTCCGTCCAACGCGCCCGGTACAGATCGGTCAGCGCCAGGCGCATCAGCAGGTCGCGCAACGGTGCCGGGTAGAGCACGCACGCGTCGTAGATGACGAGGAAGTTCGAACTCATTCATTCATACCCCATCTTGAGCGCCTGGGCTTGCTCGGCCAGCGCATCAAGGGCCTTGCTGCGCTCAGCGTCGATCCGCTCCTTGTATGCGATCACGTCCTGGTAGCGGACACGACGGTGCGTACCGATCTTGTGGAACGGGATCTCACCGCGCTCCAGCAACTGGACGAGGAACGGTCGCGAGACGTTGAGTACGTCCGCTGCGTCTTGTGTTGTCAGTTCGGCGTGGATCGGGATGATACTGACCGCGTTGCCCTCACCGATTTCGGTCAGTACGTCCACGAGCAGGCGCAGCGCCGACACTGGGACGCGGACCGAATGAGACGCGCCCTTGTCGTTGAATATCTTGATCTGCTGGGTTTTCGCGCGGGTCTGAAGGAAGGCGGACAGCGCCCGGCCGCTCTCGCGGGCGATGGCAACTTCTTCGGCCGTCGGCAACGAATGGGTGGTAGAGAGTGTGGTCATGGCAGCCTCCAGGGAGCTCCAAACAGCATTATGGGAGGAAGTGTAATCGAAATAAACGAATAATCGCAACATCCGAAACAGGATGGTCTTGCCGGGCAGGTAACCAAAGGGACGCCTACACTCTTGCCATGTTTGAGACTCTCGGCGATCTCCCATTCGACCCACTTGCGCTCAGCACTGTCAGGAGTCAGGTAGACCACTGTTACCGGTGTCCGATGGATGCGCTCGCGGATTTTCTGCTTGATGTCGTTCTCATTCTTGCTATTGACCTTCTGTTTCAACGAAAAAGTCGTCATACATGGCTTATGAGCGGCCTTTTAGCAGAAATCACGATGATGATGGGCCGTTGTTTCCCTGCTCTCGGTCCGATAAATCTATACCACGATCACCCGATCTATACCCCCCAGTCGAAGATTAACTGCGCTGGAGAGTACAATGCCTGTCCCCGCCTCACCCCGTTCTGGGAATAATGCCGAAAAGAAAGATCATCGTCTTGAGCTTGCCGACAGACTGATTGAACAGATCGAACAGGGCACGGCGCGATGGCAGCGCCCCTGGAAGGCTGGAGAGATCCTTGCGCCCGTGAATGCGGTGACCGGAAAGCCCTACCGTGGGGTGAATTACGAAAACCTGATGTTTTTTTCGCCGGACCCCTCTGATCCCCGCTGGTGTACCTACAAACAAGCCCAGGAGCAGGGCTGGCAGGTGCGCCAGGGTGCTTCCGGCTTGCCGCTGGAAGTCTGGAAGGAATACGAGCACAAGCGCACAGAGGAAGAAATCCAGCGATTGGAGAAACAGGGTGTAATAGATCCCGAGCCGACGGAGCGCCGGCTGGGTGTCCGGTATTACACCGTGTTTCACGCCTCGCAGATGGACGGCATCCCGCCTCTGGAGCGCCAGGAGCCGGACCAGAAACTGGAGGGCAAGCCGGATGAGCGGCTGCCGAAACTGGCCGAGCGTTTGGGCGTAGAATTGCGGTACGGCGGCGGCCGGGCGTTTTATCGTCCGTCGGAGGACCGGGTGCAGATGCCTCCCGTGGAATCTTTCGAGCAGGCTGTGGGGCATGACACCACCCTTCTGCATGAACTTTCCCATGGGACAGGTCATGCATCCCGGCTGAATCGAGAGATCCGGAACCCTTTTGGCAGTCCAAAATATGCTGTCGAAGAATTACGGGCCGAAATGTCGGCGGCTATGACCGCAGCGAGTTTGGGGATTGGCTTTGATCCTGCATCCCAGGACCTGGAAGAAGGCCGGGAGCTGGGCAATTCCGCAGCCTATCTTGCCTCATGGCTCAAAGCCCTGCCGGAGAAAGAGCGCAAGCAGATCCTGATGCAGACCATCAAGGATGCTCAGGGGATCAGCGACTATCTGATCGAACGGACGCCCGAATTACTGGTGGAGCAGGAGCGGCCAACCGTCTCCCGTGGCGATTACGTCCGATACAGGAATGAGATTGGGCAAGAGGTTGAGGGCGTGGTGCTTGACGCCGCCCAGCCCGACGAAGCGACGCGACTGAGGCGCATCTACCGATGGCCCAACGGTACCCCCGGTCTGGACAGGGCGGAACACATCGTGCCCACGGTACTGCCGGACGACCTGGTGGAACACATCCCGGGCGCTGTCACCCCCGGTCCGGATCTGGACGCCATCGATCCGCAGACCGATGCGTACCAACGCACCATGGGCATGGACGATTCGCGCGATCGGGCGGGCCGTGCCGTGCTCCTGGCGGTCGAAACCGTGCGCGGGCAGCCGCAGCAGTCGGTAGCCTTGCAGGCGGCAGCCTTGCCGGAACGCGTCCTGGACCCAGATCTGATGGCGTTTCTTGAAAACCGCGACCGCGTCCGGCAAGGCGAACACCCGGACTTCGCTGGTCTGAGCGATCCCGTCGCCAATGCCGAAGCCTTCGTGGAGCGGCAGGGCCGTATCGATCCCCAGCGTTCCGCACAATGGGCCAGAGCGCTTCAGGAAAGCCCGGTGGCCTATGGTGAGGCCGTGGGCCTCAGTCCGGCCACGGTGGGTCTCGTCGCGTCTCAACTGAACCAAGGCGCTCGGCGCATGGAACGGCCCCAGGTCGGCGATCTCGTGCGTTTTGAACCGCATGAACCGGGCGTGACATCCAGTTCTTTCTCAGGACGGATCATCGCGGCCCTGGATACCTCTGGCGGCGATATCCGCTATCACCTGCGGGCGGAGACGGGGCCAGATCAGGGTATGGAGGCCCGTGTCTATGGTCGAGACGGACAGTTTCGCGAGGTCGCTCTGGATCAGGCTGTGGGATTCGACCGGGCTCTCGCTCCAGAGGCAGAGAAAGCCCCCCAGATGAAGGAACAGGCGCTTCAGGAGTATCAGGCGTTTTACGCCCAGTTGCCGCAGCGGGAAGAGAAACTGGTGACGGCGGTCCGCGAGCGCTCCGAGCGCCTGGCGCCGGCGGATTTTCGGGGCTTCTCCGACATGATGCGGGATTTCCGCACTGGCGTGGACGATACCTTTGGGATCCTCCGGGAGGGAGAAAACCGGGGAGCGTCGGCCCCGGAGTTGCGTCTGGCGCAGGCATTTACTCCGGAAGAGATCTCCGATCTGCCCACCGTCCAAACCGCCCGTGACCAGGCAAGACGGCTTGGCGAGCGATTTCACGATCTGGACCGGGAAATCCGGGACACCTTCAAGGCGCGGCTCAGGGCGCATGGCAAGGCACTGCTGGAGTCAGGCAGTCTGCGCGAACCCCGGGAAATCGCGCAAGCGACCTACTGGAAGCACGGGATTGAGGTAAGTCCGGACAGCCCGATGATCGGAAAAGTGGTCGGGGCGATTCAGGGCAGGGATCTCAAAACCCTGCTGGGAATGATTGGCCACAACAGCCAAAACCCGGGATCGGAAGAGGTATTTACGCACATTACGGGAGTAAAACTGGGCAAGACCCAAAAAGAACGGGTCGCACAGTTGCTGGAGTGGGCCGGTCCTGAAAAGGCGCAGGCCCTGCGCGAAAGCAATGCGCTGGCAGAGCGGGAACGGGAAGCTCGGGGCTTGCGGGATGGTATGACCAGAGCGTGGGAGGATCTGAAGGGCCTGCGCGTGGAGGTCGGTGGCCAGGTGGTGAATGGACAGGAGTATGTGACGCTGAAAGTTGCGGGCGGCCAGGAGCGCATTGCTTCTGGCAAGGCGGGTGCGGCAACCACATATCATCTGGTCAATGACCAAGGCGCATATTCCCGCGTCAAGGACGTGCGGTTCACGGCCTTTGCCAGGCGGGTTTTGGCCATGGACGTTGATGGCATGGTGCGTAATGCCCTGGAGAAAGCGGGCATTGTGCAGGGGATTGCGTCGGAAGGGGTTACCCCGAAACCGGCTGCCGATCTTCAGGAAGAGCAAAAGGCGCCCGAAGCTCCCGGGAAGAACACCTACGCGCAAAAAATCGAGGCGCGCAAGGAACGGTATCGCGCCCTTTCTGATAAGACGCGGGCGCGGGCGAAAGCGCACGTCGAGCAGGCCAGGCGCATGGCGGACGCCATCCCTTTTGGTCAGCCGATCCTGGTTGGCCACCACAGTGAAGGCCGCGACCGTCGCTATCGTGCGCGCATCCACCAGAACTTTGGCAAAGGCTTCGACTTGCTGAAGAAGGCAGAGTATTACGAACGCCGCGCCAAGGGGGTCAACGACTACGCTATCAGCGCGGACGATCCGGATGCCGTGAAAAAGCTCAGGGAGCGGGTGGAGAATCTGAAGTCTTCCCAGGAGCGCATGAAGGCGGCCAACGCCGCCATCCGCAAGCACCAAAAAGACGGCCCCGAGGCGCAGCAGGCAGCCCTGGAGCACCTGGGTTTCAAGCCGGAGCAGGCACAACAGATCCTGACCCCGGATGTCATGGGGACCGTGGGTTTTGCGTCGTACTCCCTCAGCAACAATAACGCCAACATCCGGCGGCTGGAAGAGCGTATTCAGATCCTGGGAAAGGCCCAGGCCCTGGAGGACCGTGAGACACCGTATGCCTGGGGAACGGTTCGGGAGAACAGGGAGATCAACCGCATCCAGTTCCGCTTCGAGGACAAGCCTGACGAAGCGGTCCGCAAGCTCATGAAGTCGAGCAGTTTTCGTTGGGCGCCTTCGGAAAGTGCCTGGCAGCGGCAGTGGACGGGCAATGCCGTATATGCTGCGCGGGATGTCATCAAAAAGCTGGACGCGCTGATGCCGCCCGAGCAGGCGGCAGCCGCGCCGGATTCCGCCCACAGGCTCGACAATGCCCCCGCCCCGAAAAGTCATGCGGTGAATCCATCTGATGCTATCCGCGATCCGAGTGCCGCGCTGGCGGCGGCCATCAAGGACCGTGACGGCGACTGGTACCAGCTTTCCGTGCAGGAAAACGATGGCCGTCTGGTGGGGACCTTGCAGCGGCGCGATGCGGAAACGGGTCTGGTGGAGACGATGCCAGCCAGTGTTTTTCAGCCTGACGTGAATTATGGGGTGGTGGCCAGGTTTGAGCGCGAGTCCGGGGAACTCCTGGCGGTTGGCCTTTCCCGTGGTCGGGATGGCGGTGTGGAACTGAAGGTCTTTTCCCAGTCGAGGGACGCCGCAGTCTTCGCCTGGCAGCGGATTCATGAGTACCCGGGACATCTGCGGGCCAATGAAGCGCTCCAGAAGGTCCCGGATCACCGGGAGGGCAAGGTCATCGAACAGGCTTTGGGCGTGGACCCGAAGATGCTCGATCCCCTGCCTGTGCGGGAAGCCTACAAGTCCCCCGCCAGACTGCAGGAGAGACAGAAGCAGCAGGGCGTGGAGTTCTAGGACATAGAGCGTATGGAAGTTTTTGAGCAATTTTTACTGGAGACGGAAAGGAGAAAGTGATGGCTACCCGAATGATGCAACGGAACAACCTGGCAGATGCTTTTGTGCTGGTCAACGACGAACAGACCAACGCCGCACTGAAAGCCGCGCGGGAACAGATTGGGGACGCGGAATGGAAGAAGGGGTACTCCCCGGAGAACAAGGCGATGGTCCGCGACGCTCTGAAGGAACATGGTGCACGGTACGAACAGGTGCTGAAAGGCAATCTGGTGGGTGCGGAGGTGGCTGAAACGCAGGCCAATGGGGAGGCCTTCAGGAAGCTGCGCGTCACGCTGGAGAACGAAGCTGGCAGGACCATCCTGTCGGTTGACATGGGCTCTGAGTTTGCTCAGCGGCTGATCACCAAGCTCGACACGGCAACGCGGGAACATGCCGGAGGCGCAATCAGCATTGGCGCCTTTGCCAAGCAGACGGAGCGGGATGATCGGACTTTCGTGGATCACGTGGCCACCATGAAGGGTCCTGACGGGCAGGAAGTTCCGGCTACTCCCGGGCACTTCGAGAAGGCCAGGGAACGGGTGGAGGCGGCACAAAAGCCGATGCTGGATGCCGGGATGAAGGACAGGAAGATCCTGAACCAGATCGCCGCCAGCACCCGGGAGAGCTATTTCACCGAGGTTGCCGCTGGTCTGTCCGTGCGGATGGTGGAGCAAGGGGTTACGCCGAAAACCTTAGCGAACGAGCGCGGCGAATTCCCGGCCCTGGATGCGGGCATCAAGGATCGCGATGGCGCCTGGCATAACCTGTCCGCCTATGAGAAAGACGGGCACCTGGTGGGGACCTTGCAACGGCGCGGTGGCCAGCCCGGTGAGTACGAGAAGGTGCCGCTGGAATTTCACTCGGGAGAACTCGGCGGCTTGCAGGCGGAGGCACAGTTTCCGGATGGTGTTCCACTGCTGGTATCGCTGTCCCGGTCGGAGCCCTCTGAGACACAGCCTTCCAGGGTGGATGTGCGCATCTTCGCCAAGGGTCAGGATCGGGAGGGGAAGGACACCCTGAAGCAGATTCACGAGCACCCTGGGCGTCTGCGGGCCAACGATGCGCTGCAGAAAATCCCGGATCATCGGGAGGGCAAGGTCATCGAGCAGACTTTGGGCGTGGACCCGAAGATGCTCAATCCTCTGCCTGCGCGGGAAGCCTACAAGACCCCATCCCGATTGCCGGAGAAGCAGCATTCCCAAGGAGTGCAGCTATGAGTCTGGCGGAAGAACTGCTGGAGTGGGCCGAGGATGAGCTGGAGCGAGGGGATACCGCGCATCGGGAGCGGGTTGCGCTGATCCTCGCGCAAATTCGTGAGCTCCCAGACCCCGAATCGCTGCCGGTCGGGTCAACCCAGCGATTTCTCGCACAACGGCGCGTGGACAAACTGGCCGAAAGCGCCGAAGGGCTGGGTTTTGAAACGCCCGGCAAGGCGCTGAAAAAGGAGATCGGCAAACAGATTGCCAGTCATGCCCTGGGCATAGAACTGTAAGAAGACAGCGATGTTTCGATTTTTCAAGGCCCTGACGGGGTTCCGTCAAACCCTTGCAGTGAGCAAATCCCTTGCAGGGTGCGAACCCCTTGCAGGGAGCAACCCCACGAAGGGGAAAAGCCGGTGCAATCTGTGGATTGGCGGTCATCCGGATCATCTGCGTCCGGTGGACGATCCCCAGGGGGTGGGCGGGTATCAGCTGGCCATCGAGGCGCTGATTCGCGATGAATCACCCGAGGTGATTTATCTTCACTCGGAAACAGGAGATCTGTCGGTGGTCCGCAAGAGTCTGGAGTACCTTTCCCGAATCGGCGGACAGGTCGGTGTGGCCGATCAGCTTCCCAATGAGGAAGTGGCCGCCATTTTTGGTGTCGATGTCCGGTCGTACCAGTCCGCCGTCGTGAATCCACAGGGGAATGCGGCGGCCTATGGTTGAGGCAATTTTGCGCGGAGGTCACATGACAGCACAACTGGATCACCTTTTGTCCTACGGCCCTATGGATGTAGTGGCCCGCAATGATGAGGAGAACCCGGGGCTTCACATCGTCCACATGGATGCGGAAAACAGCGCGTTCATTCCCCAGGATGACCCCCTGCATTGGGAAATCCGGAACCTCATTGACAAAAACCCGCATAGCAAAGGCTTTGTGGCCAACCAGATCCACGCACGTCTTGAGCAGGAGGGGCGCTGGGATGGGCCAGGGTCGCACTCTACGAAGGGGCATGACGCCGAGAGCCTGAGTTTCGGGCCATCCCTGAACCCGGAGCAGGAGAAAGGCGAGGCCCTGATTGTCGGAGAGACTCTGGCCCAGGGGACTGCAGGGCCAGAGATTGCGGAACCCGCACAGCCAGCGCCTGAAAAATCGGTTGAGGCGGACATCGCGGATGCGACCGGGAAAAAGCCCGATCAGGCGCCGCAGCAAAAGACGATAACGGAATCCGGCCCCCTTGTGGATTGGCCAGGGATATCGCAGAAGCCCCCTGACCTGCTCATGCCACCGGAGAAGCTGCGATTCGAGCGCAAGAATCCGCCGGAAGTCCTCTTCGCCAATCCCAAAGGCAAGCCCTATGTGCTGGATCATGGCGACAAGGTGACGGTGACGAACCGCGCGATGCTGGGCCTGGGGTATGAAGCCGCAGAGAAGCGGCAAAAGGCGGTTGAGATTGGCCTGAAAGCCGCCATGGACCGATTTGGGGAGCCGGTACGCTTCCAGGGCAATCGGGCCTTTCTGGAAGAGACGGTGAAAGTTGCCATGGAGCGTGGGATTGCCCTGGAGCCTGGCAGTCCAATGGCCCGGGACATCTACGAACGGCCGATCAAGGAGCGCGGGAATCAGCTTGGCCCGTCGAAGGACTGCTCCCTGCCAAGGGCTGCCCCATATCGGGCGCTGGAGAAGAAGCGGAAAGTGGACAAGGGCAAAGACATCGGGCTCTGAGGCCGGTTATCCCCATGTGCGCTGATCTATACCCTGTGATGTTCTAGATGACTGGGTGTGGCTATGGATGAACTGGACGAAATCGCACAACTGGAGGCGTCAGGTCAAAAGCTGATGACGGAAGCCGCTCCCCCGCCGCGAAAGCGGGAGACGGCAGAGGCAAAGCGGGCATCCAGCGCAGGGCGCAGCCCCAGGGTGGCAGAGCGGCAGCCGATTACGGAGGGCGACTCCGCCCATGTCGCAAGCCTGCTTGCGGAGATCCGTGATCGCCTGGATCTCCTGTTGCAGGCGAATGGCTCCTCGCAGGGTGCCAACGCCTCGCAGGGTGACAACCCGTCGCAGGGGAGCCATCCTGAAACCCCGCTGGTTTCCGACACGTCGGTTCCCACAGCCGAGGAAACCGATGAACTCCGGAAAGCGTTTCCGCATGAGGACGCAGGCCCGCCAGTGGCAGCCCCCGTGAACATCATGATTTCTGACCCGGATATGACACGGTTGTTGGCCGCCGTGGAGGACCGGGTGACCCGTCATGCGTTGACGCACCATTCTTCGGTCGTCGTTTTGCTGGGGTGGGCAATGGCCCTGCTGGCGGCGGGTCTGGGCATGGGATACGGCTACATTGTCGCGTCGGGTCGGTATCCATTCTGGGCTACGGCCAGACATGCCAGTGTTCTTTCCAGGATTTCCACCGCAGTTCTCGGAGCCCCGGTTGGGGTGGTTCTGTTACCCATCGCGGGGGCAATCCTCTGGGAAGCAAGCAGGGAAGCCAGCACGGAGAAGCAGCAAGCGATATGGAGACTGGCGGCGATCGGGGTATTTCTCGCGGGCATTCTGCTTCCCCTGTTTTCGCTGTTCTGATGAATCCCCAAACATCACCCAGCCAAACCCGGAAGGGGCGATTTCTCTCCTCTACCGAAACGCTGGATGATCAGCTTTCTCCGGACGGTTCTCCACGTGGACGCCATCGCGCAGTCGCCTCCCGTGTTCACAACAAGGTGCATCGAGTCAGGGGGAAACAGGGATCCGGGACTGTACGCGCCCTGGTCAGGCGTCTGCTTCCCCATGCCGGGAGCAATTTCTACAAGACCCCGTCGTCCCGAGGGCCGGCGTTGCAGCATGCCGGGCGTCGCTGCACGGTAAAGGTGTCCTATGTGCGGAGCAAGGGGCCGGATCAGTGGCAGGCCCACGGCAAGTACCTGAGCCGCGAGGGCGCGCAGCAGGACGGCGAGAAAGGTGAGGGCTTTGACCAGGATTCCAATGGCGTCAACCTGTCGTCGCGTTTGTCTACCTGGCAGGAAGAAAACGATCCACACCTGTTCAAGGTCATTCTGGCACCCGAAGATCCACTGCGACCAGAGGCTCTGCGGGATATGACGCGCCGGTTCAACGCGCGCATCCAGCGGCAGATCGGGCGGGATTATGAGTGGGCGGCCATCGACCACCACAACACCAGCCACCCCCATGTTCACCTGCTGATACGCGGCAAGGGCAAGCTCGAACTGGAGCCGGATCTGATTCGCCGGGGGATGCGCGCTGCCGTCCAGGAGATTCTCACGGAAAGCCTGGGATATCGCAGCGAACGGGAAATTCAGGCGGCGCGGGAGCGGGAACTGGATCAGCGGCGTTTCACCGCCCTGGATCGGGGGATTCTCGATAAGGCGACATCCGCGCCGCAAGGCGGCCGCCTGCAAGGCTATTCACTGGTTGATGAGTCGCCCCCCAACTTATTGAATGACAGAGAGCGTGAGAACCGCCGACTCCGGCTCGCCCGACTGGAAAAACTCGTGGAAATTGGTGTAGCCGACAAGATCGGGCCGAATCTCTGGCGACTGGAGCCCGGTTGGGACAAGGCCCTCAAGGAGCTCCAGATATTGCAGACCCGGACGAAGATGCTGACTGAGGCGCGGGCCTTGATGACCGAGCCTCGCTGCCCGCCACAGGTCACGAAGATCCGGGTAGGTGACCGTCTGGTGGGACGTGTGCTGGGTACGGGGCTGGATGAGCAGTATGACCGCAGCTTCATGCTCATCGAGGGCGTCGATAACCGGGCGCATATCGTCTACCAGACGGGATCGATAGAGAAAGCCCGTGGACGGCAGGATCTGGGACTTCGGCATCTCGTCGCCCTCACCGGCCTCGACCGTGGTATTGCCGTCAAGGACTATGGTATCGAGATCCCAGACCAGGGCTGGAAACGGACGGAGATTCCCGAAGCGGCAATGGATGACCAACTGGCGCATGAACGACGGAACCCGCCCAAGGAAACGATGGACCCGACTACCGGTTTCGCGGCGGCGTGGCACAGACGGCTCCTGGGGCGGCGCAAGCAAAAAGAGAAAGAACGGGCACTTCAGAAAAAAGGGTATTCGTAATTTGTTGTGTATGGCGCATCAATTTTGGTTGTGCGTTCAGTTTCCAAAATCGTAATATCTTGTGTATGACGTGGGACGTGTTTGGTTTCCAAAATCGTAATTACCTGTGTA
>Ga0172382_10000670_pt1 | contig 64154 bp, 57 predicted proteins | sample Leawel138RmetaG_FD_122245 | JGI IMG/M metagenome (GOLD analysis project Ga0172382, IMG submission 122245) | Leachate microbial communities from a municipal landfill in Southern Ontario, Canada - Leachate well 138R metaG | ecosystem: Engineered > Solid waste > Landfill > Unclassified | place...
ATCCACTTCATCATCATAATTCAATTCATTTAATTCAGCTTCAAAATCTTTGGGTAATTCCACCTCATTTTTCGTGAAATAACTGTGCGCCATTGGATATTGAGATAGCATCATATAATATTGATATTCAATGTTCTTTATCTCTAATTCTTTGAATTTTTTAGACATTTCGCTCTTTTCCAATGCAGCGATTTGATCCTCTTTTATTTGAACTAGTTTTTCTTTGTACGCTTTGGGCGCCACCGAAAAGAAAAGTGCTGGATTTGCATAAACTGTGTTTAATTCTTCCAATTGTTTTTTCGCTAAAAAGTTGTTTTCCTCCGCCGAAGTTCCACCATATTTCAAATCCTCATCGAATTGAATCATATCGGTCGAAATAAATAAACTATCACCCGGACTAAGGAAGATTTGCGTACGTTCTCGACCTGAAATAAATTGATAATACGAACTTTCGTCTATTTTTAAAGTGTCTTTAAATTCGCCATTCGTCAATGCAAATGCTTTTCTGAAATTTTCTTTGATGATAAAAACACTGTCTGCATCTGTGTTTTCAATTTTACCATTAACTATAACTGTTTTCTTCTTTCCGCTACTTCCACATGACAACAAAAAGGCAGTCAATAAAGTGGTGATAATAATTTTCTTCATTTTAAAGTGTTTCTTGTGTATTAAAATTTAAAGCAAGGTTGGATTTTTATCTTGATTTTCAAAAAAATGATCAATTCCCAATTCTTTTGAATTAGCTGCTGCAACGGCGAGTTGGTCTGCGCGCTCATTGAATTCATTTCCTGCATGGCCTTTCACCCATTGAAGCGTCACTTTGTGTTTTCGGTATTGAATCAAAAACCGGCGCCAAAGATCTTCGTTTTTCTTTCCCTTAAAACCTTTTTTCTCCCAACCTAAAACCCATTTTTTTTCAATGGAATCACACACATATTTGGAATCGGAATAAATCGTAATCTCGCTCTGTGGTTGTTTCAACATTTCCAAAGCAATGATTACGGCAAGCAATTCCATCCGGTTATTTGTCGTTAGACGATATCCTTTTGAGAATTCTTTTTTCACCATTTTCACGTCGTCCAAAAGAATGGTCGCATAGCCTCCAGGGCCAGGGTTTCCTAAAGATGAACCGTCTGTATATGCTTTAATCGCCAATTGAAATCAAATAAAATTACCAAACTGAAAGAAAAAACTAATCCAATATCAATTCGTTGTATAATTTCTCATAACAACGCTGTTTTAGTTCATCTTTATCGGCCAAAGATAAGTTTTCAGTAGGAATTACATCCACTAATTTAACTTTTACTTTCCCTGGATAGCCTTCGGTCCATGATTCTGGAAACATTTCTTTCAGACCCTTGATCGAATAGATAACCAAAGGAACTTTTGTGGAAATAGCAATTGTAAATGCACCGTCTTTAAATCGTTGCAAAACCAAACTTCGATTATCTGAAATTCCTCCTTCAGGGAAAATGACAATGCTATTTCCCAATTTAATTTCCTCTTTCGCCAACTTAAAAACATTGCCTCGACTTCTCATATTGGATCGGTCAACAGTGATACTTAATTTCTGATAAAACTTTCCGAAAATGGGTATTCTCACTAATTCTTCTTTGCCTACAAATACAATGGGATTTTGTTTATGTAATAGAAGCATCACTAAAATATCGAAAGGTGAATAATGATTGGAACTAATTATAGCAGGTTGATTTTTAGTGAACTTCTCTTTGCTTTCAACTTCCAACCGAAATCCTGAACCATAAAAAACGAGCGTCGCCCAAAGTCGCATTCCTTTGTAAGCGAGTGGAAAAGTTTTGTCGGAAAACGCCAATGGAAATGTCCAGAATACACCAATAAGTAAGGCGAAAAGAGCCGCTAAAAATCCGACCCAAATTCTCCAAAACACCACACTAATTATTTTAATTCTTTTCATTTCGAATTCAAAATTAAGTAAAAGACTTGGATAATGAATTCTATCGTAAAAAAGTCGACATTTTCATTATAAATTCCATAGGTTTTGAATAGAATATCCAAAATCAAATTATTGTAAAAAAAACTTTGTAATTTTGCTCTCTTGATTGGAATAAGTTATGGCTGAAAAAACATTTAGAGAAGTCATTGCAGAAGCGATGAGCGAAGAGATGCGAAGAGATGCATCGGTTTACCTGATGGGTGAGGAAGTAGCAGAATACAACGGTGCGTACAAGGCATCCAAAGGAATGTTGGATGAATTTGGACCGGAAAGAGTGATTGACACTCCGATTGCTGAAGGAGGTTTTTCAGGAATTGGCGTGGGTTCAGCGATGAACGGTTGTCGTCCAATAATTGAATACATGACGTTCAACTTTTCATTGGTAGCCATTGATCAAATTATAAATAACGCTGCAAAGATGTACCAAATGTCAGGTGGACAGTGGAATATTCCCATTGTTTTCCGTGGACCTACGGGTTCTGCCGGTCAGTTGGGTGCAACGCACTCCCAGTCTTTTGATAGTTGGTATGCAAACACTCCGGGATTAAAAGTAGTGGTTCCATCCAATCCATATGATGCAAAAGGTTTGTTGAAATCTTCGATTAGAGACAATGATCCGGTTATTTTTATGGAATCGGAACAGATGTATGGCGATAAAATGGAAATTCCAGAGGATGAATATTTAATTCCAATTGGAGTTGCAGATATAAAAAGAGACGGTTCAGACGTAACCATCGTTTCCTACGGAAAAATGATGAAAACGGTTTTGGCCGCTGCAGAAAAATTAGAAAAAGAGGGAATTAGTGCAGAAGTTATTGATTTACGAACCATTCGTCCGATGGATTACGATACGATTTTGACTTCTGTGAAAAAAACCAACCGATTAGTGATTGCCGAAGAGTCTTGGCCTTTTGGAAGTGTCGCTACAGAGGTTTCGTATATGGTTCAACAAAAAGGGTTTGATTATTTAGATGCACCGATTAAAAGAATCAATGCGCCCGATGTTTCTGCGCCTTATTCTGCAAAATTATTTGAAGAATGGTATCCAAGTGTCGATGAGGTAGTGAATGCTGCAAAATCGGTTACCTATAAAAAATAAAATGGAGCAGTTTTTGTTATAATACAGAACCTTCGTTGTGCGAAGGTTTTTTTATGAAATATGAAATACAACAACCAACTTTTATTCTTCTTTTTCTTTTTGAGCTTTGGATTTGTGAGTGCACAAACTAAAGTTTCGGGGAAGGTTTTGAATGCACAAAATAAAAAACCCATTGCCTACGCGGATTTGACTTTACCAAATGCAATGAATTTTACTACCACCAATTCAGATGGGAGTTTCTACTTGGAAGCCGAATCTACGGATTCCATTTTGGAAGTTTCTGCGAAAGGATTTGAGTTTGCAGAAATTAAGTTGTCTTCAAAGGTAACCTATGACTTAATCATAGAATTAAATCCCGAAGCAAATTACAATGAAGATTCTAAGGTTGAACTGCAAGAAGCCGTTATTAAAAGTAAAACCAAAAAGTATAAAAACAAAAAGGAAAATCCTGCCTACGCGATTCTAAGAAAAGTATGGGAAAATAAAAAATATAATGGGCTTAAGTCCACTCCGCAGTATGAATACGAAGAATATGAGAAAATGGAATTCGACTTGAACAATGTGGATTCGGTTTTAACTGGAAATCGATTATTCAAGGACATGGAATTTATTTTTGAAAATATTGATACTTCTCAAGTTACCGGGAAAGCGTATTTACCCTTGTTTTTAAATGAATCGATTTATAAAGTTTACGGTCGAAATCTTCCCAATAAAAAAGAAAGAAAAGATTTAATTGCCAATAAAAGTTCTGGATTTGATAACAATGAAATCGTTATTCAAACTTTGAAAAATTTATACAAGGATTACGATATTTATGATAATCGACTAAACTTCTTTAATATTAACTTCGTTAGCCCCATTGCCAGAGACGGTTTCTCTGTCTATGAATATGAACTTTCAGATACGGTGAGCATTGACGGAATAGATTGTTATCGAATCAAATATTTCCCCAAAAGAACAGGTGAATATACCTTCAAAGGAGAATTTTATATTGGTATGGATTCCTATGCGGTGAAGGAAATAAGTATGCAAAGTACACGAAGTATGGATGTGAATTTTGTGCGTGATATTTTTGTAAGTCATCAATACGATATTATAAATGACAGTGTTTTTTATCCAAAAAGAGATTATATTTTGTTGGATATGAGCTTGGTGAATAAAAAAGATAAGTCCAAAGGAATGTTTGCACATCGAACGGTTTCGTACAAGGATTTTGATTTGGATAAACCGCGTCCCGATGATTATTATAACGAAAGAAATTACGATTCTCATTTGGAAGGAGCTTTTAATAGAGACGATTCCTATTGGTTAGAAGCCCGTCACGAACGACTCTCAAAAGATGAAGGTGGGATTTATGTGATGTTGGATAGTTTGCAGAAAGTACCTCGTTTTAAACGGATAGTGAAGACAGTTGAAGTCTTAGGCTCGGGTTATTACAATGTGTGGAACGCGATTGACATTGGAAATTTATATTCGAGTTTCGGGTATAACGACGTAGAAGGATTTCGACTAAGAGCGGGAGCAAGAACTTATTTTTCAGCCAATGATATGTGGCGATTGGAAGGGTATACTGCCTATGGATTTAGAGATCATCAATTTAAATACGGAGCAGAAGCTCGATTTATGTTTAATAAATACAACCGTTTTCAAATGGGTGTTGGAACCAAAAGAGACATTGAACAATTAGGCGTTCAGCTTACTTCTAGCGATGGCGTAATGAGCCGAAGTTTCGCCTCTTCTTCCATTATTAGTAAAGGAAACAACGATAAATTGAGTCATATCAATAAAACCAATATTTACACTTCCATTGATCCTTTTAAGAATTTCACTCTACGTTTCGATGCGAATTATCAAACCATTCGGGCTGCTGATCCCAGTTTGTTTAATATCGGATACATACAAAACGGAAACTACCAAGAGCATTTAATCGATACGAATGTGAGTTTATCAATCCTTGCTTCACCCGGTGCAAAATTTTCGCAATTTGGGATTGATAGATATGAGCACAGTTCGTTGGCGCCTACTTTTATGTTGAGATATACCAAAGGATTTACGGGTTTATTTAACAGTCAATTTCAATATGATAAATTGCAATTCCTATATCAACAACCGATTTTAGTGGGATCTTTTGGGCGAAGTAATGTGATTTTTGAAGCGGGAAAAACCTTTGATGGACTGCCTTTGTCGTTATTAAGCGTGATTCCTGGAAATGAAAGTTACGGACAGATTCCGGGTACTTTTACCCAATTGGATTACTACGAATTTGTAACCGATAGTTATATGACTTTTGGTGTAGACCATCACTTCAAAGGATGGATTATGAATAAAATTCCATTGATTAAAAAGCTGAAATTAAGGGAGGTAGGATTTGTACGCGCTGCCTGGGGAGATATTTCTCAAAAAAGTATCGACATGAATCAGTCCGATGTGACGTATGAAGCGCCAAAAGATAAAATTTATTACGAATATGGATTTGGGTTTGAAAACATAGGGTTAGGAAATTTCCGTCCGCTTCGTATTGATTTTAACTGGAGAGGAAATTATCTGGATTTGCCTGACGTTCGTAAATTTGGCGTAACCGTAGGAATGGATTTTACGTTCTAATTTGAATTCAACCAACTACAATTCCTGAACTATGGTCTTTGGACGCTCCCGTTACCGATTTGAGTACATTAACTTGATTTTCAATTCGTAACAACCCCAATAGTCCAAATAATAAAGCTTCTTTAAATTCAATTAAATTTTCTTCGGGAAGAATGATTTCCGTTTCTGTTAGCGATTTTATGATTTCAATCAAATGCGAATTGTACACGCCACCTCCGGTGATTAAAACATTTTTAATTGAATTTTCATTGAGAACTTCTGCAATTTGTTGTGCGCTATGTTGGGTAAAAGTTGAAATTAATTCTTCTGTGGGTGCATTCATTTTCTCAAACAAAGGAAATATATTTTCAATACACCATTCAATTCCCAAGGATTTTGGAGGCGGTTGATTGTAATAATCCAAATTATTCAATGTTTTCAATAACTCTTCATTTATTTTCTCCGACTTTGCAATATTTCCATCTTTGTCGAAAGGCATTCCGAGTTTTTCAGCCAATTTATTCAGAACAATATTTACGGGACAAATATCAAAAGCAATCCGTTTTTTCAATTTTTTGAATGAAATATTCGAAAATCCACCCAAATTCAAACATGCATCATAATCCGAAAATAAGATCTCATCACCCATCGGAACCAATGGCGCACCTTGCCCACCCAAGATCACATCTTGCGTCCGGAAGTCATATACTGTTTGCAGACCTGTCTCCGCTGCAATAGCAAGCCCATTCCCAATTTGAAGCGTATATCTATCTTTGGGATTGTGAAAGACGGTGTGACCGTGCGAAGCGACAAAGTCTATATCCTTAATTTCGTACTTCTCCATAAAATCATTCACTGATTTTCCGAGAATGAAGCCATAATTGATATCCAGATTTGTCAACTCTTCTCCCGAAAGGTGAATGGCATTTTTTAATTGACTTTTTAAATCGTTGGAATAGGGTAAGGTATCGGTTTTTAGAATTCGAAATTGAATGTTCGGGTAGAGAAATTGGGCATAACAAATATCCAAACCATCCATAGAGGTTCCAGACATAAGTCCAATACAATGATATATTTTCATTTGTAAATAGGTTTGATAGAGATTGTCAAACTGATATATCCCATCTAATTTAGAAGTCGAATCTAACAAAAATTCCGTATTTTTGGACATAAAATTTAAAAAACAATGGCACAAGATATTATTTTCGATTTGATCGAAGACGAAAGAGAAAGACAAACCATCGGTTTGGAGTTGATCGCTTCTGAGAACTATGTGAGCGATAATGTAATGAAAGCTGCGGGTTCCATTCTGACGAACAAGTATGCAGAAGGCTATCCAGGAAAGCGATATTACGGAGGTTGTGAAGTAGTGGACCAAATCGAGACGTTGGCCATTGAACGATTGAAACATTTATTTAATGCAGAATACGCGAATGTGCAGCCACACAGTGGCTCACAAGCCAATCAAGCGGTTTATTTAGCGGTTTTAAAGCCAGGTGATAAAATCATGGGATTGGATTTATCGCATGGAGGTCACTTGACCCACGGATCGCCGGTAAGTTCTTCCGGACAGTTGTATCAAACCAGTTTCTACGGTGTTGATAGGGAATCGGGATTGATTGATTACGATGCAATGCGTCAAACGGCTTTGAAAGAAAAACCGAAAATGATTATTTGTGGAGCTTCGGCCTATTCAAGAGATATGGATTTCGCGAAATTCAGAGAAGTTGCTGACGAAGTAGGCGCTTTGTTAATGGCAGATATCGCGCATCCAGCGGGATTGATTGCCAGAGGGATTTTAAACGACCCCATTCCGCATTGTCATTTCGTAACGTCAACTACCCATAAAACACTTCGTGGGCCACGCGGTGGAATCATAATGATGGGGAAAGATTTTGAAAATCCATGGGGTGAAAAAACGCCAAAAGGAGAAATCAAAATGATGTCAAACCTGTTGAATATGGGTGTCTTTCCAGGAATTCAAGGTGGGCCTTTGGAGCATATTATTGCAGCAAAAGCGGTGGCTTTTGACGAAGCGCTTTCTGATGGTTATTTCGACTACATTTTACAAGTAGTAAAAAATTCAAAAGCTTTGGCAAGTGCGATGATGGGACATGGATACGATATTGTTTCTGGTGGAACCGACAATCACGTGATGCTTGTTGATTTGAGAAATAAAAACATTACCGGTCGTGAAGCTGAAAACACATTGGTAAAAGCGGATATTACGTGTAATAAAAACATGGTTCCTTTTGATGATAAATCTCCATTTACAACTTCAGGAATTCGATTGGGAACCGCTGCGATTACAACGCGTGGATTGAAAGAAAACGATATGGAAATAATTGCAAACTTAATCGATGAAGCTTTGATGAATAAAGACAATGAATCGGTTTTGGAATCTGTTGCTGACAAAGTAAACGACATGATGGAAGGACTTCCGTTGTTTCAGATGTAAGAAAAACACTTAATTCTATACGAAAGGGTTTCAGTAAAGTGAGACCCTTTTTTATTCCTTAGAAATCTATTTTAAATTCAAAAAATGCAAATTCCGTCAATGCACTGACTGAATTTACATTAATTGCATCAGTTGACTCACTGAATTTACATCAATTGCGTCAGTTTAATTTAAAATCATCTCAGAACTCAGGATTAAATAATGTAAATTTCATTCTGAAACACATATAATTTAGCAGTATTCCGACCGATCATTCAATAATTAAAATTCAATTCACACCACAAGCTTCAAATTTCCGTTATTTGTACTATAAAATCATTTCGTGCGGTTAAAATTCCAAATAGGATTTGTTTTACTCTTGATTTTGATGGGATCGTTGAAAGCGCAAGTTCCAACTTGGCAAAACGATAACTTCAAACAAGATACGTTATTGGTTTTGTCGGACAGTGTAAAATTAAACGCTAAATTCATTCTTCCCGAAAAATTTCACATTCAAGATCAAGACGGTGAATTTTTATCCGACCTATTTTATCGAATCGATTACACCAGTGGAATTTTGATTTTGGACGATTCTTTACGCGGTCAACGCTTGGTTATCAGTTATTTCATTCATCCGGATTTGCAGCAAGAATCTTTGTTCTCCAAAGACACGGCACTGATTCGTGAACCTTTTCAAGAACATCGGTATTATTCATTGGGGAAAGAGCGAAAAGAAGCCAAAAAACCGTTTGATGGATTGAATAGCCGCGGTTCGTTGGTTCGAGGAATTCGGTTTGGAAACAATCAAAGTGCGTCGGTTCAGTCGTCCTTGGATTTGCAATTGACGGGTCAGTTGAGTGAGGACATTGGAATCCATGCGGTAATATCGGATAGCAACGTTCCGATCCAAGCCGATGGTTACACCCAAACTTTGAAGGAGTTTGATAAAGTGTATGTGGAATTATTTAATAAAACCTCGAAAATCCGAGCTGGGCACATCGATTTGAATCAAGAAAAAGATTTTTTCGGAAATTTTCATCAAAAAGTGACTGGATTACAAATTGGAACAGAAATAACTCATTCCAATGATTCCAAAACTCGAGTGGAAGTGGCCGGAAGTGTGACGCGTGGTGAATTTGCTACCAAGAAAATCAGCGGTCAAAACGGAAACCAAGGTCCATACCGACTTTCGGGAAATAATAATGAATTGTATATTATCATCATTTCAGGAAGTGAACGGATTTATTTGGATGGAATCATGCTGACACGTGGTGAAGACCGAGATTACGTCATCAATTACAATACGGGTGAGTTGACCTTTACTAGCAATCGATTGATTACCGATAATTCCCGAATTACAGTGGAGTATCTCTATGCCAATCGAACGTATTCGCAGTTTTTGATGTATGGAGGTGTGGAACACGAATCTGAGCGTTTTCGGGTAGCGGGTCATTTTTATTCAAATGGAGATTCCAAAGACAATCCGCTGAATGATAATTTGAGCGATGAAGACAAACAGATTTTGGCGGATGCTGGAAATGATACATCCCAGATGTTTAACACAACAGCGACTCCAATTGCTTATGATCCCGATCGGAATTTATATCGAAAAGTGATTGTCGATGGCATTGAGATTTTTGAATATTCGACGAATCCCGATGAGGAACTTTATCAAGTGAATTTCTCGTTTGTAGGAAAAAACAAAGGAAATTACATTCAATCGAGTGTGGAAATCAACGGAAAAGTTTTTGAATATATATCGCCTTTGAATGGAATTCCACAAGGAAATTATGACCCGATTCGTCAATTGGTTGCACCCAAACGATTGCAGGTTTATACTTTGAATTCGGAATATAAATTAAAAAAGAATGGAATTATTGGTGTGGATTTGGCGATGAGTAATGAAGATTTGAATTTGTTTTCGAGTAAAGATGATGGTGAAAATGTGGGATTGGCTGGAAGAATTTATGGAAATCAACAATTTGATTGGAACACATGGAAACTTCGTCCTCTTTTTGAAATGTCCTACATTCAACAAAATTTCCGATCGATTCAACGTTTACGAACGGTGGAATTCAGTCGGGATTTTAACTTGACGGAAGAGTTTTCTGCAACGGATCAAACGTATCTTCGTGTTGGCTTGGAAGCGAATTACAAGGATTCTTTGCGTTTCAACTACAACCTTCATTATTTAGACAACAAAGACCAATACGTTGGAATTAAAAACGATTTGGGATTGAATTATCTAACTGAAAAGAATTTCGGTGAAGCAAAAGTTTCTTTATTAAATGCAAAGAAAAAAGATTTACTTAGTTCGAATTTGGAAGAAGATAAATCCCAGTTTTTACGGTATCAAATCCTAGGGAAACGAAAATTGGGTCAATCTTTTTGGGTGGGAGCGCAATATGCAGGAGAGAAGAATGAAATTGAAGATCATTTAACCGCAAGTGCTGGAAATAAACTATCGGAAAAATCTTTCCGCTGGGACGAAATCCAAGGAATGGTTGGCGTGGGTGATACAGCGAAGATTTATGCGCAATTAACGTATTACAACCGTCGAGATGATTCGGTTCGTTTGGGAAGTATGCAACGTATTTCAAAATCGAACGGCTGGATTTTACAGTCTAAATTAATCAATAAATCCGATCATCGTTTGGAAATGACGGCGCATTATCGTTCGGTAAATTATGTTTTTGAAGATGTGCCGAATGAAGATTATATCACTGGAAATCTGCGTTGGTACAAAAGTTTTTTCAGAAATGGAATGATAGTTAATGCTTTTTATGAATTGGGAAGTGGTGTGGAACCGCAACGAGAATTTGAATACGTGAAGGTTACAGACGGAACCGGAATTTACAAATGGACGGATTACAACGGCGATGGAATTCAGCAATTGGATGAATTTGAAGTGGCTGAATATTCGGACGAAGCGAATTTTATTCGTGTTTTTACAAATACCATGAATTACGTAAAAACCAATAAAAACAACTTCAATTTCTCACTTCGTTTGAAACCCAAAGAGTTATTGAATTCAGAAAACGAGTTTTTAGGACGATGGTCGTTGTTGGCTTCCTTGCTTGCACAAAATTCGCTACTCAAAGAAGGAAAAACTTTGGAATGGAATCCATTTGCGCGTTCCGATGCCTATTTGGGGAAAACCAGAAGTTTGCGTTCAACCCTTAATTTCAATCAAGGAAACCAATACAAATGGTCTGCGGCGTACACCTATTCGCAACAGGAATCTCAAAATTATGTGTTTACAGGAGGAGAATCCAGAGATACGCAAAGTCATTTGTTGAATTTGAAATACAAACCGTGGGAGAATTTTTATTTCATCACCGAAGGAGAAAATGTGAAAACCAAAAGTGATTCCGATATGTTTGAAAGTCGTCGTTTTACAGTTGATTCTTGGCGCATAAAACCTCAAATCTCGTATCAAATTGAAAGTAAATTCAGTGCATCTATTAACTACACCTACCAGAATAAAAACAATGTAACAGGAATTGAAAAGTTGAACCAGTCCAATGCAGGTTTTGAGATTCAATGGAATGATGGGTCGAAATCTTCATTGCTGGGGAATTTCAATTACATCAAAAATAACTTCGAAGGAAATCCACAATCGGTGGTTGGAAATCAAATGATGGAAGGATTAAAACCCGGAAATAACTTGGTTTGGCAATTAATGTTTCAACGTCAACTGAATTCTTTTTTGAGTGTGAATATCAATTACGACGGTCGGAAAACGGAAGACAATCAATCGATTCATTCAGGAAATGTTCAGATTCAAGCACGGTTTTAAAATCCGATTTTTCTATCTTGGTATTTTCTAAGTATAGAAATTAGCTGCAATTAGTCAGAAATTATGTCAGAAAACAAGTCAAACTCGACGTTTAGTGAAGCTGTGAAGAAATTCGCAAATTCCATTTTGGAAATTGTAAATTCATCGCTGGATTTTTATGCGAAGGAATTTAAAAAGATTCCGATTGGAAATTCTGAAAATTCGGATGAGTTAAAAAAAGAAAATCCGAATTCAATTAAAAAATCAAGCTCCCATTTCTTTGTGATGAAAGACGGTGATTTGGAAGAAGTTTCGCGGTATCGAAAAGCATTAAAAATCCTAACGAATTCAGAATTAGTGGATGCTTACAATGAAATAGATGAACTTGGAGAAAGTCACGATCAAGGATTGTATGTTACAGCTATGCATCAAGAATTTTATTTTCGGTTTGAAAAGTCACCTTTCGACATCGAAGGAAGTCATTTAATCACAATGAAAGGAAAAATTAAATACGTAGAATCAAACGATACGTTTGTTGCAGAAAATTAATTCGTCCAAATAAAATCCAACTCTGAAACCAACATGGAATTATCAATCACTTGAATTTCCAATTCCAAAATAGACGAAAGTGCTTTGTAATCTATTTTATGGGCATCGTCACCAGTTCTATGGTAATCCGGATGTCCATCGGTATGGAAAAACAAGACTGGAATTTTTTTGTCATAAAAAGACGTTTGGTCCGAACCGCCTCTTCCGTCTTTATTTTTGGTGTAATTTATATCGGTTTCAATTCCTTCAAATATTTCTGGAAAACTGGAACCGGTTCCGTATCCGATAATCGAAAGTCCGTGGTCGGGATTGTATCGACCAATCATATCCATATTCAACATCCAATGAATTTCGTCCAACGGAATCGTGGAATTATTTACAAAATATTTGGATCCTAAAAGCCCCAATTCTTCCGCAGCAAATGCAATAAATAGAATGTTATATTTCTCAACAATTTGATTTTGAGAATAATAGCGAGCAAGTTCCAAAAGTCCCGCTACGCCAGAGGCATTGTCATCCGCACCGTTGTGGATTTGTCCTATATTCAATGAGTCCAAAGAATTCCCCAAATCACCGTATCCAATATGATCGTAATGCGCGCCGATTACAATGGTCTTTTCGGCTTTGTTATCCAAAAATCCAATGATATTTTCTGCTTTTCGAATACTGTCTTTGACTACAACACGATGAATTTTCGCATCAAACGGTTGCCAAAAACATTTTTCACCCTTGGGTTCCAATCCGTATTTCTTGAAATGTCTTTTAATATATCTTCCGGCTTTTTTTAACTCTTTACTTCCGGTTTGTCGGCCTTTCATTTCGTCTGAAGCCAAGTAATAGACATGCTTTTCTAAATTTTCAGTAGAAATTTGTGCTTCAATAAACACAAAGTTTAGTAAGAAGATAAATGGAAGGATTTTTTTCATTGGGTAATTTTTCGAATTCGGCTAAAATAATATTTCTAAAATTAGTATGTTTATGCCCAAACAAAAAATAATGAAGAAAACGATTTGCTTTTTCCTTTTTCAATTGATTTTTATTCCCTTATTTGGACAATATCCGGGGTATTGGCAGCAATCTACGGATTATACGATGCAGATTGATGTGGATGATGTAAAATTTAGGTACGACGGAAAAATGAAGTTAATTTATTCCAATAATTCACCTGATGCATTGGACAAAGTCTATTTTCATTTGTATTACAACGCGTTTCAACCCGGAAGTGCCATGGATCATCGACTTCAAAATATCCAAGATCCCGATTCGCGAATGATGACGACCGATTCCAACGGAAAAAAAGTGAGTAAAATCTCTACTTTGAGAAAAGATGACATCGGTTTTCAGAAAATTAATTCCATCAAACAAAATGGGAAAGATTTGAAATTCAAAATCAGTGGAACCCTTATGGAAGTTGAATTGGCAGAAATCTTAAAATCCGGTCAAAAGACAACTTTTGAATTGGATTGGAAGGCACAAATTCCAGAAATGGTCCGAAGAGGTGGAAAGAATTCACCGGAAGGAATTGATTTCTCTATGACGCAATGGTATCCAAAAATCGCACATTATGACCAATTCGGTTGGCATTTGGATGAATACATCGGTCGAGAATTCGTAGCGCCATTTGGGAATTATGATGTGAAAATTAATATTCAAAAAGACTATGTCATCGGTTCTTCTGGAAAACTTCAAAATCCAAACGAAGTGAAAGGATATGTTTCCAATTCAAAATTAAAAGAATCGAAAGGAAAAGTAAGTTGGCATTACAAAGCAGAAAATATCCTTGATTTTGCGTGGGGTGCGGATAAAAATTTTGTGGTTTCATCTGAAAAAGTTCCAAACGGACCTTTGGTTTATTTTGTTCATTTGGACGATTCGAGTATCAATGCAAACTGGGATAAAGCCAAACCGATTACAGTTGAATTCTTTGAGTTTATGAGTAAAAAATTCGGCCAATATCCGTGGGAAACCTACACCATCGTTCAAGGCGGAGATGGAGGAATGGAATACGGAACGGTAACCTTGATTACAGGCGGTCGGAATTTGGATAGTTTGGTGGGTGTGATTTTCCATGAAGTTGCCCATTCGTGGTATCAGCAAATGTTTGCTATCAACGAAACAGTGCATGAGTGGATGGACGAAGGTTTTACATCCTACGCACATCAATTGGCAGAATTACATATTACCAATCAAGTTACTGAACCAAATCCAAATCCAGAAGCTTACCAAAGTTATTTCCAATTGGTAAAGGCCGGAATTGAAGAGCCGATGAATTTGTTGGCAGATTATTACAATTACAATTATGCATACGGAATTCAAGCCTATGTAAAAGGACAAATTTATTTGATTCAATTGGGTTATATTATTGGCGAAAATAATTTGGATAAAACCTTCTTAGAATTCTACAAAGAATGGAAATTCAAACATCCAGAACCCAAAGATTTCACTCGAATTGCAGAAAAAATATCTGGATTGAATCTGAAATGGTATGACAATTTGTTTGTGAACACGACACGAACCATTGATTATGGAATAAAAAATGTGAGTAATTCAGAAATAGAACTTCAAAACTTAAGTAATTTTGCCATGCCGATTGATTTGTTGGTGGAATACAAAGACGGATCCAAAGAATTATTTTACATACCGAATCTGGAATTGCGAGGAGAGAAAAACGCAGAGGATTTAGAAATTTACAAAGGAGTAAAACGAACGGTTTTAACACCTTGGGCTTGGACCAATCCAAATTACGCGGTCAAGATTTCAAAAGAAGTAAAATCGGTAACGATTGATCCTACCCAACGCTTGGCAGACCTAAATTATTCAAACAATACATTTACAAAATAAAACATGCTATTAGCTGTCAACATAGGAAATACCAACATTCGATTTGGGGTATTTAGCGAAAAAGGAGAAATTACGACCTGGATTTTAAACTCCAAACCGTATCGAACCGAAGATGAGTGTTTTGCGAAATTCAGTAGTATGTATGCTCCGTTTGGGCTTGATAAAGAGGATGTTACAGACATTGTAATAGCGTCTGTTGTTCCGCCATTGACCAAAAATGTGGGAAATGCTTTGCATACTATTCATGGAATTGAACCGATGATTGTAAACCGAGAAACGCCGTCGAATGTACAGCATACGTCCAATCAAATGGGAACGGATTTGTATGCAAATGCAGTAGCGGCTCAATCGTTTTACAAAGGGAAAAAGTTGGTCATCGACTTTGGAACTGCGCTTACTTTTATTGCCATTGGTGAAACCGGAGAAACTTTGGGTGTGGTGATTGGACCCGGTGTAAAAACAGCCTTGAATTCCTTGGTAGGTGAAACCGCTCAACTTCCCGAAATTGATTTAATCGCTCCAAAAAAAGTCTTAGGTATGGATACCGAAAGCTGTATGCAGAGCGGATTGGTCTTTGGATTTACGAGTTTGGTCGAAGGAATGATTGACCGAATCAACAAAGAAGTGGGAGCGGAATGCCAGGTTATAGCTACGGGTGGATTGAGTTTTACCTTTGCGCCTTTGACAAACAAGATCCATGTGCAGGATCAATTACATACGTTAAAAGGAATTGCAGAATTGTATCGGTTAAATAAAAACAAGGAATAATACCTTATAGTATGAAACGAATTTTTAGTTATCTGTTGGTTGGTGGGATTCTGTTCACAGCCTGTAAATCGACAAAAGAAGAAAATGATACTGAAACCGCTCCTTTGGAAACGGTAGAAAATAAAACAACGGCCAAAGAATCGGTAGATATTTTAGGCACGTATAGAGCAACTTTGCCTTGTGAAGATTGTAAGGGAATTCAAACCGAAATTACAATAAGTTCCGACGAGACTTTTCGAATAAAATCAAAGTATTTAGGAAAGTCAGAAAAAGTCAGTGAAGACCTCGGAGACTATATGTGGCAAGAAGACGGCAATACTTTAATGCTGGAAGGGATTGATAGTGAGCCCGTTTTATATGAAGTTATTGAAGGTAAGTTAATCCAGTTGGACGAAGACGGAAAGAAAATAAAAGGAAAACATGAGAAAAGTTATGTGTTTTTAAAAGACTAAAAACATCTTTGGCACACGCTTTGTATATGTAGATAATAGATTTAGTAAAATAAATTGTTCTCATGTGTTAATTAAGATTAAAAGCCCACTCTCACGAGCGGGCTTTTTTTCGTTTCTATTACTTCATGAATTCCTCTGCTTTCTCAACCATGTTTTTGGATCCACAAAAGAAAGGAACACGTTGATGAAGTTCTTCGGGTGTGATATCCATAATTCGTCGGGAACCATCCGAAGCTTTTCCACCAGCTTGTTCAGTTAAAAAGGCAATCGGATTGCATTCATACAACAATCTCAATTTACCATTCGGACTTTTCGTTCCCGAAGGGTACATATAAATTCCGCCTTTAATCATATTTCTATGGAAGTCGGCACACAAAGAACCGATATATCGCGAAGTATAAGGACGATCTTCTTCCTGTTTTTGACAATATTTGATGTAATTTTTTACGCCTTGCGGAAACAAACTGTAATTTCCTTCATTGACCGAATAAATATGTCCGTCTTCCGGGATTTTCACATTCGGATGCGACAGGTAAAAAGTTCCAATCGTTGGATTCAAAGTAAAGCCTTGAACACCGTGTCCTGTGGTATAAATCAACATGGTAGAACTTCCGTAAACCACATATCCAGCGGCAACTTGCGCACTTCCCGGTTGAAGGAAATCCTCCAATTGAACCGGACTTCCATCGGGACTAATTCGACGGTAAATCGAGAAAATCGTTCCTACTGAAACATTCACATCTATGTTGGAAGAACCATCCAACGGATCAATCAAAACCACATATTTACTCTTTTCAGAATTTAAGCAATTTTTGATTTGAATGAAATCCTCATTCTCTTCCGAAGCAATTCCACAAACGACTTCACGTTGAGAAAGTGTACGTATGAAAACCTCATTGGCAAAAACATCCAACTTCTGTTGTTCTTCGCCCTGCACATTATCCGTTCCGTATTTACCGATAATATCGACCAATCCAGCTTGATTTACTTTTTGGTTTACTATTTTTGAGGCAAGTTTTATGGAACTCAGTAAACGGGTTAATTCTCCCGATGAATATTGAAAATCTTTCTGATTTTCGATGATAAATTCACCCAAGGTTTGGCCTGATTCTACATTCATTTTTATTTGATTTATTGAATACCACAAATATACAATTTCCTACCCGTCCTGAAAAAAATGATTCACTTGCAACGCGCAATATTATCGACAATCAAAAATTTCTGTTAAATCACGGCTATATTATTTTATCTTTGCTTTATTCTAAATGTGAATTTCAAAGTGTATGAAAGTTTTCAAATTTGGTGGAGCATCAGTCAAAGACGCAGCTAGTGTTCGGAATATAGCTGCGGTTTTAAAGACTACAGGTTGCCAAGATACTTTTATGGTAATTTCAGCCATGGGAAAAACCACCAATGCGTTGGAAGAAGTGGTCAATCTCTACATCGAAAAACAAGATTATTCTCAGAATGTTTCAGAAATTCTGCTAAAACATACAGCGATTGCGGATGAATTGTTTGAAAATTCCGAAGAGTTACATCAGAAAATCAATTTAATTTTTGAGGATTTGAATGATTTTTTGGACCGAAATAAATCACCGAATTACAGCTTTATTTACGATCAAGTCGTGGGTGTTGGCGAATTGGTTTCAACCAAAATCGTTAGTTTTTATTTGAATTCCATTGGAATTGAAAATACCTGGATTGATGTGCGTGATTATCTGAAAACCGATAGTACGCATCGGGAAGGAAAAGTGGATTGGGAAACGACAGAAAAGAATTTCAATCAACTTGAAAAAGAGCGATTTTATGTAACCCAAGGATTTTTAGGATCAGATTCCAATCATTTCACCACCACTTTGGGTAGGGAAGGATCGGATTATACGGCTGCCATTATTGCCTATTGTTTGAATGCAAAGAGTATGACGATTTGGAAAGATGTTCCCGGTGTTTTGAATGCAGATCCACGGTATTTTGAAGAGACTCAATTATTAAATAAAATCTCGTACGAAGAAGCAATTGAACTTGCATATTACGGCGCTTCTGTCATTCATCCAAAGACATTGAAACCATTGAGACAAAAAGGAATTCCATTTTATGTGAAATCTTTTTTAGATCCCGAAGGAGAAGGCACTCAAATTCAAAGTGAATTTACCCTCGATCCGTTTGTGACTTGTTATATATTGAAGAAGCAACAAAATCTACTTACCTTGACTTCGGCAGATTTTTCATTTATAACCGAAGATAAAATCAGTAAAATCTTTCATTTACTGCATGAATTAAATCTCAAGGTCAATATGATGCAGAATTCTGCGATTTCATTGTCGCTTTGTTTGGAAGATAAATTCAATCATCTGCAGCAATTTCTGGATAGGATGAAGGGAGAGTATGATATCGAGATTGAAAAAGATGTATCTTTATACACCCTCAGACATTTTGATGAAAAGTCAGATTTTGTTTCTGGGAGCGGGAAAGAGTTGCTGCGTCAACACATTAAGAACACTTTACAAATAATTGTAAAAGAAGAATGACTTTAATAAGTACAAAAGATATTTACCAAGTTTCCGGGTTGAAAAAAATCGGTCCTTTCGGCTATCCGATTGCTTGGCTTTTTAAAAGTATAACCGGAATTAATAAACTGAATAATTTGTATTCAGGTGGATTGGGAAAGAATACAGCAGATTATTTAGCTTATTTGCTGGATGATTTAGGAATTAAGCACGAATTACATGAAGTTGATTTAAATCGAATCCCAAAAGAAGGTCCTTTTATTATTGTTTCCAATCATCCTTTGGGTGCGTTGGACGGTATTTTGATGATGCATATTATCGGTCAAGTACGTCCGGATTTCAAAATAATGGGTAATTTTTTATTGCAAAGAATTGAGCCTTTGGCTCCGATGGTAATAGCGGTCAATCCTTTTGAAGAGCGGAAAGATGCATACAATAGTACAAGAGGAATGCGGGATGCTTTTCGGCATATAAAGGAAGGAGGTTGTCTTGGGATTTTTCCTGCCGGTGAAGTTTCAGCCAAGGATGAAGATGGAAATATTGTGGATAGACAATGGCAAGAAACGGCGATTAAACTGATTAAAAAGTTGAATGTTCCTGTGATTCCCATGTATTTCCACGCCAAAAACAGTCCGTTGTTTTATCGATTGGCCAAATTAAGTGCAGATTTACAAACCGCGATGTTACCTCGTGAAATGGTTCGCCCACGCTATAATCCCATTCAAATTCGAATTGGAAAACCGATTTTACCTAAAACACAACTTGAATTTCAAGAAGTTGAATCGTTTTCTGAATTTTTGCGAAAGAAAACCTATTCACTTTCAACCTATTATACCCAAAAAAGATCGTTGATGGATAGTTTGAAAATCCCAACGAGTATTCCCATCAATACAAAAAGTAAAAAACCCAAAGAAATCGTAGAGCAAACCGAACCGGAATTGATCTTGAAAGAAATTAGGGGCTTAAGAGAAAAGGAAGATTCGTTGTTATTTAAAAATAACAATTACGAATGCTATTTCTCAAAAGCACAAGAAATACCAAATATTCTTCGTGAAATCGGTCGAATGCGGGAAATTACGTTTCGGGAAATAGGGGAAGGAACCAATTTAGAAATCGATTTGGATCGGTATGACGTGCATTACCATCATTTATTTTTGTGGGATGATGCTAATCAGAAAATTGTGGGTGCTTATCGAATGGCGTTAGGAAAAGAAGTGTATGAACAATACGGTGTGGATGGTTTTTATCTCAATGAACTCTTCCATATTGAACCTGAATTGTATCCACTTTTGAAAAGTTGTATAGAAATGGGCCGTGCTTTTGTCGTTCCTGAATATCAACAAAAACCGATGCCTTTATTTCTGTTATGGCGTGGAATTGTGTATGTTACACTTCGGAATCCAGAGCAGAAATACATTATTGGTGGTGTGAGTATTAGCAATCAATTCTCCGAATTTTCAAAGTCATTAATGATTGAATTTATGAAATCTCATTATTACGATCCATACATTGCGCAATATGTTCGACCGAAAAATGAATTCAAAATTAAGCTGAAAGATGCCGACAAAGAATTCTTTTTTGACGAAGCGGAATCCGATTTGAATAAGTTGGATAAATTGATTGATGAATTGGAGCCAAATTTACTGCGAATTCCCGTTTTGATTAAGAAATACATCAAGCAAAACGCGAAATTAATCGGATTTAATGTGGATCCGAAATTCAATGATGCCATTGATGGATTGATGTATATTCGAATCAGTGATTTGCCCGAAAGCACAGTTAAACCTGTGCTGGAAGAGATTCAAGCCGAATTAACAAAGCGAATGGAAAACAACGGAAACTTAGAAATTTAAGAGCTTTTTCTTGGTAGGTCGAGAATTATCATTTGAAACTTCTAAGAAGTAAATCAAACTACATCCAATAAGAAAAGACCAAATTTGATTGATTTCAAATTCGGGACCTAATAGTTTTCCCAGAACTTGATTTTCATGGAAATAGTGGGATTTAATTCCGTCGTTTAATTTTGAGAATTCGGCGAATACTGCCAATGCGCCTACTATTAGAACGAGGACCAATGTGTCAATTTTCAAAAAGCTTTGAATCAAACAATAGAGAATACCGACAAGTAAAATACCACCAAAACTACTTTTTGCCATGGGATCATTAATCCCTATCAAAACCGCAATTTCCAGAAGTACGGAAAGAATAAAAAGGAAGGCGTATTTTTTATGGAATCGGAATTTCATAGATTAAAAGTACAAAAAAATCCTGATTTCGCAGAAAGAGAGTGAATTCCGAGTGGGAAAATTTCTATTTCAATTGCTCAATAATTTTCAGTACTTCTTCCAAGGTTTCTTGCGGTGTCATACTTCCATTATCGACCACAATTGCATCATCCGCTTTTCGTAAAGGCGAAATCTCTCGAGTTGTATCCATTTCGTCACGTTCTGTGATGTTTTTTACAACTTCTTTGTAGGTAGAAGGATGTTCTGTTTTTAATAATTCCTCATATCGTCTCAAAGCACGCTCATGGGCGGAAGCGGTTAAAAATATCTTTAAATCCGCATTGGGAAAAACAGTGGTTCCAATATCTCGACCATCCATAACGATTCGTTTATTTTCGCTCATTTTTCGTTGCAAATCCACCGCAAAATTTCTGACTTCTGCGATTTTAGCAACCATACTCACTTTGGAAGAAATTTCCATCTCTCGAATTTTATCTTCGACATTTATACCGTTTAGAAAAATTTCATTTTTACCATTTTCGGGATTGAATTCAAAACGAATATCGATCAATTTCAGTTGATCCAACAACATGGATTCATTGACCAAATTCGCGTTAATTAACCCATTATCAAGCGCATACAAAGTTATGGCACGATACATAGCACCGCTGTCAATGTGGATGTATCCCAGCTCTTTGGCTAATAATTTGGCAAGAGTACTTTTTCCGGTCGAAGAATGCCCATCTATGGCTATAATTAAATCACGCATTTCACAAAGATAAATGTTCAATTAGATATTAAGTGAGATTTCTGTGGAAAAGTTGAATTTTGACGAGGAAATGGTATTTTTTTTCTGTAATTTAATAATACGGATTCGAACGGTAATAATTTCGTCCTTGAATCAAACGGTCTAAGTTTACAGTTAAACCAAAGTGATTGGAACTGGCGCCTTCATAAAAATTCGCATGTGCAAAATCAAATTTAAAAGCATTGATTCGAAGTCCAAAACCGTAGGTTAGCCCAGCAAAGGTACGGACTCCATCGAGTTTTAATTCATTTCCACGTTTGAAGTTGTATCCCAATCGAACATTAAAAGCTTGACCCGGAAATAATTCTCCACCCATGGAAATATGGTCAATAAACTTACGACCAAAAGTCGTTTTTTGACCGTTTTCATTTTCTGGAAGAGAATTGTCGAATTTCTGTAAATCACGAAGACTTAAACTTAATTCGATGGGAACGTGTTCCAAACGATGGGAAATTCCTAAATTAATTTGAATCGGCATTTTCTCCTTTTTTCCGGCATAGGTTTCCAATTGAAATCCTACGTTTCGTACCGCCAAAGACACATTTGTATTGTAATCAATATCGTGAAAAACCAATCCGAAATCCGCAGCTACTGCATGCGAACTATAGGTTTCAATCCGTGAGTTGATGTATTTCACACTGGCTCCAACCGAGAAAAAATCACTTAAAGTTCGGGCGTATCCCAATGAAATTGCAGCATCTTTTGCACTGAAATTACCGGTGGAAATATCGTTTTCATCGTATCCTCTGAAATCACCGTAATCTAAATATTGACCATGAATTGAAAAATATTCATCGTCATCGTATTGATAAACCGCAGAAACAGTTCCAAAGCTTACATCGGCGAGGTAACTGATGTAGTTCATTCCCAATTGACCGTGAGACTGCTCATTGGCAAGCGCTGGATTCCAATACGACATATTCGGGTCCGAATCCCACATGGATTGCGCATTTCCGCCCAAAGCTGCTTGTCGAGGTGAAGTAGTGACATTTAGGAATTCATAAACACGCGTACCATCTTGTGCCATTGTCAGGACACTCCATAAGAAAAACAGTAAGCTGTATTTTTTAATCATTTAGCAAAAGTAACAATAATGTAGATAACGGAATTAGTAAAACTTTCGTGTACTCAAATTCATTCTTAACAAAAAAAGCCCAGATAACTTTCCGGGCTTCTCACTAAATGTTTATAAAAAATAAGGTTTAATCATTAAAACCAAAATCATTCGGCAGGAATCCTACCGAGTAATCGTTCAGTAAATTCCCTGAAGTAGAATACACATAAACAGTTCCGTTGGAAATATAATCTCCTGCATCGGCTACATAGATTTTCCCGTTATTCACTGCAAAACCATACGCTCCAAAAACGGATTGGTCAGCCATTGAAAATAATGGATTAGTTGAGTGTATTGGATTCGTTAAACTTGTGCTGTAAACATTTCCATCCATGGTATAGTACAATTTCCCATCATCTTTCACCAAATGGGTTGGATGTTGGTTCGAGATTGTTGAAACCGAAAGCATGGCATTGGAAGCGATATGATACGCAAATAGTCCACCATCTGTTTCCTCTCCTGTCCAAGCTGCTTTTCCACTGCATAAAACATACAGAATTCCATTATCTTCCACCATTCCGTGCGGAACATCGCCTACTTCGATACTTCCAGAAATACTGTTATTCGCAAGGTTTATCACACTTACTGAATTTCCATATCCCCATCCGCCCATGTGCGCAACATAAATTTTCCCGTTTGCTTTTGTCATTTTTTCGGGACCTTCAACTACGGGAATAGAAGCTTCAACGGTATACGAATTTAAATTAACCACGGCAATAAAATCATCGTTTGGATCCGACGGATCTCCCCAGTTTGAAACATATCCTTTCCCATTTTCGATAAGGATGTAGCGCGGATTGGATAATCCACTTGAAATAGTTCCTACATGTTCAAACGTATACCGATTTACAACTTCAACCGTTCCAGAACCGTTCAAAACAATGTATGCTTTGTCGTCATCCATATACATACTTTGCGCGACATCGCCCAAGTTTTGTCCTCCATTTGCCGCTTTGAAAATAGAGTTAATCAAACTTCCATTGTCACCAATGAAACTAACCGATGCATTTCCAGCACCGAAATTCCCTTCGTTCAAAACCACGACACCTTCTATGTAATCTGCGTCAGGTTCAAATGTGTAATTGTCATCATCACTGCTACAAGCGGTGAATAACAAAGTAGAAACGGTAAGTCCAAAGACGAATAATTGATTGATTTTCTTCATTTTATGTTAGAATTTTAAATTTATATATACATTGTAATTTCTACCTGGCATGGGACGATTCAATACATTTTGATAATCTTCGTTCCATAAATTCAATACTTGAGCGCCAATTCGATAGTTTCTTTTTCTTCCCATATTTAATTCCAATCCCAGATTTGAAATCGTATGGTCTTTTAATTCGTACCGATTATTTGAATCGGTAAATACTTTTCCGTTGTAGAGGAATTGATAGTAGGCCGATAACCATTTTCGGGAATAGGCTAAAGAAGCCGTTGATTTATGGTAAGGCACATAAATCAATTGTTTCGATTTTCGTTGGTCTTCTGAATGGTTATACGCATACGTTAAATTGATTTCCATTTGTTGATTGCTCCATTTTTTCAAATAATTCAAGGTGGATTCTACACCCAAAATTTCTACTTTTCCTACATTTTCTGGAACTGAAATACTTCCCATAGGAACCCATTGAATTAAATTTTTAATCGAATTGTGGTAAGCAGTTATTTCAAAGTTAACGTCAAAAAAACGGAATTGATTCCCGATTTCAGATTGAATGGAAACTTCGGGATTCAAATCCGGATTTCCACTTCCCGGCCAATACAAATCATTGAAAGTGGGCATTCGGAAGTTTTTGGAAGAATTGATTCGAAGTTGATAATACGAAGTCGCATGCCATTTCATACCCAACGAATACAGAAACGGTGAATTATATACATCCGAAATTTCTTGACGAATACTCGCTTCATACAAAAGGTTTTTCTTCAATTTATGTTTCAATAATAAACCTGCAGATGCTGTTTGTCTTTTTGCGAATTCGATTTGTGAACCACTTCCTTCGGCATGACTAAAGTCAAGTAATCCATTGATTAAAAGATTTTTATGTTCATAACTCAAATCATATTTTGCAATCCAAGTTTCGCCATTTCCTTGTTCATAATTTGTAGAGTTGAGGGTTGGGAAATAACGATATTCTTCACTCAAACGCGCTGTTTTTACAGTGGAATTGAATTTCCCAAAAATGGAATTCCACTCAATCAATAAACGGGTATTGGAGTCGTGGTATTTTGTAGGGATGGAATTGGGCGATGTGAGCGAGAAATGACGTTCTCCATCGAATATATTTCCATAAAGTCGCACTGTATTTTTAGAATTTAATTTATGTGCAGCGGACATGCTGATGGTATTGTTGTAAAACTGACCGTTTAAATTTTTCCGTTCTGAATTTTGGTATGGATAATCATTTTCCGATCCATTTCGCCCTACATTCAATTGAAAACTTGTTTTTTCATCCGAAAACGTAGATTTATAATGTACGCCATACAATCCAAAATCGCCTGCATTTAGGTGAAGGTTATTTTCAAAGCCTTTGTTGAAAGAAAGTTCATTGTTTAGGTGAATACTTCCGCCCACAGCACCACTTCCGTAGGCCACACTTCCACCACCTGATTTGATGATAATCGAATTAAAAGCAGTGGTATTAACGGTATTAAAATCGGATTGTCCTAAAAACTGGGAATTGATATTGATTCCATTCCAAACAACAGCAGTTTGTGATGCGGTTGTACCTCTGAAAGAAGGCGATGAAACCATTCCGGCACCGGATTCTTTGAAGAAAATCGTTGAATTAAAATTCAGCAAAGAGGTAAGAAGAGGTCCATTTCTTTGAAGGACGGAATCCGAAAGTAGGATTTTAGATTGGGTTTCGGAAAAACGCATTAAGTAATTGTCTGAGAGACTCACGGTCTTCAGTTCTATAGTATCCTGCTGCGCACATACTAACTGTATTTTCAACAGTAAAAGCACCAAAAAAGCAATTTTTTTCATAGTGTCTTTTGCTTTTCCTCCGAAAGCAACAAAGCTTAAATGTTAGTGAGTAGGCAGGTTTCCTGGCTTGTTCTGCTTTTTCCCTTCCCATGTAATCAATTACACAGTGGATTGTAGAAAAGCTTTTTTTTATGAACTTACAGTTGCGGGGACAGCCACGGTTTTTCACCGTTATTCCCTTTTAATCCCGAATTTATGCGGGACACCTATTCGACGCAAATATAGAAATTTTCATTGAACTCAAGTTGCCCTTTATTTATATTTATTGGAAAACCCAAATAAAACGTTAAATTTGTTTTCAACTAAAATTTAAAATCATGGATGAAAAAACTTCAGGAATCGTGTCCTATTTAACATTGATAGGATGGATAGTGGTCTTAGCAACCCGAAAGGAAAAGACAGAATATACCAGTTTTCACTTAAGACAAATGCTTGGAATCATGGTATTGGGGATTGGTATTTCAATTATCGGATTTATTATTGGAATGGTGAGTTCTACTCTTGGTGCCATTTGGAATTTCGTTTCTTTTATTCCACTTATTTTGTGGGTTCTGGCTTTTATAGGCGCTTTGAACGAAGAAAAGAAATTGGTTCCCGTAGTAGGAGAGCAATTTCAGGAATGGTTTAAATCAATTTAAAAATTATTTTGTATTAATAATAGTATGGAAGAAAATAACTCTCAAAAAGAAGTGAGTCAACCCAACTCAGACAAAAAATTAATTGCCGGTTTATTGGGTATTTTATTAGGAGGTTTTGGCGTCCATAAATTTTATTTGGGCTATACCAAAGCAGGGATAATTCAAATAATTGTTACCTTTTTAACGTGTGGAATTGGAAGTATCATTGGATTAATCGAAGGTATTCTCTATTTGGTTAAAACCGATGAGGAATTCGAAGAAACCTACGTTCGAAACGTTAAAGAGTGGTTCTAAGAATCAAAAAAAACAAAATCCGCTTTTTTTGAAAGCGGATTTTTTTATGTTTTCAATTGAAAAGAATGATTATTCATTTAATCATTCAACTTTAAAACGGCCATGAAGGCGGATTGTGGAACTTCAACTCGTCCGATTTGACGCATTTTCTTCTTTCCTTCTTTTTGCTTTTCCAGTAATTTTCGTTTTCTAGAGATATCACCTCCATAGCATTTTGCCGTAACATCTTTACGCAAAGCTTTGATGGTTTCTCTGGCAATAATTTTTGCACCAATGGCAGCTTGAATCGGAATATCGAATTGTTGTCTTGGAATTAATTCCTTCAGTTTTTCACACATTTTCTTTCCGATATTGTGCGCATTGTCAATATGAATCAAGGCAGAAAGTGCATCTACTGGTTCTGCATTAATCAAAATATCTACTTTCACTAATTTAGAGGGACGCATGTCCAAAGGCTGATAGTCAAATGAAGCATATCCTTTTGAAATCGACTTCAATCGATCGTAAAAGTCAAAAACAACTTCTGCAAGTGGCAATTCAAAAATCAATTCCACACGATGTTGTGTTAAATAAGTTTGATTCATCAAATTCCCTCTTTTCTCAATACAAAGATTCATTACTTGGCCAACAAAATCTGCTTTTGTAATAATGGAAGCACGAATATAGGGTTCTTCTACTCGGTTTAATCCCGAAGGTTCCGGCAATTCAGATGGATTGTTAACCAAAATCATTTTGTCCGGATATTTTTCGCTATAAGCGTGATACGATACGTTAGGAACGGTTGTAATCACGTTCATATTGAATTCACGCTCCAGTCGTTCTTGGATAATTTCCAAATGCAGCATTCCTAAAAACCCACATCGAAAACCAAAACCTAAAGCAGCGGAGGATTCCGGCTCAAAAGTTAATGAAGCATCATTCAACCTTAATTTTTCTATGGAATAACGAAGATCTTCGTACTCATCCGTATCTACCGGGTAGAGTCCAGCAAAGACCATTGGTTTTACTTCCTCAAAACCATCGATAGCTATATCCGCAGGGTTCTCAATTGTAGTCAATGTATCACCTACTTTTACTTCGCTTGCATCTTTAATTCCAGATATGATATACCCTACATCTCCGGTTGAGATGATTTTTTTCTCGACTTGTTTTAATTTCAAGGTTCCAATTTCATCGGCGAAATACGTTTTGTCTGTCGCCATGAATCTTACTTGTTGCCCTTTTTTGATTTGACCGTTTACAACTTTGAAATATGCTTCAATTCCCCGAAAAGAATTGTAAACCGAATCAAAAATCAAAGCTTGAAGAGGTGCTTCTGGATCTCCTTTTGGCGGTGGAACTTTATTTATGATGGTATCTAGTAATTCTTGAATTCCTTCTCCGGTTTTTCCACTTACTCTTAAAATATCCTCATATTCACATCCCAATAGATCAACGATATCATCGCTTACTTCGTCGGGGTTTGCGCTTGGTAAATCGATTTTATTTAAAACAGGAATGATTTCTAAATCATTTTCCAATGCCAAATATAAATTCGAAATGGTTTGAGCTTGAATACTTTGTGCGGCATCTACAATTAGAAGTGCGCCTTCACATGCTGCAATGGATCGAGAAACTTCATACGAAAAGTCAACGTGACCTGGCGTGTCAATTAAATTTAAAATGTATTTTTCACCATCTCTTTCATACTCCATTTGAATGGCGTGAGATTTAATGGTAATTCCGCGTTCTCGCTCTAGATCCATGCTGTCTAGGGTTTGCTCTTTCATTTCGCGGGCGGTAATCGTATTGGTAATTTGCAACAAACGGTCGGCCAACGTACTTTTACCATGGTCGATGTGTGCGATAATACAAAAATTACGAATGTTTTTCATTGATTTATTTAAAGTACGCAAAAATACGTTAATTCGCTTAGACTACAATAATTTTGTGAAATCGGATTGAACTTAACAGGAGTTGGAGGAAATTTACCATTAAAATTCCAAATCTCCTTTTGAGTTTTTAATTTCAAACCCATCTTGATCTTCCAAAAATCGATATTTCTTCCGTGTTTTTTGAACGGTATCTTTTGAGATTTCGGTTTTAAAAAGGAAAGCTTTTTTCGATTCAAGATTTAGTTCTTCGCCGAGTGGATCAAAGACTTTGGAATTTCCATTGTACTCCAAATTGTATCCATCGGTTCCCGATCTGTTAATTCCTAAAGTATAGGCTAAATTCTCAATAGCTCGTGCTTTCAATAAGGCTTTCCAAGGCTCCACACGAACGGCAGGCCAACTCGCTGGACAAATCAGTGCATCGTATTCATTGGTGTTTCTACACCATACAGGGAAGCGTAAATCATAACAAACAATCAAACGGAATTTCCATCCCAAATATTTTACACTGACTTGATTTTCGCCGGATGAATAAACTTCGGTTTCTTTGCCATATCCAAAAAGATGTTTTTTGTTGTAAATCACTGTTTTATCGGGCGTGACAAAATACATTCGGTTGTAGTATTTCCCATTTTCAACCGTGGGAACACTTCCAACTACCGCGCAATTACCTTCTATTGCCTTGGATTTCATCCATTGGTAACTTTCGCCTTCCACTTCTTCGGCCATTTCTGCAGGATTCATTGTAAATCCAGTCGAAAACATTTCGGGAAGAAGAACGAGGTCTGATTGGTGATTATCTATTAAAGTATCGAGAAAATTGAAATTGGCTTTTGGGTTTTCCCATTCCATATCAAATTCTACAAGGCTAATTTTCAGTGTGTTTTTCATTTTAGTTTTACTATCTTTTGGTCTAATCTCTCATTGGGCAATACCCAAATCAAATAATAGCCTAAGATAGCAAAAAATAAGCCTAACATGCTTCCACCGATGGTGTCAATGACAAAATGTTTGGATAAATAAACCCTTCCTACAGCAACCATTCCCATCATAAAACAAATCAGGAATTGAAGCGCCCGGTTTTTGGTTTGCATACACAAATAAAAACAAAGGATAATTGCCAAAACAGTGTGTCCCGATGGAAAAGTATATGGAATCTGAGATTCAACGCCATCGATAAGACGGAGTTTGATTTTCTTTAGTTCAAAATAATAGGTGGGTCTGTGACCGTGAACAAAGAAGAAACGTTTGATGATGGTACCTGCGATGCTCGAAAATAGGGTGACGGCCAATAAATAACCCAAATGACGCCATGTTTTCTTCAGTAAAATATACAGTAAAGTCCCAATCAACACATAGGTTGTGGCAATATCTGTGTAGTATTTAAAGAAGAAATCAAACCCTTTGTTGTGAAAATGTTGGTTGAAATAGAGATGAAGTTCATCTTTACCAAAATATGCAATGACCAAAAGCCCTATGAAGTTAATCACAAAAAAGGATAGGAAAAAAGGCCACTGCCATTTTAATAAATCTTTATTTTCGTTCATCTTGAATTTGTAGCAAATTAAATGAAAAAAACAGATTCTGTAAAGCTAAAAATGAATTATTATCACTTTTCATTTTTAATTCGATTCGTTATGTAAGGTGTTATTCTTATTCAAAAAGTTGAATTGAAGATACTTGTAAGAGTCTCTTGGAACAATTTTAATCCACTTTTTGTATTTAAAATACCACTTCTGACGGATGCTTGGAATTCCTTTGGTGAGGTATGCTGCCAAAAACGGATGGACGTGAAGTGAAATATCGGTCATCTTTTTTCCTTTCGTTTCGACGATATTCTTCAGAATTTGATCCATTCGACTAATCAGAATAATCGGCGCTTCTACTTTTTCTCCTGCAGGATTTGGATTGTCTTCCCGAGTCATAATGCTCAATTCGGGTCGAACACGTTGACGTGTAATCTGAATTAATCCAAAACGGCTCGGTGGCAAAATCTTGTGTTTTGCTTTGTCTTTTTCCATTTCATTTTTCAAATGATCGTACAATTCCACTTTGTGTGAATTTACGGTCATATCTATGAAATCAACCACAATAATTCCTCCCATATCACGCAATCTCAATTGACGAGCAATTTCGGCTGCGGCAACTTTATTTACTTTCAATGCAGATTCTTCCTGATTCCCTGAAGTTCTTGAAATATTTCCTGAATTCACATCGATTACGTGCAAAGCCTCGGTATGTTCAATCACTAAATAAGCACCTTTGGACTGAGGAATGGTCACGTTTTTACCAAATGAAAACTTGATTTGACGTTCAATTCCTGTATGTTCAAACAAGGGAACTTCTGCCGGTTGAAGAAGTTTAACAATCTTCGATCTTCCGGGATCAATTACATTGATGTATTCTTTCATGTCATTTGCCAAATCTTCGTCATCGACGGTGATTTTGACAAAATCTTCATTGAAATTATCTCTTAAAATGGCAGAAGCTCTGTCCATTTCACTCAATAATTTGGTGGGAACTACTTTCTTTTGAATGTTTTTAACCACCGTTTGCCATTTGTTTATTAGGAAATTCAAGTCCGCATGAAGTTCAGCGACTTTTTTTCCTTCGGCAACGGTTCGAATGATAATACCAAAACCTTCCGGTTTGATACTTTCAATCAATGCAATTAAACGGTCTTTCTCAGATTTTGATTTAATTTTCTGAGAAACCGATACTTTATCGGTAAAAGGAGAAAGGATTAAAAAACGGCCTGCGATAGAAATTTCGGAGGTAATTCTTGGTCCTTTTGTATGGATGGGTTCCTTTGTAATTTGAATCATTATCTGATCCCCAGGTGAAAGCACTTTGTCTATGGTTCCATCTTTCTTAATCAATTCTGATTTTTGAAAAGATTTTAAACCTGAAGACTTGAACTTTCCATTGGCGACAAGTTGGGTATAATTAAGCAAAGATTTTACATTGGGCCCCAAATCATGGTAATGTAAAAAGGCATCTTTTGCATACCCTATGTCCACAAAAGCTGCATTTAAACTAGGCGCAAGTTTTTTAACCTTACCTAAATACATATCACCCACCGCGAAGTTGAGGTCAATGCGTTCTTGGTGAAGCTCCATTAACCGGCCTTCTTCCAGTAAAGCAATATGGACGAAATCCTCGTCCGATGAAACGACTAACTCTTTATTCATACTATTAGATTCGACGAATATAAAACAAACACAAAAGCACTTTCCAATAACTCGAGAGCTTGGAAAGTGCAAAATCATTCTAAGATTAACAAACTGAAATTAAACCGTTTTCAAATCCAAATCATACAAAAAAGTCCTTCTTTTTTATTTAATCTCCTTCATTTTAAAATAATGATTTTCAATTAGATGTGGTTTTGTTTGCAACGGTTTCATGGGAAGATGAATTTTAGTTACTAAAATTCAAATACTTCTTATTTTTTCTTTTTATGTCTGTTTAATCTACGTCTTTTCTTGCGTTTGTGAGTCGCTACTTTATGTCTTTTTCTTTTCTTTCCGCTTGGCATAATACAGTTATTTTACTTTTACTTTTGATTTTACACTTTCTATGAAAGTTTTTGCAGGCTTAAATGTTGGAACATTATGTTCAGGAATTAAAATAGAAGTTCCTTTTGAAATATTTCTACCTGTTTTTGCTGCTCTCTTTTTAACGATAAAAGAACCGAATCCACGTAAATAAACGTTTTCTCCGGATTCCATTGCAGTTCTTACTTCATCCATGAAATGTTCTACAACTTTCTGAGTCTCACCCTTTTCAAGTCCTAACTTGTTTGAAATGTTATTCACAATTTCCGCTTTCGTCATGATTAAATATTTTAGTTGCTAAATTTGCTAAATATGAATTAGCGTGCAAATATACCATTTGTACCAAAACAAAAAAAGAATTCTAAACTTATTTATGACTTTTAACTCTCTGATATTGTATTGGTTTGACAAAAATGGACGAAATCTCCCTTGGAGAAATCAAACCGATCCCTATAAAATATGGCTTTCCGAAATTATTTTACAACAAACTAGGGTAGCACAAGGTACTGATTATTACCTTCAATTCGTTGAAAACTTTCCAGATGTAAAGAAATTGGCCGATGCGTCGGAACAAGAAGTATTGCGTTTATGGCAAGGGTTGGGTTATTATTCCCGAGCGCGAAACCTGCATTTCAGTGCGCAATATATTGCACACGACCTGAAAGGCATCTTTCCTTCTAACTACATCGATTTGTTGAAATTGAAAGGTGTGGGCGAATATACCGCTGCGGCTATTGCTTCCATTGCATTTCATGAAGCGGTTCCTGCGATCGATGGCAATGCTTTTCGGGTTTATTCGCGGTATTTCAATATTCATATGGACACTTCCAGTTCAAAAGCCAAAAAGTATTTCTTTGAATTGGGCAAAGAAATCATCGATGTCAATCGTCCAGGCGATTTTAACCAAGCGGTTATGGAATTGGGTGCAACGATTTGTTTGCCTCAGAATCCAAAGTGTACGATTTGTCCGGTTCAAGATTCGTGTGAAGCACTTGCCAAAAATACAGTGAGTCAATTGCCTATAAAACTTCAGAAAACAAAAGTGAGAAACCGAAGTCTTCATTTTTTAGAAATTTCGGATTTAGATAAATTCTTGATGGTAAAAAGAGTGGAGAAGGATGTTTGGAAAAATTTATTCACATTTCCTTTGATTGAAACCGATTCTGAAAAAGAAATAGAAGCTGAATTGAAAGAAATAGATGAGAATTTCGAGAAAGTTCATCAGGAAATTCATTTATTAAGTCACCAACGACTGACCATTATTTTTTGGCGAACTGTTGTAAGTTCAGAGCGTTTGATTGAATTGGAACAGAAATTAAAAGCGAAGATGTATTCACCTGAAGAATTTGATTCTTTGCCACTTCCTCGACCGATTGAGAAATTTTTAAAACAAGAAATATAAAGCATAGATATACGTTATTTTGTATATTTGATAAAAGTTAAAAAAATGAGCGGAACCTTAAACAAAGTAATTTTAATCGGGAATGTTGGAGCCGAAATGAAAGTTCATCAGTTTGATAACAACGATAAAATCGGTCGACTACCTATTGCAACCAGTGAAAGTTATACAGACCGAACTACAGGTGAAAGAATTTCAATAACCGATTGGCACAATATTGTTGTTCGTAATAAATTGGTGGATGTATTTGAAAAATATGTCAGCAAAGGAGACAAACTTTATATAGAAGGAAAATTAAAAACTCGGAAATATCAGGATGCGGAAGGTCAAGATCGTTATACCACTGAAATTATGGTCAATGAATTTACTTTTCTAACTCCAAAATCAGGACAGGCAAATGATGCGAGCGATGATAGACAACAAGAAGCATCGAGTCAATCCTCAGAACCTTCGAATAATCCAAGTCCATCCACTTCTCTTTCGGAAGAAGATCCGGACGATTTGCCTTTTTAATTTAAATTCTTTTATGAAATTTCCCCTTGCAGCTTTTGTATTGCTTTTCATTTTTTCGTGCAAAGACGATTATTCCATTAAACCTGTAGGCCAAGTTCGGTTGGAATATCCTGAACCTTCCTATCAAAAGTTTGATGCCGATTGTCCGTACACTTTTGAGTATTCCACTTTTAGTAATGCGTCTGAAAAAGACAAACCCTGTTGGTATGTTTTGAATTATCCAAATATGAAAGCTAACATCTATTTGACTTATTTTCAAATAGATGGAGAAGATGATTTGGCTGTAAAAATCAAGGATAGTGAGAAATTTGTACAAGAACAAACCGTGAAAGCATCCTATATTTCACCCAGAGAATTTACCTTTGACCATAAAAAAGTCTATGGAACTTTGTTTGAATTAGGAGGAGATGCCGCCATTAACCTCCAATTTCATGCGACGGATAGTTTAAATAATCTAATCAGTGGATCCGTTTATTTCTCGACACCACCCAAATACGATTCACTTCAACCCGCAATTCAATACCTAAAAAATGACGTGATGCATCTTATTGAAACACTTGAATGGAAATAATTTCGGAATCCAATCAAAAGATGTAATTTTGCGCCTTATTAAATTAGAATGAAAGAAACTTTGATACAAGTTACTCAGTTGATACTTTGTTTATCGATACTGGTAACTTTGCACGAATTAGGACACTTCTTAGCCGCCAAATACTTCAAAACAAGAGTAGAGAAATTCATGTTATTTTTTGATCCTTATTTCGCCATTTTCAAAAAGAAAATTGGAGATACGGAATATGGAATCGGTTGGTTACCCTTAGGTGGCTACGTGAAAATCTCCGGAATGATCGATGAGAGTATGGATAAGGAGCAGATGAAACAAGAACCTCAACCGTGGGAATTCCGAAGTAAACCTGCGTGGCAACGACTTATCATTATGCTTGCTGGAATCTTTGTCAATGTGATTTTGGCTTGGTTTATTTATTCAGCCCTGTTGGTTGTGAATGGAGATAACTATGTATCGATCGATAAAATGCAGGAAAATGGGTTGGCATTTAGTGAAGCCATGAAACATGCTGGATTTGAAGATGGAGATAAAATCTTGACGGTGGATGGAGAACATCAACCCCGAGCGGATTGGATGATGATTGACATTCTACTTGCAGAAGAAATAATGGTAGAGAGAAAGGGCAAAGAATTCAAATTAAATATAAATGACGGAGGTGTAAAATCGATTTTAAATGGAGCCAAAAGTCAGGGGTTGTATTTCCCAATGGTGAAAGGAATCGAGATTGATAGCCTATTGCCCGAAGGAAGTGCATTCAAAGCTGGATTGAAAAAAGGAGATAAAATTGTCGGTGTTGACGGTGTTCAAACGGAAGAATTTAATTTATTCAAAGAAAAATTAGACAAAGCAAAAGGCGATACAATTTCATTGACCGTTTTAAGAAATGCGGAAGAAATCAAAATGCCGGTTCTAGTTAGTGACTCCGCAACTTTAGGATTTGTTAGAAAAGGGTTGGATGAAACGACCTTAAAAGGAATGATGGTTCACGACGAATATAGTTTATTGGCAGCGATTCCAGCAGGTTTTGGAAAGACGTTTACCAATTTATCCTATCAGATCAAACAATTTAAATTAATTATTCGTCCAAAGACCGAAGCATACAAACAAGTGAGTGGTCCGTTGCGATTATTTAAAGTATTTGACCCGAAATGGGACTGGACCCGATTCTGGAGTTTCACTGCAATGTTCTCAATTTGGTTGGCTTTTATCAACATTTTACCGATTCCAGCCTTGGATGGAGGGCATGCTTTGTTCACAATCATAGAAATGATCACTGGACGAAAAATGAGTGATAAAACGATGGAGATAGCTCAAATCACTGGTTTCGTAATCATTATGGGATTAATGGTCATCGTTTTCGGTAACGATATTATACATTTGATAAAAGGAACCTAAAATTTCATCGAAAAAGTTTGCAAGTTTGAAATTACGTTTTATATTTGCACACCATTAGGAAAAACACTCCTCCTTAGCTCAGTTGGTTAGAGCATCTGACTGTTAATCAGAGGGTCCTTGGTTCGAGCCCAAGAGGGGGAGCAAGATGGACAAGCACTTACAGCGATGTAGGTGCTTTTTTTATTGTTGAAAACAATGCTGAAACATTTTATATAATTATCATCGTATAAAAAAAGAGCAACCAACCCATCGGTCAATTGCTCTTTGTAATTAAAACGCAAATCTTACTAAGGTTTTAAAAAGTTGTAATTTTCATCGTAATTCAACATTTGCTCCACGAAGTTGGATGGATATTCAACTTTGATGTCGGTTATATTTCCATCTTTATCGGTCACTGGAACTAAAACAGGATTGATAAATCCACTGTAAGGTGCGATGTTTAGAGGTTCAAATCGTTTCAAAACTTCTTCATGTAATTTTGGGTCTACTTTTACTCCATAATTTTCAACCAAATCTTTTCCAGCTTTGAAATCACCTTCGGATTTAATGCGTTGAATTTCTCGTAATAATTCACCGAATAATACGCGTAGTTTTTCGTAATCATTGACTTTGAAATAGGTTTTTCCGTCTTTTTCAATTCGCTCGATCACATTATCTTTTTTACCCTTTTCAAAGGCCCAAGCGGCAACCAATTGGCGATTTCGCATGTGCGACTCTTCAATGTCTTTGCCTACCTCTATTCGGCGCAATTGTGTCATCATTCCGTTTCGAATGTAGTTGTCGTATTCTGCTCTTCCTACATCCAAGGATTCCATCAGACCCAAGTCGATTAATTTTTGATCCATCAAGAAATATAATCCTACCAAATCTGCCCGTGCTTCTTCCAACGTACTTGCATAACTTTTCAGGGTTTCTTTAGGTGTTCCCACTCCTGGATTCAATTGACCACTTGCGTGCCCTACCACTTCATGAAGTGCAGTATGAAGATTGTCGCTAACCGTTGAATGTTTTTTATCCCTTGTTTTTTCTTCGTCATCAAACCCAAATTCATCAATGGTAGAACCACCCGAAGCTGCACCGTACGCGTTGATGATATTTCCAAGACTTACGGATTTGGAACCGTGTTCGGCGCGAATCCAATCGGAATTCGGTAAGTTGATACCAATCGGCGTTGCCGGTGAAGCATCTCCCGATTCGCCGACTACATTGACAACTTTATAGGTTACGCCGGTTACTTTTTTCTTTTTGTGCTCATCCATAATCGGAGAATTATCTTCGAACCATTGGATATTATCCGTCAAAACTTGCATCCGTTTTGACGCGTCGAAGTCGTTCATCTGGACTACGCTCTCAAATGTTCCGCGATAGCCTTTGGAATCACCGTAAACCTCGATGAATCCGTTGATGTAATCAATGTCACCTTCCGTAGCTTCGGTCCAAGCAATGCTGTAATCGTCCCAATCTTTTAAATCACCGGTTTGATAATATTTAATTAAAAGTTCCAATGCTTTTTTCTGAGGTTCATTTTCAGCTACTTCCACGGCTTTTCCTAACCAAAAAGCAACTTTTTCTAAAGCGCTTCCATACATTCCCCCAATTTTCCATGGAATTTCTTCCAATTCTCCTTGGTCATTCAAAACCAACTTCGAATTCAATCCGTAAGAAATCGGTTGTTTATCGTTTGGATTTCGTCTTTTTTTATAGAATTCTTCCACCATTGCATCGGTTACGCCTTCGCCATAAAAATTATTGGCACTCCCCGGAACCAAACCTTTGGTTGGATCTAAATTCACTCGTTTTGCATCCACATTTGGATTGAAAATTGCTTCAAGCGCACCTTCGCTCATTGTAATATTCGCAGCCGAAAGTAATTCAGAGAAATAGTCTTTGCTAAAGTTGGGTTTGAATTTATCCATTGAATAATGGTGATGAATTCCGTTGGCGAACCACACTTGTTTGGCATACGTCAAAAAATTATTCCAATCCTCAGTTTCTTCGCCATTATGACCCCGTACAATAGTGTCAATCGCTTTGCGAATTTCTAAATTGTGTTTGTAGTTTTGATCGTAAATAATATCTCTTCCAGCTAATCCTGCTTGGGTGAGGTAATACACCAATTTCTTTTGCTGCAAAGTCAATTGATCAAATCCATCGATTTTATATCGCAAAATTCGAATGTCTGCAAATCGATCCGCTTCGTATTGAAAATCATCGCTTTGTTCACTGACGAGGGCACTGTCGTTGGTTTCTTTTTGGGATTGATCACAAGCGATCATTGCACCAATTACAAATGCGCTAACTAGTATTTTCTTCATGTAATTTTGTTTTTAAGACTCCCAATTTAGGGAATTCTTAAATTCTGAAGGAGAAAATCGCTGGAATTTCAGAAAGATTTTAGGTATCGTAGTTCTTTCAATTTTATTTTTGTCCGAGTCTATAAACAAAAAAGCCCGCTTTTCAGCAGGCTTTTTCTAATTAATTTTGAATCCAATTATTCAATCGTGAAATTATCAAAATTCAAATTGTAATCAGCATTTTTACCTACTTTCAGTGCAAATAAACTTGCAGTAGTATTCGATACATTCAAGTCAGAAATTCCTGTTAAGTCAAGGGTAACCAATGCCCAATCTCCACCTGTGTTGATGGTTCCAGTGTATTGATTCGTTTCAACCGAAGTAAGTGTTGTACTTCCCGTTAAAGATCCTAAGTTGTACACATAATACGTTCCATCGTTTTTGTAAACGTTTAATGAAACGGATTTTGTCGAAGAACCTTTCACATAGAAACTGATTTTGGAATACGAAGTGGGAAGACCTGCAGTGGCTAGAGTAGTAAATACATAGTCATTTCCATTTGTTGTTGTTGGATCTGTGAAAATATTTAAAGACGCACTTCCATTCATTCCTGCACCTGCACCTTGCGTTGCGTACGATTTGATTCCGAAAGAATTTAATCCACCGATGAAAGCAGACCAGTTTTCAAAGTCATGTCCTGCAAACAAAGGAACAGCATCTCCAGATGGTGGTTCTGGATCTCCACCACCATTTCCGCCTCCGCAGTTTGGATCTTCGTTATCGATGATTTTGATATCGTCAATTTGCATCGTCGTTGTTACACCACTTCCACTTCCTTCATACGCAAATACGATTACTCCATTTCCGCTAAGAGAAGCTAAACTGTAGTCACCTGAATCCGTAAAGTCGGGCGCATATCCGTTGGTTGAACCTGAAGATATAGTGAATGAATTTGTGATGTCAACCAAAGTTGCATTGTTGATGTTACCGCCTGGAACATAGTTGGTTGAGTAGTACACTTTCAAAGGGTCACCGGTATAATATCCATCTTTTGTTTTGAACGAGAATGTATCGGCTTCACTGAAGTTTACAGGAACTACAAAGTAAGATACAACTGCAGAACCTGCATTGAAAGCACTTACTTGAACGTATTTATTTCCACCAAATTCAGCCACTCTCCATTTACGAGCCCCTGTTATTGCCAAGTTTTCATATTTAGGAAAGCTTTCATTGTCAGCGGAGTACGAAGTAAAGTCTTCTACCAAACACGAAAAGAATTCACCGGTTGTTCCTCCACCATCTCCAAAGCGAGGATCATTGAATTGTACATCGTTGGTATCGCGAATATAAACTTGGTATTCACTCGGTGAAATGGTTCCGTTTTGATTTCCATCATAACCACTTACTACCACAGTAATACTACCGCTTCCTTCCGGTACTAAATCTCCTGCGAAACTAGCATATCCACTGTTTCTAAGTTTTAAAGTTTTTCCGGTATTGTCAATTAATTTTTTATCTAAAGTTTGACTTCCCACTGCATCTGCATAGGTTGTTCCTAATTCTGAGTCCGCAAATTGTACGTTTTTAATGGTTACCAAAGTGTTGAATACGGAATTATTAAAGAATTCATCCAAATTATTAAAAACTACAGGCGTTGCCATTTCAATTCCATCACACGTCTTAGCAACATGACCGTCAATTTTAAATTCAGCCATTCTACCAACTCGTGTATTTCCACCTGCATCTACATAATTCTCACCTACTTTTAACATTCCACGGTCGTATCCTACATTCAATCCTTTTAGATTGATTTTGATTTTGGATCCCAGTGGAAAGTTATTAAATAAGTTGGTTCTATCCATTTCAACCTGTAAACCGTAGGTTGGATTGTTTAAATCGTTTTGAATAGAAACAGTTTTGAAGAAGTTTCCTGTACTATCGCTGGATACTATGTAGCCTTCAATAATTCTTTCTTCATCAAAACTTAGTATGGCACCATTGGCTTCATTTACCATAGTGTAAAGGTCTGCCATCATTAAGTCCGTTTGCCATTCATCCGAACAGTGGTTTGGCGGCAAAGACCAATCGTCATCTTTAACACACGAATTCATGGTAAATAGTACCATTGCGGCGATTAAAGTTAATTGAATTTTTTTGATTGTATTCATCGTAAGTATAATTATTCGTTTATATAAAATTAAAATCTAAAGAAAACATTGACAAAATAAGATCTTCCTTTGTCGTACCAATATTTAGGTCCAAATACCTTTTGGTATCCAGGTCTATCTGCCAAAACATCTAAACTCCCAATACGGGTTTGTTCAAAACCACCGGTTACATAATCTCTGTTGTTCAATACGTTATTCACGTTGGCACTCACTCCCATGAAGTATTTACCCATTCTGAAGGTTTTACCTGCGTTTAAATTCAACATAAATTCATTGGAGAATTTTTCTTGACTCAAGAAGTCTTTTACATATTCCTCAGGGAAAGCCTCGGCTGAATTGCCCCAAATTGCTTCCGTTCTTCTGTATGGCGCAGGCGCTAAATAATTTCCAGCTAAGTAATTTCCTGTTGCGCCCACCCACCAATATTTAGGGTCACGGTACTGAATTCCTACAGTGAATCCTTGTTGAGGTCCGGTTGCAACTCTATAGTTTTCTAAATAGGTTGTCATTGGAGCTGTTGCACCTGCAGTTTCAGAAGTCATATCCAATTCATTGATGGTATAACTGTCCGAGAATCTTTGGTACGTAGGGTTGTTTGAATAGGTAAACTGTCCCAAAGACGCAACCGCATTTACGGTAATTGTTGTGGTCAATTCAGCTTCAAATCCGATTTCTCCACCAATAAATTGTTTATCGATGTTATAAATGTATTCTGCACCAAATAAGTTTTCATTTCCTTGACCGGTATCAATGTATCCAAAGTTTTTCTGATATTCATTCATGAATTTGGTATAGTAACCTGTTGCTCTTGCTTTCACACGTGGTAATCGTAAGATATAACTCAAATCAGCCGAAGCGATTTTAGTACTTTCCAAATTGTTTCCACCGCTCACGAAGTTGTTTTCATCAATGGTGTAATCGTTGGATCTTGCATTTGGGAAAATCTCGTCCGCAGTAGGAGCGAAGCTTGAATACATTCCATTTAATTGGAAGAAATTTCTACCGTTTAATTCATACAAAACTTGTGCTTTTCCTCCAAAATCCCAGAAATCATAGGTTTTACTTTTTCCTTTGGAATTGTCTTGGTACTGCTCATGACGGTAATTTCCATCTCTAAATACGGACGTATAAACTAATTTCGCGCCCACAGTCACATCAAATTTTCCAAATTTCATTTCGGATTGAGCAAATAAATCACCTCTTGTATGGCCAATTTCGTAGTCGTATTGGTATTTATCACCTTGTAGAACTCTTCGATCTTGATCTTCATCTATGTTGTAATAAACATTTTGAAATGCATTGTGATTGACAAAATAATTACCACCTAAAAGATCGATTACTTCTCGGTACAAATGTGATTTTGTATTTTGATAACTCAATCCTGTGGTGAATTTAATGTTGCTTGCTAATTCTGTTTTCAATAACGAAGAAAAAGTCATTATTTTATCTTCATTTACGTCACCAGCTAAAATATAAGCAGCACCTCCTTCTCCACGGTTGTAGTTTTGGTTGTAAATATCAGCCCAATCCAACTGAGAAAAACTTTGGTCATTTCGCCATAAATTGGTGATTTGATCAATGTTACTTTGCGGTGCATCGATGGCTTCATAATAACTTGGTAAGTTTCTGTAATAAAGTGGTGAAGGATTATTCGCGCGGTACCAATCCAAACGACTTCTGCTGTCTTTTCCAAATTGGTAAGATGCAGAAGTTAATAATTTAGATTTTGGATTGATGTTCCAGTGGTGTGTCAACATGAAAACGGGTTCATGAAATTCACGAATTCGTTCGCTTCTCTTTTCACCATCTTGCCACCCCCAATATCCGTTGTAGTCTTTCCCCATCAAATCATAGATTTCTTGGGTATTTGGACTGTTGGTCGATCTTCGCGTTGGAGCACCAAACGATGTGAAGTTCAATGTATGTCGGTCATTAATTTTCTTTTCAATACCTAAAAAGTATGCCCAAGAATCATAAAAAGTTCCTTCGATTTGTCCTTCTTGTGCCCAACGTCGCGCAACCGATCCCATGATAGCCCAACCGTTTTCCATCAAACCGGTATTGTAGGTTGCCAACACACGTTGGTTGTACGAACGGTTTGTGTACGAATAAGCCAAGCTGGCACCTTTTCGCAATTGAGAGGGTCGGGTGTCGTAATAGGTAACACCACCTACATTTCCAAAAGCAGATTCCGCAGGATTAATTCCATTGGATTGCTCATACGGTCGTCGTGTTACATCGTTCAAACCTCCCCAATCCCCGAAGTTAACTCGGTTGTTGCTTATTTTATTCATTCGTGTACCGTTAAAAAACACATCGCTGTATTTGTTATCGTATCCACGAACTTTAAACCAATACGCTCCCAATTCAAAAGCGGCGGTACGGTTAAACACATCTTGTGAAGATTGCAGTAATCCGGCGGAAGATTGAGAAGAAGACTCATCTGCGTCCAATTCATCATCCGTTAGTGAAATCATTCCAAGCGTTTCCCGAGAAGGGTTGAAGTTGATGGCTAATTCGCCCAAATCAATAGGCGTATCATCTACAACTTCTACTTTTTGCTCAAGGCTTTGATAGCCCACACCTGAAACTCTTAAAGTATAGACGCCGGGATTGACGTCCACAAATTGGAAATATCCAATTCGGTCGGTCTGAACTTCCGCTCCAGTTTCTACCATTAAAACGGTCAGGTTGTAAATTTCTTTTTCGGTGGAGCTGTCTTTTACGATCCCCGAAATTTTGGTTTGCCCAATTAGACTTACTCCAAAGAGTATCAAAAGGGACATCGTTAACAATAATTTATTCATTTAAAGAATTTTTATCTTTACTTTGCAGGTTAAATACTAATGTTTCAAGTTTGCAAATCTATAAAAAAGTTACAATGTATAAAATTAAAGAATCTTTAACACTTTCGATCTTCCTTTTCGTTTTATTTTCAAACTTTGTTTTTTCGCAAAAAAACTATCAAGCAGCAACAGTTGCTTTTTACAATGTGGAGAACTTGTTTGACACAATAGTTTCAGTCGATTATGTCGATGGAACGCGAAGTCCAGAAGATCCTTTGTATCACATTTCCATTCCAAAAGCGGATATTCCAAAATACGATACCGTTTACTATAGCGGAGAATATTTGTATGAAAAATTGGAAGGAAAAAAAGTGATCCGTCGTTTAATCCTTCAAGAAGATGAATTTTCACCCAAAGGGAAGAAAGTTTGGAATTATGACCGTTACCAACGAAAATTACATCAACTTTCTGTAGTAATCAAGGACATAGGTAGAGAAGACACAGGTACAGCGCCTGTTATTGTTGGATTAAGTGAAGTTGAAACCTATCAAACTGTTGAAGATCTAGCGAATCATGCTTTATTAAAACCGTATAATTACGGAGCCATTCACTTTAATTCATTTGATGCCCGTGGAATTGACTTGGGGCTTTTGTATCAAAAAGATCGTTTTCAAGTGACTTTGGCAAAACCGTATCCAATTATTTTACGAAATCCTGATACAGGCCGTAGAATTTATACCCGAGATATTCTTCGCGTTACCGGTTTATTGGATGGAGAAGAAATCACCTTTTTGGTCAATCACTGGCCGTCTCGTTCTGGAGGAGAAAAGAAAAGTCGTCCCAATCGTATCGAAGCTGCCAAAGTAATGAAAGCGATTTTCGACGAAATTCGAGCAGAAGATCCGAAGGCGAAAATCATTTCCATGGGTGACTACAACGACGATCCAGTAAATGTAAGTATCAAAGAAGAAATGGGTACAGTGGGCAAAAAAGAAAACGTGAAAGACAGTGATATTTACAATCCCATGGAATCGATTTATAAAAAACGTGGAGATGGAACCTTGGCATATCGTGATGCATGGAATTTATTTGACCAGTTTTTAGTTACGGGAACTTTGGTTGAAAAAAACAAGAAATTCGACACCTATAAAATGTTTAAAACCGAGATTTATTCTCCCGCTTACATTCGAACACCTGAGGGACCGTACAAAGGATTTCCTTACCGTATGTTTGGAGGCGATACCTTCTATCCAGATGGTTACAGTGATCACTTCCCTATTTACACGGTTTTGTTGAGAGAAATGAAGTAACTCAAATAAAATGTAAAAAAATATCCGTTCACTTATTTGAGTGAACGGATATTTTTTTATGCAAATTAGAATTTAGTTCTTACTTTTTCTTCATCAAAGGAACGGTACTGCATGCTTCACCATACATCAGTGAGCTTGCAACCGGTTGGATTTTCTCCACCAATTGAACGTATGCCGCATCGGGGATTGGTTTTTTACTGCATCCTTTGATCATTATTTTCTTATCCTGAAATTCCAAAATATCCATTTTTGAAATGATGTCTTGGAAAATGGAAGCTTCCAAATCTTTCAAACTTCCTTTGGTCATTTTCTTTACAAAAGGCTCCAAATAAGTCGCGACCAATAAATACGCCCACCCCGGAATTATAGCATCCGTAGAGCAATCCAAGGCAACATAGGTGTCTTGATATTGTTCCCAATCGTGCGCTTTTAATTGATCTCTAAAATCTTTTTCTTTTAAAATTAATTCTTGAAATAGGAAATCCTTTAAATCAAATGAAATTCGCTTTCCTTCTGGATAAAATTCTTCCAAATCAAGAGTTACCAATGGGCTTTTAGCCACTTTATTTACAATTTCTTCCATCACAATCTCTATCTTTGTTATCTAATTGCAAAGTTACAAACTAAAAAGTGAAATACTACATCATAGCAGGCGAAGCATCGGGCGACCTTCATGGCTCGAATCTGATGAAAGAAATTAAGAAAAAAGATCCCAATGCAACTTTTCGTTTTTGGGGTGGTGACTTGATGAAAGAACAAGGCGGAATCTTGGTTAAACATTACCGTGACCTGTCTTTTATGGGTTTTCTCGAAGTGATTTTAAATCTACGAACCATTTTAGGAAACATTAAATTCTGTAAAAAAGACATCGCTGCTTATAAACCGGATGCTGTAATTTTAATCGATTATCCCGGTTTTAATTTGCGGATAGCAGAATTCGTGAAAAGTATGGGGATCAAAGTTTACTACTACATTTCTCCCCAAATTTGGGCATGGAAAACCGGTCGTGTTCATTCAATTAAGAAATTTGTAGATCGCATGTTTGTAATCCTTCCCTTTGAAAAGGAATTTTATTCCAAATACGATTATGACGTTGATTTTGTGGGCCATCCGCTTTTGGATGCGCTTAAAGATTTACCCGAATTGAATCTTGAAGAATTTAAATCCAAGAATAAATTGGACGAACGAAAGATTATTGCACTTCTTCCGGGCAGTCGAAAACAAGAAATAAAAATCAAGTTGCCTTTGATGTTATCGGTAGCCAACGATTTTCCGGATTATCAATTTGTGGTTGCAGCCGCACCTTCCCAAGAAGAAGAATTCTACAAAGGAATTGCCGGAAATGATTTAAACATCGTCTATGGACAAACCTATGATTTGATTCGAAATGCAGATGCTGCTTTGGTAACTTCAGGAACCGCAACTTTGGAAACTGCTTTTCTCAATACGCCGGAAGTGGTTTGCTACAAGGGAAGTCGAATTTCCTATGAAATCGGGAAACGTGTGGTGAAAAACATCGAGTACATTTCTTTGGTGAATTTAATTATGAATCGAGAAGTAGTGAAAGAGTTGATTCAAAATGAATTGAATTCCAAAAACATAAAAGAAGAATTAACTAAAATCCTAAGTGGACCCAAACGTTCCAAAATCTTGGATGACTACAAAGAATTGCGTCAAAAATTGGGCGGAACAGGCGCTTCTGAGCGAACGGCTGATTTGATTGTGAAAGATTTGGAGACTGGAAAGTAGTTTGAGTGCTTTTGTAATTATTTAAAAAATGAGCGAAAATAAAAAGGATTTAGAGAAATTATCGGATTACGAACTCGAAAAATACATTTTACCAAATAGTAATTATGTCACTCAAGCAAAAATTTATGCGTTTGAAATTTTAAGAAGTCGAAATAAAATGTTTTCGATGGAGGAAGAAGAAAGGTATTCAAACTTTTATTTTCAAAATGCAGAAAAGAAAAACAAAACTAAATACAAAATTAATTCAAAAATAATTTCATCTCCATTTCTTCTACTATTCGGATTATGCGGGATATTTATGTTATTAATGGCTATTTATTTCCTTTTAATTGATTCAAATGGAAGAGGAGCGTTAGGTGGTGCAGTTTCATTATTGGGATTTATAACTTTATTCCTGATTTTAGTTGTAGAGCAAACTCTTCTAAGAATTAAAAAGTTCGATACGAATATTGTTTGAACAATTGATTGTATTTTAGTAATTGGAATTATAATTTACATCGCACTCAATGGGATCTCTATTGGATGACTTTATTCCATAAAAAAAGCCTTCTTTAAAAAAGAAGGCTTTGTACCCGAGGCCGGAATCGAACCGGCACGTTCTTGCAAACATTGGATTTTGAATCCAACGCGTCTACCAATTCCGCCACTCGGGCTAAAACGGACGGCAAATATAGAATGAATTTTTTAAACTAGCCAAATTAGAAGAAATAAAATTCAAATATTTAAGAAATTTTATTCTTTCTCTTTTTAAATAATTGGAATCTAAATCGATACAGGGTTTATCGAAGTTCTGAGTTGTATAAAATCTAGTTTTAAATCTCGATTTCTAAACCATCGTACGCCAAAAAACGATTTTGAGGTAGTTCGGACTGCACTTCATCATGGAAACCCAAACTTAAACTGATGTGAGTGAAATAACTTCTTTTAGGATTGACGATGGAAACTACGTCCAAAGCTTCTTCCAAAGTGAAATGGGAATAATGTTTTTCCGTTTTTCGAAGTGCATTTAAAACCAGTACATCTACATTTTTTATTTTCTCCATCGTTTCTTCGGGCAGTGAACTCGCATCCGTAATGTACGCGAATTTCGCATCGATTAAATAGCCGAGAATCGGTAAAGGACCGTGATTAACTGCCAAAGGTTGAATCTGAAAACCGGCAAATTCAAACGGATTTAAATCGATGATATGCTCTTCAACAGACGGGGCACCGGGATATTTCTTATCGGCAAAAACATACGGAAAGCGGGCGCGAATTTCTTGCAGCGTTCGTTCATTTCCGAAGATATCCATCGCCTTTTGGTTGTGAAATATGAAAGGTCTTGTATCATCAATTCCTAACACATGGTCATTGTGTTCGTGAGTGAAAAGAATTCCTTCGAGTGAATTCACCTGAGCGCGCAGCATTTGGTATCTGAAGTCGGGGCCACAATCGATGGTTAGGTTCTGTCCGTTTTTAGACACAAGAACCGAAGACCTCAATCGCTTGTCTTTCGGGTTACTTGAAAAGTTGACTGGATGATTGCTTGCAATGACCGGAATTCCTTGTGAAGTCCCTGTTCCCAAAAACTGTATTTTAAGCATACGAATCGGTAGATTTTTGGTAAATTTACAAACGTTAATTTACAAATTAAAATAAACAAGCATATATGGAGTTTGATCAGGTTCTATCCGCTGAGCAAAAAGCATTGTCAATCAATCTTAATTCTCAGATTTATGGATCTTTTGCAGAAATTGGAGCCGGCCAAGAAACGGTTCGTTTTTTTTATAGAGTAGGTGGTGCCTCGGGAACGTTGGCGAAGGCTATGAGTGCTTACGACAAAGAATTCTCAGACGCGATTTATGGAAAAGAAAACGATGGTCGATATGTGACCGAAAAGCGATTGCGTAAAATGCTTGATCATGAAATGAAATTAATTGAAAAACGATTGGGAGATACGACCCATAGAAATAAGTTGTTTTTCTCGTATGCAAATACAGTTACGACCATTGATTTTACAAAAACTTTAAAAGGACACGGTTGGGTTGGAATTCGTTTTCAGTCCGATAAAAATCAGGAAGAATACAACGAAATTACTTTGCATCTTCAATTCAAGGAAAACAGTGCACAATTGCAACAAGAAACTTTGGGTGTGATGGGTGTGAATTTGATTTACGGCGCTTATTTTTACCACGATAATCCCCGAAGACTTTTGAGATCCTTGTATGATGGATTGGATAAAGATCAGGTGGAAATAGACCGGATTCACTTCAGTGGTCCACGTTTTGCGTATGTGGACAATCGTTTGATGAGTTTGCAGTTGGTCAAATATGGAATGACGGATGCCGTTATTTTCGGGCCAAAAGGAAAAAGCTTTTTACCCGCCGATTTATTGTACAAAAAGAATATTTTTGTGATGAGAGGTAGTTTCCGACCGGTGACCAAAGTCAATATGGATATTTTGGAATCGAGCATGGAAATCATGTTGCAGCAAGAAGGCGTAACCAAAAAGAATACAGAGATTTTATTTGAAATTACTTTGCGAAATCTAGCGTCTGAGGGTCAAATCGATGAACGTGATTTTCTGGATCGAGCGGATATCATTGGAAAACTAGGCTACAATGTGCTTATTTCGGATTTTTACGAATACTATAAATTGGTCGACTATTTCTCTGAATTTACTCGAAATGAAACCAAGGTTAGATTGGCAATGGGTGTAAATAATTTATTGGAAGTATTTAATCCGAAACATTATGGGAATTTACCCGGCGGTGTTTTGGAAGCTTTTGGAAAATTATTCAAGAAAAATGTGGCGATTTATTCGTATCCCTATTTCGACAAAGAATCCAATCAGTTATTAACTTCTCAGAATTTGGATGTGGGTGAGAACTTGAATGAATTATTCAATTACTTCAAACTCAATGACCGTATTTATGACATAAAAAACAACCATCCCGAATATTTAAATATTTATTCCCATCAGATTATCGAGAAAATTATGAGTGGTGAAGATACGTGGAATGAATATTTACCCGACGGCGTGGCAGATTTAATCAAAGAACGCGGAATGTTTGGATATAAAAACCCGAAAAAGTTGTTGTTTAAATCCTAATTCGTCCACGATAAAGACTTATAAAAATGGCTACATCGAAAATCGACGTAGCCATTTCACTTTTATCTCGGATTGGATTGTTAATCTTTCAACGCTTCCTCTGCATTTTCAGTAGCTTGTTCTGAAATTGCTTCATCCGCTTTTTGTATTGCTTCTTCCAATTTTTGATTGGCTTCATCAGCTTTTTTCTGAGCCTCTTCTACCTTAGCTTTCAATTCATCCCAAGTTGGTGCTGGCGGTAAATTCTCTTCTTTTAATTTCAATTTTTCAACATTATTGAATTTGTATGAAATACCAACTCCCAATGTTTCTTTTAACTGTGTTTTCTTGATTTGATTTTCGTCATAGAATAAGTTAACAGTTGCTTGAGCGGAAATTAAACTATTGATTTTCATGTCCAAAACACCTTGGTAAGCTATATCCATATTCAAAGGATTTTCCAAATAGTTGGTGTAAATTCCCAAACGATTGTCATACGTAATGTTTTCTAAAAGTTGGACTTTGTATCGTGCCCCCAAAAATGCACCAAATTCATACACGTAATTATCACCGTCTTCTTTTAACCCAAAGTTTCCTTTGTATTGCAATTCTTTATCGGAAACAATGGTAAAACGAGAAGTGAAAGGATGGAAAGATAGTTGTAAATTTTCGTTTGGTTTGTAATCAACCCCCAATCCAAAAGAAAGATAACCGGGAGCCATAAAGTTGGATGTCTTTTTGTACGCATCGGTTATGGGATCGACTACATTGTAATCAAAACCTTCCCCAAATTGTGTTTTAAAGTTAAGCGAAGCCGCAAAATAAAAATTCTTTAGAAATTCATAACCGTAAGAAGAAGTTAAATCTATCACGTCATTTGATTTTCTGTATTCTTCACCTTCATTTTTCAACACACCGTAATTCAACAAAACACGATTATCCCAAATGTGACGACCTCGGGTTAAATTAAATTCATAATCTACACTGGCATTCAATGAATACGAATTTACTCCTCCTGCAACCCAGTTTGAAAACGCGGCTTGATTGAATTGTAAACTATTGTTTCCATTGATGTACCATCCTTGAAGACGGTCATTTGAAAGCTTAATTTTTAGACCTTTTTGACTTGCAACCTGAAGGTTTCCAGAACCATCAACGGTTTGCGCATAGGTTTGTACAAATCCCATCAAAAGAATCATTAAACTCAGTTTTTTCATTGCGTTCTGTTTTTTAATTTGTGGCAAAAGTAAGAATTATCCATAAATTAGGATCTTACCCAATATACTGGACTTTTGGTTCCATAGGCATTCGTGTTCCTTTAAATAATTCGCCTTCTTGTTTTCCCATATAAAAAATACCGTAACACTCTTCGTTTTCTTCCAATTCAGTGAATTCATTCATTTTTTTTATTGCACCTGGAGAGGCCCAATAGGATCCAATTCCCATGGATGTGCACATCAACCACATATTCTGAACCGCCATCGCTGTGGCAGCTACTTCTTCCCATTCGGGAAGCATTCCTGATTTTTTTACACATATTAAAATAATTTTATCCGAACGCAGACATTTTTCTGTCAAAACCTGGATGGTTCGTTCACTTTGCTTTTCAATCGCTGTATTTTCTTTGTATGTATCAACCATAAATTCAGCAAAACGATTTCTAGCATCGCCCTGAATCACTTTGAAACGCCAAGGTTCCGTACGTTTATGCGTCGGCGCCCAATTGGCACTTTCAAAAATGTGATTTAATTCTTCTGAGGTGATTTCTTGATCGCTATATTGAGTCGGCATAACGGCGCGCCGGGTTTTTATCAATTCTAATAATCTAGTGGTATCCATAAAATTTATTTTTAAATGAAGGCCAAAGATAATATTTAGTTTCTGAATGGAATTCCTTGATAGAGATTCCTTGAATTATTGTTATTTTTGAGGAATAAACTGCAACCATGGAACGAATACAAAGAACAACTGTTGAAGATAGAATTCAGAACGGATATCGATTTGAATTTAGCGATTATCTCTCGTATGGTTTTAAAATATTCAGTAAAGAATGGCTGATGTTTAGTTTATACGGCCTAGTAAGCACTTTTATTTTGATGTTTTCATTTTTCACACTTATTGGTTTTGCGCTATTATTTTATCCCACTATGTTAGGATTTGCGGTGGCAGCTGAAAAAGTGGAAAAAGGAGAGAAATTAGAATTCGGTGATTTTTTTGGTGCTTTTAAGAACTTTGGGGAATTTTTTATTTTGGGAATTATATTAATTGTTTGTATAATTCTATTATTTGTTCCCTACTTTTCCTTGATTTTTATTTTAATGGAAAATCCGGATTCTACCATGGCAGTTTTTGGAATGATTGGAAGTATGTTATTTATGATGGTGATGATTGTCGGAATTTATTTTGTTCAAATTGCCCTATTTTTTGCTCCTTATTTGATCCATTTTGGAAATTATTCAGCAAAAGAAGCGATTGGAACTTCATTTAAATTAGCAAAAAAGAATTTTTGGTGGTTTCTTTTGTTTGTATTTGTAGTTGGAATGATTTCCAGTCTCGGGCAATATTTGTGTTTGGTAGGAATGTTTGCAAGTATGGCAGTGGGAATGCTGATGAATTATTCACTGGTGAAAAAGGTTTTGATGGATGAAGATTTCAATGAAATAGACGAAATAGGAAAAACAGAATTTAGAAATAATTAAAACTACTACTTTGAAAAATAACGAAATAGTTGAACGAATGAATGAATTGGGCGCACAAAGAATTCCCTTTTTATTTCTAATTGATTTTAAAAAAGAAAATGGAAACGTTATACCACTCAGTGAATTGAACGATACTATTCACTATCAAATCGATTCCATTCCTATTCATTCCGATATTACGTTTCATCTCAAGAAAAACCCCATTTCTTTTGCTAGGTATAAAAAGCAATTTAAGGAAGTTCAACATAGTTTTCAATCAGGGGAAACGACCTTGATTAACTTGACCTGCGCAACTCCGATCGAGATTGATTTGACTTTGGAGGAAATTTACACGAATTCAAATGCAAAGTATAAAGTATTCAAAAAAGATGATTTTGTGTGTTTTTCACCCGAAACCTTTGTGAAAATGAAAAAGGGAAAGATTTATTCCTATCCAATGAAAGGTACAATCGATGCTTCCCTAGAAAATGCGAAAGACAAAATCCTTTCCAACCCCAAAGAATTAGCGGAACATACCGCGACGGTGGAATTAATTAAAAAAGATTTGGAAAAAGTTTCCAAAGATATTTCGATTCCTAAATTTCGCTATGTGGAAGAGGTGAAAACCCACGAAGGTACTTTATTGCAAGTTAGTTCGGAAGTAAGTGGTGTTTTACCTGCTGATTTTCAAAATAATCTGGGCGATATTTTTGATGCTTTACTTCCGGCCGGTTCCATTTGCGGTTCGCCAAAAGAAGCTAGTTATGATCTTATTCAAGCGGTGGAAAATTATCCGCGGAATTATTATACCGGAATTTTTGGCGTTTTTGATGGTGAAAACGTAGATAGCGCTGTTTTGATTCGGTTTATTGAAAAAACCAAAGAGGGTTTGGTATTTAAAAGTGGAGGCGGTGTTACTGCAAAAAGCAAGGCAGAATGGGAGTACAACGAAATGATAGAAAAAGTGTATGTCCCGATTCATTGAAAGTATTTGCATTCTAAAGGGTGAAATCAGGAATTTGACATTTCACCAAAATCGAATAAATCAAACACGCTATAAATTGCTGGGTTTGATGGATGAATTGAACGTGAGTCAATTATTTCAGTTCTCTGATAATCAAAGGATTGGGAAGTTTAAATGTCGAATTGTTTATGCAGAATCCATTGAGGAATTTCAAATGCTTCCCTATCAAATCCGACCGATTCATTCTGTACGATTGGTAGAAAGTAACGCGATCGATTATCGATTTAAACTCGAAGATAGAAAAGCATTTTCATATCTAAAAGATGCGGTAAATGAAGATGAGATTATCATCATTCAAAATGGTCAAATTACAGATACTTCCTATTCAAATTTGGTTTTTTTTGATGGCGAAAAGTGGATTACACCAACGACGTATTTATTGAATGGAACGATGCGTCAATCCCTTTTACAAACGAAACAAATCATTGAAAAACCAATCCAAGTAGAGGATTTAAATCGTTTTGAGTCGTTTAAATTAATCAATGCGATGATGGATTTAGAAGAAAGTCCGGAATTACCTATTTCGATAATTGTTTGATTTCATCTCTCAGTTGATTCCATTCTTCTTCAATGCGTAAACTCTCCTCACTTGGAAATTCATAAAGCGTAGAATGTTGTTTTTGAATACGTTTCACGATTTCCAAGCATTTTTCTGCTTTTGACTTTTCATGGGAATAGAGAAGCGCCAGACCTGCTCGGATAAACAAACTTAAAAGTTGATTTCTTAATTTCTCGTCCAACAGAAAAACGTCCCGATCTTCATTTTCTTCCAAAAGTTTATCTAAATCTTCAGATGAAATTTTGAAATAAGTATGAAGAGATTCATCAAAATTCTCCAAGAATTTCTTGTTTTCTTTTCTATAATCCAATTTCAGCATTCGAGAAATGGCATTGACAAATTGCTCAATGATTTTGGAAATGAAATCCCGACGGAGCATGGCTTAGCTTTTTGGTTTTTTGAAAATTTCCCCAGAAATAATGAAAATACTCAGCAATTCAATTCCCATTCCCAGAACAATGAAATTATTTCCTGCAATGAAACCATCTGAATAATCATTGATTTTAAGCAACGCACCGAAAATCACCAGGATCATTCCCAGAACCAGTAAAACAAGTGCAAATATAATTTTCGAAGTGAATTTCATAGTTAAGTTAGTTTATTAGCTAATTTTTTGAACGCATCTTGGGGTAATTTCCCCTTGTATAGCGTTTTGTGAACCGCCGCGAGAATGGGCGCCTTTACTTCCAAAACTTTTTTGAGTTCATACACACTTTTTGTGGCATAATACCCTTCGGCAACCATATTCATTTCCAAAATTGCAGAATTCACTGTATAGCCTTTCCCAATCATGGTCCCAAACATTCGATTTCGGGAGAAATAGGAATAACCAGTCACCAGTAAATCTCCCAAATAAGCGGATTCGGTCACATTTCTTTTCACGGGAGAAATATGTTGAGTAATTCGATTCATTTCGCGTGTAGCATTGCTCATCAAAACCGCTTGGAAATTATCACCATAGCCTAAACCGTGCGCAATCCCTGCAGCAATGGCATAAATATTTTTTAATACCGTTGCATATTCAATTCCAAAAATATCGTTGGACGTGGTGGTTTTGATGAAATCACAACGTAACCCATTTGCAACCATTTCTGCTTTTTCTTCTTCCAAAGCAGCCACCGTTAGGTAAGACAAGCGTTCCAACGCTACTTCCTCTGCATGACAAGGTCCACCAATTACACCAAAATTACCGTAATTGAGTTGAAAATTCTCATGTAAATACTCACCGACAATTTTAAAATGACCGGGAACAATTCCTTTTATTGCCGAAACGATAAATTTATCCTCAAAGGAAACTGTAAGGTTGCTTAAACAACTTTCCAAATGAATGGAAGGAACCACAAAAATAATCCAGTCTGAATCCGCCACCAATTCATTGATATCGGTGGTTACATTCAATTGTTTCGGATTAAATTCCACAGAACTTAAATAGTTTGGGTTGTGGTGATTTTTTAAAAGTGATTCTTTTGTAAATTCATTTCTCACCCACCAATGGATGGTCTCATGATTTTTACAGAGCATTTTAGCAATGGCGGTTGCCCAACTTCCACTACCCACTAATCCCACTTTTGGTTTGGTCATGCTTTGATTTATTTGTTCTTCAATAGGAATTCAAAAGTACTAAATTTTCACGAGTGGTTTAAAGAATTCAATATTCTTTCTCTTTTTCCGTTTACTATATTGATAGTCAAAACATTTTCTGAATCCAAAAAGAAAACGGATTTTTGCCGAATTAAAGTTTACATAGATTGTATAAGAAACTATTAAGTGAAACCGTGATTTACGGAATTGGAGCAGTTCTTCCAAGGCTAATTAATTTCGCGTTGATGCCGCTCTATGCAATTCAAATCGATACGGCCGAGTTTTCGAAATTTGCGCAATTGTATTCTCTGGTTGCCTTTGTCAATATCGTTTTGACCTTTGGTTTTGAAACCGCTTATTTTCGATTTTCAGCCGATAAAAATTTATCTGGAAAGGTTTTTCATACTTCCTTTTGGTTTGTTTTTATCAATGCGCTGACATTTTTGGTTGGGATGTATTTGTTCAAAATCCCGTTGGCGAATGTGTTGGATTATGCTGAATATCCAGAATATCTGACCTTTTTTGCCTGGATTGCCTTTTTTGATGCGATCTGCATGGTGCCTTTTGCGTTTTTGCGTTTCACCAATCAACCGATCAAATATTCGGCGATCAAAGTCTTTCAAGGCGTTTTCCAAACCTTGATGATTTTGGTATTTTTCTATACCATTCCTGAAACTTTTTTGACCAAAATAGGCATGACCGAAAAAGTGTCTTATCCTTTTGTAGCAAACGTAATTGCTTCTTTTTCGGGCATCGTATTGTTGTATCCGATTTTGAAACAAGTGCGGTTTTATTTCAATTGGGATTTGTTCAAAAAGATGTTCCACTATGGTTATCCGGTAATGTTGGCAGGTTTGGCCTTTGTGACCAATGAAAATTTGGACAATCTGTTGTTGCGCGACATGATCGATCCAGCCGAAGCGGGCGCGTATGCAGGTTGCTACAAGATCGCGACCTTAATGATTTTGATGGTCACTGCGTACCGAATGGGCGTTGAGCCGTTTTTCTTTAAAAAAGCAGTCGATGAAGACGCCAAACAATCTTATGCCGATGTGATGCTGTATTTTGTGATGTTCTGTGGATTTGCCGTCGTTGCTTTATTGGGGAATTTAAGTTGGATCAAATTGCTCATCATCCCCAATGCGGATTATTGGGTAGCTTTACAAATTGTCCCCATCATCGTGATTGCCAATTATTTTTTTGGGATTTATTACAATTTATCCACTTGGTACAAAGTGACCGACAAAACCTATGTAGGAACAATCATTTCGTGGTTGGGCGCAGGTCTGACGATTGCATTCAATATCCTATTCATTCCCATCATTGGATTCATGGCTTCGGCTTGGACCACGTTAATTGCTTATGCCACTATGATGATAATTTCCTACTTTTGGGGGCAGAAAAGTTATCGGGTACCGTATAAAACGAAAAAAATCTTGTTTTACATGGTTTTGAGTGTTGGATTGGGGCTTTTGGGCTATCATTTCTCTGAAACCCATTGGATGGTCGGTAATCTTTTTGTGCTTCTTTTCGTTGGAATTGTACTATTTATTGAAAAAAAGAGTTTAAAATTCAATGCAAAGCAGTCAAGAAATTAATTTAGAAGAAAAAACAATGAAAGTAAATATCATCAACCGTTCGAAACATCCTTTGCCTGAATACAAAACAGCGCTTTCAGCTGGAATGGATTTGAATGCCAATTTGGAGGAAGCAGTAACTTTGCAACCTTTGGAAAGAAAACTGATTCCGACGGGTTTGTTCATGGAAATCCCCGCTGGATTTGAAGCCCAAGTGCGTCCAAGAAGTGGATTGGCTTTGAAACATGGCATCACTGTTTTGAATTCTCCAGGAACGATTGACGCAGATTACAGAGGCGAATTGCAGGTGATTTTGGTCAATTTATCCAAAGAGGAATTTGTCATTCAAGATGGCGAAAGAATTGCGCAGTTGGTCATTGCAAAACACGAAAGTGTGCAATGGCAAAGTGTAGAAACCTTGGAAGAATCAGCGCGTGGCGAAGGAGGATTTGGCAGCACTGGCAAATAAAACAACTAATTAACTTAAGAAAGATAAAATGAAAATTATTATTCCAATGGCGGGAAGAGGTTCCCGTTTGAGACCGCATACTTTGACTGTACCCAAACCTTTGATTCCGATCGGCGGAAAGCCAATTGTCCAAAGATTGGCAGAGGACATCACCAAATTGTCCAAAGAAAAAGTAGAGGAAATCGCTTTCATCATTGGCGATTTCGGTGCGGAAGTCGAGCAACAATTGTTGGACATCTCCGCGAAATTGGGCGCCAAAGGAAGCATTTACAAACAAGACGAACCGTTAGGAACTGCCCATGCAGTTTGGATGGCCAAAGAATCCTTGTCTGGACCGGTTGTGGTTGCTTTTGCAGACACCCTTTTCCGAGCCGATTTTGATTTGGATATGAATTCAGACGGTGTAGTTTGGGTGAAGCAAGTGAATGATCCCAGTGCATTTGGCGTTGTGAAGTTGGATGCGGATGGAGTGATTGAAGATTTTGTTGAAAAACCCAAAGAATTCGTTTCGGATTTAGCGATTATAGGCATTTATTTTTTCAAAGACGGTGAAAATTTGAAGAATGAAATTCAACACATCATGGAAAATGACATCCGTGGAAATGGAGGTGAATATCAGTTGACCGATGCATTGGAAAATATGCGCGCTCAAGGAAAGAAATTCACTCTGGGGCCTGTGGATGAATGGATGGACTGTGGAAACAAAGCGGCTACGGTAGAAACGAATTCGAAGATTTTAGGTTTTGAAATGCACGAATTCGAAAAGATTCCCGCTTCGACGAAAATTAGTAATTCTCTGATTATTCCACCTTGTTTTATTGGAGAAAATGTAGTGATTGAAAACTCGAAAATTGGACCGTATGTTTCTTTGGGAAACGGTACAAAAGTTGTTCATAGCAACATTGATAACAGTTTGATTCAAGAAGATTCCATTATTAACCATGGAAATCTGACCAATTCTATGATTGGAAATAATGCGGAATATTACGGTGTTTCTCGAAACATCAGTTTGGGCGATTTCTCTGTTTTGGATTTTAATAACGAAAGATAAACTATTTTGATTTTCTTAAAAAAGTATTGGATAATTGGTTTTTTACTCTGGTTTGTGTCTTGTGGCACCCATAAAGTAGGAACAAATGCCGAAGCAGAAGACATGAAGACTTCGGCTTTGCTGAAAAATATTTCTGCACAAAAACCTCAATTCGTACATCTTACCATTTTGGCTCGAATCAATGCAGATATCGACAACAATTCGGTGGGATTAAATGGGAAAATTTACATTCAAAACGGAAAACAAATTTGGATCAATGTTTCCAAGTTTGGAATCAATGCCGCACGTGCGTTAATTAAACCCGAAGGTTTCCAAGCCTATGAAAAGTTAGATAAATCGTATATCGATGGGGATTTCACCTACTTTAATAATTTATTAAAAGTGGATTTCATCGATTATCCCAAATTGCAAGATTTACTTTTAGGACGAATTTTTGTCGATTTAAAACCCAATGATTTTCAATCTGAAATTCAGGATAATTTGTACGTTCTGAATTCTGTAGAAAATGAACGAATTCTTCATAAGCCCAAACAAGGGAAATATGTTCAAACCTATAAATTTGACCGTAATTTTCGACTGGTTTCTGCCTATTTAAAAGATCCAAAATCGGGGATGGAATTAGAGATTGAGTATGCTAAGTGGACAAACCTAGGCACTCAGGTTTTTCCTGGAAGTGTTAAAGTTTTGGTAAAAGATAAAAAAACACAAAAAGTAGAATTGGAATACAATAATTTTACTTTCGAAGAAAGCGCAACCCCCTTTAGTATACCATCGGGATACAAACCTAACAAAATAATGAAATGAGAATAACGAAGCAACTGTTTTTTACTACCCTGTTTTTTTTACTAAGCGGTCTTGTGTTTTCACAAATCACTGAGCAGGAATTGAAAGCTCAAAAGGAAAAATTACAACAACAAAACAGTGCGCTTAAGAAAGAGATATCCCAATTAAACAAAGATCTACAGCGGAATCAAAGTGAATCCAAAACATCCTTACTTTATATCAATAGTTTGGACAGTAAGATTTCTGCACAGACGAAATTGGTCAATGGTTTAGCCAAAGAAAAACGCTTTATTGAAGATGAAATCTATTTAAAACAGCTCGAAATCAACAAGCTAAGTAGAGAACTGAATGAATTGCGAAAAGAATACAAAGACATTTTAATCAAAGCCTATAAAAACAAATCGATTGAAAATAAATTGCTGTTTGTGTTGTCCTCAACGAGTTTACGGGAAGCATTTAATCGCGTTAAATACCTTCAGCGGTATTCGGATTATCAATTAGGGAAAGCGGAAGAAATCATGGGGAAATCCGAAGCGATTGTCAAAGAAAAGGCGGCGAGAGAGAAATCCAAACAAGAAAAAGAAGCACTTTTAGCGCAGCAATCCGTGATGAAGGATGAGTTGGAAAATGAAAAAGGAGCCAAGCAAAAAGTAATTGAAGAGTATAAAAAGAATGCAGGCACTATTTCACAAGAAATTGCAAATAAACAAAGAGAACAGAAAACCATCGACTCAGAAATCAATAAAATCATTGAAGAAGAAATTCGATTGGCTAAAATTCGTGCTGAAAACGATAAAAAAGCGTGGAATGAAGCCGCCAAGGAAAATACAATCGCCTCCTTTCAATCCTATTTGAATGAATGGCCGAATGGAGATTATTCCAATGCAGCCAAGAAAAATATTACCCAATTGGAAGCGGACAATCGAGGTTGGCAGTTAGCGCGAGGGAGTCATACCAAGGCTGCGTATCAAACCTATTTGAAGAATTTTCCACAAGGACAATTTGCATCCACCGCACGTCTGGAAGTTTCCAAGTTTGAAAAGGCGGAAGAAGAAGAACGACTGGCGCGGTTGGAGCGTGAACGTTTGGCACGAGAAGCTGCGGAAGCGAATAAACCGGTAGAACCGGTGGTGGTAAAAGAAGTAGAAAAACCGAAACCGGTAGAAAATCCTAAACCCGATCCAGCGCCGGAACCCACTTTTAAAGAAAAAAGTGGATCGGCTGAATTGGCAGCTGACTTCTCGAATAATCGAGGTCGTCTTCCTTGGCCGGTGGCAAGAGGTCAAATCGTAGGTCGTTTCGGTGTTGGAAAACATCCGATTTTGAATATTCAAGTCGATAATGATGGAGTGGATATCGCAACCAACAAAGGCTCAAATGCACGGGTTGTATTTGATGGTGAAGTTACCCAAGTTATTTCCATTCCCGGTGGAAATCGGACGGTTTTAATTCGACATGGAACTTATTTTACGGTGTACAACAATTTGTCGTTTGTGTCTGTTAAAAAGGGAGATAGAGTAAAAAGAGGTCAGGATATAGGACGGATTTACACCGATTCAAATGGAGATACCATTTTGAATTTTCAAGTGCGAAGTGGGTCCGTAAAACAAAATCCGGAATCATGGTTGAGTGCCAATTAAAATTAGTAAATTTGAAAAAAGTTTTAGAATGAATTTTGCATATATATTTTTGGGAATGGTCGGGCCTTGGCAAATCGCCATCCTCGTACTTGTAGTGTTGCTTTTATTTGGAGGAAAGAAAATTCCAGAACTGATGAAAGGCTTAGGGTCAGGTATTAAAGAATTCAAAGATGCCACCAAAGAAGATCCAGAAAAGGAAGCCGAAAAAAAATCGGAAAACAAAATTGATAATCCTTAATTAAACAAAAATTAGAAGGATTATACCTTTATTTTAAGTCAAATACTATGAAATTTACAGAAAAAGCCTGGGAGATTTTTAACCGAAGCATTGACAAATATCACGAAAAAAATAATGTCAATGCCCAAATTGAAAACCCGTACGACAAGTCCAATTTAATTGAACACTTACTGTACACCAAAAACTGGATTGATACCGTTCAGTGGCATTTGGAAGACATTATTCGTGATCCAGAAATTGATCCGATTGAGGCGTTGCGCATCAAGCGATGGATTGATAAATCCAATCAAGAACGCACCGATATGGTGGAATACATCGACAGTTGGTTCCTTCAAGAAAATGCAGATGTCAAAATCCAAGACGATGCAACCATCAATACAGAAAGTCCCGCATGGGCAATTGATCGTTTTTCGATTTTAGCTTTGAAGGTATATCACATGCGTGAAGAAGCCAATCGTGCAGAGGCTTCGGCGGAACACAGAGCAAATTGTCAAACCAAACTCAATGTGCTTTTGGAACAACATCAAGATTTGAGTAGCGCCATCGAAAACTTAATTGAAGACATTGAAAACGGTCGAAAATACATGAAAGTGTACAAGCAAATGAAAATGTACAACGACGATGAATTGAATCCTGTTTTGAGAGGAAAGAAAAACTAAAAAGAAATTCATACAACGATATAATAGAAGGCGAAAAGGACACATACCGTTTCGCCTTATTTTTTTATGATTAAATCTGGAAGAAAAGGTAGTTTTCTCATACCTGGGATGCACGTCGACGAATTTTGAAATAAGCTTTATCTATTTCAGTTGCTTTGTATTATGTATACATTTTTATTTGTAAGTTGCTTAATTTCAGCATTAAAGAGGTCAAGCACTACACCCGAGTCAAACCCGAACGGAACGAAGTTTTACCTTAAATCAAGTTCTTTGCCTACTTAAATCCTAAATCCATTCTTTTGAGACAGCAAATGATTTCTTGGGGAGAGTAGTGGACTTTTGTATGGACTTTGAGAAAAGCATTCAAAAATACAAAGAGCAGGAAATCCTTGCCCTTATACATCTTGGTTTTATTTTAATTTTCACTCAAAATCAATTGGTTACATCCTTGGTTTTATTGCGTCACTAACTTTGATACATTACCACTTTGATACATTACTCTTTTTACACTTTTATTCTTTTTTTGAACAAAGTAAGTTTATTATTTGAGATTTATTGTTATTTTCCTCGTAATCAATTAACTTATAAACCCCTCTTTCATTATTTTCCATACATTGGATTATAACAAGGTTTTTTGATCTATCTTCTTCCCAGAAAATTCTTTTATCTAGTACAACTATTCCTGCATTTATGCTTTTTTGATAATAAGATGTATCAGCTTTTAATTCTTCCCCTGTTGAGAATAAAATTTTCATTCCGTTAATTGTATCTACCTCAAAATCTGAATATAAATGTATAGGAACAACTGATTTAGATATATAAATTTCATGGAAATCTATTTTTCCTCCAAATGGAATAACTACATAAATGGAGTCTTTTGTCAAATCATTTGGCTTAATAATTTCGCTGAGAACTTCATAAGCAATTTCTTTAGCACTATGTTTTTTATTAACTGAAGTACATCCAACAGTGATACAAATTATTACTATTATTAAAATTGCTTTTTCCATCCTAAGTTATTTTTAATATTTTCCTTAGTGTATGGCGACTTAAATGTTTTTCCACTTGCTTTTTCAATGTTACCTGTCTTAGAATCCACCTTATAAGTCGCTGTTCCAAACCGTCCTAAAATTGTGCTTTGCATAGGCTTATTCACTTGCAGATTTAATCTATCTCCTCCACTCATATTAGTCGAGCCTCCCTCAAAAGAAGGATGGGTGTGAACTTGAGCTGTTAATATAGTCCCATCCATAGTTGGTGCTGCCGTACTTGTTCTATCTGTATTTCCAGAATAAGGCATGACATCTGCAAAGCGCGTATCTCCTACAAGTTTACCATTTTGATCTGCAAATCCATAGATTCCATAGGCAATTTCTGTTTGTGTGTAAATAGACAATCTTAATACAAAACTTGATAAACTTTTTACACTTTCGCCTGTTAAGTTATTTACGGTAAGTCCATCCTCTTGTATATTTACTGATTCTGCTTCATTAAAAATGCCCTTGTGAATATTATCAGCTATTACATCACCATTTTTAGCTACTAATGTATCATGATCATCATTATTTCGCTCTATTAAATTTATGTCTCCTGTTTCTTCATTTAATTCATAGATGTGTTCTAACATCCCGTCTGGATCAATAAAAATCAATGGATTATTATAAGCATATCTGTACGGTGTCCATCTTCTATCTTCTTCGGCAAGCGGATCCATATTCATCCACCTCCCAATTGTAGCGTCATAATTCTTTGCACCGTAGTCGTACCAGTCGAGTCCCAACTCATCTTGCAGTTCTTTCCCGTTGTATTTGTATTGATACTCCGTTTTAGTGACATTGATCAAAGCCACCCCTCCAACTCCACCACCAATTCCTCCATTGGTTCCCATTTCATCTATTCTAAAGTCTTTCAAAGTAGCAGCCGTATAGACTCCATGCTTCAATCCGAAAGGATAGTAATGATTCTCGTCCAATATCTCCAACGTTCCTGTTTGAGGATCTTTGGTATAAGACAATCGAACGTTTCCGAGATGATCGGTATAATTGAAAACATAGTTAAACGAAAAGTCAGAAGTCGGCAAACCACGCCCTGCTGAAATGGCGGTTACTTTTACATAGCCTTCAGGATGAGGAAAGAATTGCAATACTTCTCCTGCATATTG
>Ga0172382_10000672_pt1 | contig 64139 bp, 63 predicted proteins | sample Leawel138RmetaG_FD_122245 | JGI IMG/M metagenome (GOLD analysis project Ga0172382, IMG submission 122245) | Leachate microbial communities from a municipal landfill in Southern Ontario, Canada - Leachate well 138R metaG | ecosystem: Engineered > Solid waste > Landfill > Unclassified | place...
ACCGCAGGACTGCCGGAAATACTAGAGCGTAATGAAAAAGCCTGAAAATTTCATGTTTTCAGGCTATGGTCGTGCTTCGTTTGTTGCGTGGTTAGAATTTATACCCGGGAACTACGGATTATTTGCTTTTAAAAAGTATGAATATGATTGATAATCCGCTCGTGCTCATTATACCCGGTGCATTTAGCGTATATAACATGATCATCACAAGAACTTTTTTTGCATCCAATTTTCCCGAATCCCTTGGCGAAGCTGCAAAAATCGACGGTGCCGGTGAATTCAGAATTTTTGTCCAGATCGCATTACCCTTATCGGGAGCAATCATAGCTGTAATGGCTTTGTATCATGCAGTTGGACATTGGAACAGCTATTTTAGCGCGCTGCTATTCATCAATGACAGCAAACTCTTCCCGTTGCAGCTCGTTCTGCGACAGGTACTTATTATGAACCAAGGAATCACAATTGATACAGGCGGTATGTCTACTGAGGAAATGGCTGATTTGCTGAGGCGTAAACGTCTTGCGGAAACCATGAAGTATTCTTTGATCATTGTTGCGAATCTGCCCATTTTAGCAGCGTATCCATTTGTACAAAAATACTTTGTGAAAGGAGTCATGATCGGATCGGTTAAAGGATGAACATGTGCTATTGTCGAAAACTGTCACACATCAAAACAGGAGGAAAGTTATGAGAATGAAATTCAGGTTCATGATTCAATGCTTATTGGTTAGTTTGGCACTCATTTTGATGACCAGTTGCTCTGCAACGCCAACAACAACCTCTGGAACAACAAAAGCTAATACAACAACGTCAACAACAACCTCCGGCACAACAACAAGTACGACTTCAGCAGCGGATGATTGGACGACCAATATAAACCTGGAATCAACTTGGCCAATCGTTAATGAGCCAATCGATGTTGAAATCGCATTTGTGCCATCTTCGGATAAGTTTGATATCACAAAAAATTGGATGGTCGAATTCATGAATCGTTCATGTAATTTAAATTTTACATGGACTTTCATTTCACCGACAAGTTCAAATGAACGTGTTTCGCTTATGCTAAACAGCGGCGAACTACCTGATGCCATCCAAGGATACAACTTCTCAACGAGTGATATTGTTCAGTACGGTGTCAGTGAAGGTTTGTTCAGACCGATAAATGATCTTTTGAAGTATTGCCCGGAATTTTCTCGCTTTATTGAAGAAGACCCGTCGATTCTGACTGATATTACAGCTACCGATGGCAATGTTTACGGACTACCTGCAATAAACAACATTTGGTCTTACAATATGCGTATGTTCATCAATGGCAAATGGCTTGAACGGGTTGGTGTATCTAATCCTACGACGCTCGATGAACTATATAACATGTTGATTGCCTTTCGCGATGGCGATGCAAACGGAAATGGTGACGCTACAGACGAGATTCCCTGGAGCGGCGCATGGTCAGAAGGCGGTAGTGAAAGGCATCTGATTTTATCCGCTTACGGATATATCACGAAAAGCGCCAACAATGTCGTCGTCGACTATAGTGCCGTAGATTCCGGTGGAAAAGAAAAAATCAATTATGTCGGCTATACGGACCAATACAAAGAGTATTTGCAGTACATGAAAAAGCTGTGGGATGAGAACTTGCTGGATCGGGATATGTTCACCCAGGCGGAAACTCAAGTACAGGCAACGGTCCTTGAGGGTGTCGTCGGATTATGCTACATGAGTGCACCGTATGTGTACGACCCAGACAATCAGGATGATTATACATGTACAACCGGGATCGTTGATCAACCTGGCGATACACCCCGGATTCCAGTAACAGGTAAGGTCTATAACACGTCGAGATTTGCTGTTAACGCTGACATAGAAGACGAGAAAGCAGCTGCCCTGCTTAATTATGCCGATGCGTACTACAGCCTGGAAGGTTGGGCTTATGCGACTTTTGGACCAGAAGCAGGATCCGATCTCGATTGGTTCGAATGGGGACACTTCTATAACGAGGAAACGAATAATATTGATTACAAGCTGAATCCTGATGCAACAGGAGCATGGGACCATAGAATTACATATTTGACATTCTATAGTCTGCCCGGCTGTAATTCAACCGGTTATGATCCATATAGAGTTAAGTACGCAGAAGTGTATCCTAATTCGGCTATTGGCAAATTCTATAAAGATGGTGTGAAGGTCAGACTCGATGAAAAAGTCCAGCAGGAAAATCAAGCGCCGTATTATGCGGATTCAGTGCCAGATTTTTTCATGACGATCGATGATCTGAATCGCATTAACGAATTGATCACGCCCCTGGATGATTATATGAAGTCCATGGAAGCGCAATTTATCGTAGGCGACATTTCGATTGATACAGAGTTTGATAATTTCATAACCACCCTGAAACAGTATGGTGTTGAAGAGCTAATCGAAATCTACAATAAGTATTTCGATGCTTACCAGGCAAACAAGGGATAAAAGACATCGATAAACGGGATAGGTTCTATAGATGTAATAAGCTATGGAACCTATCCCATATCGAATATGTTTTTTTATTGAGGAGTCACGATGTACCAGCAAAGAATCGTGGACTATGTTCCTGAACCGCAGCCTGTTAGCAGCGATTATACTGTCGCCTGTCATTATTATCCGGGGTGGAAACGGGGCGGCACAGACATACACGATCGTTTCTGCAATCTCGATGAATATCGGGATCGCACACCACTCATTGGATACTATGTTACGTGAAAACAAGGAACAGTCAAAACCTTTCCGCAAGATGTATCTGGACAGCATTTTGAGCCTGATTGCACAACGACAAGAGCGCTGCAATGAAAAGCGAAGTTTGTATGTGAATCCCGCTCAGATGGCTGCCGAACCAGAACGTTGCCGATCGGAACTTAAGCAGCTTTTGGGCTGGCCGCTAACGGATGAAAAGCCGGGTTGTCAGCCCGCTCTTCGTCTAATTCCTGTTACGACGACAGATATGGCTACAATTAAGCGGGTACAAATCGAAGTATTCGATAATTTTTGGTTCTATGGGCTGCTTGTTATGCCCAGTCAATACAGGAGTAAGATGCCATTGGTCATCTGCCAGCATGGCGGATATGGCACACCGGAACTGGCCTGCGGGCTGCACGGTGACAATCATTATGATGACATTGTTTGGCGCTTGGTAGAAAAGCAAGTGGTGGTATTTTTGCCTCAAATGCTGCTTTGGCGCGAAGCAGAAGAAGATCAGGATTGCTTCCCCGGTTATGGACTACCTTACAACCGGGTGAAGATTGACGCTCAGTTCAAACAAGTAGGTTCGAGCATAACCGCATTGGAAGTTTATTGCCTCATCCGGAGTCTTGATGCGTTGCAGTTCTTAGCTTTCATCGACTGTGATCACGTTGGTATGACAGGATTGTCCTATGGAGGATTCTACACCCTGATGACATCTGCTTTGGAACCGCGAATTCGGGCAGGCTACGCTTCTGCGTTTTTTAATGACCGGGTACGTTATAATTGGCCTGATTTTACTTGGTTTGGATCTGCCTGCTGCTTTTTGGATGCGGAAATTGCTGCCTTGGTCGCCCCACGGGCTCTTTATCTTGAAGTCGGACGACAAGATCCTGTTTTTGATTTTACAACTGCTGTCAAGGAGTATGAGAGGCTGAAACCTTTTTACGAAGCACAAAAGGCGAAAGATATGCTGGTCTTTAGTGTGATTGATAAAGCACACCGCTATGACGATCGAGATGTTGGCCTGGATTTTTTGCTAAAGCATATTGTGGATTGAATACATGTCATTGTCCATCGCATAAGATCAGGAAGATAATTGTGACGGTTTGAAATGAAATCCAATAATGTAATGTTGCTAATTTACTAAACCTTCAATAGTTCGATTGTATTACGTGCTTGACCTTATATTGGTACACAAAGAAGGAGGTTCTCTAATTGTGAGTAAAATCAAGACAACGGTTCTAGCTTATTATTTCCCAAACTGGCATAGCGATTCTCGAAATGATGTCTGGCATGGTAAAGGATGGACAGAGTGGGATGTTCTCAAATGTGCAAGGCCACGATTTGAAGGACATCGGCAGCCAAGAGTTCCACTGTGGGGATATGAAGATGAAGCATTGCCCGCAGTTATGGAGAAAAAAATCAATACAGCTGTCAATAATGGCATTGATGGGTTCATTTTTGATTGGTACTGGTTTGAAGACGGTGGGTATAGGCTTAGATGCATTGATGAGGGATTCCTGGGCGCTAGAAACAATGAAGATGCAAAATTCGGGATCATGTGGTGCAACCATGATCCGATATTTGTCCATCCGGCGAGCAGCTTATTTCCGTGCCCCAAACTTATGTCTGGGGATCTTACGATCGGAGCACTGATTAAGGGAACAGATTACTGCATCAAGAACTATATGTGGCGGCCAAATTACTTGCGCAACAGTTTGGGAAAACTCTATTTTTGCATATACTCGATCAACAAATTATTGGACAATTTAGGGGGAAAAGAGGGCGTCAAGTGTTTCATTACAGATTTTCGACGGCGTGTTCATGAGGCGGGGCTTGGAGAATTAGATCTCAGTGTCGTTTTTCACTCAGTTCCTGGCATGACAACAGATGCTGAGTCCGCAAACAAACTTATGATTGAGATAGGTGCAGATTCATATACAACGCATGCACGAACACTGGATGATTCTCTTCCGTTTCCGCATTGCGATTACGAAAAGTGTGTTGCAGGTGATATCGCTAATTTTGAGATCTATACGGAAAAATCAAAGCTACCATACAATATTAATATTTCATCGGGATATGACAGCAGCCCGCGTACTGTTCAATCGGATGTCTATGGTCCATACGGGCATATGTTTGGCAGAATTATAAACAACAATACCCCTGAACTGTTCGAAAAGGCATGCTTAGCTGCTCATGAATTCGCTTACAGCGGAAAAATGACGGGCGAGTACATTACCATTTATTCCTGGAACGAATGGACTGAAGGTGGCTATATTGAGCCTGACACCATCTATGGCTATAAGTATCTTAATGCGATAAAGAATGTTTTCAAGAAGTAGCTCTGAACAACCTGAGAGCTGGTGCATAGCATTCATAGGTTATTGGATATATGTTTCTTGTTTTTTCCCATTAAAGTATTGTTTCAGACGGCTGGCACAACACGCTGGACCGGTTAACTGTTACAGCCAGTCGTTTTGCAGCCGGGCCACAAGCGCTTCGTCGGAAGGGGTTGTGCTGTCGGCAGTATCCACAACGATGGTCGGGATGTCAAGGCTGGGTTCTTCGTATACCTGATCCGTTAGCGCCTCTTGCAGGCTGCCGTGGAAATAATCCCGCAGCGGGTCTTTCTGGCTTCGGCGCAGCATGCGGGCAGCGGCCGATCCCGCATCGACCCGGCAGACTAGGATGACGATGCGTGCCTCCCCCTGCAAGGGCTTCAGGTTGGATGCCCAGACCGGATGCTGGAACGCTGCCTCAGCGATCAGGGATACACCGGCTGCCGTCAAATCCTGGATCGTTCTGAAGAAAAGTTCCGTGACTTTGAGGTTGGTTGCTGCCGGCAGTTCATCATGCGGCTTATTGCAGGTTCGCACATAACCTTCCTTGAGCGCGTCGCGGCTGATCACCGGCAGGCGCAGATGGCGGCCAAGCTGCTCGGCCAGGGTCGATTTGCCCGACCCCGGGCGGCCGGTCACCAGGATCAGGCAAGGCAGGCGCATCAAAGCCGCTCCTTTCCCTAGCGCAGCGACAAGCGCGGCCAGGTGTGATCCGACCCCAGCAGCGCGTCGATGGACGGGTCGTTGACCGTGTGCAGGTTGATCCCCTGGTCGACCGTCGCGCGCAGGATCCGCTTCATGTCGTTGAGGTGCGGCTGGGACATGTCGATGGCCGACAAACCCTTTGACCGAACCATATCAGCCATGTAATGGTCGCCGCGGCCGCAAAAATGGATCGCTCCGCCGTAACGGTCGAGTAGACGGGCGTCATACGGGTGGACGAACGTGCGGCACATCTCCGGCGACAAGTTCATGGCGGAGTCGTCGCGAAGGGTGATCCGTCCTCGGTGCAATCGCCCGAAATAGGCGTGGTAGTTGTCCGTTGGCATCATCGCGGCAAACCAGGCATCCATGAAGCGGATGTAAAAGCAGCAAAGGCGGTCGAGCAAGGCATGGACCAGCTCGGGCTCGTCAAACAGGGACAGGAAGACGTCGCTGCCCCAGAGCAGCTCGACAATATCGAAGGGCCCCTGGCAGTCCGGGTGATCGACGCGGACATAGCGGGCGATGCGCGGATACCGTGCGCAGACCTGCCGGTAGAGCTCGGCCATGCGAAACACCCGCGGTCCGTAACCCTGATCCAGATCCGGCAGCGCCGCACTGACTAATTTCCCGATGGTCCGGCTGCCGCCTGCCAGGGGTTTGACATTGGGCAGGCAATTCATGTGTTCGGGCATGATGAACGGCTCGGCGCCGAAAAAGCTGGGGATGATGCCGACCCCGTAGTTGGCCCGCACGGAAAGCAGCAGGCCCGAGCCGGAGGCCAGCTGGTCGGAGCACAGCTTGAACTGGCTCAGCAGCATCTTCTCCTCATCCGCCAGGGCGTCGTTGATCCGAATGTCCGGCCAGTCCAAGCCCGGCGGCGCCGGGACGCGTTTAGGCGGTTCAAAGGGCCCCGCGCTAGCCTTGCCGTCGGCAAAGCCAATCCAGGCCGTGAGCAGGGCTTCTTCCTGCTCCGGATCCAGCCGGTTCTCGAGATCATTCAGATAGCGGTCGATCATGGGTCCTCCTGGTGCAAATCCCGATTGGGACATGTTTTCAATTCATTATAGGGAACCGGCCCGGCAACAACAAGTTTTTATGGTTTGGACCGGCGTGTTCTGCTACAATCAGGATGTCAGAACATGCCTGGGGAGGCTGCCCATGATACAGGATTTGCTCAGAGAACAGAAAAACGAGATAACCGCCTGCACCATCTACAAACGGCTCAGCGAAACGATCAAGGATACGGCCAACGCACAGGTCCTGCTTAAGATGAGCCAGGAGGAGCACCGGCACTACCAGGTACTGAAGAAGGTGACGCAAAAGGATGTGTCACCGTACCGGTTCCAGGTCTTTTTCTTTACGCTGCTGACACGCTTTCTAGGCCTGACTTTCGGCATGAAAATGCTCGAGCGGAGCGAGGACAAGGCGGTCGAGACCTACGAGAAGCTGTCCGGGCAGTATCCGCAGCTGCATGCGCTGGTCAAGGATGAAGCCAGCCACGAGGAACAGCTGATCGGCATGATCGACGAGGAGAAACTGGAATACATGGGGTCGGTCGTGCTCGGGCTCAACGACGCCCTGGTCGAATTGACCGGCGCGCTGGCCGGATTCACCTTCGCGTTCCAGAACACCCGCCTGATTGCGGTCACAGCCTTGATCACGGGGATTTCCGCCTCTTTTTCCATGTCGGCCAGCGAATACCTCTCGACCCGACAGGAAAGCGGCCAGACACAAAAAGCGCTCAAGGCGGCCTTCTACACAGGCATTGCTTATATCTTCACCGTCATCGCCCTGGTTCTGCCTTATCTGCTGATCGGGAACCCGTTTGTCAGCCTGGCGGTCTGCCTGACGGTGGCTGTCCTGATCATCTACATGTTCAACTACTACATGTCCGTCGTGCACGAAACGCCGTTCAGGAAGCGGTTCCTGGAGATGGCCGCGATCAGCCTGGGCGTATCCGCGCTGTCTTTTTTGATCGGCATCCTGGTGAAAAACGTATTCGGCCTCGAAGTCTGATCCTTCCGTCAGGCCGTTATGCGAGGAGGTGCCCACATGATCGTTTCTGTCACGTCCGACTTCTGGCATCAGGTCCAAAAGGCCCGCAAGAAAGCCGCCGGCCAGCCGCTCCCGGCCCTTGCGCCCCTGCCGGAGATCCGCCTGGCGCATCCGGGCATCTGGTTTGTCCGTTTCAGGATGGTGGGCCGGCGCCGCTACCTGATCGTGCTGCATCCGGCCACGGGACTGTTCTTTGCCGTATCCGGCATCCGGGACAAGGATCTGGCCGATCCGTTCTCCCTGTATGGCACCTGGCTCGAAAAAAGCCTGCTTGCGATGGGATTGTCTCCAGAACGGGTCAAATGCTACCTGGAAAAGCAAGGTGAGATTCAGTTCTTCGACGGCGGCGACCGCAAGATGGTCGCCCAGGCCAACGCGCTGTTCAAAAACCTGCCGATCCACGAAAGCGACCATCTCCGGTCAGCCAGGAAGGCGCTGGCGATCTTGTCGATGTACAGTTGCCTCTACGACGGATACAGCCAGATCGACGGCCATTACCACCAAGTGCTACCCCGGGTTCTGGCCACGTTTCTGCCTGGTGAAACGATCGATATCGAAAAGAACACATCGAAAGGGCACGGTTTCCGGGCGCTGCGGTTTTCTGACGTCCACCCGGCTTTGCCGGTGCCCGGCATTGAGGTTGCGATCGAGCTTTGCCGTTTTGGATCCCGTTTCGGCATGCCGATCGCTGGTGTAGGGAGCGGCACCTTGCCGGCCGTCCGCCGGGTCCTGCATGTCCCGCTCGATTCCAGCCTGTTCCAGCTAAACCAGGCGATCCAGGCTTCACTCGGCCTGTTCGCCTACCACCACTACCGCTTCTTCCCGGCGGCAGGACCCGACGCCGAGTGGCCGTTCACGGAAGTCTACTGCTGGGACTACCCGCCCGAAGAACCCTTTGTTTTCTTCGACGAGTACAACGGCCCGGAAGGAGTTTCCGTCCCCCAGATATCGGATCTGGCCATTTCGCTCCGCGATGTGCAGGCCAAGACCGATTTTCTCTATTACGTCTACGATTTCGGCGACGACTGGACCTATGCCGTCCATTTGGGCGACCCGGTTGAGCTGGCCGGATTTTACTGCGAGCTGGAAGAAGGCCAGGGCGACCCGCCGCCGGTGGATGTGGGCGGGCTGTCCGGGTGGGCCAGGTTCCTCGCGGCCGTCGCCAAACCGAAAAGCAAATCGGGACGGGAGATGCTCGAATGGTCCCGGATCGTGCTCTGGGAACCTTTCGACTTCAAGGCGATTCAAGAGCGCCTGGCGTCGCTCGATTACCTGGGCGGTGAGTACTGGGCCAAAGAGAGCTGAAGCAGAGCTGACATCGAGCGCTTAATCGCGGTAGACGAAAATTTCGTCTGCCTGTGGTTCGTCTTTGTTCCAGGAAAAGATCACGATCAGGCAGCCGTCGGCGCGGTACAGCAGAGCGGGCAGCAGGAAAGCACCCTCCTCGTCACCATACCAGGCTTCCTTGATCTGAGCGTCCCCAAGCAGTTGATGGATTTTCGTGAACGGCATGCCGGTATGGATATTCTCATCGATGCCCAGCCAGGCAGCGCTGAGCATGCCTGTGCCGACTGAGACGATCTCGGCGCGGTCGTTCGTAAAAAAGACTAGGCCATCCTGCTCGTATTGGTAGCCCTCCCAAATCTGGTTCAGGTACTCATCGGCTCCTTGCGGGCTGTAGGGCTTGTCCGCCGGACCATACCATTTTTCAATTTCGGCCAGCGTGCGATGCAGCAGCCAGCTGTAGTTGACGTTTACAGCATCCTGCTCCGGCGCTGTATCGGCATAGATGGTGCAGCTAAAAGTCGGGTCACCCGGTCCGTAGCCGCCAAAAAGAACCGCGAGATCGCCCATCCGGAACAGGTAGAACCAGACCTCACCCGTTTCATTGAGAGCGAAAATATCATTCGGCGCACCCAGGCTGGCAATGATGTCATCGACAGACATGCCGACAGGCGTCTGCCCGATTCTGGCATCCGGCCCGCACTCGATCTCGACGACCCGGTCCAGGTCTTCCTCATCAATACCGTATTCCGGATCTGCTGGGGTGCCTTCCGGGTAAAAGACGAAGGTTAATCCGCGCTTTGGATCATAAAGGCCCTCATAGGTGCCTTCGGGTCCTGCCGCTACCACGGTATAATCGGCGCCGATCGCCGCGATGACCTCGGGGCGGGTCGCGTGCAGCAAACCGGTTATAAATGTCAGATCGTCTTTGGCCAACGCTGTTGTGGTCGTGGTTTGTGTTGTTGGTGCTGCGGTGGTGGTCGTCGTGGACACCGGCTCGTGCTTTGCCAGTTCAGCCAGCAGATTGCGGATTTTGGCACCGGCCTCTGCTTTGCCGTCCTGCGAATCATTCAGTGTTGCAGGCATGCAAAAGGCCAGTTGCATCAGACGGCTGTCATACTCGGCGATCCGCTCGTCATTGATCTGTTTGCCTCCAAAGCGGTCGGCCAGGGTCTGGGTGACTTCGATGGCTTTCTTGGCAGCCCTCAGGTACATGGTCGCGGACAGCCTGGCCGCCTGGACTTGGTCATAGGACAGGTTAGCCAAATCGGCATGTTCGATGTACGCGTCGAGCGCGTTCTGTTGAATGACCATAGTCTGGGGCAGTTTGGTGATGCCCTCAGCTGCTTTATTCACCGGCCAGGTCATGGACAAGAAAGCGTCGATGCCGTCCAAGTAGACCTTCCAGCTGCCCCCGATCACCTCCATCACGTTGTCCTTCATGGCATCCTGGAAAAGGTCGGCGGCGAATGTGACTCCTGTTGCGGCGATCGACGCCTTGTTCTGACGATACAGGATATAGGCATCAGACGCAGCTTGTTCGGCCAGTGTGCCCGATCTCGATTTCCCGACATCAAAAACAGCAGCGATGGCATCATCATATTCCTCGCTGGCTCCCACGATGCTCAAACCCAGCGAGATCGCGTCGACCACCTGTTTGATCTTCAGGGTGTCTTTTATTTCCTTCATCGATTCAACATTCTGGATTAGCAGTCGCGCGTCAAGACTGAGGCCCGCATAGACTTTTTCGGCACTTGAACCTACGGTTGCCAATCCCTTCATGAGCGCAAGCGAGTCGGACATGTCGCTGGTAAAGTCGTCTATGTCGTTAAGAAGCTCATCCAACTTGAATGCGTCATAGGACAATTCCTGGAACAAGTCCATGTATATGTCGTAGTCGCGCCACGAAAAAAGACCATCGGGCTTGTCGATGCCGGTCACGGGGATAAAACGGTCCACCCTGGTCTTGAGCAAGGTATCGAACAGGAACATTGAGAACATGACAGTGGCAGCACCCGCTTTGCTGCCGAACTCGTCGGCAATGTCGAAAAAATAGCTCATGGGTGCAAAATCCGGGTAGAACTCCCAGAAAGAGAGCGCGTCCGGGATGACCAGCAAGACACCGTTTTCGACAAAAACCTGAACGTTCAGCCAGGGGAGCAGATCATCGGCCGGCAGCCAGGTCATGTTGTTGTACTCGATTGCCGGCGCAGCCGGAAATGCTTTTCCAAATACCGTGACTGATCCGCTGACCGTGTTGTACACCACGGTCTTTACGCCCAGGACCATTTTGATCGTGGTGCCCTCATGGCTGGTCGTGTAGCGGGTCAATTCCTGGAAGTCAATCGCGTTAATATAGGGCTTGCCATTCTGCAGCAGCACAGAGATCTCTTCAACTGGTTCCAGGTGGCCTTTCTTGATTGCGATCGGCAGCACGACCGGACCGGATGCGCGGGGCATGTCAATCGAAATCAATAGCATGCTGAACGTGAGCAGCAAGGCCAGGGTCATCTTAACCCATGAAGTCGGAATCAGGAGAGGCTGATCATGCTTAGTTACTGAAATCATACGCGCTGATATACCTCAACAGTCCGCCAAAATAGGCATCGATAATGTCATCGCTTAAAGCAGGCACCAGTTCGCCGTCCGCATACGCAACCGAGATATCGGCTGACAGCGATAGGGTCCCGGCTTGTTCGATTTCAGTCAGGACCAGGCCCAGGATATCCTCCATCGTGACTTCGTCCTGCTGCTGCAATTGCCTGGAAACGCTTTTTAACGCAGCTGCCGCATCAGGAGCCGTGATCACGCATTTCACCTTGTACGAGTCTTTTGATTTTACAACAGAGCTGACCTGGATCTCGTTGTGGCGCTGGATTGCCTCGATCAGTTCGTTCGGCGATGAAGCGAAGCGCTCATCACCGGCGCCCGATGCGCTGGCCGGATCCATGAGACGCTCCAGTTCGCGGGCCATAGTCTGGTTGTCCAGCAGAGGGTCAGGTTCCGTGCCGCATCCGCTGAAAAGGGCGACACAAAGCCCGGCGGTCAGGGCGATCATCAAGAAAGTCAGTCTCATTCGTTTGCGCATAAGTCCTGTCGCCTGCGTGTTACAGATTCGGGTGTATATTTTTAATACGAGAGCAGGTTAATATCATCATACTGGCTATCGCTTTGTTGTCAAGACGGCGGATCGGATTTGGCGGATTTCCTTTTCCGTTTCACAGCCGGCGCGGGGGCGGTCACTACCGGCTCGGTCAGATCAAGCCCAAACAGGCCGGAGAGGTCGTCGCTGTCCAGGATGCGGCGGCTTTTTCCTTCCGACCGGCCGACCAGCTGGGCGGAAGCCTGCTGAACGGCCTGGCTGACCAGTTCGTCGACCGATACCTGGCGCAGGACGAAAAAAAGCGTCGGGTCTTCGTCCAGGCGAACGCCGACCCCGTACAAGACGGCGCAAACATGCTTGCACATGCTGGCCCAGTCCGGGCAGCTGCAGTGGAAACGGATTTCCGTCGGCGTCGGGAAAAGGCCTTTGCCCGGTTCCGTGAACAATCGGGCCAGGCTGGCCGGAAACTTGCCCTCCAGCAAGTCGCGCAGCGATTCCACCTGCCCGGCACAGGCCGACTTGAGCGACGCTTGCGCCTCGGCCCTTAGGGGCTTGATGCTGACGGTCACCTCGTAAGGCTTGACCCGGCTGCCCTGGACCAGCGCGTTGACCTCGCCTGGCCCGATGCTCAGATCCAGGATGGCGCCGTTGCGCACATAGCTGCGCCCGCGCCCGATCCGGTTGCTGTAATCCGCGTAGCGCGACAGGTTGTCGGTCCAGGCCTGGCCCCACCAGGTCTGGGTCAGCTTGCGGCCGCTGACCTGGATGGGAGCCAGGTCCGGGTTCTTCTTTTTCAGCTTCTCCAGGCTGCGGGCGGCCTTGGCGCGCTGGGCTGCGGCGGAAGGGGGCTGGCGGTAATAGCTATTGTATGACATCGGGGCACCTCGTCGGCGGCGCGGTTCAGTCGGTCAGGCTGAACAGCTGCATCAGCTGCTGGTTGTTCATTTCGGTGATCCAGGTCTCCTGTTTTTCCGGGATGATGTCCCGGGCCAGGCTGGTCTTGTCCTCGATCAGGCGGTCGATCTTCTCTTCGATCGTCCCGGTCGTGATCAGCTTGTGCACCAGGACGTTCTTTTTCTGCCCGATGCGGAAGGCCCGGTCGGTAGCCTGGTTTTCCACAGCCGGGTTCCACCAGCGGTCGAAATGGATGACATGGTTGGCCGCGGTCAGGTTGAGGCCGACGCCGCCGGCCTTGACCGACAGCACCATGAAGGGGATATAGGCCTGGCCTTGGAAATCCGCCACCAGCTGGCGCCTGCGGGCGACGGGCGTGCCGCCGTGCAGAACCAGGCCGCGGTGCCCGAAGATCTGCTCCAGATAGGCGGCCAGCGGTTCGGTCAGCTCGCGGAACTGGGTGAAGACCAGCACGCGCTCGCGTTTCTCATAGATGGTTTCGCAGATCTCGCGCAGGCGGGCGAACTTGCCGCTCTCCTTTTCATCAAACCCGGTCTGGCCGGTGTACTGGTCCGGGTGGTTGCAGATCTGCTTGAAGGTGACGATCGAGGCCAGGATCAGACCGCGGCGCTCCATCTGGGTAACCGGCTGCTCCAGGGCTTCCCGGAGCGCGCTGACTTTCTGCTGGTAGAGTACCGCCTGTTTTTTGCTTAGCCCGGCGAAGGTCTTCATCTCGATCTTTTCAGGCAGATCGTCGATCACGGCCCGGTCGGTCTTGAGGCGGCGAAGGATCAGGGGGCTGAGCATCTGGCGCAGCCGGCCGTAGCCGGCGTTTTCGGTCTGCAGCCGCTGGGTGAACGTGCCGAATTCGCGCGAAGTCCCGAGCAGGCCGGCGTTGAGGAAATCGAAGATCGACCACAAGTCCGCCAGTCGGTTCTCGATCGGCGTGCCGGTCAGGACCGCCCGCCAGTCGGCGCTTAACTTCTTGACCGACCGCGTCTGGCGCGTCGCCGGGTTCTTGATCGCCTGAGCCTCGTCCAGAACCAGGTTGTCCCAGTGCACATCCTTGAGCCAGTCTGTCCGGCTGACCATCCCGTAGGTCGTCAGGAGCAGGTCGCAGCCGTCGAGATCGGCCTCGGACCGGACCGGCTCGCTTTGCTCGGACGGGTGCAGGACGCGGTAACGGAGCGCCGGGGCGAAGCGGTCCAGCTCCTGTTTCCAGTTGCCGATCAGAGAGGCGGGCAAGACCAGCAGTGTCTTTTCTGCCTTTTGCTGGCGGACGGCATCCAGCAGCGCGATCACCTGGACCGTCTTGCCAAGGCCCATGTCATCGGCCAGACAGGCGCCGAGCCGCAGCTGTTTCATCTGCCAGAGCCAGTCCAGGCCCGTTGCCTGGTAGGGGCGCAGTTTGGCCGTAAACTGCGGTCCGACCTGACAGGATGCCAGGGCCCTGGCGCTGCCGGCCCGGCCAAAGAAATGGCTGAACCAGTCTCCCTGGCTGACCTCGACCAGTTCACTGCCATCGGGACCGTCCAGCCCGGTTCCCCGCACCTGCAGCCGGAACGCGTCCAGCAGGTCGATGCCGCCCGGGCCGGAAAGCTTGCGGGCCTGTTCGTAGGCCTGCAGGGCTTCCTGCAGGCGCGCGTGGTCGACTTCGACCCAGCGGCCCTTGATCAGGGCAAGCCCGTCCGTTTCGGCGAGCAGCCGGGCCACGTCCGATTCGTTCAGCTCGAGATCACCCAGCACGAGGCTTACCTTGAAATCAACCAGGGTCTCGTACCCGAAACGGGACGGTTCCCCGCTGCCCAAGGTGACAGAGACGCGCGCCCGGCCGGTCTGCTGGCGCCACCAGGCCGGGATGCGGCACAGGATGCCGCAGGATTCGTAGAGGGGGATCTCTTTTAGAAAACGATAAGCTTCGTCCGCCTCCAGCCCCAGCGGGTGAAACAATTCGCCCGAGGACACGATCTCCTGGACGAACAGGCTTTTTTCGGCTGCTTTGTTGACGGTCGCCAGCAGCTCCAGCAGCTTGGCGGGCTGGTTCTCGTAACGGACCAGGGCGTTTTTCAGCGGCAGGTGGCGCACGTGGCCCAGGTCGTCGACGACGGCATACGTGGCCAGGAAAGCGAACGGCGCTTCGCCGCGCTTGTTTTCGACCAGGTGGAAAAAGACGCGCCCCGCCGGCAAAACCGCGGCGTGGCGGGCGGCCAGGTAGTCGGCAACCGTGCCGGCATAGCCTTCTATCTCCCGGGCATATACACCGCGCAGCTTGGCCCAGTGGCGCTTCAGCCAGGCATGGGACAGGTGTTCCAGCCCGACCATGAACGGCGCCTGGCCGGCCAGTTCCTCTGCCTGAATCGGATCCAGGGCGATATCCAGCTTGTCGCGCAAAAACTCGCGCTCGGGCATCTGGGCGAGCTGGTGCACGAACCGGCGGCCCACCGTGCCCAGGTAACGGCAGGAGGGGGTCTGCAGCAGGTCCGGACCGGCGAACGCCAGGTCGTAGAGCGCCTGGTCCGCGTCGGCAATGAACGCGTCATAACAGCTTTGCTGCCAGCGGTTCTGGCGCTCGTCGAGCGCGTCGAAGCTCTCCTGCCAGTCGATGCCGGTGCCATCCGGATGCAGGATGAACATGACCGCCCGGTCTTGTTTCGTTTGGATTCGTTCGGATTTTGCCATACACACCAGCCTTGACCGTGAGTTAACCGCCTGACCGGTTCAGCGTGCCAGCGGTTCAAAATCCATCTTAGCACACTCGGACCGGGACGTACCATCCCGGGTCGGTGAAATAGAGGATGAAAATCTTGGGTTCAAGCACCAGGATTTAAATATATTTGGAAAATGTCACCTTTGATACAAAAAACCTGTTGACTTTTTCTATAATCAGGATAGAATGAAATTATCAGACTGGTAACGATACCGGTAACGATACGAGTCGAGACATCTGGACGGGAAAGGCGCATATTCGATGATTACGATCAAGGAAGTCGCAAAACTTGCAGGTGTTTCAGTCAGCACAGTATCCCGTGTTTTAAATAACCTGCCTGACGTCAACCCGCAGACGCGCGACTTGGTCCGCCGTGTCATAGCCGAGAACGGCTATGTCCCGAACGCAACCGCCCGAACCCTCAAGCAAACCAACACCAACATCATCTGCGTGATCGTGAAGGGGTTCCAGAACCTGTTTTTCGCGCCCATCGTCGAGGGCATCCAGTTTTTTATCGACAAGACCGATTACATCCCGCTGGTCCACTACATCGACGAGTCTGCCGACGAAGTCGCCGCTGCCGTCTCCCTGGTGTCGGAAAAAAAGGCGCTCGGTGTCATTTTCCTGGGCGGCAGCCCCTCGTCCAAAACACGCTCCATCGCCCGGATCAAGGTGCCGTGCGTCTTGGCCACGATGTCGGCCCGGGATCTGGACATGAAGAACACATCCAGTGTCTGTGTCGACGATTTTGCCGCAGCCGGCAAGGCGATCGACTATCTGGTCGCCAGGGGGCACCGGGATATCGCCATCCTGGGCGGACGGCGCCTGGACCGCGACCTGGTCTGGAATCGCTTTAACGGGGCCCGCCAGCGCCTGGCCGACCATGGGATCGGCTTCGACGACAGCCGCTACATCGAATCCAAATTTTCCTTCGAGGACGCCTACCGGGCAACCGCCGCGGCGCTCAAGCAGGAAAACAGAGCTTTTACCGCCCTGTTTGCCATGTCGGACATCATGGCCATCGGGGCATGCCGGGCGATCTTCGACCATGGCCTCAAGGTCCCGGACGACGTGTCCGTGATCGGCTTTGACGGCATCCAGATCGGCCGCTACTACAACCCCACGCTGACCTCTGTACGCCAGCCCCAGGACGAGATTGCCCGGCGCAGCGCCAGCCTGATCATCCAGAACATCAAGGGCATCAACATCGGGCACAGCATCGTGCTGGATACCGAGGTTGTCGCCGGTGAATCCGTTAAAACCTGTTCCTGATGCAGGCGGACCCAAACGGGCCGGCTGCTGGAAAATAAAAACGAAAAAGGAGAAAGAGAAATGAAAAGACTGACGATTCTTGTCATCATCCTGGCCATGCTCAGCACAATTCTGGCCAGTTGCGCAAAACCCAAGGAAACCGTGGACCTGAAGGTATGGGGGTCCCAGGAAGACCAGGCCATGCTGCAGAAGATGATCGACGAATTCAAGACCGCCAACACCGACGCCATCTACAACATCACGCTGGGCGTCGTCGGTGAAGGCGATGCCAAGGCGCGCTTCCTCGAGGATCCGGCCGCAGCCGCCGATGTCTTCCAGTTTGCCAACGACCAGATCCTGGACCTGGTGGCGGCCGGCGCGCTCTACGAAGTGACCCGCAACAAGGACGCCATCGTATCGGCCAACATGGCCAGCGCGATCGAGGCGGCAACCGTCAACGACAAACTGTACGCCTATCCGTCGACCGCTGACAACGGCTATTTCCTCTACTACGACAAGAGTGTCTTCTCAGAAGAAGATGTCATGAGCCTGGACAAAATGCTCGAAGTGGCCGCCGCCAAGGACAAGAAAGTTTTCATGGACGTCTCCAACGGCTGGTATATCGCCTCCTTCTTCCTCGGGGCCGGCGGCACGCTGACCATCAAGGACGGCAAGCAGGTCTGCGATTTCAACAACGAAAAGGGCGTTATGGCCGGCGAGGCCATCAAGGCCTTCACCGCCCACGAAGCCTTCCTGACCGGTGACAACGCGGTTTTGACCGGCGGCATCGGCGACACGATTGCGGCGGGCGTCAGCGGCACCTGGAACGCCGAGGCGATCTCCGCGAAACTGGGCAGCAACTATGCGGCCACCAAACTGCCGACCTTCAACTTGGGCGGCACGCAGACCCAGATGAGCAGCTTTGCCGGCTTCAAGCTGGTCGGCGTCAACAGCCAGACCAAGAGCCCGGTTGCCGCCATGACCCTGGCCGAATGGCTGACCAACGAGAAGAACCAGATCACCCGCTTCGAGACCCGCCAGATGGGCCCGGCCAACATCAAGGCCGCTGAAAGCGACGCGGTCAAGGCCAACATCGCCCTGGCGGCCCTGGCCATGCAGAACCAGTACGCCGTTTCACAAAAGGAAGTGCTCGGATCCTATTGGGGCCCGGCTGAAGCCTTCGGCACCGAGATGGAAGCCAAGAACTACGCCAAAACCGTCAAGGAAATGCTCGACGAGATGGTCAGTCAGATTCAGCAGTAAAACCGCCTGCGTAGGCAGCAAGACCCGATGAGACCGGTGCGGCGCAGGGACAGGACGTCTCTGCGCCGCGCCAGCTGGAAAAGTAGGTGATCGAGTTGGAATACATCGACTATGTAACCCTCTCGCCGCTTAGGCGGCTGTTCTATCGCCTGTCCCAGGGAATCCGGCATCTGCCCCGCCGCACGGTGGATTTAGCCCAGCGGACCGGCGGTCGGATCCGCAAACGGACCCTGGCCTTCGGCCGGGCTGTCAAGAGCTACGGGACCATCTTCCGCCAGGGAGATATCAAGACACGCCTGTCTTACCTCGTGATGGGTGCCGGCAGCTTTCTGCGCGGCCAGGTCGCCAAGGGACTGATCTTCCTGTTCCTGCAGGCGGCATTCATCGTCTACATGGTGACGTTCGGCATCGGCCAGCTGGCCTTGCTGCCGACGCTGGGTATCGCGACCAAGAAGGAGATCTGGAACGAAAAACTCCAGATTTACGAATATATCCAGGGCGACAACTCGATGCTGATTTTGCTTTTCAGCGTCGTCACCATCTTCATCGTGTTCGCTTTCCTGGGCGTCTACCTGGCCAACATCCGCCTGGCCTACCGCAACCAGCAAGCAGCTGGACGGGGCGAACACCTGCCAGGCATCGTGCGGGACATCAGGAATCTGTTCGACAAGAACCTGCACGTCACGTTCCTGTCGCTGCCGTCCCTGGGCATCGTCATGTTCACGATCCTGCCCTTGATCTTCATGATCCTGATCGCCTTCACCAACTACGACAAGAGCCACCAGCCGCCGGGCAACTTGTTCACCTGGGTCGGGCTGGAGAACTTCCGCAACATTTTCTGGAGCAACCCGACCCAGTCGCGGACCTTCGTGGGCATTTTCCAGTGGACACTGGTCTGGGCGTTTTTCGCCACCTTCAGCAACTACATCCTGGGCATGATCCTGGCCCTGATGATCAACAAGAAAGGCATCCGCTTCAAGAAATTCTGGCGCACGGTCTTTATCGTGACCATCGCGGTGCCCCAGTTCGTCAGCCTGCTCCTGATGTCGCGCATGCTGGCCGACCAGGGCGCGATGAACGTCTTCCTGGGTTACCTCGGCATCGGGCCGGTCCCGTTCCTGACGACCGCCCTGTTCGCCCGCATCACGGTGATCGTGATCAACATCTGGGTCGGCATCCCTTACACGATGCTGATCACCAGCGGCATCTTGATGAACATCCCGGCCGACCTCTACGAGAGCGCGCGCATCGACGGCGCCGGCGTGGTCAAGACCTTCACCCACATCACACTGCCCTACATGATCTTCGTCACGACCCCCTACCTGATCACCCAGTTTGTCGGCAACATCAACAACTTCAACGTCATCTACCTTTTGACCGGCGGCGGACCGCTCTCGCTCGACTACTACCAGGGCGGTAAAACCGACCTGCTGGTCACCTGGCTGTACAAGCTGACAGTCAACAATCAGGACTACAACCTGGCCTCGGCGATCGGCATCATCATCTTCCTGATTACGGCCAGCCTGTCGCTTCTGGTCTACAACCTGTCCGGTTCGTCCAGGAAGGAGGAGAGCTTCCAATGAAAAGCAGCCGTGCCCGTTCCATCGCCGCCAATTCGGCCATCTATGTCATCCTGAGTGTGATGGGCATCCTGTGGCTGATCCCGATCGCCTGGCTGGTCCTAATCTCGTTTCGGGCCGAACCGGGCGCCTGGACGCCGTACATCCTGCCGCAGAGCTACACGCTGGACAACTACACCCGCCTGTTCACCGACACGCAGCTGTTCAACTACCCGCGCTGGTTCATGAACACCCTGATCGTGGCCATCTTCACCTGCGTGATCTCAACCGTCATGGTCCTGATGACCAGCTACACGCTGAGCCGGCTGCGCTTCAAGTCCAGGAAGGGGCTGCTCAACCTGGGCCTGATCCTGGGCATGTTCCCCGGCTTCATGTCGATGATCGCCATCTACTACATTTTGAAGGCGATGGGCCTGTCCCAGTCTCTGCTGGCCCTGATCATGGTCTACTCGGGCGCTTCGGGCCTGGGCTACTTTATCGCCAAGGGCTTTTTCGACACGATCCCCAAGGCGCTCGACGAGGCGGCCATCGTCGACGGGGCCAACCAGAACACGATCTTCTGGCAGATCATCCTGCCGCTCTCCAAGCCGATCGTGATCTACACCGTGCTGACCTCGTTCATGGCGCCCTGGGTCGACTTCATCTTTGTCTCCGTGATCATGAAGGACAACTACAACAACTACACCATCGCCCTGGGTTTGTACCAGATGCTGACCCGGGAGAACATCTACCGCTATTTCACCCAGTTTTGCGCCGGCGCGGTCCTGATCGCGATCCCGATCACCATCTTGTTTGTCATCATGCAAAAGTACTACGTATCGGGCGTAACCGGCGGTGCGGTCAAGGGATGAAGCGGCATCTGGCCCTGGCGGCGGTCTTGGCCCTGCTGCTCGTCCTGTTATCCGGCTGCGGCAGCGCGCCGGAACCGGTGCGGGTCTCGGACGGCTACCGCAATTATTATGAGATTTTCGTGCGCAGTTTCTACGACTCGGACGGCGACGGAATCGGGGACCTGGCCGGGGTAACCGCCAAGCTTGACTACATCTCCGACACGCTCGGCGCGGACGGCATCTGGCTGATGCCGATTCATCCGTCGCCCACCTACCACAAGTACGATGTCACGGACTATAATGCCGTCGATCCGGCTTACGGCAGCCTGGAGGATTTCGACGCCCTGATCGCCGCCGCCGCCGAGCGCGACATCCGGGTGATCATCGACCTGGTCGTCAACCACACCTCGAACCTGCACCCCTGGTTCAGCCAGGCGGTCAGCGCCTTATGGAAAAACGAGCCAAGCGAATACATCGATTACTACAACTTCACGCGTGAAAACCCCGGTACTGGCTACAGCAAGATCACGGACACCTACTACTACGAATGCCGCTTCGTCTCGGGCATGCCGGATCTGAACCTGGACAACCCGGCTGTCCGGGAGGAGCTGCTGGACATCGCCCGCTTCTGGCTGGAGCGCGGCGTCGCCGGGTTCCGCCTCGACGCCGTCACCTCGTTTTACACCGGCAAACCGGAAGAGAACATCGCTTTTCTCGCGTGGCTGAACGACGCCATCAAGGCCGATTACCCCGAGGCCTACCTGGTCGGGGAAGCCTGGAGCGAAAGCGGCGCGATCGCGAACTACTACGCCAGCGGGCTGGACAGCTTCTTCAATTTCCCCTATGCCCAGGCCACCGGCCGGATTACGGGGGCGATCAACCAAAAGGACGGGTTGTCTTTTGCCCGGGGGATTGCCGCCTGGAACGAACAGATCAAGGCTGCCAACCCCCAGGCAAAGGACGCCTTGTTCCTCTCCAACCATGACCACGCCCGGTCCGCCGGGTTTTTGATGCGCAGCCTTCCCAGGCAGAAGCTGGCGGCATCGCTTTACCTGCTCGCGCCGGGCAATCCGTTCATCTACTACGGCGAGGAGCTGGGCCTGACCGGTTCCGGCATCGACGAGAACAAGCGGCTGCCCATGCTCTGGGCATCGGACGGCACCGGCAGAGCGTATCCGCCGCCGGGCGCGACCCAGACGGTCGAGGGGATTGAACCGGTCGACCGGCAGCTCAAAGACAAGGATTCGCTGCTTGCCGCCTATCAAAAGATCCTTGCGATCAAGGCCCGCTACCCGGAGATCGCCCGCGGCGACGTGCGCGCGCTGGACGTTAAGAACCCGGGGGTCGCGGTTCTGGCGATGACCGGGCCGGACCGGACGGTCTATGTCGTACACAACCTGCTCGAAGAGAGCTGCAGCGTCGACCTGGCTGACGGCGGCCTCTCTGCCGCGGCGCTTGACAGCCTCGAGCTGGCAGACTATCTTGTTACCCAGAGGGGTCGGCCCCGGCTGAAGGGGTCTGTCCTGACGCTTCCGCCGATGTCGACAGGCATCATTCTGGGGAGACACGAAGATGGATAAAACCAAACTGGGATTTGTCGGGCTGGGCGGCCGTGGCCGCGGCCTATTGGGCTTGTTGTGCGAGATGGAGGATGTGCAGATCAACGGCATCTGCGACCTGCGCGCCGACTTGCTCGAGCAGGGGGCGGCCATCGTCCAGGAGAAAGCCGGGCAGGCGGTCGACCGTTATACGGACTACGATGAGATGCTGGCCCGGGCGGATATCCAGGGCGTGGTGATCGCCACCTCCTGGGTCAGCCACATCAAGCTGGCGATCGCCGCCATGAAGGCGGGTAAATACGCCGCGTTCGAAGTCGGCGGTGCGACCTCGCTCGAGGAATGCTGGCGGCTGGTCCGGACCCGCGAGGAGACCGGCGTGCCTTGCATGATGCTCGAGAACTGCTGTTACGGGCGCACGGAGCTGGCGCTTTTGAACATGATCAAGCAGGACGTGTTCGGCGAACTGGTCCACATGCGCGGCGCGTACGGCCACAACCTCAGCGAAAGCCTGGTCAACCGCATTGAGGTCAACCATTATCGCCATCACCATTACCACCACCGCAACGGTGACAACTACCCGACCCATGCCCTGGGTCCGATCTGCAACATGCTTAACATCAACCGCGGCAACCGCCTGCTGACCTTGACATCGGTCGCGTCGAAAGCCCGCGGATTGCACCAACGTGCCGTCGTCAACAAGGGCGCCGATTCCCGCGAGGCCGCCTGGACCTGGAACAACGGCGACGTCGTCAGCACCACGATCACCTGCGCCCACGGCGAAACCATCTGCCTGACGCTGGACACCTGCCTGCCGCGGCCCTATTCGCGCCAGCTTTACGTGCAAGGTGTCCACGGGCTTTACATGGAAGACGGCAACCAGATCTACCTGGAAAACGTCAGCCCCAAGTACGACACCTGGGAGCCTTTTTCGCCCTACCTGGAACGCTACGATCATCCGCTCTGGAAATGGTTCCAGGCGGCGGGCGTGCGCGGCGGCCACGGCGGCATGGACTACCTGGTCCTGCGTTCCTTCGTCGAGAGCATCCGCGACGGACGCGACACCCCGATCGATGCCTATGACGCGGCCGCCTGGATGAGCATCACCTGCCTGTCCGAGGAGTCGGTCGCGCAGGGCGGGCACCCGGTAGCGATCCCGGATTTCACCAACGGGTTGTGGATCGACCGCCAGCCGGACCCGGTCTGCCGCTACGCGCTGGACGCGGTTTATCCGGACTTGTTCTGAGGCTGGGCCCGGCGCGTGCCGAGCACCTTGTGGTCCTGCCACTTGCCGGAGGCATATCGCCAGCTGATCAAGATGGACCGGATCACGATGTCCACGCCCATGGCCAGCCAGAAACCGTTCAAGCCCAGATCGAAGACAAAAACGAACAGCAGGCTGAAAACAAGGCGGACGCCCCAGTTGCCGATCGCCGTGATGTACATGACCCACTTGGTGTCGCCGGCGCCGCGCAGAGCCCCGGCCAGGACCATGAAGATTCCGAACAGCGGCTGGAAAATAATGAAAATCCGAAGCGCTTCCGCCGCCAGCGAAATGACCTGCGGGTCGTCGTTGTAGAGCCTTGCGATCGGGGTGATAAAGAAATACATCACGACCGAGGCGACGGCCAGCAGGACGAACGTGATCACGGTGGTCTGCCGGCCGTAGGCCCGGGCCAGATCCTTGCGGCCCGCGCCCAGCGACTGGCCGACCAGGGTCGTCGCGGCCATGCCGAAACCAAAGCCCGGCATGAAGGACAAAGAGTTGATGTTCATCGTGATGGCGTTGGCGGCCAGGGTCACCGTACCCAGGCTGGCGACCAGCGCCGTGTAGAGGATCATGCTGCTCTGGCGGATCAGCTGCTCGAACGCCGCCGGGATGCCGATTTTCAGCACCCCGCGTAAAACCGAAAAATCCAGTTTCCAGGAAACATGGACCAGATGCAGGCGGATGTCCGCGGTGCCGCGCAAGAGGACATACAGCCCGATGCCGGCGCCGGCCAGGCGGGCCAGGGCGGTCCCCCAGGCTGCGCCGCGCACGCCCAGTTCCGGGAAGATCCAGATACCGAAGATCAGAAGGTAATTGAACAGCACATTGACGATGTTGGAAATGATCATGATGTAGAGCGGCGTCTTCATGTCGCCCAGACCCTGCAGGACGGCGTTGATCACCATCATGGGCAGGGCGGCCACCATCGAGGCCAGCACGATGCGCAGGTACACCGTGCCCTCAGCCAGGACAAAGGGATCCACCTCGTCCATCAGGATCATCATCAGCTCGAGCATCCTGTGTGCGCCCAGCATCCCGCTGACCGCCAAGACTACGGCCAGCAAACTGCCGCCGAGCAGCGACTGCCACATGATGTGGTTGGCCATCTTGCGGTTGCCCGCCCCGATGTTATGGGCGACCAGGGCGGTGGTCGCGATGGTCATGGACATCAGCGTCCCGATCAGGACGAACACAAGGCGGTTGGCCATATCGACCGCCGCGATGGCTGAGGCGCCCAACCGGCCGATCATCATGACATCGACGACACCGACAATACTCTGCAGGAACTGGCGCAGGATCGCCGGCCAGCTGAGGCGCAGGATGTTGCGGCGCATCTGGCGCGGCTCGGCCTGCGTTAGAAGCTCGGTCATGATGCGCGCCGCTCCGGCACGTTCCCGGCGTGGTATAATGGCACAAAGGCAACTGTAACGTTACATGGGCTCATAGTCAGCTATTATACCCCAGGCCGGCGCGCCGAACAACCGGACGCCGCGCTGAAAGGAGTCATCCCATGCCCGTTCGAATCGCCGTTATCGGCGCCGGTGTCTACGGCACCCATGTCCTCAATGTCCTGTCCGCCGCCGCAAGGTCCGGCGAAGCCGACCTGGTGGCCGTCGCCGACATCGCTCCGCCAACTCTGGAGCGCGCCGTGCAGCGCTTCCGGATCCGCGGCTACGCGGACTACCGGGAGATGCTGGAGCGCGAGAACCTGGACGCGGTCGCGGTGGTGACACCCGACTACCTGCACCGCCAGGTTGTCCTGGATGCGGCGGCGCACCGCATCCATATCCTGTGCCAGAAGCCGATCGCGACACGGACTGAAGAAGGCTGTGAAATGGTCGCGGCGGCGCGGGACGCCGGCGTCCTGCTGGCGGTCGATTTCCACAAGCGCTATGACCCGGCACACCGCGAGCTGAAGCGCAGCATCCGGCAGGGGCGGCTGGGGCGCATCCTCTACGGCGATGTCTACATGGAAGACCGGATCGAAGTACCGGCCGTCTGGTTTAAGAGCTGGGCCGACCGAAGCTCGCCCGCCTGGTTTTTGGGCACCCATTTCTATGATTTGGTCAGCTGGCTGCTCGAGGCCCGCCCCGTCCGGGTCTTTGCCCACGGCAACAAGCATAAGCTCCTGTCCATGGGCATCGACAGTTACGACCATGTCTCGGCGGCGGTCGTGTACGACAACGGTGCGGTGATCACCTACCACGCGTCCTGGATCCTGCCGGACAGCTTCCCCAGCATCGTCAACCAGCAGATTCGCCTGATCGGCAGTGAGGGCATCGGTGAAATCGATTCCCAGGACCGGGGTTTTATGACCTGCTTTTCCGACCAGCCCGGCTGCCTGGTCAGCAACCCGTTCGCAAAGGCCGAACCCTTGGACCCGGACAGCCGTTTCGACTTGCCCCTGAGCGGCTATACCTGCGACTCGATCCGCCACTTCGTCCAGCTGGCCGGCCACGTCAAAAGCGGCGTCAGCCTGGCCGATCTGGCCGGCAGCTATCCAGATGGAAATGAGGCGATGATCGCCACCCGGACCTGCGAGGCCATCCACGAGAGCCTTCAGTCGGGGTGCCTTGTCGCCATCGATCCCGCGTCCTGGCGCTAGCGCGGGGTGGCACGCGAGATGGCGCCGGCGAACAAGATCCCTGTCATTCTGGACACGGACATCGGGGGCGATATCGACGACACCTGGGCCCTGGTCATGCTGCTCAATTCACCCGAGCTCGATATCCGGCTGATCCTGACGACAGGCCACAACACCGGGTACAAGGCCCGGATTGTCGCCCGGATGCTGGAAATTGCCGGCCGCACGGACATCCCGATCGGCGTGGGCGAACCGTCATCCGACGCGCCGGGTTTCCAGGCAGCCTGGCTCGATGGCTTTGATATGAGCCGTTACGCGGGTGCCGTGCATGGCGACGGCATAGCCCGGCTGGCCCAATGCGTGATGGAATCGTCCGAGATCGTGACGATCATCGCCATCGGGCCGCTCGGCAGCATCGCCGCCGCGCTGCGCATGCAGCCGGCAATCGCGCACAAAGCCAGGGTCATCGGGATGCACGGCAGCATCCGCAAAGGCTATTTCGGAGCCGACCGGCCAAGCCGGGAATACAACGTGGCCGTCCAGCCGGACGCCTGCAGGCAGGTCTTCGCGGCTGACTGGGAGGTGACGATCGCCCCGCTTGACACCTGCGGCACGATTGTTTTAACCGGCGAAAAATATCAGCAGATCCTGCACAGCGGCAGGCCGCTGGCGCGGGCGCTGATCGAGAACTACCAGGTCTGGCTGCAAGCCCGCAAAGGCATCGACGATACGCGGCCAGACATGCTTAACGAGCGCAGCACCCTGCTCTGTGACACGGAGGCTGTCTACCTCGCTTTTTCAGAAGCACTCGTTCAGATCGAGACACTGGGCGTTGCGGTCACGGAGTACGGCGATACGGTCATCGACCCGGGCGCGAAAAAGATCCGGTGCGCCACTTCGTGGCTGGATTTTGCCGCCTTTCAGGATATACTGGTCAGGAGGATCACCGCGTGAGATGATCCTTTAAGTCTCAAGTCAGGGGGATTTATTTGATGGACTTTACGGGAAAAACGGCGATTGTATCCGGCGCCGCGTCGGGCATGGGGCTGCTGTTTAGCCAGAACTTCGCGGATCTTGGCGGCAACGTCGTCATGGCCGATGTCAACGGCCAGGCCCTGGAGGCTTGTGTCGCCGGCATCCATGCCGGACATGCGGGCAAGGCTCTGGGCCTTTTGTGCGATGTCCGCGATTACAGCCAGGTCCAGGCTGTCTGCCGGCAGGCCGCGGATGTGTTCGGCAGCATCGACATCGTCGTCAACTTTGCCGGCGGTTCCTCCGTGCGTATCCTGAAGGTCGCCGGCGAACTGGAGTTTCCGGATATCCCGATCGACGTGTTTGACTGGGGCCTTGATGTGAATTTGAAAGGGCAGTTCTATTTTTGCCACGCCGCGATGAAATACATGCGGGCGCAGCAAAGCGGCCTGCTGGTCAACATCGGCTCGATCACCGGGGAAGAAGGCGATCCGCGCGGGGCAGACTACGCCACGGCAAAAAGCGGCGTCATGTACGGCCTGACCAAGTCCATGGCCAACTACGGCGGGAAGTACGGGGTGCGCTGCGTCTGCGTTTCCCCCGGCCCGGTCCTGACCCGCGCCGCCATGGCTTCCATGAAGACGGCCATCGGGCGGGCCGGCGAGCCGCAGGAAATCGTCGACCTGATCCTCTTTATCGCTTCCGGCAAGGGCACGTTCATCAACGGCGCCAACATCCTGATCGACGGCGGCCGAAACGCCCTGGGGAGGGCCCGCTGATGGCTGATTTTTTTCATGCCGGGAAACCCCTGCTCACTGTCATGATCCAGTCCCCGGAGCCGGACCGCGCCATCGGGACGGTCCCCAAGGCGATTCAGGCGGGTGCCGAAGCCTTTGCGATCCAGGCCGACAAGCTGAAGCGGGAATTCCAGAACGAGGCGGCATACCGGCGGATTTTCCAGGCGATGCAGGGCTTTCCCATCTACGCGACCTATTACCGGAACGGGGAAAACACCGGTAAAACGGATGAGGAACTATCGCAGGGGCTGCTTGAGCTAACGCGCAGCGGCGCCAGTCTGGTCGACATGATGGCAGACTACTTCGATCCCTCTCCTGACGAGCTGTCCATGGATCCCGGAGCGATTCAAAAACAAAAGGACCTGATCGGGCAGATCCACGCATGCGGAGGGAAGGTGCTCATGTCCTCCCATGCCTGCCGTTTCTTGCCTGCGGAGCGGGTGCTGGAGATGGCCCTGGCGCAGCAGGACCGGGGGGCGGACTACGTCAAGATCGTCACGGGGGCGCAAACGGTCGAGGAAGAGGTGGAAAACCTGCGGATCACCCACCTGCTTTGCGAACACCTGGCCGTTCCGTTCTTGTTCCTGTCGGGGGGCCGCTGCCAGCTGCACCGGCGGATCGGGCCGATGCTCGGCTGCTCGATGTACCTGTGCGTCTACGAGCACGATGAACTGTCGACCCGCGCGCAACCTGTCCTGGAGCACATCAAGGCCGTGCGGGACCACTTTGAATTTTTCTGATTGACAGATCCGCCGGCAAGCGGCCGGCGTTCGCTGGAGGTGCTTATGAATTATCCGAAATTTCCCGATCTGGAACGCGGCGTCGCCGGCCTGCGCGAGTTTGTCCGGCTGAAATTCGAGTACGGCAGTTCGCCTGACGCGCTGGACAACGCGCTCAAAACCTGCCGCGAGCAAGTCTGGCAGGCGCTGCGCCAGGTCGAAGCGCTCCCGGAGGACCCGGAGCTGGCGCGTCTGGAGCCGGATGACCTGGAAGGGATCCGCCGGCTGCGCCCCCAGGCCGAACGCGTTTTGTGGCATCACTTTGATAGCGGCCGCTATGAAAAGCGCCTGGCCGGCGCCTTCCTGGGGCGCATGGCCGGCTGCACGCTGGGCGCCCCGGTCGAATTCTGGCCGGTCGAGGAGATGCATGACTGGGCCGGCTGGATCGGCGACGATTTTCCGCCCCGGGACTACTGGTCGGCGGTGCCCAAGCCGTATGTCAAGCGTTACCAGGTCAGCCCCTGCCAGGCCTACACCCGCTCCGGCCTGAACGCGGTTCCTGTCGACGACGATGTGACCTACACGGTGCTCGGCCTGCTGATCGCGGAGCGCTGCGGATTGGATTTCACGGTCGCGGATGTCGGCGATTGCTGGCTGCGCTGGCTGCCCTACGCCTGCACTGCCGAGGATGTCGCGCTGCAAAACCTCAGGGCCGGCATGGCGGCCGAGCGGGCGGCTGAGAAGGACAACCCGTTTGTCCAGTGGATCGGCGCGGACATCCGCTCCGATCCCTGGGGCTACCTGGCGCCGGGCCTGCCAGAAAAGGCGGCGGCCATGGCCTGGCAGGACGCCAGGCTCAGCCACCGGCGCAACGGCGTTTTCGGCGCCATGTTTTTCAGCGCCGCGATCGCGGCCGCCTTTGCCTTGGCTTCGCCGCTCGAGGCGCTGCGCATTGGATTGGGGGAGATTCCTCAGGACTGCCTGCTGGCCCGCGACATCCGCTGGGCCCTGGCCGCCGGACCGTCGCTGACCGGCTATGCCGACGCCCGGGAAGCGATTCGGGAGCGCTTTTGCGACATGAGCGGGGTGCACACCAACCTCAACGCCTGCCTGACCATCTTCGGCCTTCTGATCGGCAAAGACGACTTCACGCGCTGCATCGGGGAAACGGTGGCCATGGGCTATGACAACGACTGCACAGCCGCGACAGTCGGCAGTTTGTTCGGCGCGGCCTACGGCCTGGACAAGATCCCGGAAAGCTGGTATCGTCCCTTTAACAACAAGGTCCTGACCTATTTGAACGGCCATCCGGAGTTGGCGATCGACGATCTTTGCCGTCGCTTTGCCCGGCTGGCCGGCCGGCAGTTCAGCTGACAGCGAGAGGGGAGGCATGCCGGATCGAGCCACTGAGCGTCACCGCCCTGCAACTGGTCACATTTTTCTCCCTGTTCGCCGCCGGCTATCTACTGCGGCGCAGCGCCCGGCTGCCGGACCAGACCGGCCTGGTCCTGTCCCGGCTCGAGGTGCTGCTGTTTCTGCCCGCGCTGTGTTTCAACACCATGGCCAAAAACTTCCAGGCGCAGGTGTTTCGCGACCAGGGCCCCATGATCCTGACTGGCTTTTTGGTCGTGGCCGTCACCTATGGCGCCGCCCGTCTGCTGGCCGGCCGCTTCACCCGTGACCCGATCACCCGGGATGTCTATGTCTATTCCTTCACGGTGCCCAACCTGGGCTATCTGGGCTATCCGCTGGTCTTGGCGCTGTTTGGCGAAACCACGCTGTTTCGCTACATGGTCTACGCCATCCCGTACCAGCTGTTTATCTACACGGTCGGCATCTACATCCTCAACCCGGCTCGAACCTTCACCTTCAAGTCCATCCTCAATCCCTCGATGGCCGCGCTCTTTGCCGGGATCGTCGTCGGGCTGCTGCGGATCCCGCTGCCGGAGGTCGTAACGGACACCCTCAATCTGGCCGCGCAGTGCATGGCGCCGGTCGCCATGCTGCTGACCGGGTTCGTCCTGGGCGCGTTCACGCCCGGCAAGCTGCTGTCCGGCCTAAAAAGCCATATCGCGGCCTGGATCCGGCTGGCCGTCATCCCCCTGGCGGCACTGGCCGTGTTTCGCCTGGCCGGAGCGGACCCGGAAACGACCCTGTTGGCGGTGCTCCTGCTGGCCATGCCGTTTGGCCTCAACGGCGTCATCTTCCCCCAGGCCCACGGCAAGGACAGCACGGAAGGCGCCCAGATCTGCTTTGTCTCCCACCTCTACAGCCTGATCAGCCTGCCCCTGATGATCGCGCTGCTGCTGGCGGTGCTCGACTGGCCGGGATGACACCGGTTGACAGGGCCGCACGCGGTTTGTCAAAATAAGGTTATCACGGGAGGGCCGCCATGAATCTATATCGCCACATTCTGCTTGATGCCGACGGGACGCTGTTCGATTTCGAACGCGCGGAAGAGGAAGCGCTGCGCCAGACATTGCGGCGGCTGCAGCTGCCGTTTGACCGCGCCATCCGCCTAAGCTACCAGAAGATCAACCAGGAGCTGTGGGAGGCGTTCGAAAAAGGCAAGATCGACAAGGACGCACTCAAGGTCGAACGATTCAGCCGGCTGCTCGGCGAATTGTCGGCTCCGGACGACCCGCAAACCGTCAACCAGATCTACATGACCGAACTGGGCCGCTGCGCTTTCCTGATCGATGGGGCAGAGGCGGTCTGCCGCCGCCTGGCGCCGCGATACCAGTTGTCCCTGATCACCAACGGCATCGCCTCGGTGCAGCACGCGCGCATCGGGTCATCGCCGCTGGCCGAACTGATGAGCGGCATTTTCATCTCCGAGGAGATCGGCTGCCAGAAGCCGCAGGCCGGTTTCTTCGATTATGTGCTGGACGCGCTTGAGATCGAGGACAAACGCACCGCCCTCGTGGTCGGCGACTCGCTGTCGGCCGATATGCTGGGCGGGCAAAATGCAGGCCTGGATACCTGTTGGTATAACCCGGGCCGGAAGGCGGCCGACCCTTCGGTTCCGGCAACTTATGAGATCTGTCGCCTGGAGGACCTGGAGCAGATTCTGGCCTGACTTGATTTTGCGCCGGAAAGCGGCGTGACGTATCGTGATTTATGTAACATGCGCACAGTACCTGAACCGCGATCCTGTTATACTTGACCCAAGTACTACACGAGAAACGTTTGGAGGGAAGAGTAGCGTGACAAAAGTAACGGCAATCGTTGGGGTAAGCGAGGCATTTGCCTTCAAATTGCGAGCCCAGGGCATCACGACGGTGGACGAATATCTCAAGAAGACGGCGACAAAAACAGGCAGGACAGAGCTTGCTGAAAAGACGGGCATTGCGGACGCGTTGATATTGACCTGGGCCAACCATGCCGACCTGTTCCGCATCAAGGGCATCGGCGGCGAGTATGCGGAACTGCTCGAGGTGGTGGGCGTCGATACGGTCCCGGAACTGGCGGGACGCCGTCCGGACAACCTGTTCGTCAAGATGTCCGAGGTCAACAAGGAGAGAAAGCTTGTCCGTCGTCTGCCCACGATCAACCAGCTGATCGAGTGGATTGGACAAGCGAAGGAATTGCCGCGCGTTATGCAATACTGATGCTATGGCCGATGACCATCTGACAGATAAGGCGAATCCCGTCAACGCACCGGAACAGACCGTTCTAGCGGCTCTGGCCGGGCTTGGCGTCCCGTATCGGCGGGTGGCTCACGCCCCCGCCATGACCATGGACGATCTGGCGGACATCGACCGGCTGATCGGTGTGCCGCACGCCAAGAACCTGTTTTTATGCAACCGGCAGCAGACCGCGTTCTACCTGCTCCTGCTTCCCGGCGACAAGAATTTCCGCACCGCGGTCCTGTCGCGCCAGCTGGGTGTCGCCCGTTTGTCTTTTGCCGGACCGGAACCGCTTGAGACGTTGCTGGGCACGCAGCCGGGGGCGGTGTCGCCGCTGGGCCTTTTGTTTGACCGGCAGCAGCAGGTGCGCTTGCTGATCGACCGCGACCTGGCCGGCGCAAAATCCTTTTGTTTTCACCCCTGCAGCAACACCGCCAGCCTGGTCATGGCCAGCAAGGACTTTTTGGGCCCTTTCCTGCGCCTGACCGGACACGCGCCGACCTGGGTGGACCTGTCCGGCGCAGCCGACTAACGGAGGACATCGTATGGACCGTGACAGACCAACCCCGCGGCAGCTTGCTTTTATGGACTGGGAGCTGGGCGCTTTTTTCCATTTCGGCATCCGCACCTTTTATGAGGGGCACCGCGACTGGGACGGGCGCCCGATGCCAGCCGAAGGCTTTTGGCCTGAGCAGCTGGACTGTGGCCAGTGGATGCGCGCGATCAAGGCCGCCGGCATGACCTACGCCATCCTGACCTGCAAGCACCACGACGGGTTCGCCAACTGGCCAACCCGTTTTTCCGATTATTCGGTCGCGTCCAGCCCCTGGCAAAACGGCGAGGGGGACGTGGTGCGGGCGTTCACCGACGCCTGCAGGGCCTATGGCATCAAGTGCGGTCTCTACTATTCACCGGCCGACGCGGCGATGAAAGCCGGCAGCAGGAGCGCGCGGGAGCACGATGACTTCTTTATCGGCCAGATCACGGAGCTGCTGACCGGGTACGGCAAGATCGACTACCTCTGGTTTGACGGCTGCGGTTCGGAAGGGCATGTCTACGATACCGCGCGCATCGTGCAGGTGATGCGCAATCTGCAGCCTGACCTTTTGATCTTCGGCATGTGGGACCACGATGTGCGCTGGATCGGCAACGAGGAAGGCTTTGCGCCGCCAGATTTTCGCTACACGGTCACCTACCCGGCCGGGGACAGCCATTTTCCGCACCTGGCGGGGCCGGTGACGCGCTTTTTGCCGGCCGAATGTGATTTCCGGCTGCGTGAGCGCAACTGGTTCTATTCCGACTGCGACGAACACACGATCAAGTCCGTCCCCGAGCTGATGGGCATCTACGACGGCTCGGTCGGCCGGGGCTGCAATTTTCTGATGAACATCGCGCCGGACCGGCGCGGCCGCCTGCCGGAGGCGGACAGATTACGTCTGGCCGAGTTCGGCCAGAACCTGCGCCGCCGCTTCGCCGCGCCGCTTGGCTGCGACTGGAGCGAGACGGAGCAGACGGTGCGCCTGACGCTGCAGGTTCCGTCCCTGGTCAAGACGCTGGTGCTGGAGGAAGACCTGGCGGAGGGGCAGGCCGTGACGGACTTCGAGGTGCTGTTCTATCCCGGGCACGTGAACGGCGACCTGACCGTTTCCGTTTGCCGGGAACGCAGCATCGGGCATAAGCGGATCATTGAGCTGCCGAACCTGTATGCGCGCAAGCTGGAGATCCGTCTGACGGTCAGCCAGCCCAAGCCGCGTTACCTCAAGCGCGTCAGCGTTTTTTGAAAGGAAAAGACATGGCAGACGCACCCGGCGAACGGCAAAAAGAACCGTGGAACAAAGCGATCAGGCTGATCGGCAACCTTTTGCTGGGCGCAGCCCTGGCAATCGGGGTCTATGTCCTGCTCGACCTGTTCTGGCTGAACCGGGCGCCGGCCGGCGCATGCCCGCTCGACACCAACCGGCCGCTGATCGTCCTGGCGCTGGTCTTTAGCGCCTTGTCGCTGGTGCTGTCGTTTTTCGAAAAAAAGCAATCATGAAATGACCGGCTCATCCCGGATGACGGCCTTGCGCGCGACAAAATAGTTGATCAGGGACATCAGCGCGGCCAGGAAGAAGACGTACTGCGGCCCCCAGACGCTCCAGACCAGCCCGCCCAGGGCGGCGCAGGTGATCGAGACGATGTGGTCCATGCTCTGGCCCAAGGTCAGGGTCGGCCCGATGTCTTCCGGCTTCAGGGCGATGTTGCGCAGGTACAGCGACCGGATCAGGCCCATTTGCATCGACATACGATCGATCACGAACAGGGCGAAAACGAAAAAGACCGGCAGACCGGTGCGGGCCAAAAAGCCCGTGTTGAAGCCTGCGCTCAGAATCCCGTAAAGCACATAGACGATGATGAACGAAAAAGCGTCCACATAGAGCATCTTGCGGATCCCGAAACGGTCGACCCAGCGGCCCAGGGACGGGATAAAGAAGATGCCGATAAAAGAGCCGACGATGGTCAGCAGGGCCAGCGTATCGGCTTTTTTGCCGAGCAGGTCGATCAGAACCCAGGGGGCAAAGACCATCATGATCTGCTTTTGCACGCCGAAGACGATCGCCAGGGCGTAATAGTAGCGGTAGGCGCGGTTGAAAACGAGCTTGATGCGGCGGCCCTTGAGCGAAAACCAGCGGCCGGCCGCCAGCGGCTCACCGTTCTTGTCCGGCATCAGGCGCATCAGGGTGACCAACAGGATCAGCACCGCAAGGAAGATGACGGATGCGAAGATGAAGATGGTTTTGATCGGGGTCGTGAAGCTGAAAAAGCCGCTGCGGAACCCGATGAAGACGACAAGGCCGGCCAGCATGCCAAATGCCGTGCTGACGCCCTTGAAACGCCCGATCAGCTTTCCGGCGCTGCCGTTGTCGCGGATCAGGTGCAGGCCGAGCGAATCCTGGAGCGGGTACCAGAGGTGACCGCCCAGCGAATGGATGAAAATGAAGATCAGCATGACCGCGAACGGCGGCGTCAGAAAACCCAGGAGCACGAGTCCTGCGACCATCAGGGCCTGGGCCAGGATCGCGATGCGCAGGTCACCTAAAAAAACCAGCAGCGATACGATGAACACCCCGATGAAGCCGGGCATTTCCCTCGGAATCTCGATCAGGCCGCGCTGCAGCGCGGTTACCTGGTACGCGTCCTTGAAATAGTTCGACAGGACCGAATCGGACAGCCCGGCGCCCAGGGCGGCCAGCGCCAGCACCGACATATAGACCCAAAGGGCTCGCTGGTAGCGATCAGCGTGCAGCTTGTTCATGACTTCCCCCCGCCATGCAGAATGGCTCTTATTATACGGACACGGCCGTCGGCTGTACAGGCAAACGGGAAAAATAGTCTGACCATTTTTTTAAAAAGGTCTTGACGCACCTGTGACATGTGATATAGTTAGTTACATAAGTAATGAACCACTAAAGTAATGAACAAGAGAAGAGAGGAGCGGATGACGATGCAGCTGCAGCTTGACGCGGATCGCTCGATCTACCTGCAGATCGCCGAGCAGATCGAAGACCAGATCCTGCGGCAGGATTTACTGGAAGACGAGCAGGTCCCGTCGACCAACCAGATAGCCGCGCTGTACCGGATCAACCCCGCCACCGCGGCGAAGGGCATTGCCCTTTTGGTCGACGAGGGCATCTTGTACAAGCAGCGCGGCATCGGCATGTTTGTCTCAGCCGGGGCACAAAAGCAGATTCTGGCCAAGCGCAAGAAAGATTTCTTTGCCCGTTATGTTGAGCCGATGCTGCAGGAGGCCAAAAACCTGAGCATCGATCCAGAAGAGATCAACGCCTACATCCGGTCCCGAAACGGGGCTGGGAACTCATGAAACCGAGGTGATCGAAATGAACGCGATATTGGAAATCGAAGCATTGTCCAAGTCATACGGATCCGTCGAAGCGCTCAAGTCCTTGTCGCTGAAGCTGGAGGAAGGCAAAATCTACGGTCTGCTCGGTCGCAACGGCGCCGGTAAAACCACGCTGCTCAACCTGATCACGTCACGGCTGTATGCCGGCAGCGGTTCGATCCGCCTGTTCGGCCAGCCGGGCGTCGACAACCAGAAGGCCTTGGAGCGCATCTGCTGCATGCCGGAAAAGAACCTGTTTCCGCCGGCGATGCGCGTCCGGGAGATCCTCAGGCACGCCGCATCCTTTTACCCCTCATTCGACCGGGACTATGCGGAGGCGCTCTGCCAGCGGTTCTCACTGAACCCGCAGCTCAAGTACAAAGCGCTGTCACGCGGCTACGAGTCGATCCTGCGCGTCGTGATCGGGCTATCTTCGCACAGCGACCTGACGATCTTCGACGAGCCCGTCCTGGGGCTGGACGCGGCAGGGCGCGACTTGTTCTACCGGACCCTGATCGCGGATTACAGCGAGAAGCCGCGCACGTTCATCATTTCCACGCACCTGATCGACGAAAGCGCGGATATTTTCGAAGACGCGATCATCCTCAAAGAAGGCAGCCTGATCGCCATGGACAGCGTCGAAAACCTGAGAAAACGATCAATCGTCCTGTCCGGGCGGAAGGACCGCCTCGAGGAATTGGTCAGCCGTTATCGCCTGGCTGTGCTCAGCCGCGATGACATCGGCCGGCTCAGCGCGATGACGGTGGCCGCTCCGCTGCCGGCGGATTGCCTGGCCGAGCTGCGCGAAAAGGAAATCGACCTGGCGCCGGTATCGCTGCAAAAGCTGTTTATCCACCTGACCGAACCGTCGGTCGGATCTTTCGAAAGGCAGGTGTCCTGACATGAGCGCCAACCATCGTCTGCTGCGCTGCACGCGCTACCTTCTGGCCAGCGTTTTCAAGCCATGCCTGGTCTTTTTGGGCATCTATCTGCTCGCTGCCTACGGACTGCCCCTGCTGCTCCGGGTGACCACAACCGGCAGCATCACTTATACGCCGTTTGGCCCGAACAGCATGATCAGCAGCGTCGTGTTCCTGTTCGCCGGTGCCATTTTCCTGTTTGTCGGCAGCTATGCCGGATTTCGGGAAGACTACAATTTCCTGCTGGCGATGAGCAACACCTGGAGCAACCAGTATGGTGCGGCCCTGCTGCGCACCGCGGCGGTCGCGGCCGGATTTACCGCGGTCAGCTTCCTGATGGGCTGGTTTGAACGCCTGTTCAACCAGGTCGTTGGTCTGAGCCAGATCAATGATCCAGGTGTCATCAGCACCTATGTCTACCCGCTAAACGGGCATCAGCCCTATTCCCTGGCCGGGGAGATCTTGCTTGTTTTCGCCGCCTTTCTGACGGTTTTCCTGTTTGGTCAAACAGCCGCCGTCTTCTCCTATCGCTGGGGCGCGCGTTTCACGGTGGCGTTCTGGATCCTGTTCGGGACATCCTATATCTTCCTGCCGATCATGACCGGCACGAGCGAGGGCTTTCGCCGTTTTGCGATGTGGTTTTTGGGCGAGGGGGGACGTGACACACTCATCAATGTCGGCTGGCATCTATTGGTTGTCTCCGCCTTGCTGATCGCCCTGACGGGACTGGGCATGCGCCGGCTGCCCCAGAACGCCTGATCAGGGACTGTTAAGAGCGTTGTTGCTCTTTTATCCGGGAGATTGACGACTCTGATCAATCTCCCGGAGAACCTTTAGAGCGACTTGTTGATGAACAGCCCCTTAGAGAAACAGCCAGATCACGGCTGAAGCCAGAACCGCCGCAGGCAGGACCATGCGAACAAGCCGGCGGGCGCGTTCTGGTTTTTTAGCCAGCAGGGCCAGGACTGACGCGACCAGGATCGCGGCCATGATCGGCTGCAGGGCGATCAGGCCGCCGGTCAGGCCAAGCAGGGCCAGGCCGGAAAAGACATGGTTACGCCTGGTCCGGTCGCCTTCCGGGAGCAATCGCAATGTTTCGAGGAGCCACCAGACGGCGATGGCAAAAGCTGCCCCGGCCAAGTGAAGCAGGATCCGGCCGGGTTGGAGCGATAGGCGCAGCAGAGCCGGGATCAGGATGAAACCGTACAAGGCCCGCGGCGGCAGCTGCTCGTCGAAGAGGATCATCGACCAGACCAGCAGGGCGCAAAAGGCCGCCAGAACACAGCATACGACCGCCATATTATAGGGCGCATCGGGTATCGCCGCCAGATAGTCCGGCTTATCTGAAGCTGGAGCGAACGGTCCACTGCCCCAAAAGCCGGCGGTCAGGGCGAAAATAAACCCCGTCGCGGATTCGATCCGGGCATAGCGCGGTGAGATGGGCTGCGCGCAGTAGCGGCAGCGACCGCGCAGGAACAGGTAGCTGAAAATGGGAATCAGGTCTGCGCCGGCCAGTTTATGGAGGCAGTTGGGGCAATAGGAGTGCCCCCGCACGATCGTCTCATGGCGCGGCAGCCGGTAGATGCACACGTTGAGAAAGCTACCGATGAGCAAGCCGAACAACGCGCCGAACACGATTCGGTAAAGGACCCAGAACAAATCGGACATTGCTTAGCCCTGCCTCTATGCGTCAGCGGTTATGCTGCGCTTGTCATGTTCTGCAGCCACTTCTGCTGCGGTCTTGTCTTGCCGGCGCGCGGCGCCGCGGTAACCGCTGTTGGTCGGGATCAGGTTCCCCTTGGCGAAGGTTTGCTTTGCGTCTGCGATGGCCTGGCCGTATTGCGGCAGCCAGGCTTCCTGGGCGATCAGCATCTCGTCGACCATCTGCCAGACCTCGGGCGGATTGCATACCGCGCCGGTGAGCGGATCGAGCAGCGCCGCCTGCTTAAGCCGGCTGACGTCGCCGAAAACGGCCGCTTCCACGGCCAGGCGCTGCACCCAGACACTCTGGCTGCAGACGGCTGCGCAGCCGCCTGGAAGATCGCCGACCTGCGGTACGGAAATGCCGTTGCCGTCCACGTAACAGGGGACTTCGACAATGCAGTCGTCGGGCAGGTTGGTGATGCAGCCGTTGTTGACGACGTTAAAGTGACCCCGGTAAGGGCGACGTGTTTCAAGGCCTTCCAAAATGTAAGAACAATGCTCGCGTCCGCGCTGGCTGCCGTCGTACTTTTTGGGCGGCATGGCCAGGATCTTGGGGTATTCGGTCTCGAACCAATTGCGTTCCTCGCGGGTGACGCGCAGATACCCGCCTGTTTCGCCGTGGATCCAGCTGTCCAGGCTGATCCAGTCCTTGATTTCATCCGGACGCTTGCGATACCAGGCGACATATTCCGATAGATGGCCGTTGCTTTCGGTGGAATAGTAGCCGAAACGGCGCAGGATATCGATGCGGACCTTTTCCTGTTCCCGAAGAACAGGGTGGTTCTCGAATCCTTCCAGCAGTTTGCCGCACATCTCCTGGCCGCGGTGCTTGACGCTGATATACCAGGTCTGGTGGTTCAGCCCGGCGCAGACAAAATCCAGCTCGCCGTGCGGGATGCCCAGCGCTTCGGCGATCTGGTGCTCGCCGTGGATCTCCCCGTGGCAAAGCCCGATGGTGCGCACCTTGCCATACGTGTTGCAGGCCCAGGTGGCCATGGCGTTGGGGTTCGAGTAGTTGAGCAGCAAGGCCCCCGGTTCGGCGACCTCGCGGATGTCTTTGCAAAAGCCAAGCAGCGCGGCGATAACGCGCTGGCCATACATGATGCCGCCGATGCACAAGGTGTCCCCCACGCACTGGTCGACCCCGTATTTAAGCGGAATGTCGATGTCTGTTTCGAAGGCCGGCAGACCGCCGATACGGACCAGGTTGATGATGTAACGGGCGTTCGTGAAGGCCTCGCGCCGGTCGGTGGTAGCTTTTATCTTCGTCGCTATCCCGTTGGCTTCAAGGTCGCGCTGGCATAGGCGTGTGACTTTTTCCAGGTTGTCGGGGTTGATGTCGGTGAAAGCGATTTCAATGTCGCGAAACTCCGGAACCGAAAGGATGTCCGTGAACAGGTTGCGGGTAAATACTAGGCTGCCTGCTCCGATGACGGCCAGTTTGAAACTCATGACGGTACCTCCCAATATTCTGAAAGTCTCATGCAATCGCACCTGACGCCATTGTAGCACGCCCGCGCCAGCACCGCCACGCGTTCAGCCTGCAAGGCCGTTTTAAAGTCAAAAAAAGTCAAAATATAACTGAAAAACCGTGTTTGCGGTACCGCCTGTTCCTTTACAAGCACCGGCGGCTATGTTAGAATCTTGTAGCATTTGCAGAATCGGCCGATTGTGCCGCTTGGGAGGAATAATGTAATGGCATCAGTGCTGGAGAAAAAGGAAAACCATCAGGTCGTCCTGACCATAGATTTACCTGCCGAGGTTTTTGAGGACGCGTTGCAGCGCTCGTTCAGGAAAAACGCCAACCGGTTCCAGATCCCCGGCTTTCGCAGGGGCAAGGCGCCGATGGCGCTGGTCACCAAGTATTACGGCGAAGGCGTCCTCTACGAGGATGCGATCGACATGGCCGTCAATCCGGCCTATGCCGATGCGATCAAGGAACACGGCATCGAACCGGTTTCGCAGCCGGCGCTGGACATCCTGGATATCGGCCGCGAAAAGGGTTTGAAGTTCACGGTCACCGTTACGGTCAAGCCTGACGTGACGCTCGGCCAGTATCTGGGCGTTGAGGCCGTCAAGCCTGAGTTCCCGGTTGACGACGCGTCCGTCGAACAGGAACTCAAGCGCATGCAGGAACGCAACAGCCGCCTGATCCCGGTCGAAGACCGCCCGATCCAGGACGGCGATACCGCCAACATCGATTACGAGGGCTCCGTGGACGGGGTGCCGTTCGAAGGCGGCAAGGGCTCGTCCTACGATCTCAAGATCGGCTCCAAAACTTTTATCCCCGGTTTTGAAGAGCAGCTGATCGGGCATAGCAGCGGCGAGTCGTTCGATATCGAGGTTCAGTTCCCCGAAGATTACAACAATGAGGAGCTGGCCGGCGCACAGGCTGTTTTCGCCGTTACGGTCAATTCGGTCAAAGTGCATGAGCTGCCTGAGCTGGATGACGAATTTGCCAAGGATGTCAGCGAGTTCGACACGCTGGCTGAATACAAGGACAGCCTGCGCAAGAAGCAGGAAGACAACGCCGCCCAGCGGGCCAACGGCATGTTTGAAGAGAACGTGATCCAGGCGGTTGCCGCGAACGCGCAAGTGGACGTCCCGCATGAAATGATCCACCAGGAAATGGATCGCATGTTCGACGAGCAGAGCAACCAGATGCGCTACCAGGGTTTCGAGATGGAGCAGTACCTCAGCTACATGGGCCAGACAGCCGAAGGATTCAAGGATCAGCTGCATGAGCCCGCCGAGCAGCGTATCCGGACCCGTCTGGTTCTGGAGGCGATCGCCAAAGCCGAGAACGTGACGGCGACCGAAGAGGAGATCACAGCCGAAATCGAGACGATGGCCAGTCAGTACGGCATGAGCGCCGAGGACCTGAAGGCACGTTTGCCATCTGACGATGAGAACAATTTTGTCGCCGACGCCGTCGTGCACCGCAAGACCGTCGCCATGCTGGTCGAAAAAGCGGTTCCGGTCGCCCCGCCGCCGGAACCCGAGAAAACCGAAGATGCCGCAACGGATGCCGAAGCTGACAGCCCGGCCGAAGCGGAAAGCACAACCTGAACGTGATAACAGGCAGGGTTTGCCGCCGGGCAGCCCTGCCCTTTTGAAAGGAGCGATCGATATGAGTCTCGTCCCCATCGTCGTCGAACAAACCAACCGTGGTGAGCGGTCGTATGACATTTTCTCCCGCCTGCTGAAGGAACGGATCATCATCCTCAGCGATGAAGTCAATTCGGTGACCGCCAGCCTGATTACAGCGCAGCTGCTCTTTCTGGAAGCGGAAGATCCGGACAAGGACATCCAGTTCTACATCAACAGCCCCGGCGGTGAAGTATCCTCGGGCCTGATGATCTACGACACCATGCAGTACATCAAGGCCGATGTCCAGACCATCTGCATGGGCATGGCGGCCAGCATGGGCGCCTTCCTGCTGGCGGCCGGTACGCCGGGCAAGCGCTTCGCCCTGCCCAACGCGGAGATCATGATCCACCAGCCGTCCGGCGGTGCCCAGGGTCAGGCCTCCGATATCCGCATCGCTGCCGAGCACATCATCCGGATGCGCGAACGGCTGAACAGAATCCTGGCCGAACGCTGCAACCAGCCCCTGGACAAGATCGCGGTCGATACCGAGCGCGACAACTGGATGACCGCAGAAGATGCCGTCAAGTACGGGATCATCGACCAGATCATGGACAAGAGGGCCTGATCATGGCAGACGGCAACAACAAGGGAAAGAATCCGGGCCGCCCGAGCAAGGGCGGCGGGCAGGATGACCGTTACAATCCGGTCAGCTGCTCGTTTTGCGGCAAGACGGAACGCCAGGTCGAGCGCTTGATCGCCGGGCCGGGTGTGTTTATCTGCAACGAATGCGTAGCCTTGTGCGAGGACATCCTCCAGGACGGCCAGAATGAGCAGAGTCTTGGCGATGCCGCCAAGGCGCCTGCCGAGCTGATGTCCCCGGCCAGGATCAAGGAAGCGCTCGACCAGTACATTATCGGGCAGGACAAGGCGAAAAAGGCCTTGGCTGTCGCGGTTTACAATCACTACAAGCGCGTTTTCGCCGAAAACCGGCCAAACAGCGCCAAGCCGGGCCAGAAAAAGGGCAAGGCGGCCAAGGACGCGGAGGAAGAGGTTGAGCTGACCAAGAGCAACATCCTCCTGATCGGACCGACCGGCTGCGGCAAGACCCTGATGGCCCAGACCCTGGCGCGCATCCTGGACGTACCGTTCGCCATCGCAGACGCGACCGCGTTGACGGAAGCCGGCTATGTCGGCGAGGACGTCGAGAATATTTTACTCAAGCTGATCCAAAACGCCGATTTTGACATCGAGCGGGCCCAGCGCGGGATCATCTACATCGACGAGATCGACAAGATCACCCGCAAGTCCGACAACCCGTCGATCACCCGCGATGTCAGCGGCGAAGGGGTGCAGCAGGCCCTTTTGAAGATCCTGGAAAGTTCGATCGCCAACGTGCCGCCGCAGGGAGGACGCAAGCATCCGCACCAGGAATTCATCCAGATCGACACGACCAACATCCTCTTCATCTGCGGCGGCGCCTTCGACGGCTTGGAAAAGATCATCCAGAACCGGACCGGCAAGAAATCGATCGGCTTCGGCGCCATCGTCGAGAGCCGCAAGGAGAAGGACGTCGGCCAGATCCTAGCGGACATCATGCCGCAGGACTTGCTGAAATTCGGCCTGATTCCCGAGTTTATCGGCCGCCTGCCGGTGATCGTGCCGCTGGAAGGCCTGTCCGAGGACATGCTGATCCGCATCCTGCAGGAGCCGCGTAACGCCCTGGTCAAGCAGTACAAGAAGCTGTTCGACTACGACGGCGTCGCGCTGTCCTTCGAACCGGATGCTGTCCAGGAAATCGCCCGCCAAGCCTTGGAGCGCAATACGGGCGCCAGGGGTCTTCGCGCCATTCTGGAAGAGATCATGATGGACATCATGTTCGAACTGCCGTCGCGCAACGACGTGGCCCGCTGTGTTATCACCAAAGCCAGCGTGACGGGTGAAAAACCGCCCGAAGTGATCCTGAAGACCGACAAATCGGCCTGATTTCAGCGCCGGGCTTGTCCTCATTTGTCGCATCAAGAGCATCCGCAAGGGTGCTCTTTTTCGTTATGCTCGTCCTTGCAGATCATGATGCGACCGTGAGGAGACGAAGAAAAGTGGCACAGCTGACATGGACTGATTACCAACAGGAAAAAACGCTGTCTGCCGGGTTCCTGGCCCGTGACGGCCTTGACCGGCAGGTCGTGCTGAAACGACTGGATTCCTTTGTCGACCCCCTGGTGCCGGAATGGCTGACCGAAGCCTGGCATCCGGGTATTCCCCGCTGCCTGGGCCAAACCTGCGATGAAACAGGCACACGGTACGCCGTATTCACGTTTCTTCCCGGACGGACAGCCGGCGCGATCCTGGCCGAAGAGGCCGGAGGACTGCCCTGGCAGCGGGTGCTGCCCTGGCTTGTGCAATGGGCTCGGGCGCTTGTCTATTTGCATCAGCAAAATGAAAAGGCCCTCGCGCACCTCGACATCAAGCCGGACAATCTGGTTGTCGACGGCCAGGACCGTACCGGCCTGATCGATTTCGGGGCGGCGCGCGTCATAAGGCCAGGCGGCGAAGACCAGGCGAAGAAACTTCAGGCCTTGACGCCGCAGTATGCGGCGCCGGAACAGTCCGCCAGCCGTACCGGGCCCGGCAGCGATCTTTATGCGCTGGCCTTGACAGCGCTGGTGTTGCTGACCGGCGATCCGCCGCAACGCTGCCGTTGTCTGGCGGCAGGCAAACTGGCTGCCGACATGCCGGACGATCTGAAAAACCTGCTCAGTCGCTGCCTGCACGCGGATCCTGCCCGGCGGCTGGACCAGGCCGACGAGTTGGCCTGTGCCCTGGAGCGCATCGGCCGTCAGGACCAGGCGGATCAGCCGTCCGAAGCCGTGCAGGACGAGAAACCGCCGGAAGATGTCAGGCTGGCCGCACCGCTGCTGTGTGTCTGGGACGGTCCTGCCTGCGGCTGCGAGCTGGCCGCTTTCCTGGCTAAGAGCCGCGATGTCCTCGTCATTGACGCCAACCTGCTCAACCCCCGGGCCGACTTGCTGCTCGGCGTGCCCGGTCACGTCTACCGGGTGCGGACACAAGACCAGACCTGCGGACTGGCTGCGGCTCTTAAGGCCCAGCAGCAGGGCCGCCTGACGCCGCAGACCCTGCGCTCCCTGACTCAGGAAACCGCGGTTTCCCGCCTGCGGCTGCTATCTGGAACGGTCAAGCTGGAGGATTACGAGTATGTCCACCTGGATTCGCTGCACCAGGTCCTCAAGATGGCGCAGCTGGTGACCGACCTGGTCCTGGTGCTCGTGAACCGGACGATTTTCGATGCCTACACCTGCCTGGCCCTGATGACCGCCGATCAGATCGTTTTGCCGCTCAAGGCAGATCTAGGCACGTTCCGTGAAGTCAATCGGATGGTCGATTTTCTGATCAGCCGCCATCACCTGCCGCTTGACCGCTTGCACTATGTCGCATTTCCCTACGACCAGCAGCGCGACCTGAGCGGCAGCACCATGGCCGAATTGTGCGAAAACCATCTCTCCGCCCGGATTTCCGCTTGCGCAAAACGGACAGCCAGTCGCCGGACACATCCCTACGCGGCATCGCTTTGCGAAAAAAACAAGTCCGAATACGGTCGCCTTGCCGACCGGCTTGGCCTGGCCCGGATCCCTGCGAAAGAAGGTGCCTGACATGCCTGTCGTCTCATCCCATGCCTGGCTGGCCAGTCAGCTGCAGCAAGTCCAGGCCGAAGATACCGGCTTGCCGCTGATCCTGATGGACCAGGACAGGCCGTCTGGCGCCGAACCGGTCCAGCCCGACCTGCAGGCTTTGGTCGCGACCGTTTGCAGCCAGATCCTGCAGTCGGACGCAGCCACGGTCGCGGCTGTCGCCGCTCACAAGGTTCCCCGCCAGGTGCTTTGGGACATCATCGCCCGCACCGCCGACCAGGTCAGCGTCCGGGCCGGATTTTTCCGCCGTGACCTGCAGCAACAAGTGATGGACTTCCTGTTCGGTTACGGCCCGCTGCAGCCGTATATTTTGAACGAGGCGGTCACGGATGTGGATGCGACAGCCCCGGACGCCTTCACGATCAAGGTGGACGGCGTCCGCCAGGCCCTGCCTTTGCGCTTTTCGGACGCCGGGACCTATGACACGTTCTGCCGCCTCCTGGTGATCCGCAATGGCGGCCAGATCAACGAGAACGACAGCCACTGCCGCGTGACAGACGAGCAGAACCGCCTGCGTATCAACGTGACCATTCCGCCGCGCAGCGTCCGATTCCCGACGCTTTGCATCCGCAAGCACCGGAAAAAGTCGCTTCGCCTCATGGATCTTCAAGATGGCGGCATGTTCGGCGAACCGGTCGCGGATAGGCTGCGGCACTGGGCGGCAGAAGGCCGCTCCGTTCTCTTTTGCGGCAGGGGCGCTGCCGGCAAGACCACCTTGCTGCGGGCCTTCCTGGAAGAAATGCCGCGTCTGGAGCGCGTGCTGGTCGCTGAGAGCGACAGCGAGCTGTACCCGGAAAAACCCTGCTGCCTGCTGCAGCGGATCAAAAAACCGCACGAAGGCGGCCGTCCGGTCAGCCTGTACGACCTGGTTCGCGACGGGCTGACCATGTCGCTGGACACGTACTGCATCGGCGAAATCGTCGGTGACGAGGCGCTGGCGTTTATCCACGCCGCCTTTTCGGGGCACCGCTGCCTGGGCACGATCCATGCCGTCCGGCCGGAAGAAGTGCCGGACCGCTTGCTGGCCCTCGCCCGGCCGGCTTCGAGCGGAGAAAGCGACCGGACTTTGCGCCGCATGATCGGCAGCAGCCTGGACATCATCGTCGGACTGAAGCAGTTCAAAGTTGACAGGATTGTTGTTGTCCGCGGCTATCGGGAGGAGATTGATCACTATGAAATGGACGTTGCCTGGACAAAGGGTCCGGATTCGCCAGCAGACCTTGCAGCTGACCAGCTCGCTGAGCCGGTGGTGCCAGGTCCGTGAAGACCTGATCTACGCCTGCCAGAAATGCCTCGACGCCGGGCTGGAGCAGCCGACGCGCGCGGCGGTCTCAGCCTTTGTGACCCGCGTGCGCGGGGGCATGGCCGTCGAACAGGCCCTGGACCTGATGCGCCAGGGGATCGGGCACGAGCATTTCCAAGACCTGGTTGTGGCGCTGCGCTTCAACTTGCGTTACCGCGGCGATCTGCCCGCTTTGCTCGAGCACCTGGCATGGCAGCTCAGCCGGATCGAGGAGGAGTATACCCGGCGCAAGCTGTCCAACGCGCACGACCGGCGGATCACCGGGCTGGTTTTGCTGGCCGTTCCGGCCGGCTGCCTGCTGCGGCTGGGGACGAACGCCGACCTCCTGCGGCTCTTTACAGCCAGCATGCCCGGCCGGATGCTCGCAATCGTCGGCATGATCAGCTACCTGGCCGCGGTCGCCGCATTCTGCCTGATCCAAAACAGGCTCGGTGCCTGAGCATGGATCGCGGCGCGATCAGGATCCTGTTCATCCTGCTGCCGGCCGGTCTGGTGCTGTTCGGCTGCTTGTACCACCTGCTTCCGGCGCTGCTCCTTGGCCTGGGCAACCCTTTGTCCCAGGCTGCGCTCAGCAACCAGCCCGGACGGAAAACAGACCGCCGGCCGAGGTGGCTGTCCGCGCTGCATCCAGGCAGGCCTGTTTCCAAGATGCGCCGTCTCCTGCAGCGGGCAGGCTACCAGCATGCCTGGGCCTTGGAGCTGTATCTTCTCGCGCAGCTGGTTTTGCCAGTCTTTTTGCTGCTGTTTGGCCTGCTGACGCATCCGTCACCCCTGGTGCCCTTAGCATCTGCTGCCGGACTTGCCGCGTGGGTCGACAACATCGTCAGAAGCCGGGTGAGGAAACGGCAGCAAGCGTTCTCGCGCAGCCTTTACAAGGTGTACCGTTTCCTGGAAAGCCAGATCATATCCGGCGTTGCGGTGACTGACGCGCTGCGCGGCTTACCGGAAGCAGTTCGCGAACCGGTCGTCGGTCCTGTGCTGGTCCGGTTTACAGCGATCTTCGAAGTAACCTGCGACATTGAACAGGCTTTTGCCGTGATTCGGCAATCCTTTTCAGGTCAGGACGTCGATCTGCTCCAGGCCAACATCCAGCAGTGCCTGCAGACAGGCGTCGCGGGAAAAAGCATGCAGCGCATGGAAGAATTGCTGTTTGCCCGTTACTTCAGCCAGATGCAGGCGGAAACAAACCGCGTGCGCCATCGCCTGGTATGGACGGCCGCGGCCAGCCTGGTTCCGGTGGCTGTCCTGTTTCTCTATCCGCTTTTCCATGGCGCGCTGGACGCGCTGAACACGATTTTCGGCTGAATGCAGTCCCGGGACTGCCGGCAATAAATCATGGGAGGTTTTGACATGAGACAACGTATTTCCCGCGGGCAACGCCGCCCGCACGACCTGGTGCGGAAGCGCACAGAAAAGCTGATGCGCATCCGCAAACGCAACGGATTCGGCCTCAACGAGGTGATCGGGATCGCAGCCGGGATCATCATCGCAGCCCTTGTGATCATTCCAGGGCTCAGAACGTTCGCCGAAGGCGTGATCACCGACCTTGGCACTTGGTGGACCAGCATGACGGCGACGCTTTTCGCAACGACATAAGAGCCGGCGAGAGATAAGCCGATCGTCTCACTGACGATTGCCGGTCGGATTCATCAGAAAACGTCAGGTTTCCCGGCGGCGGATTGCGAGCCTGGGCAAGCGGCCGCCTGCCGCCGGGAAACCGGAGGCCCTAAGGGGAGACAGGAGGCGGACATGCTCGGACGGCTGCTGGTCACGGTATTCGGATTGTTCATCTTGACATCTTTGGTGCTGATGCTGCTGCTTTGCAGCCTGCCCCTGTTCAAGCGCGTCGAATTTGACGCCGTATGCCACCACTACGCGCGCGTCATGGACCAGTCCGGCGGTTTGCCCCCATCGGCGGCCGCAGCCCTGGTCACAGAGCTGGAGAGCCGTCACTTCACGGTGCTCCAGATTCAAGCGCCGGAGCAATCGTCCTTTGGTCAGACCATGCAGCTGTCGGTCGAGGCTGCCTGCCCCGGTCAGCACATCACACCGGACTTGAGGATGGAGGCGATCACATGGCATTATTCCTGCGCGATTCAACTGGACTGCCGCGTCTATACAACAGGAGACGCGGCTCCGTAGGGTTTGCCCTGCTTATTGCCGGATTCTGCCTGCTGCTTCTCATTCCGCTCAGCGTCCGGCTGTTCAAGATGGCGTATGGCCACCTTCTGGTCGTCCGGGCCCACCAGCATGTCGAGCAGGTCCTGCCGGCCGCCTGTTTGTGCCTGGATCCGGCCATTTTGTCGGAAGGGCAGGCCAAGGTGCTGTCCATTAGCGGCCGCGCTTTGCTGAGCGAGGCGTTCTCAGAACGGATGCCGGCCTTGCTGGCCGATCGCCTGGTGCTGGACAGTGTCCGTTTCTACACGCATTACCTGGATTACGATCCTGACCACTGGATGCAGGAACGGCAGCCTGACAGCCAGCCGATCGCCCAGATCAACGCGATCCTGACACTGCCGGACGGTCAGACCGTCCTGATTCGCCATGCCCTGGAGATTCTGATCGGTTAGGCGACGATTCGCAAGATGAGGTGAATGCGATGCAACAGAAAAAGCAAATCCTGCTGACGTTGGCCGCGACGGTCATCCTGGTGGGGCTGTCCTGGCTGGCAGGCGCGTCAAGACCGAAGGTCGCGTGGGCTTCGGTCGCGGTCGCGAGCTGCGAAATTCCCGCCGGCGGATCGCTGACAGCCGGGGATATCGCATTGATTCGCATGCCGGTCGAAAGCGTCCAGCCAGACTGGTTTTCAGATCCCGACTCGGCGGTCGGACTTTTTTCGCCGACCGGGCTGGTTGCCGGTGAAATCCTGCATGCCCGTCGTTTGAGCGATCAGCCGGAAGGCATCCAATATCCCGGCCCGGGCCCTGGCCGGCGTCTCATGACGCTGCGTCTGGATCGCGCTTCGGCTAATGGCTACTGGCTGGCCGCCGGCTGCCGGGTCGATCTGCACCTGGTACCGCGCGGCGCCGCCGATCAGCCGGTGCAGGTTCTGAAAAACATCACTGTACTGCGCGTACTCGACGGCGCGACGCAAAGCGGCTTGGCTGTCGTAGCCGGCCCGCAGAGCAAGGACCTGCTGCTCTGCCTGGACTTGTCGGTCAAGGAGGCCGCCCTGCTGGCCTTTGCGGATATCCACTACAGCATCCGGCTGGCAGTCGTCAATGAATAGGCCGCAAGACGCCGAAACAAGGCTTTTGCGCGTTTTTACATCCCACCTGCTTTCTGCTATGATGGGGGCGGGTGAATGCACATGTTTGAAGATCTCTTGCCGGCTGTCGAAAAGGGCATCATGGATGCCGCCGGCTCCATACCGGTTGTTTTCAAGGGGATCGAGAGGTCCTTTGAACGTTCTGCAACCATGACGCACCCCAGCCGCCATGACCACCACGAGCTGACCTACATGCGCAGCGGCAAGGCTGAGTTTCTGATCGAGGGCAAGCGTGTCCTGATCGAGAAAGGCGCCACGCTGGTGATCCGCCCGCGCAGCGCGCACAGCATCCGCGTTCTCGACGGATCCGCCGACATGATGGTGCTCTATTTCGGTTTTTCCCGCCACGGCCTGGTATCGGGCCAGCCGCAGGACGCCCCTTTGCGGTCGACCGACGTCGCGCCCCAGACACTGGAGCAGTTTATCCACTTCGCTTCAGGAAACGAATCGCCCGAAGGAGGAAAACCCGCCGAGCCCTACCTGTTGCTGCGCGGCCGAAGCCGGCAGGATATCGCCGCGCTGGTCGAGCGCATCCTGCGCGAAAACAGGAAAGAAGCCTATGGGAGCGAGCTGATGATGCAGCTTCTGGCCATGGAGCTTCTGGTCGTGCTGGCCCGGGGCCTGCGCGAGGAATGGGAGGAAAGCCTGCGCGTCCGGAGCGGCAAGGCCCGGGAACTGGTCAAGATCGCACGCGACTACATTGTGGAAAACCACGACCGGGATTTGTCTATTTCAGATGTTGCGGCTTACGTATTTCTCAGCCAGGGCTATTTCACGCGCGCTTTCCGCGACGAGACTGGCATGAGCCCGATGACCTTCCTGATGCAGATCCGGGTTGATCACGCCTGTAAGCTGCTGGAGCAAAAGGACATCAAGGTCAGCGGCATCGCGACCCAGGTCGGGTTCTCCAGCCCGCAGCGGTTCAACGCGGCTTTCCGTAAGCACATCGGCATGACGCCCATGCAGTACCGCCGCCAGATCCAGCGCGGCCAGAAAGGATATGAACGTGAACAAACCTGAACAGACAAACCGCGACCCGATTGTGTACGACTCTGTCGATACCGACGACCTGGAGTCATTTTCCTGTGCCAGCCAGGGACGGCAGCCTTATGTCGACCTGCCCCGCATCGAGAAGGCCGTGCGGGAAATCCTGCTGGCGATCGGCGAGGATCCCGAACGCGAAGGATTGCTCGAAACCCCGCTGCGCGTCGCACGCATGTATGACGAGCTGTTTGCCGGACTGCATGTCGACGTCCGCGACGTAATCAAGGTTTTTCATGAGAAAGGCCACGATGAGATGATCATGGTGGGCGACATCCCGTTCTACTCGATGTGCGAGCATCACCTGTTGCCGTTTATCGGGCGGGCGCATGTCGTCTATATTCCGCAGGGCGGGCGTATCCTCGGGCTTAGCAAGATCGCCCGCATCGTCGATGTGATGTCCCGCAAGCCGCAGCTCCAGGAACGGCTGACCTCGCAGATCGCGGACACGATGGTCGAGGCGGTCCACCCGATGGGCGTCGCGGTGATCGTCGAGGCCGAGCACCTGTGCATGACCATGCGCGGGATCCGAAAGCCCGGATCGCTGACCGTCACATCCGCCTTGCGCGGCTTGTGCAAGAGCGACGCGAGATCGCGTTCCGAAGCGATGTCGTTGCTGAACAGGCGCCGCGGATGAACGGGACGGATCATCTTTCGCAGCGGTCTTCTGCGGCCAGACCGGCCGTGTTTCGCGCCGGCAAAACCCGTCTGCCGATCGGCCGCCGCACCCTGGTCATGGGGATCATCAACGTGACGCCGGACTCGTTCTCGGACGGCGGGTCTTTTGTGACCGTCGACGCTGCGCTGCGCCAGGCAGACAAACTGCTCTCATCCGGCACGGATATTCTGGACATCGGCGGCGAGTCGACGCGGCCCGGGTCCGCCCCGGTCGGCGCAGAGGAAGAAATACGGCGCGTCGTTCCGGTCCTGGAGGCGCTGTCAGCCCGATTCTCATGCCCGCTGTCAATCGACACCAGCAAGCCGGAGGTCGCGCGCGCGGCCCTGGACGCCGGTGCCGCGATCGTCAATGACGTGCTGGGCCTGCAGGGCGATCCGGCCATGGCCGGCGTGGCCGCCCGTGCTCAGGCCGGCGTCATCATCATGCACAACGCCCGGCTCTACCGGAACACGGACGGGCCTGCGGCCGACATCGTGGCCGCCATGCTGCCTTTTTTTGCGCGCAGTCTCGAAATTGCCCGGCAAGCTCATCTGACGGACGATCAGCTGGTTTTAGATCCCGGGATCGGCTTTGGCGTGTCGACACGCGAATCGTTGGCCATGATCGACCGTCTGGCCGAGCTGGCGGTGTTCGGCCTGCCCATCCTGGTCGGGCCGTCTCGCAAGCGTTTCATCGGTGACATCCTCAACAAGAGCGTCGAAGACCGCCTGATGGGCACCGCTGCGGCCGTCGCGGTAGCCATTGCCCGCGGCGCCGACCTGGTGCGTGTCCACGATGTGGCGGGTCTGGCCGACGCGATCGCGCTGGCCGACGCCATCTGCAGGCCGGACAGAGGGGAGAAAAGAGCATGAAAACGGCCTGGACCGACCAGATAAAGCTCGAAGGGCTTGTCTTTTTCAGTCATGTCGGCGTGCTGCCAGAGGAAAAGCAAAACGGTCAGGAATTCGTGATCGATGTTACGTTTTACTGCCGCCGCCTGGCTGCGACCGCCACGGATCTTCTGGCCCAGACGATTGACTACGGGCAGGCGTATCAGGTGATCCGCCAAATCGTTGAATCGGCCCGCTTCGACCTGATCGAGCGGCTGGCCGGCGCCATCGCCGACAGTTTGCTCCAGACCTATCGCCTGGCCATGGCCGTCGATGTGACCGTGCACAAGCCTCACGCGCCTGTGCCGGGCCGTTTTGCCGCCATGTCCGTCCAGATCCGCCGGGAACGTTCCTGATGCCCGCCCGGATTTTAGATCAGAAGCGGTCTTACCTGTCGTTGGGCTCCAATCTCGGCGACCGGCTGAACTGGCTGCGCCAGGCCCTTCAGCTGCTGGCCGCCACCGACGGAATCTGCCTGGAACAGGTCTCCTCCGTCTACGAGACGGAACCGGTAGGTCTTACCGAGCAGCCGACCTTTTTGAACATCGTCGTATCCATCCGGACTACGCTGGAGCCGGAGGCCTTGCTGGCGGCCTGCCAGGCGGTGGAAACAAGCCTGGGGCGCGAACGCAAAATCCGCTGGGGACCGCGCAACATCGACATCGATATTCTGACCTATGCGGGCTGCCGGCGCGGCGATGCCCGCCTGACCTTGCCCCACCCCAGGATGCGTGAGCGAGACTTCGTCATGGTTCCGCTGCGGGAGCTCGTAACCGGTCAGGTGGCGGAAAAACCCGGTGTCAGACTGCTGCTGCGCGGCTGGTTTTTGCCAAAATCTTGCCAGCGCAGGGAAAACTCGTTAGAATAGACGCATATGCCCCGCATTTTCGGGCATATCTGGCCATGAACCCTGGGAGGTAACCATGAGCGCACCTGAAAACAACAACGGAACTGCCAACGGAGGCGCCGCGAAATCTGGCGGCGGATCCAACCGCCGCAAGCGCAACTATCGCCATTTCGGCCCTTCGGACACAAACGCGGCCGGTTCGGCGCCTGTTGTACGCAACGGCCCGGTCGAGCAAGCCAGGGGGGCGTCGCCCCGTGACGCGGGCAACCGCCCGGCTGGCGATCGGAATAAACAGGCTCCGTCCGGCGGAACCTCCGCCAACCGGCCGAATCGCAGCCGGAGCCGTCGCCCGAACCAGAACCGTCCCCAGCAGGCTCGCAGCAAACCGGAACAGGTCAGCACGGAAGCGCCCGTCACGCCTGAGTCCGCGCCCGTGCCCGCGCCCGCGCCCGCACCTGCCCGGCAGAATCCACCGGCCCAGGAGATCCGGGCCAGCCGGAACGAACCGCGTGCCGCCCGGAACCGCCCGGCCCGCTGGGAGAAGAGGATCAAGGCTGAAGAGACTGCCGAGGACATCCGGCGCGATATTGAGCGCATCGAAAAGGAGATCTGGCTGGAAATTGCCGGCGTCCATACGATCAGGCTGGACTATTGACGTATCCGGCATGCCTTGCCGCCGCACAGCGCTTCACAAGCCGGCCTTAAAGCCGGCTTTTTTACAGGGGGATGTCATGGACGCGAGACCGCCAGAACCGGACGATCAATTTCTGACCCCGCTGCTCAGCGCTTTGCTGACGCATGCCCGGTCCGGCCGCAAACGCTGGCATATGCCAGGTCACCTGGGCGGGCTGGCCTGGCCGGAGGGCATGGCGGAGAACCTGGCCGCGATCGATGTGACCGAACTGCCCGACACCGATGACATCAATCACCCGTCCGGCGCCGCACGACAGGCGATGGATCTGGCGGCCCGGGCGTTTGGCGCCGGCCACACGCGCCTGCTCACCGGCGGATCGACCCTGGCCCTGCAGATCCTGCTGGCGCTGGCGGTCGGCCGGGGCGGCAAACTGCTGGTTGCGCGCACCTGCCACCAGGCCGTCGTCCACGCGGCCGCCTTGCTGGACATTCAGCTATGCGTTTTCACCCAGACCGGCGTATCACCGGATTCAGTCCCCTTTTCCCTGTTTCCTCAAGCCACGGCTGCCGACGTGGTCCGCGGGCTGGCGTTTCATCCCGGCTGCCGCGCCGTTTTGCTGACCTCGCCGGATTATTACGGCGGCTGTGCCGACCTGGCGGAGGTGGCTGAGGCTGTTCACGCGCGCGGCGCCTGCCTGCTCGTCGACGAGGCCCATGGCGCGCACCTGGCCTTTGCCCCTGGCCTGCTGCCGCCTGCAGCGCTGGCCGCCGGCGCCGACGCCTGCGTGCAGAGCGGGCACAAAACGCTGCCGGTCCTGACGGGCGGCGCCTGGCTGCATCTTGGCCAGGCAGCCCTGGCGTCAGGCCGCCTGGCTGCGGCGGACCTGGCACGGCTCGTTCCCGTTTTCCAGACCTCCAGCCCGCCGTTCCCGATCGCTGCCAGCCTGGACCTGGCCCGCCAGCTCATGGCGCTTTGCGGCGAACGCCAGATTCGCCTGCAGCTCGATCACTTGGAGCAGTTCCGACTGGCGTTGCCGGATTGGCTTATCTGTCCTGTGTCCGGACGCGGCGGCGGGACCTTGCGACGCGACCCGCTCCGACTGGTTATAGCAGCCCGGGACTGGCGGCTGGCCTTTGCCATGCCGGCGCTGGCCCTCCACTTGTCCGATGACGGCATCGACATCGAGTTTGCCGACCTGACCCGCCTGGTCCTGATCTTTTCGCTGTGGCAGTCTCCCGATGACTGGCAGGATCTGACCGAAAGCCTGCGCCGTTTCCCGGTTCCCGACAGCGGTGATCTGGCCGAATCCAGCGCCGGGCTGCTGGAGCTGGAGCGGCGCTGGGTGCGGCAACTGGCCGAACCGGACCGGACATCCCCGGTTTTTCCGAAAGATGCGCTTCTTGCGCCGGGCGCGCGGGAATTCTGCCGCCTGGATGACGCGGCCGGCCGCGTCACGGCCCAAGCCCTGGTGCCCTATCCCCCGGGGATCCCGCTGGTCTGGCCGGGAGACACGCTGACGCCGGACGATGTTGATTTCCTGAGGCGCTTGTTGGACAATAACATCAGCATAAACGGGGTCGACGCGGGAAATGTCCAGGTCCTGGCCTGAGTCGATTCCATCAGGAGCCGATATGATGTATAATGAACACGAGCCGACAGATATCCAGCGCGTCTCAGCTTTTCCAAGAGGCCGGCTGATCACTTTTGAAGGGATCGACGGGTCTGGGAAAACGACACAGATCGAGAAGCTGTCTGCAAGGTTGGCCGAATCCGGCATCCCGGTGCGCGTCCTGCGCGAACCCGGAGGAACCGTGATCGGCGAAGCGATCCGTCGCATCTTGCTGGACAAAGCGCACACCGGTATGTGCACGGAGACGGAGTTGCTGCTTTTTGCCGCGGCGCGGGCTCAGCTGGTGCGCGAGGTGATACTGCCGGATCTGGAAGCCGGGAAATGGGTGATCTGCGATCGCTTCTTTGATTCAACTGCTGCTTACCAGGGCTTTGGCCGGCAGCTGGATCCGGATACGATTCGATCCCTGAACCAGCTGGCGATCGGTACGTGCAGGCCTGATCTCACGATCCTGTTGGATTTGCCTGTGCAGGCTGCTCTGGGCCGCCTGGTGGGACGGCAGAACAAGCAGGACCGCCTGGATCACGAAAGTGTCGCGTTCATGGAGCGGACACGCCAGGGATACAGGCAGCTCGCGCTGGCGGAGCCGGATCGGATCATCGTGATGGACGCCGCCTTGCAGGAAACAGAACTTGCAGAGAAGATCTACCACAAAATTAGGGAGGGCCTTGCCACATGAAGCTTATATTTGCAATCGTACACGATGAAGACAGCCCGCGCCTGATGGCTGAATTGAACCGTGCCGGATACCGGGTAACCAAGCTCAATTCAACCGGTGGTTTTCTCCGGTCCGGCAACACGACCTTGATGATTGTGGTTGACGACGACCAGCTGGACGACGTGCTTGGCATCATCCGCAAGTATTCCAGTTCCAGGCAGGCCGCGATCAACACCAATGTCACACCATCGTCGATGGGCGGATCGTACATCCCGTATCCTGTTGAGGTCATGGTGGGCGGTGCGACCGTCTTCGTATTGAACGTCGAGCATTTCGAGAAAATGTAGCATGTCCTTTTCGACCATTGTCGGCCAGACTGAGATCAAAGAGCGCCTCGGTCATGCCTTAACGGGCAGCCCGGGGCACGCTTATATATTCACCGGACCCAAGGGGATCGGCCGCACCCGGTTAGCCCGCGCGTTTGCCGCCGCGTTGCTCTGCGAGCGGCCGGGCCGTGACGGCGCCTGCGGCAGATGCCCGTCCTGCCGTTACATGGCCGGCGGCGTTCACCCCGACTACCGGGAATTGGAACTGCAGGAAAAGGAAAAAGTCATCCCGGTGGACGCGGTGCGCCAGCGGATCGGCGCCGACCTTTATCACCAGCCGCAGCTCGGGGCGCGCAAGGTTTACCTTGTCGATGCCGACGCGCTCAACGAGCAGGGCCAGAACGCTTTGCTCAAGTCGCTTGAAGAGCCGCCGCCCTACGCGATCTTCCTGCTGACCGCCCTGAGCGCCAGGCATCTGCTGCCGACGATCGTGTCCCGTGCGGTGGTCCTGATGCTCAGCAGGCTCAGTCCGGCCGAGGTGATGGCGGTGATGGAATCAAACGACCTGCACCAGCACGAAGCGGCCGCGTTTTTCGCCCGTTTCAGCGGCGGTGTCCCCGGCGTAGCGCTTGAACTGGCCCAAAGCAGCTGGTTCCATGACCTGCGCCAGGAAACCATCCGGTTTTTCGTGAAGCTGCCCGAGTCCGGGCGAGCCTTCCTGCTGACGGATGGCTATGCCTTTTTCGAAGCAAACCGCGTTCACGCCGGCGAGATCCTGGATGTGCTCGGCAGCTTGCTTCGCGACCTGATCGTTTTATCCGACCGCTCGGCGGACGACATGCTGATCAACAACGACCAACAGCTGGCCCTCAAGCGGTTATTGCCTTCCGGGAAGAAGCCGGAATCGCTCCGGAACAACCTGACTCAAGCCTACCGGGCTGTCCTGGCCGCGCGGCGCGGCCTGGCGCTCAACGCCAGCTTTGAGGGGCTGGCCTGCCATTTGATGCTCGCCCTGCGAAAGGAGCTAACCTATGCCTAAAGTTATCGGTATCCGCTTCCGCGGAACCGGAAAAGCCTATCACTTCGCACCTGGGGATCTGGAACTGCGTCTGGGTGACGCCGTGATCGTTGAAACGACCCAGGGGATCGAACTCGGCATCGTCGCCGAGGAAGTGATCGAGATCCCCGAGGAAAAGCTGATCGCCCCGCTTAAGCAAGTACTGCGGATTGCATCGACAGAAGACATGGTGCGCTACGACGAGAACACGCAGAAAGAAAAGGAAGCCTTCCATGTCGGCCAGGAGAAAATTGCCAGCCGCGGATTGGACATGCATCTGGTCGATGTCAATGTCTCGTTTGACAGCCGCAAGATCGTGTTCTATTTCACGGCCGACGGCCGGGTCGACTTCCGTGAGCTGGTCAAGGACCTGGCGTCCGTGTTCCATACCCGGATCGAACTGCGCCAAATCGGGGTCCGCGATCAGGCCCGGATGGTTTGCGGCCTGGGCATCTGCGGCCGTGAGCTGTGCTGCTGCTCCTACTTGAATGATTTCGTGCCTGTATCGATCAAGATGGCCAAAATGCAGAACCTGTCCATGAATCCGACCAAAATATCCGGCATGTGCGGCCGCCTGATGTGCTGCCTGAAATACGAGCAAGCCGCTTATGAGGACGCGACCGCGCGCATGCCCAAGCAGGGCGCGATCGTCATGACCAGCGAAGGCCAGGGATATATCGAGCACGTGAATCTGCTTAAGGAAACCGTCACGGTACGGCTTGACCGCGGCGGCGAAGCGGATTTGCTGACGGTGCCCTACGAGGAACTGAGTTTAACCGGCGGACGTGTCAGCCGACGTTACCCGTCCGGAAATGGAAACGGGTCGGCCGCACCGGCCGCGGAACGGCCTGCAGCAGGCGAGAGCCAGCCGGAATCCGAGATGAACGGCACGGCGGGAACGGCGCGCCGGCGCCCTGCGCGCGAGAACAGGACGGAGAAGCGCGAAAGCAGGCCGGAGCAGGTCCAGGACACGAAAGCCGAAGGCGAACGGCCCAAAAAGAGACGATCCGGCCGCCGGGGTTCCGGCAGCCGCCGGCGCGGCCGCACTGGCCGCCCGCAAGGAGCGGAAGGCGCCGGTGAAAAACCGGCCCAAGGCAGTTCGGACTGAACCGATCCGCTCCGCGCCGGTCTTGCCCAGCAGCCGGGGTGGTGGTAGAATGTGCAGGAATGGGAGGTGACCTCATGGCATATCTGATTACAGACGCATGTATTTCCTGCGGGGCCTGCGAAAGCGAATGCCCGACCGGAGCCATATCCGCCGGTGATACACAGTACAACATCGATCCGGAAGTCTGCATAGACTGCGGAGCCTGCGAAGCGGTTTGCCCGGTTCAGGCGATCAAGCCCAATTGACTTCCGATCCGATCGGACAACAGGAGAGGGTGTTCACACAGAACATCCTCTTTTCTGATGGCGTGCCCTGCTACGCGGATGAAACGGTCGAGGACCTCCAACGCTCCGGCCTGCGCCTGCTGCAAAAAAAGCAAGGTTTCCGTTTCGGCACAGATTCGGTGCTCCTGGCCGCCTATGCGGCCGGCTTTTACGCGGCATCGCCGCACCGTTCCCTGCGGGTTGCCGACCTGGGCGCTGGATGCGGTGCCGTCACGCTGCTTTTAGGAGCCCGGCTGCCCGGGGCCAGGATCCTGGGGATCGAGTCGGATGGCGCGAGCGTCGATGTCTTGCGGCGCAACATCGCGCTCAACAGTCTCGGGCAGCGTGTCACGGTCCTTCAGACTGACATCCGCACGCTGGCCGGACCGGCCTGGCCTTTGCCCGATGTGCCCCGGCACCTTTACGACCTCGTCGTTGCCAACCCGCCTTATCGCCTGCCGGGACACGGCGTTGCGCCTGCAGCAGCATCCCGCCGCCAGGCCCGTGAGGAAGGCCGCTTGCCCCTGGAAGATGTATTTCGCGCTGCCGCCAACCTGCTTGAGCCAGGCGGACGGCTTGTGCTCGTCCACCAGGCCCAGCGCTTGCCGGATGTGCTCCGGATGCTGCCTGACAGCCGGTTCGAAGCGAAGACGCTGCGGCCGGTCCAGTCGCTATCGCACAAGGCGCCGGCCATTTTTCTCCTCTCAGCGGTCTACCGGGGCCGACCGGGCGGATTTCGACTGGAAAAGCCTTTGCTGATCCAATCGCGGCCGGGTGTGTTGGACCCGGAGACGGCAAACTGGTACGGGAACGAAGACCCTCTGCCGGCACAAGCCCTGGACCTGGGCCTGATCCGGCATCCGGGCCTTGCCCCCGATTGCGGAGGTGACGCACATGGAGACAAAGACATGGCACGACAGGGAACCCTCTGACGGGCCGGGCATGCAGCCGGGAGTCCTCTATCTGGTTGGCACGCCGATCGGAAACCTGAGCGACCTTTCGCCGCGCGCCGCTGCCGTATTGGCCGAGGCTGACTGGATTGCGGCCGAGGATACGCGCCATACCCTGAAACTGCTCCATGTCCTGGGACTCAAAAAGCACCTGGTCAGCTATCACAAGTTCAACGCCCGCGAACGCGAATCCCTGCTCCTGGACAAGCTTCGCCAGGGCGGCCGGCTGGCCCTGGTCTCAGACGCGGGCATGCCCGGCATTTCGGATCCCGGCGCCGACCTGGTCATCGCCTGCGCCGCGGAAAACATCCCGGTCACCGTCATCCCCGGCCCGTCGGCCGTGATCGTGGCCCTGGCGGGATCCGGGCTGTTGACTGACCGTTTCGCTTTCGAAGGGTTTGTCCCGCAGGCGGCGAAACCGCGCAAGGCGCGCCTTGCGGAGATCGCCGCCGAAAAAAGGACCGTCGTCCTGTATGAAGCCCCCCACCGGCTCGTCCGCACCCTGAAGGATCTCGAGCAGGCCGGCCTGGCCGGGCGCCGGATCACGCTGGCCAAAGAGCTGACCAAGCGGTACGAGGCGTTTTTGCGCACGACGGTCGCCCAGGCCTGCCAGGATCTGGCCGGCCAGGAGATCCGCGGCGAATACGCGCTGGTTATCGAGGGCCTGGACGCTTACGAGACCCGCTGCCCGCCAGTTGACGCACCGGCGCCGGAAACGGCAAACGAGCAGGATCTGGCCGAGATCCGGGCGATGCTTGAGCAGGGCGTCAGCCTCAAGGACGCCGTCCGGCAGCGGGCGAACGTGAGCCGGCTCAGCCGGAACGCGCTCTATCGCATGGCGTTGGAGGCCATGTCCTGCTATAATGGCGGGTGTACTTGTCCGCCTGAACCGGAGGCGAAGGGGGGCAGCCAGACCAGGAGGAGAGAGACATGAACAAGACCTTTTACATCACGACGCCGATCTACTACCCCAGCGACAAACTGCACATCGGGCATTCCTACACGACGGTGGCCGCGGATGCCCTGGCCCGCTACAAGCGCCTTTGCGGATTTGATGTCATGTTTTTGACCGGAACGGACGAACACGGGCAGAAAATCCAGCGCAAGGCCGAAGCTAAGGGCGTGACACCGCAGCAGTATGTCGACCAGATCGTCAGCGGCGTCAAGGATCTATGGAAACTGCTCGATATCTCCTACGACCGCTTCATCCGAACCACCGACGCCGCGCACGAGGCTGCGATCCAGGCGATCTTCCAAAAGCTTTTCGACAAGGGCGACATCTACAAGAGCGAGTACGAGGGCTGGTACTGCACGCCCTGCGAGTCGTTCTGGACCGAGACGCAGCTCAGCGACGGCAAGTGCCCCGACTGCGGCCGCCCGGTTGAGAAGACGCGCGAGGAGAGCTATTTCTTCCGGCTGTCAGAATACCAAAAGAAGCTGATCGACTTGTTCGAGAACAACCCGAATTTCGTCCAGCCGCCCAGCCGTGCCAACGAGATGCTGAACAATTTTCTCCGTCCCGGCCTGGATGACTTGTGCGTGTCGCGTACGACTTTCAACTGGGGCGTTCCGGTCCCCTTTGACCCCAAACACGTCGTCTATGTCTGGATCGACGCCCTGTCCAACTACATCACCGCCCTGGGTTATCCGGATGAAACGGGTGTGTTTGCCCGTTACTGGCCGGCGGACATCCACCTGGTCGGCAAGGAGATCGTCCGCTTTCACACGATCATCTGGCCGGCGATGCTGATGGCCCTGGATCTGCCGCTGCCCAAGCAGGTGTTCGGCCACGGCTGGCTCTTGTTCAAGGACGGGAAGATGTCCAAGTCCCGGGGCAACGTGATCGACCCGGTGGTGCTGTGCGAACGCTACGGTGTCGACGCGATCCGCTATTTTCTCCTGCGCGAGGTCCCTTTCGGATCCGACGGCAACTTCTCCAACGAAGCCCTGATCGGCCGGATCAACGCCGACCTGGCCAATGACCTGGGCAACCTGGTCAGCCGGACATCCGCGATGATCACCCGGTATTTCCCGGACGGCCTGCCTGACCAGCGCCAGGCCGCCGAACCGGACCAGGAGCTGATCGACCTCTGCCTGCAGCTGCCGGACCTGGTTGACACCGCGTTGGGCCAGCTGCAGTTCAGCCAGGCCCTGTCGGAGATCTGGCGCGTCATCGGCCGCAGCAACAAGTACATCGACGAGACAACCCCCTGGATTCTGGCCCGCTCGCCGGAACTGGCGCCGCGGCTGGCTACGGTTCTGTTCAACCTGGCGGAGACCATCCGTATCGTGTCGATCCTGCTCCAGCCCTTTATGACCGCAACACCGCCGAGGATCTGGGCCGCTCTCGGACTTGCCGACGCCCGTTTGACCGATTGGGCTGCGGCACGCACCTATGGCCGTTACCGCGCGACCGCTCCGCTTAGAAGCGAACCGATTTTCCCACGACTGGACCTGGACAAGGAGCTGACCGCGCTGGGCGACCTGCTGGCCGCGCCGGTGGCGGAGGCAAAAAAGCCGGAGCCCGAGACCGTCCCGGAGCCGGAGGAAATCGAATTTGGCGATTTCCAGAAGGTCGCCCTGCGCGTCGGGCGCGTGCTCAGCTGCGAAAAAGTGAAAGGGTCGGACAAGCTGCTCTGCTCCAAGATCGATATGGGCGGGTCGGTGCGCCAGATCCTGTCCGGCATCGCAGAATCCTACAAGCCGGAGGAGATGCCCGGTCGGCTGGTCGTCGTGGTGACCAACCTGAAGCCGCGCAAGATCCGCGGTTTGATGTCTGAAGGCATGCTGCTTTGCGCCACCCGGGCCGATGGCAGCTGCCGCCTGCTGACGGTCGATGAAGCGGCCGAACCCGGCTCGGAAATCAGCTGACATGGCTGTTACGAACTGGTTTGATTCCCACGCGCACCTCCAGGACGAGGCGTTTGACGCGGATCGGGGCGACGTGCTTGACCGTGCCTGGCGCCAGGGTGTGCGCCGCGTCCTGCTGCCGTCGAGCAGCTTTTCCGACGCCAGGCGCGCCATCGCGCTGGCCAGTCAGGACGAGCGTCTGCTCTGTGCGGTTGGCTGCCATCCGCATGAAGCGGCCGCTTTTTCAGGTCAGACACAAGATGACTGGCACGCGCTGGTGGAGGCGAACCGGCAGACGCCGATCGTTGCCATCGGCGAAATCGGACTCGATTACCATTACGATTTTTCGCCGCGCGAGGTTCAGCGCCAGGTGTTCTGGCTCCAATTGACGTTGGCACACGCGCTCGGATTGCCCGTTATCATCCATGAGCGCGAGGCAACATCAGACTGCCTGAGCCTGCTCGAAAAAGCGCAGGCAGCCGGATTGCTGGCGCCTGAACCCGGCGTCTTCCACTGCTTTTCCGGCAGTGCCGAAACAGCCCGGATCGTGCTGGACATGGGGTTTTATCTCGGGTTTGACGGCCCGGTGACATTTAAGAACGCCAGGAAGGCCCCGGCGGTGATCGAGGCCTGCCCGCACGACCGCCTGCTGCTGGAGACAGACAGCCCATACCTGACGCCGGTTCCTTTCCGCGGCAAGCGCAACGAACCCGCTTACCTGCCGTTGATCGGGGAAAAGGTCGCGCAGATCTGGCAGATGCCGGCCGACGACGTCGCCGCGATCAGTACAGCCAACGCCTGCCGGCTCTTCCGGGTTGCGCCAGCCGATAAAAACGGCGTTGAAACAGGCGAATCCGGGGCCGAAACAAGCTGTTGACAAGCCAACGGCTTTCCTTTATACTTGCAAATGCGCTCGCGAGAGCATGCAGGGATGGGAGCTTAGCTCAGCTGGGAGAGCATCTGCCTTACAAGCAGAGGGTCACAGGTTCGAGCCCTGTAGTTCCCACCAGAAAAGATACGGCGCAGTAGTTCAGTCGGTTAGAATGCCAGCCTGTCACGCTGGAGGTCGAGGGTTCGAGCCCCTTCTGCGTCGCCAAAT
>Ga0172382_10000674_pt1 | contig 63976 bp, 61 predicted proteins | sample Leawel138RmetaG_FD_122245 | JGI IMG/M metagenome (GOLD analysis project Ga0172382, IMG submission 122245) | Leachate microbial communities from a municipal landfill in Southern Ontario, Canada - Leachate well 138R metaG | ecosystem: Engineered > Solid waste > Landfill > Unclassified | place...
CAACAAGCTCAAGCACTTCAGGCGCTTCGCCACTCGTTACGACAGGCTCGTCATCCACTACGCAGCCTTCGTCCATCTCGCCGCAGCCATGATCTGGATGCGCTGAATGTCGATTCTGCCTAGTCGGTCGACGGATACACGGCCGAGGTTTGCACTGCATCACTGGCCGGTCCCGGCGCTCGTCACACTCCGCGAAGCAATGTGTCGCGGAGGTCCGCCGCCGTGCGGTTAACCAGCGTGCGCAAGAATGACCGGACGTCGGCGCCGCCCTGAAGTGCCTGCAGAGAGCGAAAGTCTGTTCGGGACGAGGGGCCAAGGGAGCGCATCGCACGCTCAAGCTTCTCATCAATGCAGACGAGCATGTGGGCGGCCCCTCCGACTAACTCCAAGCTCGCGCCCGCCATCGATCCCATCACCAACGTGGTCAGGCCAATCGCGCCGCCTCCCAGCTCGTAGCTGGAAGGTCCAATAGCGGAGGCAGCGGCGATCTGAGGCCGGTGACGGCATTAGAAGCAGAAGGGGCTGCTGCGACGGCAATCCCCGTCGGGCGGATGCTCACCCTCTTCGAAGAAGGTGCGCCAACAGAGCTCCTCGGCGTTGGCGGCGCGGCAGGCGAGGGCGATGGAGACTCACATCGCCGCCAGCAGGACGCAGAGTGCGGTGAGGATGAGGGCCGATCTTCTGATCACATGGGCATGAACCGCGACCCGGAATCCGCGGCCAAGGCGGTGGAGGGTAGGAAAAATCTACTTGAGGCAAAGGGTTGGCCGAGCCAGCGTGGCAGGCTCAAACCGCGAGAGACGCCATGTCCGGGCCGTCGAGGCGCGCCGCCCAGTACCTGCGGATGTCGAGCGATCAGCAGACGAGTTCGCTCGCCAACCAGACAGCGACGATCGCCGAATACGCGGCGCGCGAAGGGCTGGGGATCGCGCGCAGCTACGTCGATGCAGGGATCAGTGGGCTCACCTTCTACGAGCGGGCCGGGCTGCGCCGCCTGGTCGCTGACGTCGTCTCGGGAGCGGCCGATTTTTCCGTGCTCCTGGTGGCGGACGTCAGCCGATGGGGTAGGTTCCAGGATCCGGACGAAGCGGCTCACTACGAGTTCCTGTGCCAGGAGGCCGGGATCGAGGTGCGCTACTGCGGAGAGCCCGAGGACGTCACGGACGGGCCCCTCGGCGGGCTCTTCAAACATATAAAGAGAGTCATGGCGGGCGAGTTCAGTCGTGAAAAGTCGGAAGTGGTGAGGGTAGGCAAGAAGCGCGCCGCGGCGGCGGGCCGCAAGCAGGGTGGACCTGTGCCGTTCGGGTTGGCGCGTGTGCTGGTCAATCCCGATGGGAGCCGCGTCGGCCCCCTGCGGCGCGGCGAACGCAAGGCGCTGGACGATCAGTACGTCGTGTTTGCGCTGGGCCCGGAAGAGGAAGTCGCGGCCGTCAAAGAAATCTTTCGCCTTTTCGTCGAGGAGCGGAAGTCGCTGAGCGACATTGCGCGTCGCATGGCGGAGACGGGACCGCCACGGCCGCGGGGCGGGCCCTGGACGGCGCACGCCGTCAGGAAGATCCTGACCTGCGAACTCTACGCCGGCGTCTACGTCTACAACCGCAGCACCCAGGCCCTGCGCACGCGCCCGCGGCCCTTGCCGCCGTCGGAATGGGTTCGGGCGCAGGTGATGGAACCCGTGGTGACGCCCGAGATGTTTCACCGGGCACGCGAGCTGCTGGCGCCGCGAAATCTCGACGAGGACCTGTCGGGCGTAAGACGCCTCCTGGCGGAGGAGGGGCGGCTGAACGCCAAGCTGATCGCAGAGTCGCCCTACACGGCCTCGCTCCGCGTCTACTATGGCCGCTTCGGGAGCCTGGAGGGGCTGTATGCCGAAATCGGATATACGCCGGGACCCAAGCGCCGGGTGAGCGATGCGAGGCTGCTCGACGACCTGCGCGCTTTGAAGTCGAAATCCGGCCTCGCGAGCGGAACCCTGCTCAAGTCGGAGGAGGGGCTGCACCATCGTGCGACCTACCGGCGCCGCTTCGGGTCTCTCAAGGCGGCGTATGAACTGGCGGGGCTGGAGGAAAACGCGACCGAGGTGAGGCGCGCCGCGCGCAGCCGACGGCGGAAGGGCGGACCGACATGACGGAGGGCGTCGTGCCGGTCGCACAGTATCTGCGGAAGTCCAGCGAGCACCAGAAATACTCCCTGGAGAACCAGGCGGCGGCCATCGGGATGTACGCCCTGCAGCGCCATTGCGAGATCGTCCGCACCTATGTCGACGCGGGCCGCAGCGGCCTGACCTTCAAGGGCCGCCCGGGGCTCAAGGCGCTGATCGCCGACGTCCTGGCACCGAATCGGCCGTTCGAAGCGGTGCTGGTGTTCGACGTCAGCCGATGGGGCCGCTACCAGGACCCCGACCAGGCGGCGCACTACGAGTTCCTCTGCCGCGAGGCAGGGGTCCAGGTACGCTATTGTGGGGAGGCGTTCGAGAACGACGGATCCCTGTCCTCGAGCATCATGAAGCATCTCAAGCGGGTCATGGCTGCCGAGTACAGCCGCGAGCTTGGCGTGCGGGTGCTCCGTGGCCAGCGACGCATCGCCAGCCTCGGCTTCTCGGTCGGCGCCCCGCCGCCCTACGGGTTTCGCAGGGAGCTGGTGGATCAGGATGGCCAGACGCGCATGCTCCTCGTCCGGGGCCAGCGGAAGGGCGTGGCGACGGACCGCGTCCGGCTCGTGCCGGGACCCGAGGCCGAGCTGGAGGCGGTCGTGGCGATCTTCCGCATGTATGTGCGCCGGAACCTCGCCCTTAGCGCCATCGTCCGCACCCTGCAGGCCGCCGCCGCGCCGCCGCCGCCCGGGGGCTGGTCCGTCTACAAGGTCGCGGGAATCCTCTCGAACGACATCTACAGGGGCGTACGCGTCTACGGCCGGTCGAGCGCACGCCTTCGGACACGCCGGCGGCCGACGCCGGAGGCCGAATGGGTCAAGGCGCGCGTGGCGCGCCCGCTGGTCTCCGCGCGGACCTTCGCGCGGGCGCAGGCGCTCCGGAAGGCCCGCTACAGGCGCCGGACCCGCGAAGATGTTGTGGAGGCCCTACGCCAAGTGCTGGCGCGGGAAGGGCGGCTGTCGTCGGAGATCCTCGACCGCGCGCCCGAGGCCCCGAACAAGGCCGTCGTCCAGGCGCACTGCGGGAGTCTGCCGACGGCCTTCGCCATGGCGGGCCAGCCGATCCGACGCGGCCAGCGGAAATGGCGGCGCGAGACCCTGATCGAGGAACTGCGCCGCGTACAGGCGGCGCAGGGCGCGACAGACAAGGCTGCGCTCTCGCGCGATCCGCTGGCGCCGGCTCCGTACACCTTCGTCAGGCACTTCGGGTCCCTGCAGGCGGCGCAGGCCGCCGCCGGCGTGCCGGCGACGCCGGTGCGCCCCACAGCGCTGAAGCCGCGGCTGAGCACGGCCAGCCTGCTCGCGGCGCTGCGGCGGCTCCAACGCCGCAAGGGGCGGCTGACCTGGGCCGACATCGAAGCGGATTCGCATGTGTCCGCGCGAACCGTGAGGCGGCGGTTCGGCGGCCTTGAGAAGGTGCTGGCGGCCCTCGAGATCAGGCCAGGGCGGTGAGGCCCGCCACGGCGAGCACGGCCAGGGCGACCAGGCCGACCACCAGCACGCCCCAGCCGGTGGCATGCGCCTCCAGCCAGGCCCCGAGCTTGATCGAGACTTCTGTGGCAGCCCTGCGAGACGGTCTGCGGGCGGGCGAACTGGACATGGAGCGTAGGGTAGATAAAATACCCAAATGAGTGCAAGGGTGGAATCTTCGCAGACGTCCGGATCTGACGCCCTCGATTCGCCGGGCGCGCGGCTTCGGCAGGCGCGGGTCGCCGCCGGCCACGAGACGGCGCTGGCCGCGGCCGCGGCGCATGGCTGGAGTCCCAACACCTACAAATCCAACGAGAATGGCAACGCGCCGTTCTCCTACCGACGCGCCAAGGAGTACGGGGCGGCGTTCAACGTCAGCCCCGAGTGGCTGTACGCCGGGACAGTGCGGGCCGAGCAGGCCACGGGGTTCGCTCCCGAGATGGCGCCGGTCATTGGGCGCGTAGGCGCCAACCCGGACGGCGTCGTCCTGCTGAGATCGGGTCAGGCGGGCCAGGAGTTCACGCCCATCCCGCCGGGCGGCACGGCGAAGGCGGTGGCGCTGAGGGTGGTCGGCCACTCCATGCGCGGCCTCGCCGACGACGGGGCGCTGATCTATTTCGAGGATCAGCGAACGCGGCCCACGGCCGACATGCTGGGGCAGGTGGTCGTCCTCGAGACCGATACCGACGAGGTGCTGGTCAAGCGCCTGCGCCGGGGCTCGAGGGCCGGCCTCTACGACCTGGAGAGCCTGGTCGGCCCCGACCGGAAGGATGTCCGCCTGCGCTGGGCCGCGCACATTACCGCCATCATCCCGCCGTTCCAGGCGCGGCGGATCATCCGGTCGGAGCCGGCGTAGGCATCGCGGCGGCGCGCCCTAGGCGAAGATGTCCGCCGCTGCGGCGGGTCCGGGCGGTGGGCCGTATCGGATGGGGCCCGGCGTCCCCGGCGTGAAGCCGAGAACCACGAGCACGAAGAGAAGGCCCAAGAGCGGAATGAAGGCGAGGAGGTAGAACCAGCCGGACGTGTCGATGTCGTGCAGGCGCCTGACGCCGGTGGCGATCTCCATCCAGACGATGGCGACGAAGCCCAGCCAGATCACCAGGATGTTGGCCCAGCCGGCCGGGTCCGGTGGGAAGAAGTCGGCGACGAAGGTGGTGACGATCAGGGCCGCCAGGTAGGCGGCATAGATTCCCAGATGCGTCAGCCACCAGGCCGATCGGGCCATACGCCCGTTGAAACCGAAGACTTCGCCCCCGCGACTGCCATGGGGCAGGGCGATCGCCCGGCCGGCGCCAGTCCAATTCTATCTTCGTTCCACGCTCGTCAGTCTGAGGACGGTGAGCTCGCCGGCGGCGTCCCAGACGTATTCGTAATGATCGCCCTGAACGACGGGCAGGGGTACGGCGGTCGGGCGGAAGAGGACGACGCACTGACCGCCGGGGCGGCGAACGCTTTCCCAGATGAAGCCGTGCTCTCCAGGCTCTGCGAACGGCCAGCGGCGCTTGCGCGCGAAGGCCTGGGAGGCCGTGTAGTCGTCCGATCGGTAGAGCTCTGGGCGGTCGGCCTGTGCGCCCCGCAGATCGAGGAGGCGCATGTCGAGGGCGACGACAAGCTCGCGCAGCTGGAGGCGCGCGGGAAAGCCGCCGGCCGAGGCCGCGAGGCGCCGGTGGTTGTGGTGCACCGTCTCCTCGATGGCCGTGGCGATATCGCGGGCGGCGTACCAGGCGCCGAGCGACGCGTCGTGGAAGCGGCCGCCCTCATCGGCCACGTGCAGGAAGGCGGCCATGACGACGGAGGCGGTGGGGCCGCTGGCCACGCCGCCCTCCGGCAGCAGGGCCAACCGGTTCGGGGCGCGCAGGGTGAGCTCCTCGAGAGCGAAGGCGAGACGCAGCTCGGCTTCGTCGGCGGCGATGTCGTCGAACACGCCCACCGTCGGGTAGCGGCTGAGGATCAGCCGATGGGTGCGGCCGCGGACCCGAGCCCGCGGGAGGCTCATTTCACCCCGCGCCAGGCGTCGAGGTAGCAGCGCACGTCGGCCATTTCGGCCAGCCCCCCCTCGGTCATGTGGGCGAGCGGCGAGCGGCCGGCGAAGGGGGCGTCGGCGTTGGCCGCCTTCAGCCAGCGGAAGGCGTGGCCGTCCTCGGCGAATACCAGGCGCATGCCCTTGAGGATGCCGAGGGTGAAGGAGATGCGCTCGAGCTGGTCGCGGGTCAGGGCGCCGACCTGGCCGGCCTTCCAGTTGTGGTAGGTCTGGCGCGAGACCCCGCCAAGCAGCGCGCGGCGCTCGTCCACCTTCAGGTCCCACAGGTCGCACACGCGCAGGAAGAGGCGCACCGCCGGCGCGGAGACGCGTCGGCGCGCCTCGGGATCGCGTAGGTCCGCGGGAGTGAATGCGGGCGCTTCGACGACAGGGACAGTGGCGGCGGGCATTGGGTCAGATCCAGAATTAGACTTAATGTAAAAGTCTGGATCATCCGGCGCAAGGGCAGGGGCGGGATGCTCGCTTGCCTCAGCCCTGCCGCAGCAACGGCCAGAGCAGGCGGCGAAGGCGTCGGCGCCGTAGGGCGACCCCTGCGGCGACCAGGGCGTGCGCGGCGACGGCGAAGCCGGAGCGGGCGAACAGCAGCACGGCCGGACCGCTCCACCGCAGCCGTCCGGCCCGGACGCGGCGCTCGAGTTCGCTGCGTGCGTTGGGGTTGTCTCTCAAGGTCATGGATGCGCAACGGGTTGGGCGGCCGGACTGTTCGGACGGCCAGAGGTGACTCCATTGCAGGCCCCGCGGCGGCCCACCCTCCCCGTGAGGGGGAGGATGGGCTCTGCGGTTCGTCGGCGGGCGCTTCAGGCGCTGGGGGCGGAGGCGCCGGTGTCGCCGACGATGGCGGGGCGGGCGGCGGAGTCCACGAAGAGAACCCGGTAGCCGATGCCGCCGATCGCGCCGCCGACCAGGGGGGCGAGCCAGAAGACCCAGAGCTGCTGCAGGGCGAGGCCGCCGACCACCAGGGCGGGGCCGGTGCTGCGGGCCGGATTCACCGAGGTGTTGGTGACCGGGATGCTGATCAGGTGGATCAGCGTCAGCGCGAGCCCGATGGCGATGGGCGCGAAGCCCTTGGGGGCGCGGTCGTCGGTGGCCCCGAGGATGACGACCAGGAAGCCGGCGGTGAGCAGCGTCTCGATGATGAGGGCGGGGGCGAGGCCGTAGCCGCCTGGCGAGGCCTCGCCGAAGCCGTTCTGCGCCAGGCCCGAAGCGGCGAGATCGAACTCCGGCCGGCCGGTGGCGATCACGAACAGGACGCCGGCGGCGACGATGGCGCCGACGACCTGCGCTACGGCATAAGGCGCAACCTCCCTGGCCGGGAAGCGGCCGCCCGCCCACAGGCCGACGGTCACGGCCGGGTTGAGGTGGCAGCCGGAGATGTGACCGATGGAATAGGCCATGGTCAGCACCGTCAGGCCGAAGGCGAGGGCGACGCCGAGGAGGCCGATCCCGACCTCCGGGAAAGCGGCGGCCAGTACGGCGCTGCCGCAGCCTCCGAAAACCAGCCAGAAGGTCCCTATGGCCTCGGCCGTCAGTCGCCTGGCGATGTGCATGAATTCCTCCCTTTCTCGGATCGAGTTGCGGCGCGGCCGCGCGGGCGCTCAGCGCTGGCGGCGGCTCGGGGCGATGCTCTGAGGATCGTTTCCGGGGAGGAAGCCTGTGCGGGCCCGCCGAAGCGGGGCCAGGACGCGCCAGGCCGCAGGGGAGGCGGCGGTCCGGTGCGGCCGGATCGGTCTCTACGCCCGCGTCTCGATACCGACGCCAACGGAACCACAGCCACGCTCCTTCGAGGTGGAGCCGCACGGTGCGCGTACGCGGCCGAGGTTAGGCCCGGACTCGCCAAAGCTCAACCGCGGCGAGTGGACGTGGCGATCAACCCGCTCTGGCCAGTTCCTGGGCGGCGGCGTGGATTTTGGAGAGGGTGTTCCAGTTGCGCGCGACGCCGACGAACTTGCCGAAGGCGGAGGTCCAGTCGGAGGCGCGCAGGGCCGAGGCGGAGACGCCGTCGGGGTGGACCAGCCAGACGACGTCGCCGATCACCTTGCCCTTCTCGGGCGGGCGCACCAGGGCCTCGAAGGCGCGGCCCTGTTCGGGCGTGGGCGGGGTCTTGAAGAGGGTGGCCTGGACGCGGCTGGGCATGGCCGCGGGAGTGCCTTCGGAGTCCGGCCGAGCGAGTTCACCGCAAAGACTACTTGCGCCAAGTTCGGGCTGCCCACACCCCAGTAAGCTGAGGCTGACTGCGACGGCGGCGATCAGGCGCGAGCGCGGCGGTTGGATCGGCATGAGCCAACGGTAACGGGTCTCGCGTGCAGTGGGCTTGGCCTGTCGGTGCAGATCCGATGCATCCGCTTCCACCCCTCGCTCACGTCCGGAGCGTCCGCTCTCGGGCGTGCGCCGCGAGAGTCTGGTCGCGGCTTGGAGCCAAGGACCGCCCGCGACCCATTGTTGACATTCCTCATCAGGGGACTGGCACCCGGGGAAGCTTCATGGGATATAGCTCGGCCTCGCGTAGGCGCGCGTCCGGTCCGCGGAAAGGGCTTCAAGCCCGCCCTCTGAGTTGTGCAACCTCACCCGCCCTTCTTTCTGCCCGGTATGCGGACCTCGGGCTCCTTGAAAGGAGGATGATCGTGCCGAGCGCACTTCCCCCCCACCCCGATCTTCGCCGCCTGCGCGACCTCGCACGAACTCTCCAGCGGGGTTGCCGATCCGGCGACCCGTCGTCCCAAAGTCGGCTCTTGTCAGTCTTCCCTGACGCAAATCCGGGGCAACTGGCGCTCTCGAAAGCTCTCGCGGTCGTGGCGAGGGATTACGGCTACCCGAGTTGGCCAAGTCTGAAAGCCGAGGTCGAGGCTCGGCGATCGTCGGGAGCGGAGGATACGCCCCGCCGTAATTCGGAGCCCATCTACGAGGGCAAGGCCAAGATCCTGTACGAGGGATCCGATCCCGGCACCTTGATCCAGTACTTCAAGGACGACACCACGGCTTTCGACGCCGGGAAGACCGCCGTGCTAAGCGGCAAGGGCGCGGTCAACAACCGCATCAGCGGCTTCGTCATGGCGCGGCTGAGTGCTATCGGGGTGCAGAACCACTTCATCAAGCGGCTTAACCAGCGCGAACAGCTGATCAGGAAGGTGGAGATCATCCCGATCGAGGTGGTCTGCCGCAATATCGCGGCCGGATCGCTGTCGCAGCGGCTGAACTTGCCGGAAGGCGAGTGGCTGCCGCACCCGCTCGTCGAGTTTTTCCTGAAGGACGACAAGCTCCACGACCCTATGGTGGCCACCGAGCACATCACCACATTTGAGTGGGCCTCGAGCCAGGAGATCGACCAGATCAAAGTGCTGACGCTCAGGATCAATGACGAGCTCGGAAAGGTGTTCGAGGCGGTCGGCATTACGCTCGTTGATTTCAAGGTGGAGTTCGGGCGCGTCTGGGACGGCGAGACCTCGCGCATCATCCTGGCTGACGAGATCAGCCCTGACAGTTGCCGGCTCTGGGACAGCGCGACCAACAAGAAGCTCGACAAGGATCGCTTTCGCCGCAATCTCGGGGACGTCATCGAGAGCTACACGGAGGTCGCCCAACGCCTAGGCGTGTAGGACGCGGCGCCCCTTTGGTAGCCGCAACACGGCTGCAATCCATCTGTGGACGCCCCCTTCAGCGCAAGCGCGGATGTGGTGAGGTTCTGACGTTTCGTCGGATGCTGCTACCGGTCTTAGGTCGGGCGATCGACGACGAGGCCGGCGTCTTCGGCGAACGGGGTCGGGTCGCCGGCGTAGAAGGTCAGCCGCTCCTGGGAGGCGCGTTCGCGTCGCCCTTGCGGCGAGAAGACGACGTATTCCACGGTCTGGTCGTAGCGGCCGATCTCGGACGGCTGCGGCGCTCTTTGACGAACAGGCATAGCGTTCCTCCATCCACCGGGGCCAGCAGCACCGGCTGGTCGGGGGGCGGAGGCGGGCCGGACAGGGATTCCTCCTGAGGCATGTGGAAGGCGGCCGGCGCTCCAGGCGCAAGCCGGGGTGCGAGGCGGGCGAAGATGTTGCGCAAGGCGGCACCCTTTGGAACATGCGCCAGCGTGAAGAAGGGAAAGATGGCGGCGGCGAAAGGGCCGTCCACGTTGAGGGCGGTCATGTCGCCGTGGACGAAGGCGAGCCGCCCGGCGATGTCCTTCGGGGCCTTCGCGAGCTTGGCGCGGGCCTGATCGAGCAACGTCGGGGCGATGTCCACGCCGGTCACCCGGAAGCCCCGCTCGGCGAGCCCGAAGGCGAGCCGTCCTGTCCCGGTCCCGACCTCGAGGATGTGCGAGCCCGGCTCGGCGAGGCTCGCGTAGAGGTCCAGGTCTCCTTCCAGCGACCGGTCGTGGGCGGTCACGAGGTCGTAGTAGGCCGCGCTGAGGTCGGCGTAGTAGGGGCGCACCGCCATGTCTGGACCGTATCCCATCGCGGACCGGCGAAAAAATTCCGCCCGGCCCCGCGGCATCCGTGGCGATGGCCTTCGGGTCCCCGGGTCAGCGCGGGTCAGGACGCAGGCTCCGTCAGGCCCCACGTCGGTGGTGTCGCATGGGGCGTAGGTCGCTTGCGGATGTCCCACCTGATGGGCGTCGCTATTGGTGACGATCCGCCGTCCGGCAACCCTGCAGGTGGCTGCTGCTTCGAGCTGGCCGCCGTCTCAGGTACGGCATCGCCGCCTTGGAGAGACTTCGGACTCTGACTAGGCCGTATCTCACCTAGCCCGTCCAACGTCCCCGAAGTCAGCTTCATTTGCTGGGCTCAGCCCGGCGGCTATCGGACCTGTTGAGCCAAGATCAGGTTCCGGCTCTGCTTTTCCTATTTCTGTGTCCAATCTGGCCGCGCGTTGTGCCGTGCAGCCTACGTGCGCCGCAAAGGGTAGCTCGCTCAACCTGTTCGGCCGTGGGAAGTCGAACCGACCGCCGCCATGCCTCGATCTCGGACATCATGGCGTCGGAGGCACGTGCCGGAAAGCCAGCCCGGCGGAGCTGATCGCGCGCCGAGGCATCGTCGAAGTCTCGCTCCTGCATCCGCCGGACGATGACCGCGAAGGCGTAGGCCTGCGCGGGGTCCAGGCCGGCCAACTCCAACCGCGCCGCAGAGGCCTCGATCGTCGGCAGTTCTGAGGACGCAGGCGTGTGGTTACGGTGATGTTTCATGAGTTTCATCCTAAGTTGCTGGGTCGGTCCTATGGGGCTCGTGGGCTGGACTACGTCCGCGACGGCCATCGCCATACGCACGCAGCGCATCTTGGCCGGTCGCCGAGCTGGGTCTGGACCCGGTGGATGCGGTCGAGATCACTCTTCTGGCGAGAACCGCCTTTCGAGTGGTCTTCGCACCCCTCTGTCCCCTCCTTCTCCTTTCATTGGGGGCGCATCAGCCCATCTCCCGTCCCCGATCCTGCCCCCGGCGCTGGAGCTCGAGTTCGGCCGGCCGCTTTGTCCGTCGCAGATCCTTTGACGCGTCGTGGAACAGCTCCAGCGCGACCGTCTTCACCTTCTCCCGGTCGATGGCGTTCGGGAGCTTGCTGATGTCGTCGGTGTAGACACGCGCCTCATGTCGCGGCCGGGAGATGGCGACATAGAAGGTGTCCTTCGAGGTGGTCGTGCGCTGGCTCTCGACCTCGAGGAACACCCGGTCGGTCGTCTGTCCCTGGCTGCTGTGGAAGGTGCTGGCATAGGCATGGTCGACGTGCAGCGGCTGATTGATGGGCAGCTGCAGCTGCCGCACGCCGTCGCTGAGCTGGACCTTGCCCAGCATCACGCTCAACACCCGAAACCGATCGCCGGTCGCCACGTCCAGAGACGGATCGTTGCGGGTGATCCTCACCAGGTCGCCGGGCGCGAGCTCGCCCGGGGCGGTCTCGTAGACAGACACCTTGGCGTAGCGACTAGGTGTGAAGCTGTAAGTCTCGCCCTTGTCTCCCACCAAGAGTAGGAGCCGGTTCCAGTCGCCGTGACCGACGACCTCGTAGGGCACACCCCGCTTCAGGGGCAGGGATGGATAGTCCTTCTCCAACTGGATGCGATCGCCCACCTCGTAGTTCTTGGCCCATCTGCGCTCGGCCGCGGTGGTGTCGCGCCGGACCAGGAAGGCGACGTCGGTGCTGCGTTCGGTCAGGCCAAGCTCCTGCCGGACCATGGCGTTGATCTCGCGCCGGCCGGCGTTGGTGCCTGACAGGATGTGTGTCTGCTCGCGTTCGGCGGGCGTCAGCGCCGCATAGTCGCGCGCGATCAGACCACGGCGTTGGCGGTCGTCGCGGACCTCATAGACCACCTCCAGCTTATCGAGCGCCGCCTTCGCCTTGCCCGTCGCCGCCAGCCCCACGGCCTCCTTCAGCTTGGGATTCTGCTGCCGCTGGATCTCGGTCATCTGGGCAAGCGCCATGCCGCCCTTGATGAGCTGGTCGAAAGGCCGGCCCGCTTCGATCGCCTTTGTCTGCCCGCGGTCGCCCAGCAGCACCACCCGGGCTCCGGCCCGTTCGGCGGCTTGCAGCAGCTCGGCCATCTGGCTTGCGGGTACGACGCCGGCCTCGTCGACGACGAGAAGGGTCTTGGGCGTGAACTTGCGATCCTGCGCCTGCAGAAACGAGGCGACGGTCTGAGACTTCACGCCAAGCTCCCGCAGCGCGTCCACCTGCGTGCCGTAGGTCGCCAGGGCGCGCATCTCATAGCCGGCAGCGTCGATCTGCGCCTTGGCCGCCTTCAGCATGTGGCTCTTGCCTGTCCCGGCGAAACCCTCGATGCCGATGACGCGGTTGCGGGAGGACAGCATCAGCACGACAGCTTTCCACTGCCCCTCGGTCAGCTTCTCCTTCGCCGTCCGGAGAGCCGCGCGCTCGGCGTTGAACAGCGGCGCCACGGCTTCGCGCCCCGTGCGCTCGATCCGAAGGATCTCGAGTTCCCGCTCGACGGCCACGGCGGTGGTGTAGCGCGCCGGAGCGCGCACCAATCGGCCTTCCTCGATCGCCTCGTCCAGGAGCGCCTGGCCCTGTTCGGGCGCAACGCCATCGGACTTCAACTGCTCAATCCAGCCTGTCAGCGGCAGGGCGTCAACCGGGCGCTCGCCGGCTAGGAAGTAGGTGTCGGGCTCCGCCACCAGATGGCCCTCATCCACGTCCCGGCGCAGGGCTTCGAGCACCGCGTCGGGCCGAACGCCTTCGACCCCGTGTTGAAAGGCGACCTCCAGCAGGCGGTCGCGGGTGAAGGCGGCTTCGCGCTCAGCAAGGTGTTCGGTGGCGTGGCGAACGGCGTCGCGCGCGGCGATCATCTCCATCACCGCATCGGGCGTCTTGAAGATGCGCCGCTTCTCGATGCGCGGCGCCTGCTTGCCGGCCTGCGCTCCGAGTTCGATGTCCAGCCGGCGCGCCCGGTCTCGCCATTCGGCGTGAAGGGCGGCGCGATCGAGGCCCGCCTCCTTGAGCTGGCGGGTCTGCATGGCCGCGGTCTGCTTCTGGCCGGCTGTCGCCGTCCCCCGGCTGAGGCCTCGCGAGGCGAGCTGCGCCTCGATCTGCGCGCTGCGCCGGCTGAAGGCCTGGATCTGGCCCCGGGTGAAGCTGGCGATCTCAAACGTGCCCTCGCGGCCGTAGGCGAGCTTGTAACCTTGGGCTTCCAACTCCCGGGCGAGCTCGGCGCGGTACTGAACGCCGGCGTATCGCGTCATGGCGATGATCCCGTCGTTCTTCAGCGCTCGCCATTCGCCATCGGATCTTCGGGTGAGGTTGAGCATCACCGCGTGGGTGTGCAGCTCCGGATCCTGGGCCCGGGTGGTCTCGTGCCGGAACTTGGCGATGATCAGGTTGTCGGTGACCTCTTCGTAGGAGACCCCGTCCACCTTCTTCCGGGCACGAGCCTCCTTCTCCACCGCCTTCATTACCTTGGTGACCGCCCGATCGTGTGCGGTGATCAGATCCTCATGCCCACCTACCAGCGCCAGAACGGAGACGCTCTTGGGCGCAGAGAAGGTGAAGTCGATGCCGATGCGGGCCCTGCTGTCGTTCCGGGTTGAACCGCGTGCTGCGGCGCTCATTCCGTCGACCTGACCACGCAGCAGCTCACGAAAGCGCTGCGGGTCCACTTCACCCGAGAGGCCGAGCATCGCGGCGCCGCGGCCCTGCCAGACCTGCGCCTCGCCCTCCTTGGCGTAATAGTCGTCGGCGCCGTCGCCATAGTAGCTGGCGACATCGCCAACGCTGGCCCGGGTGAGGATCGTGTGGCTGAGCATCGCGCCTCGCTCAGCTCCCGCTCGGCCAGACCGGCAGGCCGCGGCGCGCGACTGCGTGTTGCGCCTGTCGCGCCGACTTCGGGTTCACGGCGCGAAAGAGCTCAAGCATTTCCGCCAGCATGCCTTCCAGCCTGGGGGCGGGCGCAGTCGGCTGGGGAGGCCCCGCAAGCGGCTCGAGGACCTCATGGCGCGACCGTGCACCAGAGAGGATGACCTCGGCGCGAAGAGCGACCAATGCTGCTGCGAATGCACTTTCGCCCTGCAGTCGCTCCCGGATCAGGGCGGAGACTGTGACGCCCTTCGCGTCGGCGGCGGCCTTGAGTTCGGCGTGGGTATTAGGATCCAGCCGGACCTGGATTGGGTCGCAGAGCTTCATTCTGAGCCTGTAGTGTTGAGCGACTACATGAGATTCCGACCAGGGCGTTTCAGCCGGTCGCGGCGGGTTGGGGGGAGCATCTCTTTCGTAGTGGCCATCGTTTGGGCGATCCTTTGAAAGTATTGTGGGCACAGTGACTTACCTGCACCTGCGGGGTGCGTCTGGTGTATGGGGATTTTAAGGGGGGAAGGGGGAGCTAATCGGGAGGCTCAGCTTGGCAAAAGACCAGAGAGAAGGGGGTCTCAAGCGCACTTTGGGGAGGCGGCGCAGCTCTGCGCCTAATGGGGCTGCTGAGGGGACACGAAGGGGACAGATCGGGGACACTGAGGGGACATCCAGACGGCCTTGGACAGCCAGAGGGGACACTGAGGGGACACTGAGGGGACAGAAAGGGGACGCGAGCTGACCATCCAGACGGGTGTGACAGCCTGAGGGAACAAGATCGCGGACAAGGAGTCGGTGCTCTCTCGCCGCGGGCGTTCCCGACGTTTGCCTCCCCTGCCTCCGCCCTACCCCGCGTTTGGAGTTGCGCCTGAAGGGGAAAGGCGGAGGTGGCGATAACGCCATCGGTGTCTTCGAGTTACCGAACTAGAACGAATTCCCGTCCGAGGTCCGGTACGGCTCAGCGTGAGGTGTTTTGTTTTTCACTGATCCATTCGAGGATATCGGACTCCAGCCATGCCACGCGGCCGGGGGAGATGCGGATCGGGCGGGGTGCCTTCCCGGCGCGGATTAGACGCCACCAGGTGGTGCGGCCGAGATTGCCAATCATGAGGCGGACAGTGATCCAGGCGAGCAGTTTCTTGTTCGTCGATGAGGTCATTGGAATTCCGTTTTGTAGCGCCCGTTTCGGGCCGAGGTGTCGTTGTCGACGCCTAATGATCGGGCGCGATAAATGGAATGTACAGACCAAGAACAAGGGTTGTTGCGAAGAGAAGACAGCGGGAAAACTTGATGAAAAATAGAGACTCTTGTGAAAGAGAATCGCGTTATAGATCTATCGGCCTTGGCATGGTTTCTAAAGTGTAACTAAAAAAATGAGTGCCGCTTTGGTGACGCCCCGGCGGAGCTCCGACCGGAGTGACTGCGGGGCCTTCGATCATCTCTTCTGGGGTCAAAAATATTTTTTGGGCCGGCTACCCAAACGCCGGTTCAGCAGCGCTCAGCGGTGTTCCGGCGGACAGATTCGCCTGCTGAACGCGGTCAGCCGGGGGCATTGGCGAAGTCGGCGCCTCGAGAATGTCGAAGGCGTACGTTCACGCCAATGAGCCGGTGACATAGCTGATGCGGTCCAAGGACGAGCCAGCTGCTGAGGCGTCGCCGCAAGCCGCCGGAAATCAACACACATTCGGCGATCCCGCGCCTGACGCGTATTTTCCAGGGCGCTAGATCCATCCCCCGCTGCAGCCCGTCGATAGCGATGATGGAGGAAATGCGGAATTCGACCTGGAACCGATTGCGAGTCACGGTGGGCGTTAGCCGATGTTGGTACGGGTGTTGGTATTCGCGTGGTTTTTCACTGATTCAACGAGTGAAGTTCGAGTCCTGCCGGGCCCACCAGCAGCCTGTTTCGCGCGGCGCCAGGCGAGCGCATATAGATATGTTAACGCATTGTTTTGGCTGCACTTCGCCTGATGGCGTGAGCGCGGCTTCTCGCAGAGGCGCGCCTGCGGGCTGGTCCAGGTCCGAGAGCGCATAGGCCGCCACCGCCGCGGCCACGACCTTGGCGTACCAGGGCGTTCGGCGGTCATGGGCGGCGAACCTCAGCGCTACGACGTCGCGCTTCAAGCCTGTCGCCCACCCCTTCAGTCGATCCAGCCAGGCGCCGCCCATCCGGTGGCGCAGATGTCCGCAACGGCAGGCGACACCTCACCTCCGGAGCGGGAGTGACGGTTCCTGACACGCCTACCGGCGCTCCGGTGGCGCAGAGGGGCCTGGGCGGTCGACCCTGGCGGGCTCGGCTGCGGCCGCTCGGAAGGCGCGGCCCGATCGGCGACCACTTGGCGTCCGATAAGCCGATGACCTGAACACGCTTCCACATCACGGCGGCATCCCGGAGCTTGGGATCTGGCTTTCGCCGACACGCGCAGGCCGACTGAGCATGAAGCCTAGACAAACGCCTGAGTCGTCGGCGCGCCGCCATCAACGTCACCACTGGAGCAGGCGCGAAGCTTAGCCACAAACCTGTCACCAACTCTTAGCGCTGCTGTCATGGCGCCTGCCTAGAAGGGCGCCGGGCAGGCGGGCGGCAGGGGCCGGAAGGGGCTCCTGTGAGCGCCATCGCATGCACCTATCAAGATGCGGTGGAGAAGCACGATGACCGGGGTTCAGCTCAAGACCCTCCTGATCACGGGCCTTAGCGCCTTGGCGCTGGCCGGCTGCGGCGGCGGCGGCGGCGACAGCATCGCCTCACCGGGCGAAGCCGGGTTCTCGGGCGGTGGCGGCGGCGCGGGCGGCGGCTCGGGCGGGGGCGGGACCGGCGCGGGGGCGGCGGCCGACTGTCCGGCCGGCTTCAGCAACCTGGGCACGGTCAAGGGCGGGACGCTACGCGCCTGCCAGCTCCCGCAGACCATCCTCGGCAACCTGCTGGTGCCGGCCCGCCAGGGCACGGTCTACGCCATCAGCGGCCGCACCGACATCGGCCAGGATCGCGGCGCCGACCCGGCCAATCCCCTTCCCAACACCCAGTCCGGCGTGCTGACCATCGAGCCGGGCGTGCGGATCTTCGGCAGCGCCGGCCTCGACTACCTCAACGTCCAGCGCGGCTCGCAGCTGATCGCCGAGGGGACCCCGACCAACCCGATCATCTTCACCAGCCGCAGCGACATCGAAGGCACGGCCGGCGTCGACACGATCGGCCAGTGGGGCGGCATCGTCCTCAGCGGCCGGGCGCCGATCAACGCCTGTCCGGCCGGGGCGACCCCGCCGAGCGTCAACTGCGTGGCGACCTTCGAGGGCGGCGTCTCGCTCTACGGCGGCAACACCCCGGGCGACTCCTCGGGGCGCCTGCGCTACGTCCAGGTCAAGGACCCGGGCTTCGAGGTGCAGCCCAACCGTGAACTGAACGGCATCACCTTCAACGGCGTCGGCTCGGGTACGGTCGTCGACCATGTCCAGGTGCACAACAGTTCCGACGACGGCATGGAGATGTTCGGCGGCACCGTGAACCTGCGGCACATCGTGCTCACGGGCATTGACGACGACAGCCTCGACACCGACAACGGCTACCGCGGCGCGATCCAGTTCCTCATCATTCAGCAGCGGGCCAATGGCGGCGACCGGGCGCTGGAGATGAGCTCGGCCGGCAGCCCGGCCATGCACACCGCGCCGAAGATCGCCAACTACACCCTGATCGGCACCCCGCGGGTGGGCGGCGGCGACGTGCAGATCCTCAACACCGGCCACGCCGGCCGCTTCATGAACGGCATCCATGTGACGACCCGGGCCGGCGGCGCCTGCCTGGACATCGACGACGCCTCCACCTTCGCCAACGCCCCGCGCTGGGACTCGGTGGTGTTCTCCTGCCCGGTTCCGTTCAACGCGGACGCCGACGACGAGGCCGCGCTGTTCAACGCGGGGACCAACAACGCGGTGAACTTCACCTCCTCGCTCAGCGGGTTCGTGAACGGGGCGAACGAGAACGCCGTCCCGGCCTTCAACGCCGCCAGCGTCGATCCCTGGCTGCAGAACGTCGGCTACATCGGCGCGGTTCGGGACGCCAACGACACCTGGTGGCGGGGCTGGACCTGCGGTCTGCCCGGCGGCGCCAGCTGCTGATCCTGCGGGCGGGGCCCGTGTGGCCCCGCCTCCATTCCGAACGACGACCCAGGGGGCTTCCTCTCATGACCCACTCCATCCGCCGCCCCGTCCTGGGGCTGCTGCTCTGCACCAGCGCGTTGCTGGCGCCCGGGCTCGTGCACGCCCGGGCGAGCGGCGGCGAGTCCGCTCCCGAAGTCGACGAACTGGTCGTCCGGGGCCGCTACATTCCCGAGGTGATGCGTGAGACCTCCGAAGTGACCAGCGTCGTCACCGCCGAGGACCTGCAGCGCCAGGGGGACGACACCGCCGCCATGGCCCTGACCCGGCTGGCCGGGCTCAGCGTCGTCAGCGGCAAGTTCGTCTACGTCCGCGGACTGGGCGAGCGCTACTCGTCGGCGATGCTCAACGGCTCGCCGCTGCCCAGCCCCGAACCGCTCCAGCGGGTGGTGCCGCTGGACCTGTTCCCCAGCAACGTGCTGGCCAGCGTCAACGTGCAGAAGACCTATTCGGTCAATTATCCGGGCGAGTTCGGCGGCGGGCTGGTCGACCTGCGCACCGTGGCCATTCCCGACGAGCCGTTCCTGAGCTTCGGCGCCAGCCTCGGCGCCAACTTCGAGACCACCCTCAAGCGGGGCGTCACTCACCACGGCGGCGACCTCGACTGGCTGGGCGTCGACGACGCCACCCGCAAGCTGCCGTCGGCCCTTCGAGCGGCGATTCAGACCGGTAAACGGATCGATTCCACCAACTTCGGCGACGCCGAGCTGCAGGTGATCGGCCAGAGCTTCGAGAACGCCAACATCAACGTCCTGCAGAACCTGGGCGATGTGCCGTTCAACGGCAGCTTCGACGTCTCCGGCGGCCGGTCGTGGTCGCTGGACTGGGGCACGCTCGGCTTCGTGGCCGTCGGCGGCTTCGACAGCGGCTGGTCGACGCGCCGGGCTGTCCAGCAGGAAGGGGTCGTCAGTCTCGACGGGCTGGCGGTGCAGGAGGACCTGCGTTCGTTCTCCACCCAGAACGACATCGTCATCAACGCCCTGGTCAGCGGCGCGCTGGAGATGGACAACCACACCCTCCAGTGGACCAACTTCTACGTCCGCAACGTCACCAAGGAGACCCGCTCGGTCGAGGGCGAGAGCGCCCGGGCCAGCAACTACATCCGTGACGACCACAGCGCCTGGTATCAGCGGGAGCTGTTCGACACCCAGTTGACCGGCCAACACGTGTTCGGCGACCTGGACGTCAACTGGCGAGGCGCCTACGCCCGCACCGAGCGCGACGCCCCTTACGAGCGGCAGGTCCGCTACCGGCTGGTCGACGGGACCTACCTCCACAACCCGCAGTCGGACGCCAACTTCATCCGGTTCGGCGAGCTCGAGGACACCGCGGCCAGCGCCGCGCTCGACGTCCGCTATCGGTGGGACAACCCGTGGTTCGTCGACACCACCTTGTCGGCGGGCGTGGCGTGGCTGGACACCGACCGGTTCTCGGACCAGCGGGCGTTCCGCTTCACCACCACGACCACGCCGCCGCTCTCCTTCCAGATGCAGCGGGTGGACTATCTCTACTCGGACTTCAACATCGGTCCGAACGGGCTGATCCTGCGCGAGGTCACCGGCTCGGACGGGGCGGCGGCCTACGAGGCGGGCCTGACCACCCGCGCCGCCTACGCGCAGTTCGAGGGCGAGGTGCTGCCGGCGGTCCGTCTGACCCTCGGTGTGCGCTACGAGGAGGGCGAACAGACCGTCCAGGCCGTCGACCTGTTCGACGGCGGCGCGGCGCTGGAGGGGCGCCGGCTGGAGAACGACTACGTCCTGCCGGCCGGGACGGTGACCTGGAACTTCGCCGAGGACCAGCAGCTCCGCTTCGGCGCCTCCAAGACCATCGCCCGACCGCAGTTCCGCGAGCAGGCGCCGCAGCTCTACCTCGACCCGGAATCGGATCGGACCTTCATCGGCAACCCGTTCCTGCTGGATTCGGAGCTACTGAACTTCGACCTGCGCTATGAGCGCTACTTCGACCGCGGGCAGTTCGCCACGATCGGCGCCTTCTACAAGGACATCGACCGCCCCATCGAGTCGGTGGTCAACGAATCCGGATCCGGCCTGCAGCAGAGCTTCCTGAACGCGCCGCGGGCGGTGCTGTACGGCGTCGAAGGCGAGTTTAAGAAGTCCTTCGAACCCTCGTTCGGGGTCGGCTGGCTCGACGACAAGCGCTGGCTGATCGCCGCCAACTACACTTACACCAAGAGCGAGGTGCGGGCCGGCGACGGCGATGTCGTCTTCCCGCGCACCGAGGCCGGCCGGCCGGCGCCGGCCACCACCTTCGTAACCGACGGCAGCCGACTGCAGGGGCAGTCCGAACACCTGGCCAACCTGCAGTTCGGCTTCGAGAGCCTGGACGAGATGACCCAGGCCACCTTCCTGCTGAACTACGCCAGCGAGCGGATCACCGCCCGCGGGCAGTCGGGGGCGCCTGACGTCGTGCAGGATCCGGGCGTGATGCTGGACTTCACCTTCCGTCACCGGTTCGAGAACTGGGGTCGGGAATTCACCTTCGGCGTCGAGGCCCGCAACCTGCTCGGCGAGGAGTTCATCGAGTCCCAGGAACGGGGCGGCGACGAGATCATCCTCAACGGATACGAGCTCGGCCGGAGCCTCAGCGTCAGCCTGTCCACCAGCTTCTGATCGCATGGCGGTCCGCCGGCCGACAGGCCGGCGGACTGTCACGTTAGTTTCACCCAAGCGTCACGGGAACGTCAGTCCGCTCGGCCAGAAGTCCCCTCGCATCCGCCGACCCGGCGGCGAGGGGGACAGAGGTTGAACCTCAGCTATCATGGTTTTCGGGGTCCGCCGCCGGCACGGCTGCTGCGCGCCTCCGAACTGGGCCTGGCGGCCGTGATCGCCGCCGAGGTCGGATTGCTGGCCTGGGTCTTCGCCGCCCCCCCGTCGCGGGACGCCGGGCCGGTCCCGGTGGTGCGGCCCTCGGCGCCCCCCGACCTTTCGATCCTCGGCCGTTTCGATCCCTTTTTCCGGCGCGGCGAGGCCGCCTCCGAGCTTGCCTCCGCAGGGGGCGGGTCGGGCCCCGCCAATGCGGTGTTGTACGGCGTGCGCGCGGGCGGCCGCGGCTCGGCCATCCTGGCCGTCGGCGGCGGCGCCCAACAGATCTACGACGTCGGTGACGAGGTCGCGCCGGGTCTGATCCTGGCCGCGGTCGGTTCCGACCACGTCATCCTGGCCCGCGGCGGTGCGCGCCTGACGCTGGGTTTCCCGACGCCGGCGGCGGGCGCCGCTCCGGCGACCGACGTCTCACCGCCGCTGCCGGCCTCCGACCTGGCTGCGCCGGGCGCCGTCGATCCCCGGCGGCTGCTCGAGGAGAGCTCGCTGATGCCGCGCCTGCTGGACGGCGAGCCCAGCGGCTACCGGGTCATGGCGCCGGCCGCGACTCCCGCGCTGGCGGCCGCCGGACTTCAGCGCGGCGATGTCCTGCTGGCCGTCGACGGGGTCGGCCTGACCCCGGAACGGGTCGCGGAATTGCCTCAGACCCTGGCCGGCGCTTCGGAGGTCGAACTGCGCTTCGAGCGCGACGGCCAGGTGGTGACCAAACGCGTTCGGATGGAAGCTCGTTGAAACGGCTAGCCAAAATCGCCCTGTTCGCCAGCGCCCTTTGCGTGACCGCGCCGGTCCCCCAGGCCGTGGCCCAGCAGCTTCAGGTGTTGAACCTGCAGGACGCCGACATCCGGGTGTTCATCCAGGATGTCGCCCGGACGACCGGCCAGACCTTCATCATCGATCCGCGCGTCCAGGGTCGGGTCAGCCTCGCCAGCCAGACGCCGCTGGCGCGCGACGAACTGTTCGAGGTGCTGCTGTCGACGCTGCGGGCCAACGGCCTGGTGGCGGCGCCGGCCGGGAGCCGGACCTGGCGCATCGAGCCCGCGGCCGCGGGGCAGGGCGGCGCCGTCCAGGCCGCCGGCTTCGCCACCCAGATATTCAAGCTGCGCTCGCTTGACGCCCGTTCGGCCGCCGAGACGCTCCGCCCGATGATCAGCGCGCAGGGCGCGGTCGTCCCGAGCCAGCGCGGCAACCTGCTGATCGTCGCCGACTACGCCGACAACCTGCGCCGCGTCCGCAGCCTGCTGGCGCAGGTGGACCAGGACCGCGGGGTCACCCAGACCGTCACCCTGCGCTCCAGTTCTGCGCGGGAAATCGCCCGGGTGCTGAACGAACTGCTGGCCGGTCCCGGCGGCGATCCCGGCGCGCGCAACGGGCTGGTGTCGATCGTCGTCGTCGACAGCAGCAACTCGATCGTGCTGAAGGGCGAACCCGATGTCGTGCGCCCGCTGCTGGAGGTGATCGCCGACCTTGACCGTCGGGCCGAGAGCGCCGGCGACGTGCGGGTCGTCCAGCTCCAGCACGCCGACGCCGAGCAACTGCTTCCGGTGCTGCAGCAGCTTGTCGGCCAGTCTCCGGCGCCGGCGGCTGCCCCGGCGTCGGCCGGCGCGGACGGCGAAGGCCCGGCCGCAACCGCGCCGGTGGCGTCCAGTCCGGCCGGCGCCCGCGCCAACATCGCCCGTTACCCGGGCGCCAACGCCATCATCATCGCCGCCGACCCCGAGACCCAGCGGATGCTGGCCGAGGTGATCCGCCAGCTCGATCTGCGCCGCCAGCAGGTGCTGGTGGAGGCCATCGTGGTGGAGGTGTCAGACGAGACCGCGAAGCGCCTGGGGGTGCAATTCGCCATCGCCGGGATCAACGGCTCGAACATTCCGTTCGCGGCCACCAACTACGCCAACACCGCGCCGAACCTGCCGGCGCTGATCGGAGCCGCCGCCGGCGAGGGCCAGCTCCCGGAGAACTCGCCGACTCTCGACATCCTGCGCAACGCGGCGGTCTCCTCGCTGCTGGGCGCCAACGGGATCGTCACCGGCGGAGGCGGGACGCTCAACGACGACGCGCTGTTCGGGGTGATCATCAATGCGGTGAAGAGCGACACCGCTTCCAACCTGCTGTCGACGCCCTCGATCATGACGCTGGACAACCAGGAGGCCACCCTGCTCGCCGGCCAGGAAGTGCCGATCACCACCGGCGAGGTTCTGGGCGACGACAACAGCAACCCGTTCCGCACGATCCAGCGCCAGAACGTCGGCGTCGCCTTGGAGGTGAAACCTCAGATCAACGCCGGCGGCACGGTCACCCTCTTCCTGCGCCAGGAGGTTTCCTCGGTGGCGGGGCCGGTCAGCGCCAACTTCACCGAGCTGATCCTCAACAAGCGCGAGATCACCACCACGGTGAACGTGGACGACGGCGACATCGTCGTGCTCGGCGGCCTGCTGGACCAGAACGAACGGGTCTCCGTCGAACGGACCCCGGTGCTCGGGGACGTGCCGGTGCTGGGCCACCTGTTCCGCGGCACCAACAAGCAGCGGACCAAGACCAACCTGATGGTGTTCATCCGGCCGACCATAGTGCGTGACGCCTCGGAGGCCCGGGCCCTGACCGGCCCCCGGTTCGGCTACATCAGCGACCGCCAGCCGCGCCGCGATGCCGGCGCCCAGAGCGACCTCGAGGCCCTGGTCCGCCACTACATGGGCGCGACGCCGCCTAACGCCCTGCCGGCGCCGGACCCGTCCACGCCGGCCCCCGCCGCGCCAGTTCCGTCCTTGCAGGCGCCCGAATGAGCGCCGCCGCCGCCCTTGCCTACCCGTTCGCGAAGAGCCGCGGGGTCGTGCTGCTGGACTTCGACGGGGTCGCCCGCGTCGGTCTTCGCGAAGGCGCCGATCCGGCGGCCCTGATCGAGGCCCGGCGGGTGCTTGGCGCGGCGATCCGGGTGGAAAGTCTCAGCCGGGCGGACTTCGAGCGCCGCCTGTCGGAAGCCTACGCGGGGGAGGGCCTCGCCGGCTCGGGCGAGGAGCTTGACCTGGCCGGTGGCCTGGAGGGGCTGGTCGAGGACATCCCCGTGGCGACCGATCTGCTGGAGACCCAGGACGACGCCCCGATCATCCGGCTGATCAACGGCCTGATCGCCGAGGCGGTGCGGCTGGGCGCCTCCGACGTGCACATCGAGCCGTTCGAGCAGGCGCTGGTCGTGCGGCTGCGTGTCGACGGCGTGATGCGCGAGGTGCTGAGCCTGTCGCAGCGGCTGGCGCCGCTGCTGGTCTCGCGCGTCAAGGTGATGGCGCGGCTGGACATCGCCGAAAAGCGGCTGCCACAGGATGGCCGGATCTCGCTGTCGCTCGGCGGGCGGGCCCTGGACGTGCGGGTCTCGACGCTTCCGGCGCGGGCCGGCGAGCGAGTGGTGATGCGGATCCTTGACCAGGCCCAGGCCGGGTTGCGCCTGGAGCAGCTCGGCATGACCCCGGAGACGCTGCAATTGTTCCGCGGCGCGCTCGCCGAGCCCAACGGCATCGTGCTGGTCACCGGCCCGACCGGTTCGGGTAAGACCACCACGCTGTACGCAGGACTGTCGCTGCTGAACGACGCCAGCCGCAACATCCTGACCATCGAGGATCCGGTCGAGTACGCCATCGCCGGCATCGGCCAGACCCAGGTCAATTCGAAGGTCGGGATGACCTTCGCCGCCGGCCTGCGGGCCATCCTGCGCCAGGACCCCGACGTCGTCATGGTCGGCGAGATCCGCGACGTGGAGACCGCCCAGATCGCCGTGCAGGCCAGCCTCACCGGGCACCTCGTGATGTCGACCGTGCACACCAACGACGCCGCCGGCGCGGTGACCCGGTTGCGCGACATGGGCGTCGAACCCTTCCTCCTGGCCTCCACGGTGCGGCTGGTGCTGGCCCAGCGTCTGGTCCGCCGGCTCTGCCCGGACTGCCGGCGGCCGCAACCGGCCGACGCCAACGCGGCCAGCCTCGTCGGCCTGCCCTGCGGCCACCGGCTGTTCCGGGCCGGCGGCTGCCCCCGTTGCAACCAGACCGGCTACGTCGGCCGGCTTGGCGTCTACGAGGCCGTCCGGGTGGACGAACGGATCCGGCGCCTGATCGCCGAGGATGCCGGCGAGGACGCGATCGCCGCGGCGGCCTTCGAGCGGGGCGGCCGGCTGTCGGAGGCGGCCCGCCGCTGCGTCGCCGATGGGATCACCACCCTCGAGGAGGCGATCCGCGTGACCCGTCAGGAGACGCAGGTTGATGGCGTCGTTTGAGTATGTCGCCCTGGACCGGGGCGGGCGCACGCGCAGCGGCGTGGTCGGCGCGGCCAGCGAGCGGGCCGCGCGCAAGAAGCTCCACGCCCGGCGTCTGGCGCCCGTGCGGCTGGCGCCCGCGGCCGAGGCGGCGAGCGCAGACGCGCCCCGGCTGCGCCTTCTGCCCGAGCGCCTTGGCGTCAAGCAGCTGGCCCTGTTCACCCGTCAGCTCGCCACGCTGGTGGCGGTGGCGCCTCTGGAAGAAGCGCTGCGAACCCTGTCGCTGCAGGCCGAACGCCCGGCGCTGCGACGGGCCCTGGCGGGCGTCCATGCCGGGGTGCTGGAGGGCTACCGCCTGTCCGAAGCCATGCGTCGCCAGGGAACGGCCTTTCCGCCGCTCTACCGGGCGATGGTCGCGGCCGGCGAAAGCTCCGGGACGTTGCCGACGATCCTGGAGCGGCTGGCCGACCTGCTGGAGAGCGAGGAGCAGGCGCGCAGTCGCTTGCTGACCGCGCTGATCTACCCCGCCGCGCTGACCCTCACCGCCCTGACGGTGATCGCCGCCCTGATGGCCTTCGTCGTGCCGAAGGTGGTCGAGCAGTTCGACTCCATGGGCCAGCAGCTGCCGTGGCTGACCCGCGTGATCATCTTCCTGTCCACCGGGCTGAGGGATTTCGGCGGGCTGATCGCCCTGCTGCTGGCGGTGGGCGCCGGCGCATTCGTGTTCGCGATGCGCCGGCCAGGGTTCCGCCTGCGCATCGACGCCGCTGTCCTGAAGGCGCCGGTCGCCGGGCGGCTGGTCCGCGACCAGCATGCGGCGCGGCTGGCCCGCACCCTGGCGACGATGATCGCCGGCGGCCTGCCGGTGCTCGAAGGCTTGCTGCTGACCGCGCCGACGATCACCAACACTGTGCTGCGCCGCGCCACCGAGGCGATGGCGACGACCATCCGCGAAGGCGGCAGCCTGTCGGCCGCCATGCGGCGCGTCGAGGTCTTCCCGCCGCTGTTGGTCTACATGGCCGCCAGCGGCGAGAGCAGCGGCCGGGTCGAGCCGATGCTGGCCCGCGCCGCCGACTATCTCGAGCGCGAGGTCGCCGCCTTCGTCGCCACCGCGCTCAGCCTGCTCGAACCGGCGATCATCGTCGTGATGGGCGCGGTGGTGACCCTGATCGTCCTGTCGATCCTCCTTCCCATCCTGCAGATCAACACACTGGCGTTCCGATGACCGACCTTGCCCTGCGCCTGAAGCCCCGCCGTCCGCATGCCGAAGCCGGCTTCACCCTGGTCGAAGTCATGGTGGTGGTGGTGATCATCGGCCTGTTGGCCACGGTGGTGATGATCAACGTCCTACCGAGCCAGGATCGGGCCATGCGCGAGAAGGCGCGGGCCGACGTGGCGGTGCTGGAGCAGGCGATCGAGACCTACCGGCTGGAGAACCTGAGCTTCCCGACCAGCGCCCAGGGCCTGGCCGCGCTGACCGCTCCGCCGCAAGGGCTGGCGCGCCCCGACCGCTACCGCGAGGGCGGCTACGTGCGCCGGCTGCCGCAGGATCCCTGGGGCAATCCCTACCAGTACGCCTATCCCGGCGAGCGGGGACGGTTCGATGTCTACTCGTTCGGCGCCGACGGACAGAAGGGCGGTGAGGGGAATGATGCGGACATCGGCAACTGGAACTGACCAGGCCGGCTTCACCCTCGTCGAGATGCTGGTCGCCGTCGCCATTCTCGGCCTGCTGAGCGGCGTGATCGTCATGAACCTGCCCGACGCCAACGGGCGGCTGGGCGACGAGGCGGACGCCTTCGCCGCCCGGCTGCAGCGCGCCCAGGAGGAGGCGATCCTCGTCAACCGGCCCGTCGAGGTGGTGGTGGATGCGTCCGGCTATCGCTTCCGCAGCCAGCGCCGGGGCGAATGGACGGCGCTGACCGAGCGTCCCTTCACGCCGGCCTATTGGGGCGAGGGCGTCGGTGTACAGGTGCGCTCGGCCGATGGCCGCAGCGGCGTGCGTTTCGACACCACCGGCGCCGCCACGCCGACCGAGGTGCGGCTGAGGCGGCGGGAGCGACGGGTCACGATCGCGGTAGACGGCCAGGGCCAGGTGAAGATCCATGCGCCCGCCGGCTGAGGAGGGATTCACCCTCATCGAGATCCTGGTGGCGCTGGCCGTACTCGGCCTCTCGGCCGTGGCGCTGCTGAACCTGGCCGGCGAGAACACCCGCACGGCGGCGGCGATGGAGACCCGCACCCTGGCCGCCGTGGTCGCCGAGAACCGCGCCATCGAGGCGCTGGTGGCGCCGGCCACGCCGGCGTTCGGCCGGACGAGCGGCGCCGACCCGCTGGCTGGACGCGAATGGCGGTGGCTGCGTCTGGTCAGCCGGACCGCGGACCCGCGAATCCTTCGGATCGACGTCGTCGTTCAGGCGCCGGACGCGCGACGGACGGCGGCCGAGGTCACCGTCTTCCGGGGGGCCCCATGAAGGGCTTCACCCTCGTCGAGATGATGGTCGCGCTGCTGATCTTCGGCCTGGTGGCGGCGGCCGGCGTGGCGGTGATGAGCTTCTCGGTGGACAACAGGCAGATCGTCCAGGCCCACACGGACCGGCTGGCGCGGTTCCAAAGGGCGCGCGCGCTGATCCGGGCCGACCTCTCCCAGGCCGCCGCCCGGCGCACGCGCGGCCCCGACGGGCAGGCCGCCAGCTGGACCTTCGCCGGCGGCGCCGGCGCAGGCTCCGGGGTGTTGTTGGCTCTGGTGCGGCGCGGATGGGACAACCCGGACGAAGCGCCCCGCGCGTCGTTGCAGTACGTGGAATACCGCCTGTCGGACGACCGGCTCGAACGTCGCTCGCGGCCCGCGCTCGACGGGGCCGAACTCGGGCCGCCGCAGGTGCTGCTGACCGGGGTTGCAGCCGCCACGGTGAGCTTCGCCGCCGGCGGAGAATGGGTCGAGGCGCTGCCCCACGGGGCTCACCAGCCGCCGCCCCCGGCTGTCCGCCTCCAGCTTCGTCTGCGGGACCTCGGGGAGGTCGAACAGCTGTTCCTGGTCACCGGAGAAGCCTGGTGAAGCGGGCTGGCGAAGAAGGCGTGGCGCTGCTCACGGTGCTGCTGCTGGTGGCCGTGATGGCGACGCTGTCGGTGGCGGTGCTCGACGACATCCGCTTCAGCCTGCGCCGCACGGCCAATGCCGAGGCGGTGGGTCAGGCTCGCTGGTACGCGCTCGGAGCGGAGACCCTGGCCAAGGCCCAGATCGCCCGCCTGAACGCGGCCGGCGGCGGGCGCACGACCCTGCAGGGCGGCTGGCACGGGCGCCCGCTCAGCTTCCCGCTCGAGGGCGGAACCCTTGAGGCCAAGGTCACCGACGGCGCCGCCTGCTTCAACCTGAACAGCGTCGTCCAGGGCGTCGGGGAGGTGCTGGAACGGCGGGAGGCCGGGGTCGCGCAGTTCGTCGCCCTCGCGCAGGCCCTGGACGTGCCCGAGGCCGAACGGCTGGCCGCGGCGCTGGTCGACTGGATCGATGTCGACATCCTGCGCGAGAGCGGCGGGGCAGAGGACGAGAGCTATGCCGAAGGCGGCGAGGGCTGGCTCACCGCCGGGACCTTGCTGGCCGAACCCAGCGAACTGCGCGCGGTCCGCGGGTTCGAACCGGGCGTCTACGCACGCCTTCGGCCGTTCGTCTGCGCCCTGCCCACGACCGAGCTGTCGCCGATCAACGTCAATACCCTGCCGCCGGAGAAGGCCGTGCTGCTCACCATGCTGACCGAAGGACGACTGCCGATCCCGGCGGGCCGCCGGATCCTGGAGGCCCGCGCGCCGGGCGGCTGGGCGTCCACCGCCGACTTCTGGGAAGAGCCCGGCCTGCAGGACGCCGCGCCCGGCGAGGCGGCCCTCGCGCAGGTCGGGGTCCGTTCGCGGTTCTTCGCCCTGGAAACCGAGGTCGCCTACCTCGACGCCGAGGTCACCGCCAGCGCCCTGCTGGAAGACGAGGGCGGGCGGGTCCGCCTCGTCGCGCGCCGTTGGGGGCCGCAAGAGTGACCCTCTGGAGACTGATCTTCATCCCGACGGACCACCAGGCTGCGCCGACCGTCCGGATCATCGACGCCGGCGGGCGCATCCTGGAGCGTGGTACGCTGCAGATCGGGCCCAACCTGGCGCCGGCCGGGGCGCGCACGGTCCTGGTGGTCCCCGGCATGGACGTCGCGGTCCACTGGCTGGACCTGCCGGCCCGCAATGCGCTGCAGGCCAGAAGCGCGGCCGCGGTGCTGCTGGAGGAGGGTCTCGCCCGTCCGGTCGCCGACACCCATCTGGCGCTGGGGACGCCGGAAGCCGACGGTCACCGGATCGCCGCCGCCGTGGAGATCGGCAGGATGCAGGCCTGGGCGGGCTTTGCGGGGCTGCATGGCCTGCGGCCCGATCTGCTGCTTCCCGACCACCTGCTGCTCCCCGAACCCGAAGGAGACGAGGTGATCGCCGCCGAACTGGACGGCTGGCTGGCGGTCCGGGGGCGCCGGCTGGCCTTTTCCTGCGAGCCGGACCTGCTGGAGGCCCTGGCGCCGCAGCACCGCCCGGTTCGGCGCATCGCCGAGGAGGCGGAAATGGCGCGGCTCTGGGCGCAGGCTTTGGCTTCGCCGGCCTTGAACCTGCTGCAGGGCGGCTTCGATCCCGACCTCGCCGACCGGCCGCGGGTGGGCGATCTTCGGCGGGCGGTGGCGCTGCTCGCCGTCGCGCTGCTGGCGCCGGCGCTGATCCTGGGTGCGGCGGCCTGGCGCGACCAGCGCGCGGCCGACACGGTCCAGGCCGCTTCGGCGGCGCAGGTCGCCGCGGTGCTGCCGGGCGGAGATGCGGCCGGCGATCCGCTGGCCCGGGCTCAGGCGAGGCTGGCCGCGCTCGAGCTGGCGGCCGGCGGTGGGCCGATCGCCGCTGCGGCCCAGGTCTTCGCCGCGGTCGAGGCCATCGCCGACGCCCAGGTCGAGACCCTGATCGTTTCGGCCGACGGCGAGGTCCGGGTGGGGATCAGTCACACCAACTATTCGGACGTAGAGTTGATCCGCGAAGCCTTGCGTGGCGCGGGCCTGCCGTCCCGAGAGGAGTCGAGCCGGGAGGAGGGCGGACGGGTGATGAGCGACGTGGTCGTGGGCAGCCGCCGATGAAGGCCTGGTGGAACGAACGTACCGGCCGTGAGCGCGGCATGCTCGTGGCGATGGGCACGATGCTGGCCGGGGTCGGGGTGTGGTACGGGGTCTATGCTCCGCTGCTGGATGCAGGTGAACGGGCCCGGGACCGCTACGAGAGCGCGCTGTCCACGGGCGCAGAGGTTCGCCGGGCGACCGCGCGGATCAAGGCGATGCAGGGTCAGGTCGCCATCGCAGAGCCGACGCGGGCGCCGGAACAGGTGATCGCCGAAACGGCGGCGACGGCGGGCGTCCTTTTGGTCCGCGTCGAGCCGGATCCGGAAGGCGGGCTGCGGGTGGCCCTCGACGCCGCCTCGGCCACCAACCTGTTCCCCTGGCTGGCGCTGCTCCAGCGCGAGCACGGCCTGTCCGCGCGCAACCTGACGGTGGTGAAAGGCGAGGGTGGCGGCCTGCGGGTGGATGCGACACTGGACCGGCCGAGGGCTTAGCGCCCTCCAGGCCAAGCCCTATCCACCCCGGCCGATCGGGCCGTAGAGCCAGGCCAGCCAGATCCCGAAGCTGAGGAAGACGCCGAACGGAATCGGTTGGTGGCGGGCGAGCGGACGGCCGATGACGGCCCGAAGCCCGGCGTAGGCGAGGCCTGCGAGCGCCGCCCACACCAGGGCCGAGGGCAGGGCGATCCAGCCGACCCAGGCGCCGCCGCCGGCCAGCAGATAGGCGTCGCCGCCGCCCAGCCCCTCGCGTCCACGCAGGCGCCGGTAGGCCAGTCCCAGCAGGCGCAGGGCCAGGAAGCCGGCGGCTGCGCCCAGGGCGCAGTCAGCCAGGCGCGCCGGTCCGAAGACCGTCGCGACGGCGAGTCCGGAGCCGATGAGCGGCAGGGTGAGCACTCGAGGGAGCCACAGGTGTTCGGCGTCGAGGCTGGCCAGAAGCAGCAGTTGCCAACCCAGCAGCGCGCCGAGCAGGGCGTTCGCCCCCCCGCCGAGGCAGGCCGCCCAGGCCGCGCATCCGGCCCCGCCGAGGATGAAGGCCAGGGCGCGGGCTGGCGACGGCGGCCTTGCCGCGTCGGCCAGCCGCAGCGACATCACAGCCAGCACATAGCCCATCGGGAAGCCCAGCCCGACGGAGGCCGCGAGGTGCAGGCCCTGGGCCACCGGTCAGCTGCCGATCAGATCCCAGACCTCGTCCGGCGAGATCTGGAACAGCAGGCCGATCGCGCGCAGGGATTGCCCCTCCGCGTGCAGCTTTCGGGCGTAGTCGGTCTGGTACTTGGAGAGCTTGTTGCGGCTGCCGCCGCCGATCCGCCCCGGCGTCCGAGGCCCCGGCCGCGAGGGCCGGCGGATCTCGTGTTCGGCCAGCAGGGTGAGGACTTCGGTGGCCTGTTCGGACGGTCTCAGCGCGTGGCCGTCGGTTTCGCCGTCGAGGATCCGCACGGTCGCGCCGATCTCCAGCAGGTCGCGGAGCAGCTGCACCAATTCTCCGGTCGAGCGCATGAAGCTCGCGAGACTGCAGACCAGCACCTCGTCGCCGCGCTTGACGCCGAACAGCAGCTTGTTCAGCCGCCGTTCGCTCTCCTGCGACGGCTCGCCCTCCTCGACGATGACGTCGCAGCCTTCCGCCTGAAGCCGTTCGCGTTGTGCAGCCGCGGAAGGCAGGGGCGCTACGCCTCGAACAATACCGTAGCGCAAGTCGACACCGTCCCCGCAGCTTGAGGGAGGCTTGCTCACCCCATCAGTTTGGCGGCGGGACTATTCCGGCTCTTTGCGACAGTCCGGTGAACCGATGATGACCGTAACGAGAAGCCTGCGACGGGCCTGTGTCTTCTGGCGGCTCGTTCCGGAAAAAGCCTCCGCGCTTATCAGCCGTCATAAATACTTTGCAGAACCCGGGCATGGTGTAAGGTTTCCTCAAGAGAGGTTCGACTTGGCGACACGACCGAGCGACCTGGAGGAAGAGTTATGCGTTCCATCGCCATCGGGCTGGCGATCGCCGCCCTTGTCTCAGGCCCGGCGCTCGCCAAGGACGCCGCGCAGGTCACGGATGCGGCCAGCGAGGCCGCCGCCCAGGCCTCCGCCGAAAATCCCCACGTGCTATACGTCTGCGACCGGTCGAAAGAGACTCGCCGCGGCTTCAAGCGCGAGTTTGGCGCGGCCGAGTTCACCACCGCCGAACGCGCGTCGTCGGCCAGGGGCGAGGCCTGGTCCGCCCCCCGCTGCATCAGCCGGCCCGAGATGATGCAGCTCAAGAAGCTGCAGTCGGCGAGCCTGCGATAGGCGGGCGGCCTTCTTGAGAACGTCGAAGGCGGGGCGCATCGGCGCATCTCACGGGGGCCCTCCGCCGCCTGGGGTGACCCGCGGGTCGTCGCGCCTGATGTCGCGCCGGCGTCGGAATTCGGCAACGACGCAGACCTTGGGCCGGTGACGGCTGGCGACCCGACGTCGGTCTGTCGGGTGGGCGAAGCGCGCGGCGTGCCGGTCCGGCTGGATGGTGGGTGAGGAAGCCAGCACGCCCCTCGCCGAAGCGTGCCGGCTGGGCGCCCGCAACGCCCACAGAGACTGAGGCCGACAACCTCACCGGTCGTCGCCGGATCGCAACGCGGGCTTCACGCGGGCGACACACGGCTGCGTCAAGACCCTCCGCTACAGACGGGCCGCGTGAGAGGTCTGGCGGAAAGGGTGTCTGATGGGCGGCGGAAGGTGCTTCGCCTGGGTGAGCCTGGCTTTGCTCGCCACGGCCTGCGGCGATGATCGCGGCGCCGGCGCCAGCGGCGACTGGCAGGCGCAGATGCGCCAGATCCGCATGGCCGTCCGCGGGTCCGAGGACGATCCGCAGTTGGCGCGCCGCTGGGACGCCTACAAGCGCCGGCTGGAGGCGGCCACCGGACTTCCGGTGAAGCTCTACGAGAGCTCGGACTACAACGGCGCGATCCAGGCCCTGTCCTCAGGCCAGGTCGATATGGCCAACATCGCCGGCGGCGGCTACGCCAACGTCGACGCGCAGATCGGCGACAAGGTCGCGCCGATCCTGACCGTACGCGATGCCGAGGGGGCGGTGGGCTACTACTCGGCCGTTCTGGTGAAGGCCGACAGCCCCTACCGCACAATGCGCGATCTGAAGGGCAAGGCGCTCGGCTACGTCGACTTCAACTCCACGTCCGGCTACCTCTTCCCGCGGGCCAAGCTGCGCGAGCAGGGGTTCGATCCGGACACCTACTTCGGCAAGTCGACCTTCGCCGGCGGCCACACCCAGGCGGTGATGGCGCTCGAGAACGGCCAGTTCGACGCAACCATCATCAACGTCGGGGGCGGAACGCCCGAGCACGGCTTCACCACCGGCGCGCACTACACCATGGCGCGGCGCGGCGTGGTGAATGTCGACGACTTCCGAATCATCTGGACCGCCGGGCCGATCCCCAACTCGGCGATCGTCACCCGCACCGACCGGCCGCAAGCCTTCATCGACACCGTCCGCGGGGCGATGGCCGCGCTGCCGTACGACGATCCGGAGATGTGGACCCAGATCGGACAGGCCGACGGCTCGACCTACACCGCCGTCGATCGCAGCCATTACGCGGACATCATCGCCCTGCGCGATGGAGACCTCGCGCAGCGCAGGGGCCGGCGGCCATGAAGCGAATACTCCTGGCCGCCGGCGCCGTGCTGCTGATCGCCGCCGGCCCCAGCCCCGATGCTCCCTTCCGGGTCGCGGTGATCGGCGGGGAGGGCGCCTGTGCGGTTCCCGGCGCCGCAGCGCCGGCCGGCGAGCGGGCCTACGCCGAACACCTGCAGGCCCGGTTGGGCCGCGAGGTGCGTCTCTGCCGCTATCCCGACACCGCCGCCGCCGCCCGGGCGCTCGCGGCCGGAGAGGTCGACCTGGCGCCGCTCGACCCGGTCGCCTACGCGCCGGTGGCGGACAAGGTGCGGCCGGTGATGACCGTGCGCGAGAAGGGCGCCCTGACCCGGGTTCCCGCCATCCTGGCGGTGAAGGCCGGCGCGCCGCAACGGGCTCTGGAAGACATGAGGGGGAGCCGGCTGGTGTTTGGCGGCCGGATGACGGCCGCGCTGGACCTGCCGAAGCACACGCTGGCCCAGCACGGCGCGGGTGACGGCTTCTTCGCCGCCGAGGCGGTGGCCGCCGACGAGGCGACGGCGCTCGCCGACCTGCGGGCCGGGCGGGCCGACGGCGCCGTGCTGCACGCCGGCGCCTGGCGGCGGCAGTGCCGTGGCGACTCGCCCGCCGATCAGCCCTGCAAAGACCTGGCGGTGATCTGGATGGCCCGGCCGCGGGCGGACCTGGCGATGGCCACGCGCGGCGACATCACCGATCCCGAACGTTTCCGGCTGGTCGGCGTCCACGTGTCGATGCACCTGGAGGCTCCGGAGGCCTTCACCTGGGCGACGCAGGGCTTCACGCCCGCCGCCGAATCCTTCGAGCCCTCAGAGGCCGGGGCTCTCAGCCTGGCGCAGATGCAATGAGCCGCCAGGAAGCCGAGGTCGTCGCCCGGTTCGAGCAGGTGCGCCGCACCGCCCTGCGGCGCCAGCGGCTCGAGGCCGGCATCGGACTGGGGCTGTTCTCGGCCCTGCTGGCGGTCTCCTTCCACCGCAGCGAGTTCTTCACCGCCGATCGCGGCGGCGACCCGCTGGGCAGGATGGCCGACTTCATGGACCGCATGATCCCCGACCTGAAGGGCGACGTGCTGTTCGAGGGCCGGCAGACCGACGGTTCGTTCTACTGGTGGTTCTACGACCTGCCGCTGTGGCTGAAGTCCGGCTGGCAGACGGTGGAGATGGCGATCCTGGCCACCGCCCTTGGGGCCGCGCTGGCGCTGTTCGCCGGCTTCCTGTGCGCCCGCAACCTGATGCCCTTCTCGCCGGTCCGGTTCGTGGTGCGCCGGACACTGGAGGCGATCCGCACGCTGCCGGACATCATCATGGCGCTGATTCTGGTGGCCGCCTTCGGGGTCGGTCCGCTGGCCGGAGTCATCACCCTGGCGATTTCCACCATGGGTTCGCTGGGCAAGCTGTTCTCGGAGATCAACGAGGAAGTCGATCCACGGCCGCTCGAGGCGCTGGAGGCGAGCGGCGCGGGCCTGGTGCGCAAGATCCGCTACGGCGTGCTGCCGCAGGTGCTGCCTAACTACGCCTCCTACGCCCTGATCCGGCTGGAGGGGAACCTGGCGGGGGCGGCGGCGCTGGGCATCGTCGGGGCCGGGGGCATCGGCCTCGAGCTTCAGCGGGCGATCACCTACACCGAGTTCGACACCTACCTGGCCATCCTGCTGCTGATCGTCGGGATGATCTTCCTGATCGACGTCGCCTCGGAGTGGATCCGGCACCGGCTGATCGGCCTGGAGGGCGCCCGATGAAGGACGAAGCCTACCGTCAGGCGCTAGCCGCAGCGCCGCGGGCGATGCAGCCGGCCTGGGCCGGCCGCACGGCGCGGACGGCGCTGGCGCTCGGCGCCATCGTCGCGCTGTTGCTCATGGCGCTGGACCTGCAGCTGACGCCGCAGACGCTGTTCACCGGCTTCGGAAAGCTGGGGCGGCTGCTCGGCACCGCCTGGCCGCCCACCGACGGCGGACAGCTGCCGCGCATCCTGCGCTCCATCGCCGAGACCTTCGCCATGGCCTTCGCGGGCACCGTGCTGGCGGTGCTCAGCGCCATCCCGCTGGGGGTCATCGGCGCCAAGACAGTGGTCTCCAACCCGATCGTGCACTTCGTCTTCCGCCGCTTCCTCGACCTGTTCCGGGGCGTCCCGGCGCTGGTCTGGGCGCTGATCCTGGTCTCGGCCTTCGGGCTGGGTCCGTTCGGCGGGGTGATCGCCCTGGCGCTGGCCGACATCCCCAACCTCGCCAAGCTGTTCTCGGAGGCCATCGAGAACGTCGACGGCCGGCCGATCGAGGGCGTCCGTTCGGCCGGCGCCAGCCCGCTCAAGGTGATGCGCTACGGCCTGGCTCCCCAGGTGACGCCGGTGATGGCCAGCCAGAGCCTGTTCTTCCTGGAGGGCAATTTCCGCAACGCTGCGGTGCTGGGCATCGTCGGCGCCGGCGGTATCGGTTTCGAGCTGGAGGAGCGGATCCGCATCTTCGCCTTCGACCAGGCGTTCTTCATCATCCTGCTCTACATGGTCGCCGTCGCCGGCCTCGACACTCTCTCGCGCGAGCTGCGCAAGAAGCTGGCCTAGATCGCGTTCAGGTCGAGCCGGAAGGTCCCGGCCACGGCGTCGGTCGGGGCCGAACTGTCCAGCGCCACCGTCGCCGCGCCCCAGGCGCAACCCAACGCCAGCGCCCGGCCGATGTCGGCGCCCGCAGCCAGGGCGGCGAGCAGGGCCGCCGCGAAGACGTCGCCCGCGCCGGTGGTGTCGACGACGCGAGCGGGGGGCGCGCAGAGGCAGACTTGGTCGCCTGGCCCGAAAGCTGTCGCGCCCTCGGCGCCGCGCGTCACCACCACCCAGGCGAGTCGGTCGCCGAACCGGGCCGCCGCGGCTGCGTGGGGAGCCGCCAACACCTCCGGCGAGAGGTCGTCCTCCGAGGCCACGACGATGTCGGCCGGCCCGTCGTAAGCCGGCGCCGGCCAGTGCACGACGACCGGACCGCGCGCCGCCGCTGCCCAGCCGGCGGCGCCGGGGTAGGGCGAGCGCACCAGCACGCCGTCGAACCGTTCGTCAGGAGGCGGCAGCGAGGTCGGCAGGGACGCCGGCTGCAGGTCGAGGCCGATGATCGTGCGCTCTCCGGCCGGATCGATCAGGATCAGCGTCGTGCGGCTGCTGCCCGGCCGGCGGACGACCAGGCGAAGGTCGGCCCCGATGCCGGCGGCCAGCTGCAAGGCGCGCTCGCCGTCGGCGTCCCCAGCCACGATGGAGGCGAGCGTCACCTCGCAGCCGGCGATGTGCAGCGCCGCCGCCGCCGCCGCGCCGCCGCCGCCCAGTCGGCCTTGCAGCGCGTTGTCCAGCGACACGCCGGCCAGGCGGGCGCCGGGCGTCAGCGGCCCCGACAGCCTAACCGGCCGGTCGAGGGCCACGGTTCCGATCACCAGCAGTCTCAGCGCCAAACTCATCCGCCGCCCATGGCCCGCGGGCGTGACAACCGCGCATCCGAGGGGGCCCGGCCGACCCGACAAATCGACCGCATGGCGCGTTCCCGGCCAGCCCGGGCGTCACCGTCCGGTCACGGCCCCGCGCTAGCTTCCACCAAACCCACCCGGAAGGGGAGACGCATGCTCGAACTGCAGGGACTTCGGAAGCATTTCGGTGAAACAGCGGCCGTCGACGGCGTCTCGCTGAAGATCCAGCGGGGCGAGGTCGTCGGCGTCATCGGCCGCTCGGGGGCCGGCAAGTCGACGCTGCTGCGGATGATCAACCGGCTGACCGATCCCACCGAGGGCGCCATCTTGTGGGATGGACAGGACGTGACAGGCTTCAAGGGACGTGAGCTGCGCAGCTGGCGCCGCCGCTCGGCGATGATCTTCCAGCAGTTCAACCTCTGTCCGCGGCTGGACGTGATCACCAACGTGCTGGTCGGCGTGGTCGCCGATCGGCCGCTGGCGCCGAGCCTGCTGAAGATGTTTCCGGCCGGTGACCGGGCCCGGGCGGTGCTCGAACTCGACGCCCTCGACATGGCCGGTGCGGCCCTGCAGCGCGCGGGCACACTGTCGGGGGGACAGCAGCAGCGTGTGGCCATCGCCCGGGCGCTGATGCAGGACCCGGGCCTGCTGCTGGCCGATGAGCCGGTTGCTTCGCTGGACCCGATCAACGCCGAGGTGGTGATGGAGGCCCTTCAGCGCGCGGCGCAGGAGCGGCGGATCCCGGTGATCGTCAACCTGCACAGCCTGGAGATCGCCCGCCGCTACTGCACCCGCGTGGTGGCGATGGCCAAGGGGCAGGTGGTGTTCGACGGTGCGCCGGACGAGCTGACCGCCGAGGTCGTTGACCGGATCTACGGGTCGCGCGCGGCGCGTCCGTCGCCGGTCCGACCCCTCGTGGCGGCCGCCTGATGGGACTGCAGCTCACCAGCCGCCGGCTGGCCGCCGGCGAGGTCTATTACGAGCGCTACCGGCCGGTTCAGGACGACCTCGGCCAACGCGACCCTTCGCATCCGGTGATCCACGCCGAGGCCCAGGTCCGCGACTGCGTGCTGGGTCCGTGGACGCGGGTCGGGGCGCGAACCACCCTGGTCGAGGTGGCGATGGGGGCGTTCAGCTACATCGTCAACGACGGCTCGGCGACCTACACCGAGATCGGCAAATTCTGTTCGATCGCCCGGGACGCGCGGCTCAATCCCGGCAACCACCCGACCTGGAAGGCCGCCCAGCACCATTTCAGCTATCGCGCCCGATCCTATCACCTGTCCGACGAGGACGACCTGGCGTTCTTCGACTGGCGTCGCTCGCACCGGGTGACGCTCGGCCACGACGTCTGGATCGGCCACGGCGCGACGGTGCTGCCGGGAGTCACTGTCGGGACCGGGGCGGTTGTCGGCGCCGGCGCCGTGGTCTCCAAGGACGTGCCGCCGTTCACCATCGTCGGCGGCGTTCCGGCCGGCCCGATCCGGGAGCGCTTCCCGAAGGCCGTCCAGGACGGCATCTTGGCCATCGCCTGGTGGGACTGGGAGCATGATCGACTTGAAGCCGCCATCGAAGACTTCCGGCGGCTCGACGCCGACGCCTTCGTCGAGAAGTACGCCTGAGTCCGGTCTGCTGGTGCTGGTGGTCGGACCGTCCGGCGTCGGCAAGGACAGCCTGATCGACCGCGCCCGCGAGGTCCTGGCGTCCGACCCCTGCGTGGTGTTCCCTCGGCGCGAGATCACCCGTCCTGAAGACGCCGGCGGCGAGGACCATCGGTTCGTCACCCAGGCGCAGTACGAATCCCGCCGGGCGGCGGGAGAGTACGCCCTGTCCTGGCGCGCACACGGTCTCTGCTATGGCGTGCCGGCGGGCCTGCGCAACGACCTGGCCGCGGGCCGCCGGGTGGTGGTCAACGTCTCGCGCGCCGCCATCCCGCTCGCCCAGCGCAGCTTCTCCCGCGTGCGGGTGATCTCCATCGCCGCCGATCCGTCGCTCGTGCGCGCCCGGCTGGCGTCGCGCGGCCGCGAGAGCGCCGCCGACATCGAACTCCGCCTGGCCCGCGCCGAGGCCTTTCTGGTGGCCGGCGACGATGTGGTCGAGGTGCGCAACGATGGCGCGATCGAAGTGGCGCTCTCCGATTTCGTCGCGGCGATCCGCGCCTGATCATCCTCCCCGGTCAGAGGGGGAGGGTGGTCTCAGGCTTCGACGTTGGTCCGGGAGAACCCGAACCGCTCGATGATCACGAACGGTGCGGCCCGATCTGACTGCTTGAAGACGGCCAGGCCGTCGAAGCGGTGGGCGCCGGTCTCGGCGGCGAGGTAGGCGGTCAAGGCGTGCAGGACGCGGGTCCTCAGGGCCTCGTCATGGATCGACCGGGTCAGAGTCATGTGGAAGCGGAAGTCGCCGAAGACGTAGGGGTAGCCCCACTGGACCAGCCGCCGGTCCTGTTCCGGTGTCAGCGGCGCGCGGCGGCGGCGGGCCAGGTCGAACGAGGAGAGAGGCGCACGGAACGGGTCGAATGCGCGCACGCAGTCGGCGGCGAGCGCGGACATCTCCGGGCTCGGGCCGACCAGCCGGAAAGCGAGGAAGGCGCCGAGCGCCTGCGGCGAGATCCGGGCCTCGAAGGCGGCGCGGTCGGCGGCGAAGTCCTGGGCGAAGGAAAGCAGCTCTGTCTCGAACACGCCTTCAGCCAGCTCGAACGGAGCCTTCAGCGTCGCGTGGAAGCCGTAGCCGCTCGGATCCGCCGTCAGCGCGTCGAGGTCCATACCCTCGAGGCCCGCCAGGGCGGGGCGGATGAGCCGTTCGCCGGTGTAGGCGTCGCGCCCCAGCCAGGCCGAGGCCTTGCGCCAGAGGGCCCCATCCTGTGGCGGGGCGTAGTAGACGGCGTACCTGGCGCTCATGCCACCCGCCGGCCTTCGCGCCAGACTTCCAGCGGGACCGGCCAGCCGTCGCCACGGCGCGAGACGCGGACCAGGTCCGCGCGCTGGCCGCAAGCGATCTCGCCGCGGTCGGTCAGTCCGCAGGCTCGGGCCGGACCGGAGGAGACGGTGGCGATCGCCTTCTGGGGCGACCAGCCGAAGCGGTCGGTCAACATGAAGGCGGAACGGAGCATCGAGAGGGGCACATAGTCCGAGGCGAGGATGTCGAGCAGGTCGGCTTCCGCCGCCTCCCGGGCCGACAGGTTGCCCGAATGCGAGGCGCCGCGCACGAAGTTCGGTCCCCCCATGCAGATGGCCATGCCGAGGCCGCGGGCGTGGCGGGCCGCCTCCAGCGTCACCGGGAACTCGGCGATGGCGCAGCCGTCGTCGCGGGCTTCCTCGACATGCTCGATGCTGGCGTCGTCGTGGGCGGCCAGGGGCAGACCGAACTCGCGCGCGAAGGCCACGACCTTGCGCCGGTTGTCGGCGGCGACGGAAGGATCGCGGCCGGCGTGGCGGCGGGCCAGCATCTCCTCGATCTCGGCCTCCGAACGACCGGCGGCGACCAACCGCTCCTGCAGCCGCGACGTGTTGGCGCTCTGACGCTGGCCGGGGGTGTGGTCCATCACCGACAGCAGCTTCAGCTTCGGATGATCGACATGCGGCTCGAGCAGGGCCAGCAGCTCCGGGTTGGTCACCTCGCAGCGCAGGTGCAGCAGGTGGTCGGCCCGCAGCGCCCCGTCCGCGTCGGCCGCATCCAGGGCGGCGATCATCGGGGGCAGCGCGTCCCGCCGGTTCAGTCCGTCCTTGGAACCGTGCAGGCTGAGGGAGTCGAACACGGTGGTGATCGCCGCCGCGGCGCACTGGGCGTCGTGGGCCAGGGCCGCGCCATAGGCGTCCCACAGGGCGCCGGGCCGCGGCTGGTAATGCTTCTCGTAGTTGTCGGTGTGGATGTCGACCAGCCCCGGGATCAGGGTCTCGCCGCTCCAGTCGAGGGCGCTGGCCGAGGGGCCTGAAGCCGTCTCGACCGCGGTGATGACGCCGTCCTCGATGACGACCTCGGCCGAGCGCTGCCCATCCGGCGTCACCACGGCCCTGGAGAAGATTCGCAGCGTGTCCATGGTCAGGCCGCCGCCTTGAACTGCGAGACCGGGAACAGGCGGGTCGCTACGGCGTCGCGCACGTCCTCGTCGTGGAAGATGCCGATCATCGCGGCGCCCTCGGCCAGGGCGGACTTGATGAGCTGCACCACGATCGCGCGGTTCTCGGCGTCGAGGGACGCCGTGGGCTCGTCCAGCAGCAGCACCGGGTACTTGCGGATGAAGCTGCGGGCGATGTTCACCCGCTGCTGCTCGCCGCCGGAGAAGGTGGCCGGCGGCAGCTCCCAGTGGGCCTCCGGCAGCCGCAGGGCCGAGAGCAGTTCCGTGGCCCGTCGGCGCGCCTCGTCGCAATCGACGCCGTTCTCCAGCAGCGGCTCCATGACCAGCTGCAGCGTGGGGATCCGCGGGATCACCCGCAGGAACTGGCTGACGTAGCCGAGCGTGCGGCGGCGCACCTCCAGCACCTCGTGAGGGGCGGCCCGGGTTATGTCGACGTAGGCGCCGTCGTGCATCACCCGCACGCCGCCGTCAGTCGGCAGGTAGTTGCCGTAGATCGAGCGCATCAGGGTGGACTTGCCGACGCCGGATTCACCGGCGAGCACGACGCACTCTCCCGGCCGCACCTCCAGCCGGAGGTTGTGGAACACCGGAATGGTCGCGCTGTCCGCGTTGTGCAGCACGAAGGTCTTGGCCAGGTCCTCGACGACGATCGAGGGCGGCGAAAGGGCTGACATGGGCGGGCCTCAGATCTGCAGGACGGAGGAGACGAGGAGTTGGGAGTAGGGATGCTGGGGATCGTCCAGCACCTGGTCGGTGAGGCCGGTCTCGACGACGTGGCCACCCTTCATGACGATCAGCCGGTCGGCCATCAGCCGCGCGACGGCCATGTCGTGAGTGACGATGATCACGGCCAGGTTGAGGTCGCGCACCAGCTCGCGCAGCAGGTCGAGCAGGCGGGCCTGCACCGAGACGTCGAGGCCGCCGGTCGGCTCGTCCATGAACACCAGCCGCGGGCCGTGGATCAGGTTGCGGGCCACCTGGATGCGCTGCTGCATGCCGCCGGAGAAGTTGCGCGGCTTGTCGTCGATGCGGCGGGTGTCAAGCTCCACCCGCTCGAGCCAGTCGATGGTCGCCTGGCGCATCTTCCCGTAGTGGCGCTGGCCCAGGTACATCAGCGGCTCGGCGACGTTGGCGCCGCCCGAGACCCGCATCCGCAGGCCGTCGCGCGGATTCTGGTGCACGAAGCCCCATTCCTCGCGCTGCATCCGGCGCCTGTCGGGCTCGGACAGCGAATAGACGTTCTTCAGGCCGAAGCGGTAGGTGTCGAACTCCACCAGGCCCGAGCTCGGCTCGAGTTTGCCGGAGATGCAGTTGAGCAGGGTGGTCTTGCCCGAGCCGCTCTCCCCGACCACGCCCAGGACCTCGCCCGGGCGAAGTTCGAAAGAGACGTCGCGGCAGCCCAGCACATGGCCGTACCACTTCGACAGGTCGGTGACGCGGAGTAGGGGCTCGACGTCGAGTCTTCCGGCGGGGGCGTTCATTGAGCCGGCTCCTTGGATTGGTCGAGGGCGTGTCCGGCCATCGGGCCGGCGTGGCCCGCCTCGCGTCGCTCGGCGCAGTGATGGCTGTCGGAACAGACGAACATCTTCTGGCCGGCGTCATCGAGGACGACCTCGTCCAGATAGCTGTCCTCGGAGCCGCAGAGGGCGCAGCTCTGCTCCCAGGTCTGCACTTCGAAGGGATAGTCATCGAAGTCCAGGCTGCGGACAGTGGTGTGCGGCGGAACCGCGTAGATCCGCTTCTCCCGGCCCGCGCCGAACAGCAGCACGGCTTCGCTGTCGTTCAGCTTGGGGTTGTCGAACTTCGGGATCGGAGAAGGCGACATGAGGTAGCGTTCCTCGATCATCACCGGATAGCCGGCGCCGGTGGCGATCCGGCCGTAGGCCGAGACGCTCTCGTACAGAGAGACGTACTGCAGGCCGTATTCAGCGTAGGCGTGCATCGCCCGGGTTTCGGTCTCGCGCGGCTCCAGGCCCCGCAGTGGCTCGGGCTGCGGCACCTGGAAGATCATCACCTGGTTGGCCTTCAGCGGTTTCTCGGGGATCCGGTGGCGCGACTGGATGATGGTCGCCTGGCCGGTATCCTCGGTGGTCTCGACGTCGGCCACCTTGGCGAAGAAGCGGCGGATCGAGACGGCGTTGGTGGTGTCGTCGGCGCCCTGGTCAATGCACTTGTAGACATCTTCGGGGCCGATGATCGCCGCGGTCAGCTGGATGCCCCCGGTACCCCAGCCATAGGGCACCGGCATCTCACGCGAGCCGAAGGGAACCTGGTATCCGGGGATCGCCAGCGCCTTCAGGATCGACCGGCGGATCATCCGCTTGGTCTGCTCATCCAGGTAGGCGTAGTTGTAGTAGCGCTCTGGGGCGTTAGAGGGGTTCATTCGGCGGCTTCCTTCATGGCGGCCTGCCGTTCGAAGAATTCCCGGCGCAGGGTGCGGATGAACTGCAGGCTGGCCTGGAAATCGACGTAGTGCGGCAGTTTCAGGTGCTGGACGAAGCCCGAGGCCTCGACGTTGTCGGAGTGGTAGAGGACGAACTCCTCGTCCTGGACCGGCGAGTCGGCGCGCTCGCCGATCTCGGCACGCCGAAGGGCGCGGTCGACGATGGCCACGCTCATCGCCTTGCGTTCGCAGTGGCCGAAGGTCAGGCCGTAGCCGCGGGTGTACTGCGGCGCGCGGGTGGCCGAACCGCTGGAGCCCGAGAGCATGGTGCACTCGGTGACGGTGATTTCGCCGACCTCGATCGGGAAGCCGAGCTCCTCGGGCACGAACTCGACGGCCACTTCGCCGAGCCGGATCTCACCGCAGAGCGGGTGGGTCGAACCCCAGCCGCGCTGCGAGGAATAGGCCAGCGAGAGCAGGAAACCCTCGTCGCCGCGGGCCAGGGCCTGCAGCCGCTGGTCGCGGCCGGCGGGGAAGCTCATCGGCTCGCGCGTCAGGTCGAAGGGCTCGCCGGCGCCCTCGGTCGGCTCCTCGTGCTCCAGCAGGTCCTCGTGCCGGAACACCGAGGCGATGGTGGGCATCGGATATGCCTGCGGCTCGTCGGCTTGCGGCGCCGGTTCGATCGGCGTCTCACCGTTCGCCGCCAGGGTGAAATCGAGCAGGCGGTGGGTGTAGTCGAACGTCGGGCCCAGCACCTGGCCGCCGGGAATGTCTTTGAAGGCGGCGGAGACGCGGCGGCGGACCGCCATGTCCTCGGTCTCGATCGGCAGCGAGGCGCCGAAGCGGGGCAGGGTGGTGCGGTAGGCCCGCAGCAGGAAAACCGCTTCGGGCAGGTCGCCCCGGGCCTGCTTGATCGCCAGGGCGGCCAGGTCGCGGTCGTAGCACGAGCCTTCGGCCATCACCCGGTCGACGGCCAGCGACATCTGCTCGCGGATCTGTTCGGTGGAGAGTTCGGGGATCGCGCGGTCGCCGCGGCGATCTTCTTCCAGCCAGCGGTGGGCGTTGCTGATCGCCTTCTCGCCGCCTTTCACTGAGACGTAGGCCATGGATTTCAGCCTTTTCTGATCTGTGCGCGCGTGCTGCGCGGAAGGGCCAGGAGGAGTGGGCCGGCGACGAGCATGACGTCGACGCCGTACTGGAACTGGGCGTTATTGGTCTCGAGCTGTTCCCAGAAGCCGTGGGGCAGGCCGCGGGGCGCGATCACCGTCTCGGTCTTGATGCCCGGGCCGGTGAGAACCACCGGTTCGCCACCTTCCAGCCCGGCCACCTGGACGATCACCGTCGTCGAGCGGTCCGGGTATTTGGCGTCGCCCTGGTTGAAGGCCGACAGCGGCGGGCAGTCCTGGGCGCGGGCGACCAGCGCGAAGGCGGCGCGCGAGGTCTCCGGGGTCAGCGGGCATCCGGCATGGAAGCGGATCCAGCCTTCCGCCTCGCCGCCGGCCAGGGCCGGATCGAGCCAGACGGGGGTCTCGAAGTCGAACAGCGTCAGCGCCACGGCGGCGGCGGCGCAGTCGAGCCCCGGCGGGCCGTCGACGGCGAAGGCCAGGTCGGCGACGCTGCCCGGGCGGGCGACGGCGTCCATCACCTTGCGGAACACCGCCTGGGACTCGCGCACCGGGTCCAGGAAGCCCGGATGGATCTTGGCGAGGTCGAGGGTCTGCGACATCAGTCGGGGCTCCGCATGCGGACCATGGTGAAGAAGTCGACGCGGGTGGCGGCGGCCTTGCGGGCGGCGGCCTCGCGGCGGGCCTGCTGCTGGCGAGCCAGCTGCTCGACGATCTCCTGCGCCCGCTCGCGCAGGGTCGGGGACTGCATCATCGCGTCCACCGCCGCGGCCAGCTCGGCGTGGCGCTTGTCGCGGCCGCCGACATAGCCGACGCCGGTCTCGCCTTCGGGCAGGCGCACCGCCGCCCGGGTGACCGTCATCTCACCGACGTTGAAGGCGTCGCCCGTGCCGCCCATGCGGCCACGGACCAGCACCAGGCCGGTCTCGGCGTTGCGCAGGGCGGTGAAGGTTGGGCGCTCCTTGAGCGCCTCCCAGGCCTCGACGAGCTCGCGGGGCATCGCCTTGGCGAGCACCGACAGCCAACGACGCCTCTCTGGCGCCCCACCGACAACCGTCTCCAGGCTCATGCGATTACCTCCGACCGACAAGCAAGCTGTTGTATTCGTCTGAGCGGATTGGTAGTGAAACTCACATCTAGCGGCAAGGGTGCAAAGATGAAACTTCGATGACAGTAATAGAACTTGTCTAGACATCGTCTCGATAACTGAAAAGGTTCTGTAATGTCGGTTGGCGTGCCCCTGTGGCGGGAGATTTCCCAATCCCTGGAGAAGCGTATCCGCGCGCGTGAACTCTCCCCCGGCGACAAGCTCCCGACGGAGCACGAGCTCTCGCGCGAGTTCATGGTCAACCGGCACACCGTGCGCCGGGCCCTGCTCGACCTGCAGGACAAGGGGATGGTCGAATCGACCCAGGGCCGGGGCAGCTACGTGCGCAGGCCGAGCGCGCCCATCCGGCTGAGCAAGCGACCGCGGTTCACCGAGAACGTGCGCCGAAGCGGAGGACAACCGCGCACCGAGACGCTGAAGCTCGAGGTCCGGCCCGCCGACCAGCGCATGGCCCAGGCGCTGGAGATCAAGGCCGGCGATCCGGTGGTCTTCCTGGAGCGGGTCCGCTTCGTGAACGACGAGCCGACCGGCATCGGGCGGCACGCCTTCAGCTTCCAGCGCTTCCCGACCTTCATCGAAATGTACAGGACGCGGGGCACGATCACCCAGACGCTGATTGACTCCGGCATTCCCGATTACACGCGTCGCCGCACGGCCATCTCGGCGCGGCTGCCGACCACCCGCGAGTGCGACCTGCTGCACCTGCCCAAGCACGTGCCGTTGCTGGTCCACCGATATCTCAACGTCGACGGCCTCGGCCGGCCCCTGGAGTACGGCGAGAGCCGGTCCATGGCCGAGGTGGAGATCGATTTCTACGAACCGAAAGCCGACTGACCCCAAGGAGGGATCTCGTGGAATTTGCATTTCGGAACGCCCGCATCGTTGCGGGCGAGGAGGCGTTCATCGGCTCGTTGCTGGTGCGGGGCGGAGCGATCGCGGACGTGGCCCGCGGCTCCTCCGCGGTAGGAGAAGACCTCGAGGGCGATGTGCTGATGCCCGGGATCATCGACCTGCACACCGACAGCCTCGAACGCCACTACTTCCCGCGCGCCAACATCGACTGGAACCCTGTCTCGGCGGCGGTCACCCACGATGGCTGCCTGCTGTCGGTGGGGGTGACCACCACCTTCGATTCCATGAGCGTGGGCAGCTACAACGCCAATCCGGCCCGCGGCGAGGAAACCCTGCGGCGACTGGTGGACGGCCTGCTGAACGCTCAGCGCGCGGGGCTGTTGAAGGGTGACCACCGCGTCCACTGGCGGTGCGAAACGACATCGGACCATCTGCGTGAGCGGCTCGAACATCTCGCCGACCATCCGATGACGGCCATGGTCTCGCTGATGGATCACACGCCTGGCCAGCGGCAGTACCGCAACGTCGAGAAGCACACGGCCAGCTGGCGCGCCGGGGGCATGAGCGACCTGGCCGTCGAGGAGCGGCTGTCGGCGGCGCGCGAGCGGCAGGCCCGCAACGCTGCGCCCAATCGCGCCTATGTGGCGGCGCTCGCCAGGGAACGCGGGCTGCCGCTGGCCAGCCATGACGACGAGGATGAAGCCCATGTGGACGAGGCCGCCGCGCTGGGCGCGACCGTCTCGGAGTTCCCAGTCACCGTAGCTGCCGCCAGACGGGCTCGTGAACGCGGTATGACAATCTTCATGGGCGGTCCGAACCTGATCCGCGGCGGATCCTATTCCGGCAATGTGCGCGCCTCTGAACTGGCGGAACTGGGTCTGTTGGACGGTTTCGCCTCCGACTACGTGCCGCGCAGTCTCATCGAGTGCGCCTTCCGCATCACCGGCGAACCGTTCGGCTGGAGCCTGGCCCGCGGCGTCGCCCTGGTCACCGACGCCCCGGCCAGGGCGTCCGGGCTGACCGACCGTGGTCGGATCGCCCCCGGCCTGCGGGCGGACGTCGTGCGTGTGCGCCAGGTTGACGGCCTGCCGATCGTCCGTGGCGTGTGGGCGGAAGGGCGACGCGTCGCCTGACCGCATGCACATCACGCCTCGCTCGCATCCGGCGCATTGCAGGATGCGCGCGGGAGGTGACGTAAGATTGGACCGGTCTCCGGCCTGGCCCTTCCGACGCGCCGGGACGGGGTCGGAAGCCGATGCCGGAGCCGGCGCAGGCCTCGTGGTTGAATGCGGTTAGCGCCGCGCGCCCGGCGCGAAGCGGCCCGGCGATCGATCACATCCGTTGCAGCGGACGCGCGGACGCGCCGACGAGGTCCGTGACCTTCGCATCACCGATGGCGCGGTGATGCGGGGCGAGGGCGCCAACGGCGTCGGCCCTTCTGGCGATCCGGCGCGGCGGCGATGGGAGGGCGAGGGTGAGGCCAGCGAGCGCGAAGCGTCCATTCCGGTTACGGCAAGAAGGCGGCGCCCGTGCGGGGGCAGGGGCGCCGCAAGGTCGGTCCGAACAAGGGGATGAAGTGTTCGGACCGTCGGGGATCAGAAGGTGAAGCGCAGGCCGGCCATGTACTTGCGCCCGAAACCCTCGATCTCGTAGGGACGGTCCTCGCGGCCCTGGTAGCGGACGCCGCGCTCGTTGGTCAGGTTGTTGCCGTCGAGGAACAGCGACACCGCATCATTGACCTGGTAGCGGACCGATAGGTCGACCCGGGTGGTCTCGTCCCAGTAGAGGTTGGAGTTGGCCGCGCTGCCGCTGGGGAAGACCTCGTCCAGCCAGTCGGTGCGGTGCTGGTAGCTGAGCCGCGCGGACAGCCCGTACTTCTCATAGAACAGGGTGGCGCCCAGGATCCGGTCTGAGGTGCCGGGGAACTCCACGGTCTCGCCGTCCGGCGTCTCGAACTCGCCCTTGGTGAAAGCCAGGCTGCCCTGGAAGCCGAAGCCGGAAAGCCAGCCCGGCAGGAAGGTCCACGGCTGGGTGTAGACGAACTCGACGCCCGAGATGTGGCCGTCGCCGCCGTTGTAGGTGGTCGAGAGGGTGTAGTGGCTGCGGTCGACCCCGTCGAAGTTGTAGCTGTCGTCCCCGACGATGCGCGAGGCGCTGAACAGCACGTCCTTGATTTCCCGGTGATAGGCGCTGACCGCCAGCAGCGAGGCCGGCCCGAAGTACCACTCGGCGGACAGGTCGAGGCCGTAGGCCGTTTCCGGCGTCAGGAACGGATTGCCCCCGCTGACTGTCTCCGCGGTCTCGTTGACCGACACCGTGGCGCGCATGTCCTCGAGGCTCGGCCGGGCGGCGCCGGAGATCAGCGCGGCCCGGAACTTGAGGTGGTCGGAGTAGTCGAAGTTGTAGTGCAGGCTCGGGAAGACGTGGGTTTCCTTGCTGGAGAAGGTCAGTGGAACCAGCGCCCCACCGGACGTCGCCAGGCCCTCGGTCTCGATCTCCGTCCGCTCGACCCGCAGGCCGGCGATGAAGCTGTGGCGGTCCCACTTCCAGCGGTTCATCACATAGGCGGCGGCGACCGTCTCATCGACGGTGTTCGTCGCGCGCGGATCGATGTCGTAGACTGCGTAGTTGGCGCCTGCGGCGTTAGCCGCCCGCGCCGCCTCCATCAGCGTCAGCAGCTGGTGGGACATCGCCTTGTTGTGCAGGTAGTTGGCGGTGAAGCCACGGTTGACGTCCTGGTCGAACGGAACCGAGGTCACGTAGCTGAACGGGTTCCATGGCAGGTTCAGCTGGGTGGCGACGTTGCGGATGTTGAAGCCGCTGCGGTTCGCCGAGACCACCGTGCCGTCCGGGCGGACCAGCGCGGTGAGGTCGTTCTCCTGGCTGCGATCGTCGAACTGGAAGCCGGCGCTGAACCGGGCCTCCGCCCCGAAGCTCGACCAGTCACGGTCGACGTCGAGCGCCAAGGTCACCGCCTCCGTCTCCAGCCGGGCGGTCGATTCACTGGCGAACTCCTCGGTGAAGCTCATTTGATTGAGCGAGGTGCGCTGTCCGCCGCGGGCGGGCACGCCGCCGACGCTGACGGTGTCGTAGAGGGTGTGGACGGGAACGCCGCCGCTGACGGCGTTCACCCGGATCTGCATCGAGGGCAGCAGCAGGGCGTTCGCGACTGTCGGCGCGTTGAGCGCCGTCGAGGTCTGCTGGGTGATCGACGGGTAGAAGCTGTTGAACTCGGTGGTGGTGTAGGCCAGGTCCCAGTCCACCTCCCAGTCGGCGATGTTGTGCTCGCCGTGCAGCACCGAGAAGCTGACGCCGTTCGAGTAGATGCCGTTGGCGAACGAGCCGTCGGTCGGAACGCCGACCAGGTCGGCGGTTTCGAAGTTCCGTGTGCCGGAGAACGCCCGATTGTACTGGAAGCGGTACCAATTCCGCTCCTCGAAGTCGGTGAAGTCGGCGTTGATGTGGCTCAGGGACAGGTAGTGGTTGTCGCTGGGCGAGTATTCGACCCTGGCTGAGTAGGACTGGGTTTCCCGCAGGATCACGTATTTGGTGAAGCGGATCGAGGCCAGGCCGACGTCGTCGAAGCGCGGCTCGTCGTTGTCGGTGTGCTGTTCGAAGGAATAGTGCGAGCCGATCAGGCTGACGCCCCAGGTGTCGTTCGCCCAGGAGACCCGGCCGGCGTAGGACTTCACCGGCCCGTCGCCCATGTCGACGAAGCCGCCGCCGATCTCGCCGAACACGTGGAAGCCGGGATTCTCAAGCGGCGAGTAGGTCTTGATGTTGACCCGGCCCGCCAGCGCCTCGGCCGGCATGTCGGGCAGCAGGGTCTTGTTGAGGACCAGTTCGCTGATCTGCGCGGCGGGGACGGAGTCGAAGCGGAAGATCCGGTCCTCGGCGCCCAGCACGTTGATCCCGTCGAGCGCCACGGTGGTCCAGCGGGTCGGCGCGCCGCGAATCTGGATGTAGCGCTCCTGGCCCTGGTCGCGCTGCACGCCGACGCCGGGGAGGCGGGCCAGCGCGCCGGCGGCGGTGGCGTCGGGGAAGCGGCCGATGGTGTCGGCGGCGATCACGTTGACCACGTTGTCGGAGTACTGCTGGATCTCCAGCGACTTCTCGATGCTGTCGCGGATCGGGCTGGCGGTCACCACCAGTTCGCTCACCATCGAGGCGTCATCGTCGGCGCGGGCGGGCTGCGCGCCAAGCAACAGCGGACCGGCGGCGGCGCACGCCAGCAGCCCCATCTTCACGACCGCGCGGCGTCCCGCACGACTATCCCTCGTCTTGGTCATCGCCCATCCCCCTTTGGCTGTGGCGTTCGGCAGACGGGCGGAGGCGATAGGACCCAGGCGTGTCACCTGCGCGCAGGTTTCATGAATGCTTGGCGTCCGCTCGCCCACTTGTCGGGGCCACAGGGCCGAGCGGTTCGCCATCCTCTCGAACGCGACGCCAGGCGGCGCTGGAATGGTCGAAGCCACGCGCGCTGCGTCGCCGTCGAGCCAGTCACCGAGGCGAATGCGACCGCGGCGACCGGAATCGGGCGGCGTCCAGGCAGCCGCTGGAGGCGAGGCCGGGCCTCGAGGACCTAGTCGCGCGGGTGGTGGAGGTCATGCGAAAGACAGGAGCGCTGTCTCAGAGCTGCCGGTCTCAATCGAGATCGGCCCGGCGGAATTCAAGGTCCTCACCTGAGGTCCTCACAGGCTCTGAAATCGACACGGGATCCGCCTCAGGGCGGCATCAGACGCAATGCGAGCCTCGGAAACTTCCAGGATGGCAAGGTGAAGACAACGGGCGCGTGGTGGCCGCTAGTGAGCTGTGCCTCAACCTGCTTGGTGGTGTTCTCAGTTGGCAATGCCGTTGGCGAGCCACTTGCATTTGCTTTCCTCGCGACGTCGGCAGGGGACGACGAACTTTGGCCTTGGGCGCTCCTGATGTCCGCCATAGCCGAGTTTCTGGCCGCTCAACGACGACATCACAGTCAAGGTGTCGATGGCTCCGCCCCACGGCAAGCTTGTAGCGCCCAAGCCTTCTGCGTTCAGATCCCGATCGAGGTCGTCTGCTTTGCGCCTCTTTGTCGGGGCCCTCTTCCAACGAAATAGCCGTGCCTATCGTCCGATTTGGCCGCGCAGGAAGCCATGATCCAGCGTGTTCCAGACCCTCGTCCGGAGGTTCCAGGAGCCGTCGCTTTCGAGAGAGGCGCGAGGCGGGTTCGAGACGGCGATGAGCTGGAGACGAGCCGGTCGACTGCGATCGAGGTGAGCCTGGTGAACCTCCAGAACCGTTCGATCCGCAGGGCAGTGTTCGTGAGGTCGGACGAGCGCGTCCTCGAGCTGTTCGATCGGCGAGGCCGGATCGTTGACGCAAGCTGGGAGGGCGAGTTGTTCGGGCGACCATGAAGCGATCGCGCGGCGCAGGAGATCGCCGAGTTCACCGCCGTCATGGGCGCCGTTGCTGGTGAGCTCCGCCAGCTGCTGGCGCGCGTACCGTTCTGTCGAGACGGGACGGAACGGCGTCCGTCCCGACTCGAAGAACAGAATCCTGTCACCTTCGATCTCGATGAACTCGTCGCCCTGCCTTTTTATCGGCAGGACGTACCAGTCGCGGCCGGGCTCAGTGAGCCTCACATGAGCGGGCGGCAGGAACCCCGTCATGCTGTTGAGGGCGATGGCGACGCCCATCTCGGACTTTGCGCCACAACGCCCGGGCTGGGTCACCTCCGGCGTATGAACGCCCAGCGTGGCGCTCAGCATCGGCTCGATGTCATTCCGCTCCAGCCAGCTGTCCAGGCGACTGCAGGTCGGATAGGGCGGTGCGTTGACCGCTGGCATGGCCCGCAAGTGAGCGACCACCTCGTCCACGCGCGCTCGAAACGCCATCACGTCGCGTGACGCGTGGCCCCGCAGGGTGGTGGTCATGTCGATCTGCATCTCGAACCGACCATCGGCCCCCGCCTTGACCACCCGACGGGTGTCTTCCTGGGCGAACGCGGCGCCTGACAGCGCCGAAAGCAGGATCGACAGCGCGAGGCGCGGCAACTTGCGGGCCATGATGAGAGCTCCAGGAGACGTCGCCTGACAGGCGGGAAGCTCAGAGCGATAGGGGCTCGTCCTCCCGGCGGCCTCCACCGTTCGGATGAGGACCGGCCGTCGTGGGGCTCGTAAGTCTCCGCGCCCGGGCCGCTCCCCGTCACTTGTTCGCTGGAGGTTCAATATGCGTCGCGCGACGCTGACATCATGCGCCATCGCCCTGGTGCTCGGCTTGGCGGGCGCGCCGTCGCTGGCGACGGCGCAGGGCGAGCCTGTCCATGTCTGGCTCGGCGAAACGGCTGCGCGGGGCATCGAACAGCATACCGGTCTGCGAGACGGCGTTTCCGCGTTGGCCGAGAGCGGCGCCTTCGACCAGGCCATGACCGACTGGCTGCGCGAGACAGCCGCGTACCATGACCGTCAGGTCCTGCTGAACGAGCAGTTGGCGGCGGCGGCGGCTGCGGCGGCGGCGGACGTGGACCCCAAGGCGACCGCCCCCAGCCAGGTCCTTCAGCAGTGGCTCGCGGAACAGGACGCGCAACGGACGCGCGACGGCCAGCAGGCGGAGCGTCTGGCGACCGGCAACAGCGATCCCAAGGGCGCCGCCACCTTCACGACGGTCCGTGAGCAGAACTCGGCGCTGGCCGCGCGGCAGGCCGCCACGTTCCAGCGCTGGACCACCGTGGTGGTCGACAGCACCGGCGAAGTGATCGTGAACGACAGGCAGGACGTTCAGGAGGCCCGGCTCCAGGACCTGGTGCGACGGCAACTCGAGCGCGAGGCCGAAGCGCGCAGGCTGCTCGATCGGGAGATCCAGGAGAGGCTCGCCGGCGAACTGCGAACTCTGGACAGGGAATTCGCGCGGGCGCGTGCGGATGTCGGCGCGCCGTCGGCGCCACCGACGGCCCGGAACATCCGCAAGACGATCCTGACCTTCGAGGAGTGCGCCGAGGACCTGCGGCGCGCCATGGCTGCGCTGGACGCCGCCAGGGAAGACTATGCCGATTGCCTGCGACGGCACCACGGCGCCGAGGAGCCGCGAGACCACTGCATGTCGTTCGACCGTGTCGTGGATGAGAAGGCGGAGGAGGCCGGCCGCATAGACGCCGTCTGCGTGCCGCTGGGCGAAGAGGTCAATCGCGGAATAGCCTCGGGGCAGCTGGACGCCGCCCGGCGGCGTCTGGAGGAACTCGGCATCGGCGCCGCACCGATGGACGGTCCGCCGGCGCAGACCGAGTCGCTGGAAGATCTCGAGCTGGCGCCGCTGGTTCCGTCGTCGCCCAGCGACGAGGTTCCGCTGGATCAAAGCCCACAGTCGAGCGACGACGACCTGACGCTCGTGCCGCTCGTACCGCGGTGACCCGCGGCGGTTGATGATGCCAAGGACGCGAGCGCGGCGGCCGCGCCCCGCCGGCTCCCGGCCGCGGACGATCTCAACGCGACGTCGCCGGCTTGTCCCTCGATGGTCAGGCGCAGTCTGGCCGTCGCCCTTCAGTCGCGGGCAAGGCCGGCGGCGCGGGATGCGGCGTCCGCGGGCAGTGACTGGGCCATGGGCTTGGGTTCGACGATCGTCACCACCGACCACGGCGCGCCCGCGTTCGGATCGACCTCAAGGTTGACGTAGAGGGGCGGCTCGGCGTCGCGATCTGCCCGAAAGGCTCCAAAATAGGATCGCTCCCGCGGTCCCTCGAGACCGCGCAGCTCCGACACCCGGGCGACGATCAGGGTTGAGAAGCCCGCCTGCCGCAGGGCGGCCTCGTAGGTGCGGATGATTTCCAGCGCCGACTGCCCCTCTGCGTGATTGTAGTTGTAGCGGCTGACCTTCCCTTCGAGGGTCTCGATCGTGACGGCTTTGGACGCTTGGTCGTAACCGGTGGCCATGTCGGCTGCATCGAACGCTTTGATGTCGAAATCGTCGATCGCGGCGCCCGGGTAGAACTTCACCACGGGATGTTCCGGCACATCCGCTGGCGCGTATTCGGCCTGCGCGAATGTGGACGCGCAGCTGAGGGTTAGGACGGTGGCGGCGGCGAGCGACCGCCAGCGGATGTCTCGTCTGCGGTGGGGCTTCATGGGGGATCTCCGGCTCGTCTGGAACAGGGCGCATTAGCCTCGTCCCCGAACGCGGACCTCCTCCGTTCGAACGAGGCTGGCCCGCCCACGGACGACTAGGACGAGCAGCATCCCGCGGCCCGGTTCGGCGCCGCAGCCTCTTCCTGGAGCCCATCCATGCGCCGTTCCTGTCTCATCATCCTGTCGAGCCTTCTGACCACCAGCGCCGCCGCCGCCGCCGACTCCCCGCAGGACAGCTGCGCTGCGCTCAGCCAGGACATCGCTGCGATCGAGGAGCGCCTGGCGTCGAGTCGGGCCGGCGCCGCCAGGGGCTTCCTCGCGGGCCTGGCGAGTAGCGCGCTGGGGGCGACGCCCTACGTCACGATCAGTGACAACCCCCTCGCCCAGGCCGTGGCTGACAACGTCCAAGGTACAGTGCGCGACACGGCGACGGATGTGGTGCGCGGCGACATTCAGGCGCCGACCGGAGATGCCAAGGCCGATCGCAAGCGGTTGAAGAGCCTTCAGCGGGACGCCCGCGCGAAGGGCTGCGCCTAGGCGCCACGACCACATCCTCCTCACACATCGCTCTATTCGGGAGATTTCCACATGCCACGAGCTTCGCGAGCCGCGGTCGTCACCGCGACCGGCGTCATGGCGGCGATGGTCACCTCCGCCGGACCGGTGGCCCAGACCCGGCCGCAGGGGCCGGTGGCCACCTATTGGGCGACGGCGGAGACCAGTACCGGCATAGCCGGCGGAAGCATCGACCCGATGGCGTTGCTGTCGGGCGGCGGCGCACGGCGAGATCTCCACCTGGAGCTCGAGTCCAGGCTGGCGCCCAGCGGTACGCCGAGCGCCGAGCACCTGCCGCCCGAGGGGCTGAAGGCCGGTCCCAGCCTGCCGCTGCGCTCTCCGCGCACCACCTCCGGCCTCTCGCCCCGATCGTCCGGCGAGTTCAGTGGGGACGCCCCAAAGGGACGAATGCTGATCTACTGGGGATGCGGTGAGACCGTGCGGCCGGGGCAGCCCTTGGTCGTCGACTTCGCCCATATGACCGGCCAGTCCCTGCCGGACCTCGGCGTCCGCGAGCCGGTCGGCCCGTCGGCGGGCGGCGGTCGGACCTATGGCGAATGGCCGAACGAGACGACCCGCACGCGGGTCCCCCAGGACGGCTCCCTCGTTGGCGACCATCTGGTCCGCGGCAACTACACGCCCGATATCCGCTTCAGCCTGAGCTCGGGGCAGGACTTCATGGGCGCCTTCCGCCTCAGCGGCGTGTCCGACCATGAGCAGGGGGCGGTGCCGCTCGGCTGGCAGCCGATCAGCGGCGCCAAAGCCTATTTCGCCAGCACCATGGGGGTGGCCGACAGCGGCGATATGATCGTCTGGAGTTCGAGTGAGATCGCGGTTTCGCCGGGTTCGATGCCGACACACCTGTCGCCGGCGGACATTCAGGCCCTGCTAAAGCGCCAGGTCATCCTGTCCCCGCAGACGACACGCTGCGCCATTCCCGCCCAGGTCGCCGACGCCGCGCCCGAGGCGATGTTGCGCATGATCGGCTTCGGCGGTGAGGTGAACTTCAGCTTTCCCCCGCGCCCGGCGGACCCAAAGGCGCCGTGGGCGCCGGAGCATGTGGTGAAGGTGCGCTACGCCTCCATCGCCTCGACGATCCTGGGCATGCCCGATCTGTCCGAAGCGGCGGGTGAGGCCGACGAAGGTCCTCGGGCCGGTCCGCTGCGCGCCGGATCCTTGAACGCCGATCCCCCGAGCGCCAGTCCTCTGAGCGCCAGTCCTCTGAGCGCCAGTCCTCTGAGCGCCGGCAGTTTGCTGGGGGCGGGCCTGGGCGGCCTGCTCAGGGGCTCGTCTCTGCCGGGCGCCTCGGACACGGTCCGTTCTCTGTTGAAGAGACCGGCTCGGCGGCCGCAGGAGACCTCGCCCTCCGTTCCCGGCTCCCACTAAGTGGGCCGGCCGGCCGGGGGTTCCGGAGGCGGGTCCGCCGGGGGCCGCCGGCACAGGGAGGTCTCGCAGGACGCACGGAGGCGTCGCGCGATTTCCCTTGCAGCGGGCCCTGGGGCGGATCGGTCCGGTTCCGGATGGACCCGGACCTCGGCCCCCTCAGGGCTTCCGGTCCAACGCCGTCCCATTCACGTGCAGCGTCGCCGGCGAGCGCCCCGGCGGGACTGCCGGCGGCGTTGCGACCATCAGATAGGCCGTGAGCCCGCTGTCATACCGCAGCTCCAGCGTCCCGCGCCGGATGCTGTAGGCCCCGTTTCCAGAGCGCGGCATTCGACCTTGTCGCTGAGCCGAGTCGGCGCCTAGATCGGCCCAGGAGAGGTACGGCAACAAGCCAGTCTCGCTGAAGCGGCCGGACTCCGTCAGCCGAATGGCCGTGATGGGCTTAGTCGACCCGGGGTCGAAGATCCCCCAGGTCCCCTCGAGCCGCGCGTTGTCCAGCAGATGCATGGCGCGATAGCCCTGTGTCGAGCCGGACTTCCGCAGCACTCCGGACGCATCCATCGTGAAGCGAGTCTCCGCGCCCGCGGCAGCGTTGTGGAACACCACCTGAGCGCCCTGCCGGCGCCAGGTTCCGCATTCCGCGAAACGGCATTCGTAGTCCCAGTCAATGGGACGACCGAGCCCCTCGGTCGGATAGCCGCGCAGCGCGCGCCCATCGTGCAGGAAGGTGTAGTGTTCGGCGCGGACCTTGTTATTGAGCTGATCGGCGCGAAAGCCGTAGTAGACGCCAGCGGGATCGCCCTGGGCGAAGGCGGTTGCGGAGCTGAACAGGGCCGCGCAGGCGATAAGCGCAGTGGGCAGGTGTCGCATCGGGGAGTCTCTTGTAGGGTCGGCGGTCTTGCCGACGGCGGAGCATCCATCAACGGCCGGCCGCCCGCCTCGTCCGTTCGCAGGAGGCTCACTTTCAAGCCGTGGCGCTCCTGCTGCGAGGGGCTATGGGAGGCGAGGCTCTCCGGAGACCCGCTCAGTCGGACTCCCACGGCGTGCCGGCCGGGCAGGGCCCGATCTTGCGGCTCTCGAGCCGCATGTGCATGGCCTGATCAACTCCGTCCATGCTGGAGCGGGTGGCGATCACAATCCTGGCGGGGGAGAATTCCGCCGACCCGGTCGTGCGGGACGTCACGCCGTCCTGAGTACAGACGGTGGTGAACGTATAGCCGCGAGCGGTGTCCGAGCGCGTGACCTTGGCGCACCCGGCGTCCCTGGCGAAGCGCGCCAAGGGATCGAACGCGCCGCTCCTGACGCAGGCGCGCGCCACGTCGGGCATCTGCTCACCGCCAATGAAGACGCGGGTCTCCCACAAGCCCGCCTCGTGCAGCTTGCCGGCGGCGGCCCCCTGACGGGCCGGCTCCGAGGGTGGTGAACAGCCAGCCACGCCGATCACCGCGCCGAGCGCGGCGACAATGAGGAGTCTTGTCAACGTCATGTCCCTCACTTGATCGTCCGCCACCCAGGTGGAGAGGCGGCGGCCTACGCTTGTGCGGCGTGCGGGTGGTCGGCGCCTCGTCCGAACGGACGAGAGGATGCGGCGAAGGATCGGACTACGGGGAAGTCACCTCGGCGGCCATCAGCCGCGTCTCGATGGATCGTCGCGTCAGTAGCAGCTCGCCATCGGGCCGAACCGCGAAACTGACCAGGAGCAGAAGGTCCGAGGTATCCTCCAGAGGCGTATCCCGACCGCTGGCGAGATCGCGGCGCCAGATCCGTCCGCCCAGCCCGTCGGGCGATCGGCGAACATGGAACAGGCCGCCGCCCCGGCTGTCCCAGTTGATCCAATCCCAAGCCTGCTGGTCTTCAAGGATCAGCGTCCGGGCGCCCGTCTCCCGCCCATCGACGAGGCGCAGCCGCCAGATGCCCGGACGGCCGTCCAGGATGGCGAGCAGCCGGTCGTTCCCGTCCGTACGGACGGCCCGGGGACCCGGCGCGCTGACCGGCGCGATGCCGCCGCCAGACGCGTTGATCCGCCAGATCCGCCAGACGCCGCCGCGACGGGAGGTGAAGTAGATCCCGGTCCCGTCCTCCGACCAGACCGGCGAGGCGTCGGCGGCCACATCATCCGTCAGCGCCGTCACGCGGCCGGTTTCGCGATCGGCTATGTAGAGATCCGAGGCGCCGTCGCGCGTGGCGACGAACACGACGCGCCGGCTATCCGGCGACCACCGCGGTTCACTGATCGTCGCCCCCGGTATTGCCGCGACGGCCGTAGGCTGGCCCTGGGCCTGGATCCACAGCCGCTCGCCGCCGTCCCGATCGGAGACCATCGCCATCGCCCCATCGGCCGCGATCGTCGCAAACCAATCGGAGTAGCGCCCCTCCGGGGAGGGGGTGTCGGCGACCGGTCGCCGCACGCCGTCGTCACCGGCCTGCACCAGGTCGGTCCGGTCCGAAATGACCTCGAAGACCAGTCGGTCCTGGTCCCGCGCCGCGGACAGGGCGCGAAAGTCCAGTAGGCCGGCCGAGATGCGCTTCGGACTCCCGCCGCCGCGCGCGGGCGCCCACCAGAGGCCCGTGTCGCCGCCGCGGTTGGAGGAGAAGAAGACACCCCTGCCGGTGCGGTCCCAGGCCAGGCTCCATATTCGCCCGCCGTCGACCGTCAGCTGCGAGGTCCGGCCCCTCGCGATGTCCAGCACATGGACATTGGCCGACGTCCAACTGCTCCGGCGCAGGAAGGCGATCTGCTTCCCATCCGGTGAGACCGCAGGCGCTTCATCGCCGTCGATCTCGGCCGGACTGGTCGTCAAGGCGCGGGAACGGCCGGTTTCGAGGTCGAGCCGGAAAAGGCCGCTCGGGAATCCTGGAGCGGCCTTGTCGGTGAAGTAGATCGCCTTGCCGTCCGCCGACCAGGCGAGGCGCGACGTGGTCGCCACGCGGCACGCGCCGACGACCCGTTCGTGCCCGTTCGGCGGAGTCATCACGATGATGCGGCAAGGCGCCCCACCTGTGGCCTGTGATCGCGTGAAGGCGAGAACACGTCCATCCGGCGACCAAGCGGCATTGTCATCGATGGCGGGGTCGGTGGTCAGGCGGATCGGGGCGCCGCCGGTCAGGGCTCGCAGGTAGAGGTCGCTGTTGCCAGGCGTGATGCGGCGCGACGTGTGGGCCACCAGCTCCCCGTTGGGCGACAGCGCCGGATGGGTCATTTCGGGTTGCCGCGCGAGTATGGTGACCAGCGGACCCAGCGTCGGCGCCTCCGGGGGCAGGCGGCGCCATCCGGCAAGACCGGCCGCCACGACGCCGAAGATCACGACAGCGCACCCTGCAAGCCACCAGAGGCGCCGGCGTGGCCAGCGCCGCCTCGCCGTGGCGACGGGCGCCTCAACCGTAGCGCTCGCGGGGGTGTCCGCCTCCGGCCGCGACCTCCGACGTTCGGCGATCTTCCGATACAGGACGCGTGTCTCGTCTTCCGGCTGAGCGCCGAGCTCACGATCGAGCAATGCGACGAGCTCACGGTATTGCTCGATCGCGGCGGCGGGGCGCCCCTGACGGGCGTGCAGCCTCATCAGCGCCCGGCGCGCGCCCTCCTGGAAGGGATCGAACTGGAGTATGCGCAAGGCCGTCTGCATCGCAGCCTCAGCGGTCTCCGGCGCCGACATCTCGGCCTCCAGCCTGCGTGCCAGAAGCGCAAGCTGAGTCTCCCTGAGGCGCTGTCTTTCGAGCCGGGCCCAGGCCTCGAATTCGTGGGCGTCTCGGATCGTGAAGTCCTGCAGGAACTCGCCTGTCAATTCCTCCAGCGGCAGATCGGGCGACGGCGTGACACCACGGGCGGCCGCTTCCAGCGTGTCGATGTCGCAAGCAACCACGTCGGCCCGCAACTCGACCTGCTCCCGCGTGATCAGCAGCAGATCGCTCCCGTTCGCCTCACCCACCGCTTTGCGCAGAATCGAGAGCGCCTTGCGCAGGTTGAGTTTGGCCTGGGCGCTATCGGTGTCGGGCCAAAGCAATGCGGCGAGCCGCTCCCGGGACGCTCGACGCTCGGGCCGCAGGGCCAGGTAAGCGAGGAGGCCTAAGGCCTTGCGCGTTGGAAGCGCAACCGGCCTCCCCGACGGCGCGCGCAGCTCGCATCGGCCCAGGAGCGATAGTCGCCAGATACTCACGCCACCCCACGTCCCACCGGGGGAACCTACACGCTCGCCCTCGGGAACTCACTCGGGAATCAGTCGCACCTTCCGTCAAGCATTCGCTGGTTCGAGCGCCAGGCGCAGGGCCGGGTCGGTCAGCGCTCTTCGGACCAGGTCGGCCTGGCGGCTCTCACCAAACTTGAGGAACAACTGGCGCAGATGGGTCTTGGCGGTTGTCTGCTTGATGCCGAGGCGCGCCGCGAGGTCCGCGACCCGGTGGCCATCGATCAAGCCGCTCAGCAGCCGGGCCTCCGCGGGGGTGAGGTCAAAGGCGCTCTGCAGGCGCCGGCAGTCAAGAGGCGGCGGACCTTCGGCCGCCATTAGCATGGCCAACCTCTGGTCGCCGGGCCAGTCGAGTGGAGCCACCACCATGCGAAGGGCGTGGCTGGCCTCTTCGATGGTGTCGACGAGAACTTCCTGCGCGCGCCCCCCGGGTCCTGCGGCGGCCGCGATGGCGTGGCGAAGCACCGGGGTCGCGCGCTCGTCGGCCGTGGTCAGCCGGTCACCAACCAGCCGGAGTTCCGCGCCGATGAGCGCCTCTCCGTAGTGATTGGCGAATTGCAGCCGCCCAAGGTGGTCGGTGACCAGGACGGCGATCCTCGCGTGTCCCAATGCCTGACTGAGCGCGCTTCCAACCAGCGCACCTCCGCTGTCAGGCGTCATAAGCAGCCCAGCGCTACGTGGCGACCGGACACTGTAAGCTGTAGCCATGTGCCTTCTCCCGCTTTGTCAGGAGAGGTTCACGGTGCTGGCGCCGCACGCCGTGGCGTGGAGCGTGAAATCAGCGTGAAATCAGCACTTGGAAGCGAATTTTCGCGTCCGAGGCGTTCGGCGCGGCGGCGGAGGGAGCCGGATCCTGCAGCCCTCCTCGTGTCGCCCCGTCCAGTTCGATGCACAGGTGCGTCAGGGGGCGCTGAAGGTACGCTTCACGGCGACGCGACAGCCCGAGCCGCTGGGATAGAGGACGCAGGTGAGGCGCCTGGCGGCGTCGTACTGGAAGGTTGCGCTGCTCTGGGGCAGGGCGGGGGTGGTCCTCGGACCAACTTAAGGGATGGATCACTACGCGGGGGTCAGACCACGATTGGGAGCCCGCCAAGCCCGCTCACCCCGCCGCGCCCGCCGGCTGCCGGGCCGACATCGCAAGCGCCCGGCGGTACTCGCGCGCCGCTTCCTCGACCGCGGGGGCGACGTCGCGGGGCAGCAGCACCCCGGCGGTGACGGCGGCGTCTGCCGCCTGCTTGAACCTGGCGAGATAGCCGGCCTCGTCGCCGTAGAGGGCGGAAAGCGTCGCGGCGTCGAACGGGCGGTTGGAGCCGCGCAGGCGCCCGGCGAAGTCGTCGGTGACCGGGGTTGCGCTATTCATCGCCACCGGCGCGTCGGCCTGCGGCAGGCGGGCGCCGCCCCGGGCTATGCCGTGCTCGTTGCGCAGCGGCCGGCCGTCGGCGTCGAACTCGATCAGCGGCTGGCTGGGCGGCGGGGCGCCGCCGTTCACCCAGCGGTTCAGGTGGTGCAGAGCCGCGTCGTAGAAGGGCTGCAGGTAGATGCGGTTCATCTGCTCGGACGGCGCCGGCGGCGCCAGGCCGAATTCGCGCTGATACTTGGCGTTGCGGGTCAGCTGCGCCTGGTAGGAGACGTGGGTCAGGGCCGCCGCCTCCCAGGTGCGGAAGCGATCGGTGTCCGGCTGACGCACGCCCTGGCAGGCGATCGCCTCGAGCTCGGTGTTGACGATCATCGCCGGCACGTCGAGGTCCTCGCGGATCAGGTTGGCGCCGCGGAGCATGGGGCGGGTGTTTCCCGCCGCCGGGTTGACCGGCCGGTCGCTGTTCTCCAGCGGCGTGCCGGCGCCGAAGTAGATCTGCAGCATGAAGCCGTCGAAGGCATGGCCGCCTTCCTCCGGCGGCAGCGGATGGATGGCGTTGACGTAGGTCGACAGCCGCCCGGCCGACTGCGAGGCGCCGATGCCGATCACCTTGCGCACGTCCAGGCCGCCGAGCGGGTCGACGGTGCGGTCTCGCGCCGGGCCGACCGCGCGGGCGACCTGGGTGTAGATGTCGTAGGAGGCGTCGTCGGTGGGGATTGCGAGGTCGCCGTAGCGCTCGGGGTCCCAGGCGACCAGGCCCTGCGGATTCTGGGCGAATCCGTGGACGCCGACCCTCTGGACGCTGGCGCAGACGAAGGCGTAGCCGCCTTCCAGCACTTCCGGGCTCTCGCCGAAGAACAGCTCGTACCCGGCGGTGACGTTGTTCCAGCAGACCACCACCGTCCCGTTGAACTTCGCCGGATCGGCCGGCCGATAGACCAGGAAGCGGGTCTTGAACGGGACCTTGCCCTTGGGCCGGGCCAACCACTTCCCGTCGCGCCCGAACGCGGCCCCGGGCGCCGGCGCATAGGTCGTCGCCTCGCCGGATAGAATGTACTCGGCCTCGACGTAGCCCTTCTCGCGCAGGTCGATCAGCGGCCGGGCGAAGGGCCAGCCGTGCCTGCCCCCGGTGACGGGTCCTTCGATCATCTCGTCCTCCCTGACGGCCGGCCTTCGAGCGGGCCTTCGAGGCCCAGCGGGCGGTGTTCCTGGCCGCCTCGCAGCGGCCAGGATCCTGATATGGGGCGTCAGATCGCGCGGCTGCGGCCGGCCCAGTAGGGGGCGCGGACCTTGTTCCGCTGAATCTTGCCGGCTTCGCTGCGCGGCAGGTCGTCCACGAAGTCGATGCCGCGCGGCACCTTGTACTTGGCCAGCACCCGGGCCGCGTAGTCGAGGATCTCGCGCTTCAGCTCCTCGGAGGGCTCGTAGCCCTCGCGCAGCTGGATCACCGCCCGGACCTCCTCGCCCCACTCCTCGTGCGGGATGCCGACGCAGCAGCTGTCCTCCACCGCCGGATGCTTGA